>Ga0302289_1000017_pt1 | contig 110552 bp, 89 predicted proteins | sample III_Fen_N1_2_FD_194552 | JGI IMG/M metagenome (GOLD analysis project Ga0302289, IMG submission 194552) | Peat permafrost microbial communities from Stordalen Mire near Abisko, Sweden - III_Fen_N1_2 | ecosystem: Environmental > Terrestrial > Soil > Wetlands > Permafrost | place: Sweden: Abisko... | reverse complement strand
TTTGAACAACCTTCTACTGGTGAAGACGAGCTAAATCCTGGTAATCCAAGAACAACAAAGGGAACCAAAAAATTCTATTATGGCTGGCTATATGAGTGCGATGAAGAACTACAATTCAAAATAAATCTTCAGGTGAGATTTAAATAAATTAGTAACTACTCAGCCCCCTTTTTTCTCTTTTAACCCTGGTTGCCCGTAATGGCGTAGTCTATTGATTTGGAACACTATTATTTCGCAATAAATACCTAACATTCAATAAAATAATTAGCAAAAGAGCTTGTCTATATCGATTTATTTTCATATCTTTATGCCTGTGAGTGAGCAAGTTAATGATATAGATAAGGCCCTTTCCGAGTTGTTCGAAGAAATGAAATCGGTAAAGCAAACGGTGTCTGAACAAGGTACAGAGATTAATCGCCTCCACAGGGTTATTGTCCAGAAAGATGAAACCATTCACGATTTGAAAAGGGAATTGTCCAAGTATGAGGAGCCGCCCAAGGATAGCCACAACAGCAGCACTCCTCCCTCCAAGGAGTCTATAAAGGCTCAGGCTCTGCGTTCGACGCGCTCCTTGCGAGAGAAGTCCGACAAGCCAACAGGCGGGCAAAAAGGGCACAAGGGGCATACTCTTGAGCTGGCCACACCTGACCGGATTGAAGAGCATCAGCCCCATTATTGCACTCGATGCGGCAATGATATCTCGCATGTCGAAGGCTCCATCGTGGAGGCTCGTCAAAGCATTGACATACCGTTGCCCATCAGCCCAATTGTAACGGAGCACCGGGCAATAAGCAAGAAATGCAGTTGTGGGCATTGCAACCGGATTGAATTTCCAAAGACGGTAAGATCCAGTATCTCATACGGTTCGAACACAAGAGCCTTGGTGGCCTATTTGAGCAATGTTCAGCATCTTCCATACAAGCGTTTAACAGAGCTGCTTAGCAACTGCTTCGGGATAACGATGAGTCAGGGGACAGTTTGTAACATATTGCAGGATATGAAGCAACAATCTCAGTCGGCCTATGATCGGATCCATAGCGGGATAGAGCAAGCCAAGGTCGTTGGTGCAGATGAAACAGGAGAGAACATTAATGGCAAACTCCACTGGATGTGGGTCTGGCAGACCCGTAACCTGACCTACATCCACAGCGACAAGTCCCGTGGAAAATTGGCTATCGATAAGCAATTTAAGGGTGGGCTGCCAAAAGCGACATTGGTTACCGACCGGCATGCTTCATACTTCAACATGGAGGTTAAAGATCATCAACTCTGCCTGGCCCACCTTTTACGGGAGCTGACCTACTTGAGCGAACTGGACACCAGCCAAACATGGTCCTTGCAAATGGGCAAGATTCTCAGGCAGGCCATACACAAGAGAAAAACGGAGGTTTGGGAACACATCAACCGCCAGTCTATTTTAGAGCGATTCGCCAATCTGCTTGCCGCCGCAACGAATCATCTGCATCAAAAGATCATTGCCCTGCACAAGAGCTTGATCAAGCATAAAGAAAATGTGTTTAGATTTCTGTTTGATCCGGACATTCCCTACGAAAACAACGCATCCGAAAGAGCCGTCAGGCCGCTAAAGGTTAAACAAAAGGTCAGCGGATTGTTTCGGTCCAATCAGGGGGCTGACGCTTTCTGCCAACTGCACTCTATCACCGAAACTGCTAAGAAGAATAATCAAAATCCCTTCTCCGCACTAATTGCGGTAGCCAATAATATCTAAGGAGATTGAGGGGGACTGAGTAGTTACATAAATTATCACTTTCATCCTTCTGGATCAATTTTAAAAACAATAGAATAATTGAATTCACCCCCTCACAAACTCCATAATCACCCGATGCCACTTATCCCAAGAGAATCCAGCTGACGGATGCCTTAGGCGTATCATTTTTACCACAAAGCCATCGCTTAAAGTGTACTCCCAAGTGGGAACTGGACCCAAATCAACATCTTCAATGGTTTCTCCACGTACCCCTAGGTTTGGCATATGTTGCCACAACAACTTGCCCCAACAAAGAATGTATTCCGGACGGTATTTCTCAAGAACTTCAAAAAATGCTTTTTGTCCTGCTGTGTATTGTTCTGTAGTTGGAGAAACCCTGCTTTCTGACATTGCAATTTGGACATAATTGTAAAAAAGAAGCGAATTCCAGATTTCTACACTTTGGTCGTGATTGGTATAAGTATTTGCAAGTGCCCGTTCGAATTTACAATACGTCTTCTTCCAACCGTCACAATCCTCATAATGATATAGGTATTCATAGAGCCGCTCTTGAGTAAAACTCGCACATTTCGGTTTCTGGTTTTCCGATCCGCAATCGCTACAATCATGTTTGCAGTAATGACTTTCACCCAGCACCATGATCTTTTTTCCAAAAATACCTCCTGAAGGAAAGTTGCTACCTACCCAGGGTTGAAAGAATACATTTTCCATGTTTTGTTTAGAATTTTTGTTTTCCATATTTGTCAATGAAAAAGGTTTCATCGTTTTTTCGTACTGCAAAATATTGGTCCGGATCGGATTGGTTCCAACAATTTAGTTCATCGTAGATAGGTTCAACAACCACCTTTCCGTCAATTGAAATCAAGCCAAACTTCGAAGCAAGTTCGATCATATAAAGTTTCTCAACGGGCGTTTGACAAATGAAATCATATTTAATTGGTATCATGATCGAGCCATGCCAATCGATGACTCCCCATTTATTTCGGATGCAAACGGATGCAAAACCATTTTCGTAAGGATACAAAACGGAATATTTAAATGGTACTATAACGATGTTTTTCAAATCGACTATGCCCCACTTGCCAGGATATTGCAGCTTTCGACCCTCCTTAAAACCAATATTTACAAAGACTACATCACCGCCGACATAACTGATGGAATCGTATTTTGTAGGGATAACTTCCGCTCCAGATTTATGAATTAAGCCCCACTTGCAATGCCCATTTACCGTCATTGCAACCTCGGCATATTCACCCCAAAAGCAAGATAGTTTTTTGTATTTCATTTTACGCCTCCAAAATTTAGACACCTAAAAGTAATCATTAATAAAAACTATATTTAACTATCTTGATAAAAGTTATCAACAAAAATTGCCTGTCATAGATAATTATTGATGAAAATACCACAGAACGCAGTCCCTTTCAGCCGTTCCCCCAGCCGAGCATGGGAAAAAAGCGTTAAAAAAGGGCGAGCCAAAGGGAGGCGTTAAAAATTTCACCCAGGACGACTGGAAGGAGGAATGCTTGGAATGGAGCGAAGCGAAATGGAGGGCGTTTCGCCTGAAGGAGGACTGAAGAGCGGGGTCTCGGCAACGAAGTTGTCGGGGCGGGGGGAACGGCTGAAAGGGACGGAGTGCCCCTATGCATACGTTCCTGAAATGTATTCAGACAAAAGATTTTGACTATAGTTGATCGATTATCACAGTAAACTTTTCAGCTATTTGTTTTTCATCAGGAATTTTCGAGAAAGCCAATTGAGATAGTTCATTGTTATAGGTGTCTTTTAATTTAATCCATAAAGATGGAAAGCTTGTGAATAAAGGTGATTGGCTCGCAATCTGACCAACCCAATTTGCTGGTTCGTCAAACATTTCTTGATCATGCAAGTATATTTCGTAGAAGTCTTTTTTGAAATCGGGTGAGTGGAGATACTCCGCACACTCGGGGTCGTTCGCTAGAAAAAACAAATCGTAGAAATGGCGAATTTTGGATGCGAGGGATGATACTGGATTTTCTGAGAACGAGAAACGGATTAATGACAGGATTTTTTCGATCATTGTGCGTCGCTTATCCAATACATTGATTTCAAAGGGCTGCAAATTGTATTCTGAAATCAAATCGAGATTTCCTGTTTCAGTAAGGAATATCTCAATGAATGATGTGATAATTTTCGTTTCGTATGGATATGGATTGGCAAATGAATTTACTTCTACCAATAGATCTCCGGAACTAACGGCTGTTTTGGTTTTGTGCTTCAGAATATTTGGGTAGGCATAAACCGCCTTATAAAAATGGGATCCTTTGCTTGTTACTCCATCAACCTGAATTTCTTCCAAATCGGAGGTCATGTCCTTGGCTATTTTTTTTATCAACGTTTTAAGTTGGTTTCCGTTGAATGATTTTGCATCAATAACAGCAATATCAATATCTTCGGAAAAACGATCCACTAGATTGTACGCTTTTGACAAAGTAGTTCCTCCTTTGAATACCACTTTGAGTGCATCAGGATTAAGGGACAACCGATGAAGTGTATTGGTTATCCAATAGTCTTTTTCGATATAGACTGGTGATATGCTGAAATATTCAGCAGTAGCTAGTACGCTGTCTGTGAAAAGTTTAGAGTCGTTATGCAGCACTATTTAATCCTCCATTTTGTCTTATTGGGTAACACTGACACTGAAACAGGTACTTTGTATTCGGTTACAGGATTGAGCGAATTGGCAATCTTTTTAATCAGATCTTCACCTATATCTAAATGCTCAAGTATAGCACCACAGAGTGCTCGAACAACGGGGCTGTATTGTAATACCAGTTTAGCTAGAGTCTTTGTTTGTTCCTGAGTCAGTTGACCGACAATGCTTATTAAACGGGTACAAGCATCATCGGGTGTTGTACCAGGAATCTCACGGACAAAGCGCATAGCATCTAGAATGCGAAGCAATTCGATATTCGATTTGGTTATTTTGTTGGGTTGAACAATGAATGAAATCTTATACATCCCTCTCTTAACAGCTCTCCGGGGCTTGTTCGTTCCAATTTGCAACGCAGATGGTATCTGGTTTGTAAGCCCCATATCGTTATATGCATTGTATCCAGTAATATATCCGATTATTTCACCATCTTGTTCCAATAAGTCTTTTGCTATCTGATAAGCAGAAGGTTTTAATGACCCAAAGCGAGACTGACGAGGCTTATAAAATTTCCCCTTAGATAACTTTGAAATTTTTCCAGAAGACACCATTCTATTAAGCGCTTTAACTACTGCATCTTTCTTACTGACATCTACATTAAAATCAGTATAGGTGAAAACATGGTCAGTTGGAAGCCTGTCAATCGTATTTGCAATGATATCAGCTATTTTCATCAAAAAATGATTTTTACAAATTAAGCACTTTTGTCCCGTTTATTGCGTAAAAAACGGGACAATTATTCATATTTATTTTATGTTATTGAACATGTATTTTAAAATTGACTTATATGATATACCCGCAAAACGCAGTCCCCTTCAGCCATTCCCCCAACCGAGCATGCAAAAAAAAACGTTAAAATAGGGCGTGCCAAGGGAGGTGAAAAAAATTTCTGCTCGACGACTGGAAGAAGGAATGACCGGTATGGAGCGTAGCGAAATGGAGGGCGTTTCGCCTGAAAGAGGACAGAGAGAGGGGTCACGGCAACGAAGTTGCTGTGGCGGCGCGAACGACTTGGAAATTTAACCGAACGGCTGCCCATTTAGCCTTTAATTCGCATTTACCCCTTCAAAAACTCCATAATTACCCGATACCACTTATCCCAAGAAAACCCTGCAGACGGATGATTGACGCACATCATTTTTACGACAAAACCATCGCTTAATATGTATTCCCAAGTAGGCACCAAACGCATTTTTTCATCCAAAAGAGCTACTCCTCGTACACCAGAGCTGGGTAAGTTTTTCCACAAGTTCTTACCCCAACAGATGATTACTTCCGGACGGTACTTTTCTAGCACCTCAAAAAAGCCTTTTCACCGGTTTCAAATTGATCCGAAGTTGGTGAAACCCTGCTTTCGGACATCGCAATTTGGACATAATTGAAGAATAAAAGAGAGTTCCAAATATTGAGGCTTTGTTCGTGGTTGGTATATTCGTTGACAAGTGCCCTTTCAAATTTGCAATATGTTTTTTTCCAATCATCGCAATCCTCATAGTGATACAGGTAGTCATCGATTCGACTTTGAGTAAAACTCGCACAATTCGGTTTTTGATTCTCCGAACCGCAATCACTGCAATCATATTTGCAATAATGGCTTTCGCCCAGAACCATTATCTTTTTTCCAAAGATACCACCCAATTGATATGTGCTTCCCACCCAAGGTTTAAAAAATACATTTTCCATACGTTGAAATAATTTTAGATGTCATCTAAAAGTAATTATTTATAGATTGAATGATTTTTCAGAGACTTTAAAGTATTCAGACAATGACCGGATTACTTCCTTTGAAAAGCTTTTTTTATAGCTCAATATTTTGGAAATAGTACCTTTTGTCTATCCTAAAAAAACCACCAAGTCCTTAGCTTTCAATAGTTGTTTCACAAAGAGAAATTTTACAACTATTAAATTTCTGAATTAAAGAAAACCCACCCAAACGCAGTCCCAAGGCATTGCATTTTCAATTGATTCTAATCTTTCAAACAACCGATTGGCACCACAAGTACACCATCAGGACGTTTATACGCTACTTGTCCACCTGTTAAAATCATGAGAAAGGATGGTTGGTTCATTTTTGCAGCATCGACCTTATCTCTAAGATTCAAGAGATTTGCAGCCGCTACGTCAATCTGTTTCAATCCAAGTTTTACTTCGACAGCCCCCCAACGCCCATCATGAAGCTTCACTATAAGGTCTGCTTCAAGTTCCATGCTATCACGGTAATGAAACACCGTTCCATCACATGCTTGTGCATACACTCTCATATCACGTGTACACAACGACTCAAATAAAAAGCCAAATGTTTCAAAATCTTTTAATAGGCCGTTCGCGTCTGTTCGCAATACTGCACAGGCGATGGATGGATCAACAAATTGACGTTTGTTGGCAGTGCGTATTGCTGTTTTGGAGCGAAGTGATGGTTGCCAGGCAGGCACATCCTCAATAACGAAAATGCGTCTAAGAGCATTCAGATAAGAGCTTAGTGTTTTATCCGAAATGGACGACTCGGTGGCTTGCATATCATTCATTATAGTCTTGGCGGTTGCCATTGTAGAGATGTTGCGCGCTAACGATTGGAGCAAAATGCGCACTCGCTCAGGATTTTTTTCAATACCATCCACCCGCTGAACATCAAAATTAATAACGCCATCTACATAATTCATTGCTACTCGAGGAGTCGATTTTTCTAAAATGACGGCTGCTGGCCAACCCCCTCGACAGATTGCAGATGCAATTTGTTCAATGGTTAATCCGCTTTTCGCTCCAATGTCATTTTTACCATCAAATAGGTCTTTCAGGGACACGTCCCCACTAGATTCTTTGGATTCGTACAAGCTCATTGGACGCATGATCATTCGAGCAATCCTACCAGTTCCAGTATGTGCAGTCACATTATCACTAGGTGTTGCAGAACCCGTTAGAATAAATTGGCCCATTGCCCCACGTTTATCTACTGCAAACCTCACTGCATCCCACAGGACTGGTGCCATTTGCCATTCATCGAGCAGAAGTGGCGGTTTTCCTTCCAGTAATAGTGATGGTTTGACATCGACCATTGCCAAATAACCAGGCCCCTCATCTGGATCTTGCATATATACCACGCTTTTGGCTGCTTGTAAGGAGGATAGGGTCTTGCCACACCATTTGGCACCCTCCAATAGCACTGCTCCTGAAGTTTCAAGTAGGGTATTTAAAAGTGCATCACTAATACGAGGAATGTAATTAGGCGTCTTCATAAGTAATCATTTAAATTACCCAAAGATACTGATTTATAGTAAATAAAGCAGTAAATTCCGTGTTTTATTGATATTTTACTCCGTATATTATTGATATTCTACTCCGTGTTATTTCAGATGTTGCAGCATCATTTGTACGAACTCCAACAAATATCACTTCAACTCAATAATCTGCTCCTCCACCTTCAGCACATGATCCGCCTCGACCTCCTTGGTCACAATCGAATAAATAACCCACCCCAGATTGTGTATCTGTGCAGTCGTGTACGTGACATTCGTAAAACTTGGAAAGTCCTCCTTTTTAGGCAACGAAACAGCCAAAGTTGAAGCCGATTTTGAAAGATAATCGTACGCCGCATTCCAAAGTTGGACAGAATCGACCGTGTTGGTCATGCAAAGCGTAGAATAGGAATGCTTTTCATCGAGCGTATCGACCCAAATAGTAACCTTCGCATCGAAAGGATTTCCACCATACTTATTGGGTACCTGAATGGTAGAAACGACATCGCTCCCATATTTGTAAACACCACCGTGAAAAGCATAGAACTGCTTAATCTCATCAATCAAAGCATTCTGGATAGACTCCTTGGTCTCGTACTTCGCCATTTGCTGCTTGAGTATTTGATCCAAGTTGGGAGTGCCCTTCAACTCATAACCCAACATCCGGATGCTGCGTATCGATTCAGTACGGACATCCTTCCAATTGAGCAGTTCCACAAAGGCACCGCATTCAGTCGTTTTAATGACTGCCTTAGTAAGCATGGTGGCTTTCATCAGCTTTTTCAGCATGGGCGAAGCCGATTGAACCACCAAATTCGAATAATCCCACTCAATAGTGTACGAACCGGCTGTGGAATCGATTATCGTGATGCCAACATCGTACTTCAAGATGTTACGGTCCAACGTATCCCCTTTCGCAACCTTATACTCCTCATGCGAAACCGTATACGACTGCTTTTCATTTCGGTCCCAATAGCCAATAACCTGCACAGTCGAGTCCTTCATGTTCATTTGAGCGAAGGACAGGGCAGCAAAGGCCAAGGATGTGACCGATACAAAAGCTCTTTTCATTTCTACAACCCCACCGGCATTTTCAGCATCGGATTCGACACATCCTGCTGCTCTTCCGTCCGCTTAGCACGTTCTTTCATCGTGTTGCCAAGCTTGAAACTGTACACATACAACAACAAGAAGCCATAATCTTTGCGAAGGTAATTGTTATTGACCTGGTAGAGAGACGCGTTGCTGATGGTGCTCGAAGAGCGGAAGAAGTAGTTTGAGAACGGATTATACACCATAAAACGGAGCACACCGTTGTTCTTAAATTGCTTACCCAAGCCGACGAGGTACATCATGGAATTCTTTGAAACAGTTTGACCATCCAGTACTGGGCCGCTAACGTTAACCATCGCCAATATATTGAAGTTTTTCGGCAACTGGCTCATGGCAAACGAGTTCCAATTCCAACTGCCACGGTTCATGGCAGCAATCTGGTCCAAGTAAGCATCCACGTGGTATTTGGTGTAGCGGAAATTCGAATTCAGCATGATCGGACCCAGTTGAGAGTTCAAAGCCAAAGCGGTGCCGTATTCGTAGCCGTCGGAAACGTTGGTCGGCGTGCTTTCGAAAAGACCAGTGGTCGCATTTTTACTCAGAATGGTTTGGATCAGACCCGTTTTGTATTCGTAAAAGACCTGAGGAGATAAATTGAAAACCAGACTTTTGTACGAGATTTTCCAATTGTAGGTCAACTGGAAATTGTCGCGATAGGCCGGTTTGAGATTCATGTTCCCTTTGGCGATAGTCTGGCTGTCCACAGCACTGACCATTGGGTTCAGTTGGTCGACAGAAGGCCGGATGACCCTTTTTGAATAGGCCAGTTTGATGCTGTTGTCCTCGTTGAGCCGCCAGAAACCATTTACATAAGGCAACAGCGAATAGTAAGCATGTGGATTGGAACCATTGATAATCACACTCGACGTTTCGAAGCGCGTACCCAGTTTGATGTTCCCCTTGGACAGCGTTCTGGACAATTCAGCATAACCACCCAAGCGATTGTCGGTATAATCCAAATCGGTAGCAGTCCTCAGAGCGTTGGTGTTGTCAGTCAAATAATGGTTGAAATTACCGTTGATGCCAACATTGAAAAAATAAACACTGTCGAAAGGTAAGTTGTAGTTGGACTGGCCACTTAAAGTTCGAACTGTAGTATTCGAGAGTTCCTGCTGCGAAGGCAACGTATAGAGTTCGGATGAGTCGGCAGGATCCATATAGATGTTGCTAAAATCGGTCACCGTCTTGTTATTCAGACTGTTGTAATATTTCAGTTCAGCTTCCAACCCATGTTGCGTTTTCTTGTCGAAGGAATGTTTATAGAACAAAGAAGACGTCAGACCACCATTGGACTGACTGGTTTGACTTTCAGTCTTGTACAAACTGCTGAAACCGTTAATGACACTTCGATTCAGATTGCTGTTGGCCATATCGATACCCGTATTGTTGTAGGCAAGATTGAAGCTGAGGTCATCGTTTTCGTTCGGGTCGTAAATGAAACCCAAGTTGACGTTGGCCGTACCGACATTGACATTTTGGGTGCCCGTTTGAGTGGTCACATCGGCACCAGATTTGCGGTACATGTCCGATTGGATACCCACGTCCTGTGTAATGGCGTTGGCTGAAACATAGTAAGATATCTTTTCAAGACCATAATCCAGGCTACCGTTCAGCAGGCCAACATAAGAACCTTTTGCAATGGGAAAGCCACCGATATAAGCCATCCCTTTCAAGCCGTAACGCATAGCGGGATTGGTCACCACATTGATGACGGCATCCACTTCGGAATCGTACTTGCCTGAAGGGCTGGTGATGATTTCCATCTTACTGATCTGAGAAGGATGCAGACGCTTGAGGTATCCCTTGTCACGGCTGATACCGTCCACTTCGATCTTGATGTTGGACTTGCCGTTCACGGTGATGTCCTCGTTTAGGTAATCAACTTGCACGGAAGGAATTTTCCGAAGCACGTCCACCCCGTCCGTAGACGTTTTTTGGATGCCTTCAGGAATGCCATAGACAGTGCGGTCGCCCAATTCGGTCACGCTAACCTTCACGCCCTTCACGACGATTTCCTTCAAATTAAACTGTGCAGGTTCTAGGGCCAAGTTTCCCAGGTTGTTGATCATGCCACTTGTCTTGCCAGGCACTGTCACAATAAACTCCTTGTATATTAAATGCTTGATTCTAAGACAATACGTACTAACCGTGTCAGCTTTGTACAACATGAACATTCCTTCGGTAGAAGTCTTGATGGATTCTACAGCGCTGCTGTCAGGCAGTCGCAGCAATTCGACAAGGGCGCCTTCAACAGGCTTGGTGTCTTGTTTATCGGTGACAACACCGGTTAAAACAAGCCTGGCGTTGGCTTGAAAGACCAACGTCAGGCAAAACAATAAAACAATAGATCTGCGCATATTCATTTACTTCAACCAGTAGTTTTCCGTTTGTGCATCTATCTTTAGGTCGACCTTTATGTCGGTGCCGTTGTTGTTGACAGTCACCGTTCCCTCCATGTGATTCTTTTCGGAAAAAGTCTTCAACATGCCCGTTTTAAGGTCAATACGTTCTTCGAAGGTCGACTTACATTTAACTGGTTGATCCAACTTGATCAATGGATTGGTAGACGACATCGATTCCATTTCGGAGGTGCCGGAAAGCAAAGCTTGGCTGTTTTCAACACTCTTGAGTACATAGTTGTTGAACACTAAAAAAGATATGTCATTGGATGTGGTGATGTAGGAGGATTCCCAAGCATCGTTCAACTTTAAGGTCTTGTCCGTCAAATGAGCAAAATAAGGTTCGACTATACTTTTAAGTGACGATTCTTTGAGCAACATTTCAGCTTGCTTTTTGGCATCGTCTTTTTTGGAATCGGGTAGAGAATCAATCACCAACATCACATTCGCTTTGTATTCGTTCAAATTGGAAAAACTGATAAATTTGCCTGCTGTACTGAATTTTGCCTTCAGCGGATACAAACTCATTTTGTTTGCAAGGCGCTCTGAGGGATCCTTACCAGGCTGGGTCGAATTGGTTTCCTTAGTATACATGGAAGCGGAAATTTTTGTAATTAAAGTGTCGAACCGTATTTCCAGTTCCACTGCATCGTTTTCCTGACCAAGCATTTTGAAGCTGGTCACGCGGTTCATAACTACGTTTACGACCATCGACTGACCAGCAACACCTTGTTGCATAGCCTGTTTGGTGGTGCTTTTCAAGGTGTAGACTTTTCCTTTTTCAAGGTTCAGTTTTAATGCAACAGGGGATTGGGCCATGAGTGTTACACTCAGCAGGGAGAAAAACATCGAAAAAAGGAAGGTTTTCATGACGATAAGTTTAGGAAATTTAAAAGTTTTTGCGAGAGAGCAAATATACTTGTTTTTTCAATTCCACATATTAAAAAAAACGCCCCCGTTTGGAGGCGTTTTATAAGTCTATTAGAGAAGTTCGATTAGAACATATTCGGTACAAAAACCGAGAACACCAAAATGGCAAGTCCTAAAACAAGTACGGCAATGGTTTTACCGCTAACGCCTTTCCATTCTTTCAACACAATACCCCAGACATTGCTGAACGATACATTCAGGGCCATCAAGATGGACCAGCTGAATGCCAGCATGATGGTATTGTCGGCCAAGAAGCTCTTCCCTACTCCGAGTCCGAAGAACTGAGAGTACCAAAGAATGCCGGCCAATGCACAGAACAACAGGTTGTTCACCCAAACAGAACCTTTGGTCTTGGAATAATCTGTGAAGGTTTTGTTCTTGCCGTTCTGATAAAGGCAATAAAAGGCATTGGTGAGGAAACCACCGGCAGTGACCATCAAGGTAGCGGGCAGCGTGGCGAACAAGTCGGCAGCTCCGAGGGCTCTAACAGCGTCAGCGATGGGTTGACCAGCACTCAGACCAAGTGCAAAGCAAGCGCTCATCACACCGGCCAGCAAAGCAACCAACAAACCTTTCGTCAAAGCGAAATCCTTAACAGCGGCTTTCTTTTCTTCTTCCGTCATGTTCTGCGAGCGAAGCCCACCGGCATAACCGATGACGGCGATGCCTGCGATAGCGATGGAAACACCGATCAAAATGATCAGGCCTTCACCGTGCAGCAAATCCTTCTTGTCGAAGAAAATGGCAGGGATCAGGGTTCCGAAAGCGGAGCAGGTTCCCAATGCGATGGACTGGCCAAGAGCCACACCCAAATAACGCATGGAAAGACCGAACGTTAGACCACCGACACCCCAGAGGACACCGAAGCCCATAGCCTTCAAGGCTGCGGTACCGTTGTCAGCGAGAATGGCGCCGAGGGTTGAACCTTCCGGAACGGCCAGCAAAGCACCCAGGAAAGGAAATACCAGCCAGGCAAAAACGCCCTGCATGAGCCAAAAAGTTTCCCAACTCCAACCCTTCACTTTTTTGATGGGTACGTATGAACTGGACTGACCCATGCTACCGATGGCAATGATCAACAAACCAAGTATGGTGTTCATGGTACTGCTTGGTTATTAACGTTTTGACGTAACGTCTTTTTCGTACTGTTGGATTTCGCCGATGAAATCTTCGCCGACGGCTACACCGTTTTTCATGCAGAACATGTCCCAAACAGCGTTCCAAGGCAAACCTTTGGCTTCTTCCAAAAGAGCCAGACGTTCGAAGTATTGACCCTTACCTTCGTATCCGCGGAGGATTTCGATGGGTTCAAGCATGGCTTGCAAGAAGCACTTCTGGGTAGCGCGGGTACCAATGACGTATGCACCGATGCGGTTGATGGAAGCGTCGAAGTAATCCAAACCGATGTTGACGCGGTCCAAAGCGTTGCAACGGATGATTTCCTTGGCTAAATCCATGGTGTCGTCGTTCATGATGGTGACGTGGTCGGAGTCCCAACGGATGGGGCGAGAAACGTGCAACATGATTTCAGGCGTGAAAAGCAACAAGGAAGAAATCTTGTCGGCGATGGATTCGGTCAGGTGGAAGTGACCGGTATCCAAGGTGACAATCTTGTCGTTCTTGGCACCATAGCCCAAGTAAAAGTCGTAGGAACCAACTGTATAGCTTTCAGCACCGATACCAAATAGTTTGGCTTCAATGCAATCTTTCATGTTGTCGTACTTCTGAGCGAAGACTTCGTCCAAAGAGTCTTTGAGGATTTCGCGGTATTTCAAACGGTTAACGGTAATATCCTTGCTTCCGTCGTGGATCCAAAGGTTCATCACGCAGGGGCTGCCCTGGAATTTACCCATTTCTTCGGCGATGGCGCGGCAACGTTTGGTATGTTCAATCCAGAAATTGCGAATTTCGGAATCCGGGTTGGAAAGAGTCAGTTCGCCTGATTTCGGGTGGGAGAAGGAAGTGGAGTTGAAATCCAACTTGAAGCCGTTTTCCTTAGCCCATTTCATCCAGCTTTCGAAATGTTTGGGAAGGACTTGATCGCGATCTACGAATTCGCCACCGAAGTCACCGTAGATTTCGTGTAAGTTCACGCGATGTGAACCGGGAATCAAGGACGCTGCGTATTTGATGTCGGCACGGAGTTCGTTGATATTGCGTGCTTTGCCGGGATAATTGCCGGTAGCTTGGATACCACCACTCAGCACGCCGTCGGGGTTTTCGAAACCCGTTACGTCGTCAGCCTGCCAGCAATGCAGGGAGATGGAAATTTTCTGGAGTTGGTCCAGTACGGTGTCAACGTTAACACCGACAGCCGAATAACGTTCTCTGGCCAAATCGTAGGCGGACTGAACTGTTGCTTTTTTAACCATAATAGTATTAAATTTAGATGAGTGTTTTATTTTTCGATAATAGTTAAGAATTTCACATAGGCGACTTCCCAAGCTGCGGCATCTTCCGGTTGGAAAAGATCCGGAGTCACGGATTTGCGGATGACGGTACGCATTTCGGCCAAGTCGGCTACAATACCCAACGCTTTGGCTTGCATCATGACGTTGCCGATGGCAGTGGCCTCGGAAGGACCTGCAATGACGGGCATACCAATGGCGTTGGCCGTAAACTGATTGAGCAGCTTGTTCTGTGCACCACCGCCGATGATGTGCAGTTTTTCAATCTGGAATGGAGCAACTTGTTGCAGTTTGCCCAATACATTGCGGTATTTCAAAGCCAAGCTATCAAAAATGCAACGTATGAATTCGGAATGCGTGACTGGTACATGCTGTCCAGTAGAGGCGCAGTACTCTTGAATGGCACTGCACATGCTGTGCGGGTTGGCGAATGAGGTGTGATCGGGATCGACCAAACTCTTAAAACCTTCGGCATTGGAAGCCAAACCAACAATAGTCGGATAGCTGTAAGAGGTGCCTTCTTTTTCCCACTCCTTGCGGCATTGTTCGAGCAACCACATACCGGTGATGTTTTTGAGGAAACGGGTGGTTCCATCCACACCGCCTTCGTTGGTGAAGTTCATATCGAAAGAGGCTTCCGAAATAATGGGGTCTACCACTTCGATGCCCATCAACGACCAAGTACCGGAACTGAGGTAAGCGAAGCGTTCGTTTTCTGCCGGAATGGCAGCAATGGCTGAACCGGTGTCGTGACCGGCAACGGCACAAACAGGCACGTTGCCAAGGCCTGAGAATTCAGCCAGTTCGTCGGTAAGTGCACCTATAACGACCCCTGGATAAATAATATCGGGCAAGATGGACGGTTTCACGCCTGCTGTACAAAGCAACTTTTCGTCGAACTTCTTGGTACGCGGATTCAGAATCTGGGAAGTCGAAGCGATGGTATATTCGCAAACCATCTTGCCAGTGAGCATATACGACAAAGCATCCGGCATAAACAGAATCTTATCGGCTGCTTCAATGGCAGAACCCTTTTCGCGGGTAGCTGCAAACAATTGGTACAAACTGTTGAAATTCATGATCTGAATTCCAGTGAGGTCATAGACTTCCTTGCGGGAGACTAGCTTGAAGAACTCTTCGGGCATGCCATTGGTATAGGGATCACGATAAGCACGGGGGCAACCCAGGAAACTTCCGTCTTTGCCTACATAAACAAAATCGACACCCCAAGTATCTATACCGATGGCGTCGATTTTCACTTTTTGGGCAGCAGCGGCTTTCAATCCTTCTTTGAGGGATTCGTACAAGCCGTAGATGTTCCAGTAGTATTTACCGTTGATGGGCTGGATGGCGTTAGGAAAACGGGTTAATTCCTCCATTTCGAGGGTACCGTCGGCAAGTGTTGCCAAAATGGAGCGTCCGCTGGTTGCGCCCAGGTCGAAAGCGAGAAAGGTTGTGGTTTGCATGGCGTTAAGTTTGAAACGCTACAAAAATAAACTTCTTTTCCGAATACGCAAGGTTGAAAAACGGCAAAAAGACTTTAAAAAATGACACAAATTGTAGAAAAACAGTACGTTCTTACAAATTGGTAGAAGTTCAGCGAAGTTTATGAATCATAAAGGAGGGTCCGGCTTTTCGAGCGAAAAAAACGGTGGAAATCAAAACGAGCACCGTGCCGACTTCGTAGGTAATTGGAAAACCGAACCAACCGGACAGGGTTCCGCCAAAAACCAGGCCGATGCCGATGCCCAGGTCCCAACTGGTCAGATAGGTGGAACTGGCTGTAGCGCGTCGGTTATTGGGAGCCAAATCGACAAACAAGGTGTTGTAGGCAGGGAAAATCATGCCGTAACCCAACCCAAGCAAGACGGCAACTATAAAAAATAACAGAGAAACCAATTTGACGTGTTCTGCTCCAAAAAAACCGATCAGGCCGAAAATGCCGAAACCCAACAGGATGATGGTTTGACCTAAAACAATGACTTTGACCAATTTTCCGTGGTCAATGAGTTTTCCAGCAAATGTTCTGGAGGCAATCAATCCGACAGCCATCAGCGAAAAGAACAGTCCAGTGGTTCCGTGAATTTGGATGACTTTGGAGTAGAGAGCGATGTAGGAAGTGGTTATGCCATAAGGAATAGCCATCAACAGCAAACTGACGCCGGCCAACAGCCCTTTCTTAAGAAAGAAACGGTCGAAGGATAGCGGTTCAGACTCGGCTCTCGGTTTATTGGGCGCCTTGATATTGAATGCGAAGACAAAACCAAGCATTCCACTGATCAAAGCAGTGTAAAACAACCAATTGTAGGAATGCCCCCCTTCGAGCATCATCAATCCGATCATCGGGCCTGCAGCCATGGCCAGGTTGTTGGCAATGCCGAAATAGCCTAATCCTTCGCCTCTTCGTGAAGCAGGCATGATGTCTACAATTAAGGTGTTCCCCGTAGTGGTGACCATTCCGAAGGTTAAACCGTGGAGTATGCGTAGAAATACGAAAAGCAAGAGGGTTTCTACCAGCGGGTAAGCAATAAAAGCGGCTACAAAAAGTCCATAGCCAAGCAAATAAACAGATTTCCGCTGAAAACGGTCAGCCATGAAACCGGAAAATGGGCGGACGACGAGTGCGGCAACGACGTAACAAGATAGTATAAGGCCGATTTGGGAACTGGATGCATGGAAGGTCTCCATTAAATAGACCGGAAGTACAGGCAGTAACAAGTAAAATCCAAAAAATAAAAGAAAATTCCCGAAGCATGCAAAAAAGAAACTGGGGGTAAAGAGCTTATCCTTTGTTGTACGATCCATAAATACTTTTTCCTAATATAAAACCGGATGCAAAGGTAACAAAAACCCCGTGGAACTTTGCAAATTCTTTATTACCTTCGTCGGGAAATAATCCATAACAAACCCCAAATTTGCAATGATTGACCAATTGACCATAGACCGCATCATGGATGCCGCGCGCATCGAAGAGGTGGTGGGAGAATTCGTCACATTGCGCAAAAGAGGCGTGAATTTCACGGGTTTATGCCCGTTTCACGACGAAAAATCCCCATCGTTCAGTGTTTCACCCACCCGAGGCATCTGCAAATGTTTCAGCTGCGGAAAGGGCGGCAACGTGGTCCATTTCATCATGGAACACGAGCAACTCAGCTACTACGATGCCCTGAAATGGTTGGCCCGCAAGTACCACATCGAAGTAGTGGAAAAAGAGCTGAATCCGGAGGAACAACAGGTTCGGAACGACCGCGAGAGCATGTTCATCCTGAACGAATTCGCCCGGGATTATTTCGTTCGAACCCTACACGAACACATCGATGGAAAGTCTATTGGATTGGGCTATTTCAAGGAAAGAGGATTCCGAGAAGACATCGTTCGTAAGTTCCAATTGGGTTACAGTTTGGACCAGCGTTCCGAGTTCAGCAAGGAAGCCATGCGCAAAGGTTATACCAAGGATTTCTTGCTGAAAACAGGACTTTCCATTGCCAACGATCAAGGCGAATTGCACGATCGGTACCGGGCGCGGGTTATGTTTCCCGTGCATACGCTATCGGGCAAAGTCGTCGCTTTTGGCGGTCGCATTCTTAAAAAAGACGAAAAAACTGCCAAATACGTTAATTCACCTGAATCGGAAATATACCACAAGAGCAACGAACTTTACGGCATTTATTTTGCCAAGCAAGCCATTGCTAAAAACGACCGTTGTTTTTTGGTGGAAGGCTATACGGATGTGATTTCCATGCACCAGGCTGGCATCGAAAACGTCGTTTCTTCGTCGGGTACGGCGTTGACACACGGGCAGATACGGATGATCCATCGGTTCACCAAAAATGTGACGGTGCTCTACGACGGCGATGCAGCCGGAATCAAGGCTTCGCTCAAGGGTATCAATTTATTGCTGGAAGAAGGGCTGAACATCAAGGTGTTGCTGCTTCCGGACGGAGAAGATCCGGATTCTTTTGCCAAGAAACACAGTTCAACCGATTTCATCCAATATTTAAAGGATCACGAAACCGACTTCATCCGTTTCAAGACCGAAATCTTGCTGAAGGATGCGGGCAACGACCCGATCAAGCGGGCGGGACTGATTCAGGATTTGGTGGAGAGCATCTCACTCATCGCCGACGATATTACGCGTTCCGTCTATATAAAGGAGTGCAGCAGGCAGCTGGATTTCGATGAAAATATCCTGCATACCGAGGTTAACAAGAAGCGGCTCAACCAGTTGCAGCGTGAGCAACAGAAACGGGTGGCTTCACAGAACGGTTTGCCGTCTGCAGACAGACGAAATCCGGGAAATGCTTACAACAACCAATCGGGAGGCAACAACACCGCCAGACCAAACCGGACCGTGGTGGTGCCCACTAACGGCACACCTTTTGAAGGAAACAACAGTCCCACCCCACCCGAAGATTTTTTTGCACCTTCACCTTCCGAGGAATACCCTAACAATGGTGATCAAGCTTTTATGGGTGGGCCCGTGCCTGAACCTAGGCAAAGTGTTCAGCCGTTGATGAAAACGAAGCCTGAAAATCCGTACGATGAATTTGAACGGAACATTCTCAAGCAGGTCTTGCGCCACGGTGCGATGAAGCTATGCGATGATGAAAACCAGGACGGTACGATTCGAGAGGTATCCGTCACGGAATTCATCTTGGCAACCTTGGCCGAAGACAACATTGAAATTCACAATCCCCTGCTGAAGCGGATGTTGGACGAAGCGTTGGAGGAATATCGGAAACCCGGCTACAATCCAGAGCGCCATTTCAGAAATCATAGAGATCCAGCAATCAGCATGTTGGCTGCCGACTTGAGCAGTGAGCCGTATGAACTGAGCAAATACCATGCCCGTTTTCAGAAACTGGAAACCGATGCGGATAAGCTGGACGAAATCATCCCTAGAGTGTTGGAAGACCTTAAAAATGCCATCATCAATAACGAAGTCCAGAAATTGGAAGATGCGCTAAAAAAGGCGCAGCGAGATAAAAACGATGCTGAAACAAATCGGCTCTTTCATGAATTATACCAATTGCAGGATACCAAGAGCAATTTGGGCAAGCGCCTCGGCGAACGGATTGTTGTACGATAAACTACTTTATACACCTGAGAAATGTACCCATTAGAAGCCAAAAACATTTTCAAATCCTATGCCGGGCACCAGGCACTCAAGGATGTGAGCATCTCGGTGCCGGGACAGCAAGTCTATGGTCTGCTCGGTCCGAACGGCGCCGGAAAAACGACCCTGATCCGCATCATCAACCACATCACGGCGCCAGACAGCGGTGAAGTGCTTTGGGAAGGCCGCCCCATGCAGCCGAACGACATCGCTTACATCGGCTACTTGCCGGAAGAACGCGGCTTGTACAAAAAGATGAAGGTAGGCGAACAAGCTTTGTATCTGGCTCGACTCAAGGGTCTTAGCAAACAGGATGCCCAAACACGCCTTAAATATTGGTTCGACAAGTTCGACATCACGTCGTGGAGCAACAGGAAACTGGAAGAGCTTTCTAAGGGAATGGCCCAGAAAATCCAGTTCATCATCACGGTATTGCACGAACCCAAGTTATTGATTTTTGACGAACCGTTCAGCGGCTTCGATCCGGTTAACGTGCAATTACTTAAGGAGGAGATTCTTTATCTTAAAAATCAAGGAGCGACTGTGATTTTCTCCACGCACAACATGTCGTCGGTGGAGGAAATCTGCGACGAAATCAGCCTGATCAACAAGTCGGAAGTGGTTCTGCAGGGCAAAGTGAACGAAATTCGCCGTCAATACAACAAGGGCATTTATGTGCTGAAAACGGATGTTCAAGCAGGTAATGTTCCAACGGGAAAACTGTTCGAAACACTTTCTACCGAGGAAAAAAATGGTAAACTACGGATGCAGATTCAGAAAAAACCAGATGTTTCCACCCGTGAACTCTTGACGGAACTTTCTTCACTTTACGAAATTCACGGATTCGAAGAAGAAATTTCCAGCATGAACGACATTTTCATTCAAACAGTACAGCCATGAGCAAGATCGGATTGATCATTGAACGGGAATACATGACCCGTGTGCGGAAAAAATCGTTTATCATCTTGACGTTTTTAACCCCGTTGTTGCTGGTAGCGCTCATTGCTGTTCCGCTGGCGTTGTCGTCTCTCAAGAGTTCGGAAGTGAAGGTCATTGCTGTAAACGATTCAGACGGTCTTTATCTGAAAAGGCTTCAAAACAACGACCAATATACCTTTGTGCCAGCCAAAACCGGATTGGCAACCGTCCGCAAACAAATCACTGAGGACGGTTCCGTCTATGCGTACCTAGTCATCAATGGTGATTTGAGCAAGGATTCCTCTTCGGTCAACATTTATACGGTCAAGCAGGCCGAAATGGAAATGAAGGACTTTATTTCGAATCAACTCAAGGAGTTGGCTAGAACGGATAAGATTGCCTCCTACCATATTGCCGGTTTGGACAAGATCATCGAAGATTCAAACCCAAAACTCAGCATCAACACCATCAAATGGGACAAGGACGGCGGTGAAAAGGAAAGTTCGTCCGAATTGGCCATGGTCATTGGTCTGATCGCCACGTTTGTCATCTACATCTTCATCTTCGCTTACGGTGCCATGGTGATGAACGGGGTCATCGAAGAAAAGATCAACCGTATCGTGGAAGTCATCGTTTCGTCCGTGAAGCCGTTCGACCTGATGATGGGCAAGATCATCGGCATCGCCATGGTCGGTCTGACGCAGGTCTTGCTATGGGTCCTATTAATTGGTGGTACCATTGGGGTGGCTACGTATGCGCTCAAAGACAAGGTCAGTGACGAGCAAATGAAGAAATTCAGCACGGAAATGGTTCAAAGCCAGACCGCTACCAATCCAGGCTTGCAGTCGGCGCAGGTGAAACAACTGACCGAACAGTCCAGCGATATTCCAGATGCACAGAAGTTGTTGCAAATGATTTCGAACATGAACTTGGGGGAAATCGTTTTTTGGTTTGTCCTGTATTTTTTGGGTGGATATTTGCTTTATGCTTCGCTCTTTGCGGCGTTCGGCAGTGCCATCGACAATCAGGAAGACTCACAACAGTTCGTACTTCCGCTCACCATTCCTGTTCTATTTGCTTTGTATGCAGGTATGTATAGCGTACAGAATCCAGATGGTCCGCTGGCCTTTTGGTGCTCCATGTTCCCACTGACCTCGCCCATTGTAATGATGGTACGCATTCCATTTGGTGTTCCTCTTTGGCAATTACTGGTTTCTTATGGTTTGTTGGTCATCACCTTTATCCTTTCGGTGAAAATGGCGGCCAAAATCTATCGAACAGGTATTCTGATGTATGGCAAGAAAGTCACGTACAAGGAATTGATCAAGTGGCTTCGGTATAAGAATTGAAAAAAACAGAGTATCTTTGTCCCTATGAAAGAAAAGAATGTATTGGTCCAAAAGATTGTTGAAGGTATTCAGGAACGTAAGGGTAAGAAAATCACAGTGGTCAATCTGACAAAATTGGATGCGCCTGCCCGCTATTTTGTGCTATGCGAGGGAACTTCCAACACTCAGATATTGTCCATCACCGAATCGGTGAAGGTTTATGTGCGCGAACAAACAGGTGAAAGCCCTTTTGCTACGGACGGTTTGAACAATGCCTTATGGATAGCCATGGATTATGGCGATGTAATGGTTCACATATTCGAACGTGAAACCAGGCAGTTCTACAATCTCGAGCATTTATGGTCAGATGCCAAATTGACAGACGTTCCGGATATGGAATGATTTATGTATTATTAATTGCTACCGGACTGTTTCCGGCATTTAACTGAATTCAAGGATGGAAAAAAAGCCCCTCAAAAAAGATACTAAAACTCCCCAATTTAAATTCAATCCGTATTGGATTTACGGCATCATCTTACTTGGCATCGTGGGCCTCGCCTTTTACGACAACAAAGGTGGTGTGGAATCCAAGGAAATTCGCATGGACCAACTGGAAGCTTACATTCAGAGGGGTTGGGTTGAAAAGATCGATGTACTCAAAGACAAAGAAATAGCCGAAGCATACATTGCTGACACTTCTATTATATCGGTTTTTGGCAAAGAGTCCGCGATTAAAAAAGGCAAAGTCATCGTCAATATCCCTTCCAACGATAAGTTTGACGATTTTGCCAACATGGTCAAGGAAAAATACGGCTTTAGAAATGTTAATTATGTGCCCAGTGAAGGCAAAGGCATCTTTTATTCCATTTTGTTCAACATCGTTCCGTTCGTTTTACTCATCGGCCTTTGGTTCTTCCTGATGCGCAGGATGTCCGGTGGCGGAGCTGGTGGCGGCGGTGGTGCTGGTGGCGTTTTCAGCGTTGGCAAATCCAAAGCACAGATTTTCGACAAAGGGGCAGCCAATCGCATAACATTCAAGGATGTAGCTGGTCTTTCCGAAGCCAAGACCGAAGTGGAGGAAATCGTTTCCTTCCTGCGTAGCCCGTCTAAATACACCGAGCTCGGGGGCAAGATTCCCAAGGGCGCTCTGCTCGTAGGCCCTCCGGGAACTGGTAAAACATTGTTGGCAAAGGCTGTAGCCGGTGAAGCCGACGTACCTTTCTTTTCTTTATCCGGTTCGGATTTTGTGGAAATGTTTGTCGGCGTGGGTGCTTCCCGTGTTCGTGACCTCTTTCGCCAAGCCAAGGAAAAAGCACCTTGCATTGTTTTCATTGACGAAATCGATGCTGTAGGCCGTGCTCGTGGTAAAAACCCAAACATGGGTGCCAACGACGAACGTGAAAATACGCTCAACCAGTTGTTGACTGAAATGGACGGATTCGGCTCCAACAGCGGGGTCATTATCCTGGCAGCGACCAACCGTGCTGACATTCTGGACAAGGCGTTGCTTCGTGCCGGACGTTTTGACCGACAAATCAATGTGGACTTACCTGATATTACGGAACGCCATGCCATTTTCAATGTGCACCTGCGTCCCATCAAATACGACGAAAGTGTCGATCCCGAATTCATGGCCAGACAGACTCCTGGTTTTTCCGGTGCTGATATTGCCAATGTTTGTAATGAAGCGGCCCTGATTGCTGCCCGAAAAGGCAAGAGCGTGGTTCAGAAACAGGATTTCCTGGATGCAGTGGACCGTATCATCGGTGGCTTGGAAAAGAAAAATAAAATCACGACCATAGCCGAACGTCGCTCCATTGCTGTACACGAAGCCGGCCACGCAACGCTGAGTTGGTTGTTGGAACATGCCCACCCGCTCATCAAAGTAACCATCGTGCCTCGTGGAAAGGCTCTGGGTGCTGCCTGGTACCTTCCTGAAGAACGTCAATTAACCACCAAAGAACAAATGTTGGACGAAATGTGCGCGACTTTAGGCGGACGTGCGGCTGAGGAAGTCTTTCTGGGTAATGTTTCAACCGGTGCCCTAAACGATTTGGAACGTGTTACCAAGCAAGCATACGCCATCATCGTTTACTACGGTATGAGCGGCAGTTTGCAGAACATCAGTTATTTCGACTCGTCGGGTGCCAATGAATACGCCTTCTCCAAGCCTTACAGTGAAAAAACAGCTGAGGCTATCGATCAGGAAGTGAAACTGATGGTTAACGAACAATACGAACGTGCCAAACGTATACTAACAGAGTACGGTAAGGGGCATAACGCCTTAGCCGACATGTTGGTGGAACGCGAAGTAATCTTTGCAGACGACCTGATTCAAGTGTTCGGCCCACGTCCTTGGACGTCACGTACCGATGAAATCATCGAAGCACAAAAGAAAGTGGATGCCGCCGAGGCTTTAGCCAATGCTGCTTTCCCAGAACTTGTCGCTGTACAGAATGATGAGCCCGCTACAACAGAAATTGCTGAAACTGCAACCGAAAAAGAGGATTCTACAGAATCGGAAACTACCGAGCCCGAAGCAACTGATAATCAAACTAAAGCCTGACCCGTCCATTCGTCCGAGCATGAAGAATATTGTAACAAGAGGCATTTCCGGGAGTATTTATGTGGTGATCATCACCGCAGCCATCCTAATCAGTCCGTATACCTATCTCCTACTCTTTGCTGCTGTAACAGGCGCTTGCCTATGGGAGTTTTACGGTCTGATAGAGAAAAAGGAGGAAGCAATCATTGACAAACCCATGGCTACTTTCGGAGGTGTATACCTCTTTGTTTCAGGATTCTTGTGGTTCTCCGAAGACCTACCCCTCAAATACATCGCTCTTTGGTTTATTATCATGCTATACCTGTTCATTCGGGAATTATATACCAAAGACGACAGGGCAGTTAGAACCATAGCTTACACGTTTTTTGCTCAGATTTACATCGCTCTGCCTTTCATGTTTTTGTCCAGACTTGGTTTTCCACGAGACACAACCGGATTGGTCAGCTACAACCCAACTTTGATCATGGCCTTTTTCTTCTTGATTTGGGCTTCTGACACAGGCGCTTATCTAGTGGGGTCTGCATTTGGAAAGCATCGGTTGTTCGAACGGATTTCTCCCAAAAAATCGTGGGAAGGATTTTTCGGCGGTTTGTTCTTTGCCCTTGGTTTTGCCATTGCCATTTATTATATTTTCCCCACTGAACTCAATATTTTGCAGTGGATTGGCTTTGCACTGACCACTGTTATCTTCGGTACGTTCGGCGATTTGGTGGAATCTATGATCAAACGATCACTGGCCATCAAGGATTCGGGTAACATCATTCCAGGACACGGTGGCATGTTGGATCGATTTGACAGCAGCCTTTTAGCAGCACCTGCCATCGTCATCTACTATTTATTCATGTTTTGACCGACTTTGATTAAACTTTGAGGAAGCATTTTTATCAGAAAACCATACATTCCAACAATGGGAAAAACCGATGATACTTTACTGGTAGATATGCTTCGCGACGAACGTCAGCGGCACAAGGCATTCAACCTTTTGGTGAAGGATTATTCCGACAGTCTGTACTGGCAAATTCGCAAGATGGTTCTCTCGCACGACGATGCCAACGATGTGCTTCAGAATACCTTTCTGAAATGTTGGTCCAATTTAGATCAATTTCGGGGTGAATCTAAAATTTCGACATGGCTTTATCGAATTGCCATTAATGAAACCTATACGTTTTTAAATAAGGAACGCCAGAAGAACCAATCGGGCATTACCGATTTGGAGGACTCGATGGTACAAAATCTGCAAGGGGATGCCTATTTTGACGGGGATGAAGCTGCTCTGAAATTACAAAAGGCGGTTTTATCACTACCGGACAAACAAAGGTTGGTGTTTAATATGAAGTACTACAATGAAATGAAATATGAAGAAATTTCTGAAATACTTGGGACTTCGGTAGGTGCCTTGAAAGCTTCTTACCACTATGCCGTTCAGAAAGTTGAAGCGTTTATGTCATTGGAAATCTAAAAAATATTAAACCTTACTGAGCAAGCAACGTCTAACAAACATAAAAGGAGACCCATACTAATCGGGTGAACTTTTGGAGGATTGAATATGAAACAGTTTAAATTGAATGAAACAGGCGATCGAAGCGTTTTCCGGGTACCGGAAGATTATTTCGCTGGTCTGGAAATGCAGCTGAACAAACGCATCGAGGCGCTTGAAACAGAGAAGAAATTGGAATCACGGGAAGCATCTCGCAAAAAAGGCGGAATCATTTTAACGATGCAAAGCGTACGTCCAATGCTTTACATGGCTGCCATGTTTGTAATGCTGTTGTTCAGCATCGCATTGGTTTTCCATTACACCGCTGGTTCTGGTAGCCTAAGGGCTCAGGAGACTAGCACGGAACAAGCTGTTCCAACCGCCGAGGATTACTTGATCAGTTCGGTTGGCACCTATGGTATATCTCAGTATTATGTGGAATCTCAAACAACTAAATAAGAGTATGAAGAGATTGACATTCCTTTTGTTCACCTGCATGCTCACCATGGGTTTGTATGCACAAGATAGGCCAAACCAGGACGATGCCAGAAAGCAGTATTGGGAAGATATGAAAGCTAAACGGGCTGCCTTCTACACCGAAAAAATAGACTTGACTTCTCAGGAAGCCCAGTTGTTCTGGCCAGTTTTCAACGAATTGCAAGACAAGAAGTGGAAACTGCATCTACAGATGTCAGCACAGTTCCGCAATGGAAAAAAAGACGGCCAAGGCAGACCCATTTTCGATTTTGCCAAGGTCAACGACGAACTGATCCGCATCAAAGTTCAGGAAGCAAATTTGGATAAAGTTTACCACGAAAGATTCAAGAAGATTTTGTGTCCAGAAAAACTTTTCCGCTATTATGGCGCTGAACGAGATTGGGCGAATAAACTTCTAAAGGACATCGAAAAACGCGGAGATAAAAAATAGAAAATGCTTGAATAGGAAGTGAAGTACAAGGCACTGATTAGGAAGCCGTACCAGAGCGTACTTAAGTACGTGAGGATCGGCGAGTAAGCAGTAACACAGTAATTCACTTCCTATTCAAGCATTTTTGCTTCGTTCCAAATGACGTCCATTTCTTCGAGCGACATCTTGCGAAGGGAGCGGCCTTGTTGGATGGTTTTTGCTTCGAGGTAGTTGAAGCGGGTGCGGAATTTATGGTTGGTGCGTTCGAGGGCGTTGTCGGGATTGATTTGGTAGAGCCGGGCGGCGTTGATGAGACTGAATAATAGGTCGCCGAATTCGGATTCCATCTTGTCGGTGTCCATGACGTCGATTTCGGCCATCAGTTCGTTGAATTCTTCCTGAACCTTGTCCAAAACCTGTTCACGGTGATCCCAATCGAAACCGACACCACGGGCTTTGTCTTGCATGCGGAACGCCTTGATCATGGACGGTAGGGCTTCGGGAACACCAGCCAAGACGGATTTGTTACCATCTTTTTCTTTCAGTTTCAGTTTCTCCCAATTTTGTTCCACTTCACGGGCATCGGCCACTTCGACCTCCCCGAAAATATGGGGATGACGGTATACGAGTTTTTGAATGAGTTTGTCACAGACATCCTGAATATCGAATTCGTTGTTTTCGGAGCCGATTTTGGCATAAAAGACAATGTGCAACAAAATATCACCCAGCTCTTTACTGATTTCAGCCGAATCCTTCTCTAGAAGTGCTTCGCTCAGTTCATAGGTTTCTTCGATGGTCAAGGGTCGAAGGCTTTCGTTTGTTTGTTCCTTGTCCCAAGGGCATTTAGCCCTCAGTTCGTCCATTACATCAAGTAAGCGGCCAAAGGCCTGCATTTGGGATTCGCGAGTATGCATGATTAGTGTTTTTTGTTGAGAGTGAATTGGCCGGTGTAGCGGATGCCCATCAGTACTGCGAAGTTATTGCCATATTTGCTGCCCCGATCGCCAGAAAAGCCTAAGCTGCCTTCCGTATTCTTAAGAAATGGAAGGGCGTGAAAAACTTCTAACTGACCAGAAAATTGATTCTTTACCGGGTCCAAGATCGCTTTACTAAAACCCCAATTTTTGGAATAGGCCGCTGTAACGCGGTAATTAAAGTCGTTCAGTTCGCCCAGAGCGGAGAAATACCAAAGACGAAGGCAATTATTTTTAATACCTTTACCTTGAATAATGGTTCGATCGGTATTGTAATCGGCATTGTATTTGGGGGATGTCAGCCAAGGATTACCAATGGTCATCCCGTAAAAACTCCAACCGTTTGGATAAAGTCCATTGTTGTAATAGCCATCCAATCCACCGTAAATAACACCGTCAAGGTCGTGCCAAGGCCCACTTTGGTCGGTGGTGGAAAGGAATTCTGTCACAAAGGAATGTAGAGGTCTGAATTTGGGCAGACGAACAGAAATGCCCCATAGGCCATCTTCTTTGTTGTACGCCTTATTCATGCTAAATATGGGGCCATCCTCATAGATGTTTTGCCAGTAGAGGTGCATGGAAAAATCGGGCAGTTTGAGGCCAAGGCCCAGATTTTTGGAGATGATGTGGTTGCCCAGGGCGTTGATGTACTCGGTAGCAGGTCCGTTGGCACTTCCGTTTCTCCCAAAAAACACCCGAATGAAGTTGTCCAGATTGACGGTTCCCTGCCCATATCCAGGCGAATTGCCTGCCCATTGGGCCACATGATGCAAGCCCCAGTCAATGGTCAATGGAAAGGAACCTCCTACTCTCACGTGCAGCCATTTATGGTGCAGCAGTGTATTGGTGGTCACGGTTTTGTCTGTAAAAATGCCGTTGGCCATCCCTCCCCAATATTCTACGTATCCTTTGGTGAACGGTACCCTTTCATATCCGTTGGTTTCGATGGTGAACGACGGAATGGGGCGACTGTTCTGCGACCCGATAAGCCCACCACTGGAAAGTTCGGAATCCTGGTTCCCAAATATCTCACGCTTCATTCCTAATACAAACAGAAAGGGTAAGACTTTTCCTTCCACATAGAGTTCACCGGGAAATAGTCTTTTTTCGGTTTTCGAGGCGTTGGCATTGAGTTCCATGCCGAAACCGTAATCGAAGTGCTTTTGGGTGGAAGTCAATTTATGCAGCGTGCCCCAAACGCTCAGGCTGTTGGGCGTAAGGCTGTGTCGGTCAAATTGATTGGCGGTGCTCAGGAAAGGTGCATACGTGCCCGTACCGGGACTGAAACGGGCATTCAGACTGTAGGTAATCGTATCGGGGGATTGTTGAGCCGACAAGATGGAACAAAAGGTGATGAGAAGTTGCAGGAGCAAGTATTTTTTCATGGAATTCCGCTGTTAAGGTTTAAAACTCCATACGTCGGGCAAACATTGAGTATCGTTTTCGCCCATGACTATATATCCTCTATCCCCGATGTTGAACACCATGGCGTTTTGACGAGCACCCCCTGGAAAATCGCCCCGCTTGGTCCAAGCGTTTGCAGCTGGATCGTATTCCACTATATCGGAAAGCACTCGACCTCCGTTGAGTGTACCGTTCCAAAAACGGCCAAGCATCACATAGCCTTTATCGTTGATTGACAATCCATTGGACATCACTCGACCATCTGGCAGTGCTGCAACTTCAGACCATTTTTCTTGTTCGGTGTCGAAGCGGAAGAAGGTTCGCAGGTTGCGGCCTTGGAAACCGGAACCCACGTAAAAGTATTTTCCAATGGAAAAGTACGCTGGAACACTGTAGGAGCCTGGGCAGTCCTGCAATCGAGTCCATACATTCGTTGCAGGATCGTATTTGTAGGTGTCGTTTCGGCGAACCAAGCCGTCAAACCCCATGGCTGTGTACAGGCAGCCGTTTACGACAGAATAAGCTAGGTCGTTGGCAGCATTGCCAGGAAAGGATGCCTTGGCAGTCCAAAGACCTGTTGATGGGTCGAATTCGTAAAAGTCGTTAAGGACAGGTGTCGTAACCCATGTGCCGTCCGTACCCAAGCCAACATACGCTTTGCCATTGATCGTGACGGCGATGGCTTTAACTCGGGATTGGCCGGGGAAATTGGACAGTTGGGTCCATGTGGTATCGTTGCTATCGAATTGCCAAACCTCGTTAAGTGTTTTTACGGGATCATAAATACCGGTTGTTCTTCCACAACAAACATACGCTTTGTCTCCGATGACAAACGTCGAAGCTGAAGCTCTCGCAGTTCCTGGAAAATCGGCATAGTGCACCCAATCGGTGATAGGCACTTCTTCAACTTTGTTACAAGCGGTCAGAAATGCCAAAATAAACACAAAAAGGGTCCAATACTTTTTCATCATTTGCTTATTTCGGACGATTTGTCTGTCCGTGTTTGTTCAGAATAAACAGCCCAGTATAGCGGAAACCAATAAGAAGAGCCAAGTTGTTACCATATTGGCTGCCAAGGTCGCCTGAAACGCCAAGGCTCGCTTCTGCATTTCGAAGGAATGGAAGTTCATGAAAGGCTTCCAACTGGCCGGAAAATTGTTTTTTGGGGAGATCGTATAATTTGTCAGGAATTCCATAATTAACAGAGTAGGCAGTTGTCAGGCGGTATTTTGTTTGGCTAATTTCACCTAAAGCCGAAAAGTACAACATCCGGAGACTATTGTTTTCGATACTAACAGCACCGTCGGTATTGTATTTGGGTGAGGTCAACCAAGGATTGCCAATGGTCATTCCGTAAAAGGACCAACCATTTGTATAAACGCTGTTGTTGAAATAATTGTTCGTACCACCGTAGACGATACCGTCCAGATCGTGCCAGGGTCCACCTTGATTGGTTGTGGAAAGAAATTCTACCGCAAGAGCATACATGGGTTTGAATTTTGGCATTCGTAAGGATAGTCCCCAAAGGCCATCCTTCTTAAAGGCTGTTTCATAAAATGCATAAATAGGGCCAGTCTCACTGATATCCTGCCAATAAAAATCGGCAGACCAGTCGTGCAATTTGAGACTAAACCCAATTTGTTGCGAAACAATGTGATTGCCGAGTATGTTATAGAATTCAGTAGCTGGTGCAGATGAACTTCCATTTTTAGCAAAGAAAATGCGCATGAAATTATCAAACGAAACAGGAGAACTTCCAAAATTTTGAGAAGTGCCAGCCCATTGCGCAACATGATTAATCCCATAGTTTACGGTCAATGGAAGGGATCCTCCCAACCTTAGAAACAACCATTTGTGATGCAGTAGCGTATTTTTTGTTTCGGTCTTGTCAGAAAACCAGCCGTTGGCCATACCTCCCATAAATTCCATATAGCCCTTCGTAAAAGGAACAGCCACATAACCATTGGTTTCAAGGGTCAATGCAGGTATTGGACGACTGTTCTGTGAACTTAATATGTTACCACTGGAAAGTTCGGGATCCTGATTGCCCAAATAGTCACGTTTCATACCAAGGTTTGCCAGGAAGGGGCCAACTTTGCCTTCAATATAAAGTTCACCTGGGAAAAATCGGGTTTCAGTTGGTGAAAGAGTGGTGTTGAGTTCCACACCAAACCCATAATCGAAGGTTCTTTGTGAAAGGATGTTTTTGCCAATCGTCCCCCAGAAGCTCTGACTGTTTGTGGTAAAACTATGTCTATCGTATTGGTTGGCTGTGCTCAAAAATGGAGCATTTGTGCCAACTCCGGGGTTAAGTCGGGCATTCAAGCTGTAAACAAGCGTATCGGAATGCTGAGCAAGCAAGTTACTGTATATTACTGTAAGCAAAATGAGTATCAAGTTTCGTTTCATGGAATGGTGGGTTAAGGTTTGAAGCTCCATACATCCTGCAACCGTTGGCTGTCGTTTTCGCCCATGACAATGTATCCCCTACCCAATATCTGAAAGACCATGGCATTCTGGCGGGCTCCTCCAGGAAAATCACCACGTTTTATCCAACCATTTTCGTTCGCGTCGTATTCAATAATGTCGGAAAGCAAACGACCTCCGTTTTGCATGCCATTCCAATATCGACCTAGCAAAACATACCCTTTACCATTAATTTCCAGACCATTGGATAAAATCCTGCCTTTGGGTAAAGAAGCCGATTCAAACCATTTTCCCTTTTTAGTATCGAATCGCATAAAGTTTCGGATGTTGCTCTTCTGAAAACCGGAACCCACAAAAAAATTGTTTCCAATAGAGAAGAAGGCTGGTACGGCGAAATAATGTAGTGCATCCTCCAAACGGGTCCAAACATCGGTTTGAGGATCGTATTTATAGGTTTCATGAGTGCCGTCCACTCCATCATAACCCAAAGCTGTGTACAAGCAGTCGTCCACCACAGTATAAGCCAGATCACTTGATTTTTTACCTGGAAAACTGGCTTTTTGGGTCCAAATTCCGGTTTCAGGATCAAATTGATAAAAGTCGTTAAAAACACTGTTCGAAAATGGTGCACCAATAGAACCCATTCCCACATATCCTTTTCCGTTAATGGCCACTGCAATTGCCTTTACTCTTGGGTTTCCGGGAAAAGAGTCTAATTGAGTCCAACGAGCATCTTGGCTATCAAATTGCCATACTTCATTGAGTATATGTATCGATGGCCCTCTAACTCCTGTTCTTCCACAACAAATATACGCCTTGTCTCCAATGACAAACGTTGAAGCTGAAGCTCTGGCAGTTCCGGGAAAATCAGCGTAGTGCACCCAATCGGTGATAGGCACTTCATCCACCTGCTGGCAAGCAGTTAGGAGTGCCAAAATCAGCATCAACAGGGTCCAATGCTTTTTCATTGTTTAATTACCTCTGTAGCGAAGCAATGCCCTCTTCCAGCGAACGAATCTTGGATTCGGCATCAGCCTGTTTCTTGCGTTCAGCCTCCACAACTTCGGATTTGGCATTAGCGACAAAGCGTTCATTGCTGAGTTTGCCCTGAACCGATTTAAGGAAGCCTTGCAAATAAACGATTTCAGTCTGCATCTTGATGATTTCCTCTTCCACATTGAGGAGGGAACCCATCGGTACAGCATATTCCGTAGTGCCGACCATGAAAGAGATGGCACCAACAGGTTTTTCGGCAGCGTTGCTGACACTGGTCAAGTTTGCCATTTTGAGCAATACAGCGTCGAACGCGCTGTTGTGTGCACCCAGTATCAGGAGTTCTAAGGTTTCCTTATTTGGAATGTTCTTATCCAAACGAATGGTACGTATGGCTGAAACAATGGCTTTGGTGGTTTCGAATTCCGACAAGATGCTGTTGTCGAAGGTGGCGACTGCGGGCTGACGAATCAGCATAATGCTTTCGCCATCCTTGCGTTCAGCCATGTTTTGCCAAAGTTCTTCGGTGATGAACGGCATGAATGGATGCAGAAGTTCGAGCAGGGTTTCGAAAAAGCCGAGAGTCTGTTGCAGCGTTTTGGCATCGATGGCGTGTTGGTAGGCGGGCTTGATCATTTCAAGGTACCAGGAGGAAAATTCATCCCAGAAAAGTTTGTAAACGGTCATCAAGGCTTCCGACAAGCGGAATTTGCCAAACAAATCATCCATTTCGTTCACAGCCTGCTTTAATTGCTTATCAAACCATTCCACGGCAATGCGAGAGGATTCGGGCTGCGGTAAAGCTTGGTCGACTTGCCAGCCTTTTACGAGGCGATAGGCATTCCAAATCTTATTGTTGAAATTTCGGCCTTGTTCGCACAGGGCTACATCGAATAGAATGTCGTTACCAGCTGGTGCTGCCAACATCATCCCCATACGGACGCCGTCGGCACCGAATTCACTGATGAGGTTGAGCGGCTCCGGGGAGTTTCCCAAAGATTTGGACATCTTGCGACCTTGCTTGTCGCGTACGATGCCAGTTAGATATACGTTTCGAAAGCAGATGTCGTGTTGGTATTCCAAACCGGAAATGATCATGCGGGCTACCCAGAAAAACAGGATGTCCGGGCCGGTGACCAAGTCGTTGGTCGGGTAATAGTAGCGAATGTCTTCGTTGTTAGGGCGGTTAATGCCGTCGAACACGGAAATGGGCCACAACCAGCTGGAGAACCAAGTGTCGAGAACGTCTTCGTCCTGACGGAGGTCTTCGAGGGTGTAGGGTTTTTCGCCGCAGCAGCAAGCACATTTGCCGTCAAAAAGTTTCGCATTGGCAAGTATCAGTGCTTCTTCAGCAGTTTCTGCCACGACGTAACCGCCTTTAGGTAAGTACCAGGCGGGAATCTGATGACCCCACCAGAGTTGACGGGATATACACCAGTCCTTGACGTTTTCCATCCAATGGCGATACGTATTCTTGAATTTGGGCGGAACCAATTTGATATCATCGTTCATAACGGCATCCAAAGCGGGTTTGGCCAGGTCTGTCATCTTGAGGAACCATTGCATGGAAAGCTTGGGTTCAATGGGTACGTGTGTGCGTTCAGAATAACCGACTTTGTTGGTATAGGCTTCGACCTTTTCCATCAGACCAGCGTCAATTAGGTCTTTTTCAATCTTGGTGCGGACGTCAAAGCGGTCCATGCCGGCGTACATCTGGCCGTATTCGTTCAGGGTGCCGTCGTTGTTAAAGATATCGATGGTCTCCAAGTTGTATTTTTCGCCCAGCATGTAGTCGTTCACATCGTGGGCTGGGGTTACTTTAAGGCAACCGGTACCGAATTCGATGTCGACGTATTCGTCTTGAATGACAGGGATGGAACGGCCAATCAGCGGTACGATGACACGTTTGCCCTTGAGGTGTGCATTCTTAGGGTCGTTCGGATGGATGCACATGCCGGTATCGCCCAATATCGTTTCTGGACGAGTGGTTGCAACAACAGCGTAACCATTTTCGCCTTCAATCTTATAGCGTAGGTAATAAAGTTTGGAATTAACTTCCTTAAATACGACTTCCTCGTCTGAAAGCGCGGTTTGCGCCTGCGGGTCCCAATTGACCATGCGCACACCTCTATATATGAGTCCTTTTTTGTGCAGGTCCACAAAAACTTTGAGCACACTTTCGGAGCGGGCTTCGTCCATGGTGAAACAGGTACGTTCCCAATCACAGGAAGCACCAAGTTTCTTGAGTTGCTCCAAGATCATACCACCGTGTTTGTGGGTCCATTCCCAAGCGTGTTTCAAGAATTCTTCACGTCCGATGTCGGTTTTTTGAATGCCTTCGTCAGCGAGTTTGGCTACCACCTTTGCTTCGGTAGCTATCGAGGCATGGTCGGTTCCAGGAACCCAACAGGCATTTTTACCTTGCATGCGGGCACGGCGAATCAGGATGTCCTGAATGGTGTTATTGAGCATGTGCCCCATGTGGAGCACACCGGTAACGTTAGGTGGTGGGATGACTATTGAATACGCTTCCCGTTCGTCGGGAACGGATTTGAACATCTTGTGTTCCATCCAATACTGATACCATTTGTCTTCAACCTCGGCCGGGTTGTATTTGCTCGCAATTTCCATAAACATCAATAAAAAAAACAGGTTTCTTTAAGCTGTCAAAGATAGTGAAAATCATCCGAAACCGCTTTAAACAGCTATCCTAATTGCTTGTACCTTAAAAAAATCGTATGAATAAAGTGCAAAAAAGCAAAATTAATATATCTTTGCGGTTATAAGTCATTTAGCTTTTTTAACAACTGCAACACTCTAAATCACCCTAATACTTGAAATCTATGAAAAGAAACATGAAATCTTTGCTGATTGTCGTCTCCGTTCTTTCCACCATTGGCTTTACATCGTGTGATGAGAATGCAACGATTGACATAAAGGGTCCTGATGTTGAATTCACTTTCAACTACAACGACATCCATTCAGCTGCCCCAGCCCTCAGAAGCTATTCTGTATGGCAGGAAATTGTTTCAGAAACAGTTCCTGGCGAAGACGTGGTTGCTTTTCTTGAAAAAGATTCCACCAACAAAAAATATGCAGATGCTATTGTTGCAGCAACCATTAAAGATGGCAAATTGACCGTTTCGGGTGGTAATGGAAATTTTAATTTTGCAGGCGTCGATTCTGTTAAAATCGTTTATAAAATTACGGGGAGCAGTGTTGTTAATGAACTTGTTGTCGGTGGACCAGTAGCTGAAGACTTGACAATCGTTCATTTCAACGACATCAAAATAACGAAAGACCAGGCATTGGAGATGATGAAAAATGATAAACTTGTCACCATGCTGGTGAAAATCAATCCATTGATACCAACCAACTGTTTTGCTCCTGGTGCCGTTTACAATTTCAAAGCTACCTCCTTGTTGAGTGTGAAAGCATCCAGCGTAACCAGCGGTTTGTTTGGAACAGAAGGATTTTAAGCTTTACTCCGATTTTTTCGATACAAGTAAATCAGTGCCGGTACAGGATGGTGCAGCATTATCCTTGGGCTAGAATACCGCATGGTCCTTCGGATTTCTTCACGTTAGCCGGGTTGATAACAATGGGTCGTACAAGTCGAGCATAATGGTATTTAAGAGACGCGCTTGTCGACTCCTTCCACAAAGTTGATGAATGCCTGATTCACGAGTCTTACACCACCAGGAGTGGGGTAATCACCCGAAAAGTACCAGTCCCCAGTATGGTTGGGGCAGGCTTCATGCAACTTCTCCGTGGTTTGATAAACCAGTTGAATTTCGGCTTTAGTTCCGTTGGGTGTCAACATCTTGGCTATTTTGTCTGAAATCTGCTCGTTGGTAAATGGGGCATAAATTTCTTTTACAAAGTTGATGATCTGCTCTGCTTTTGGCTTGAGTTGTTGCGACTTGGCTTTGTTGTAGACTTCGTTGATGACTTTTTCCTGTTTGGTATCCTTTAGCAGTTGAATGGCTGCCTTGAAAGCGATGAATTCACTCATCCGGGACATATCAATGCCATAGCAATCGGGGTAACGAACCTGCGGTGAGGATGATACAACAACAATTTTCTTGGGATTCAGTCGATCCAGAATCTTGATGATGCTCTGTTTCAATGTTGTACCTCGAACGATGGAATCGTCGATGATGACCAAATTGTCTTCGAATGGTGTGAGTGAACCCCAGGTCACATCGTACACGTGTGCGGCCAGGTCGTTGCGGCCTCCTTGTTGTGCAATGAAGGTGCGAAGTTTGATATCTTTGATGGCAACTTTCTCGGTCCGTGCATGCATGGCCAAGATTTCTTCCAACTTCTTTTCGTCCAGATTGTTGATATTCTTGCGAATGTACTCTTTTTTCAGATTGATCACATATTTATCCAACCCTTGGCTCATTCCAAAGAAAGCGACTTCGGCTGTATTGGGAATATAGGAAAAGACAGTATGTTTCAAATCATAGTTGACGGCTTCCAGAATGGGTTCAGTCAACAATTCTCCGAGACGTTTGCGTTCGTGATAAATGTCCTTATCGCTGCCTCGGGAAAAATAAATGCGTTCGAAGGAGCAGGATTTCTTTTCGAACGGTTCGCGGATTTGTTCGGTGCTGACACGACCGCTTTTCTTGATAATGAGGGCTGCTCCTGGATCCAGTTCCTTGACGTTTTCAATATCCACACCCATGACAGTCTGGATGACAGGACGTTCGGAGGCAACTACGACGATTTCGTCGTCGGCATACCAGAACGCAGGGCGGATGCCCCAAGGATCGCGGAACACGAAGGAGTCACCATGACCGATCATGCCGCAAATGGTGTAACCTCCATCCCACTCCGAAGATGATTTGCGAAGTACGGCGGGGATGTCAAGTTGTTCTTCGATGACTTTGGCTACGTTCTTCACACCTTTAGCTTCCAGGTCATCGTATTCCATCTGCACTTCGCGGTCCAGATAATGCCCCATGGTTTCGAGCATCAGGAAGGTATCGCCGAGGTCGCGGGGATGCTGGCCTTTTTCGATGAGTCTCTCCGTGATTTCGGTAACGTTGGTCAAGTTGAAGTTTCCGCATAGACAAAGGTTGCGGGATTTCCAGTTGTTGCGGCGCAAGAACGGGTGCACATATTGCAGACCTTCCTTGCCGGTAGTGCTGTAACGAAGGTGCCCCATGTAAATTTCACCGGCAAAAGGCAAGTGCTCCTTGGCCCATCCCGGATCGTGAATTTGTTCGTTCGTATATTTGGAATAAACGGCATTGACATTGGAGAAACAGGTATCGATGGCGGTGGAACCTGAGGCTCTTTCGCGATTAACATATTCCTGACCAGGTTGCATGTCCAACTTGACGCAGGCCATGCCGGCACCTTCCTGACCACGGTTGTGCTGCTTTTCCATCAACAGATACAACTTTTGCATTCCATACTGCCAAGAGCCGTACTTCATTTGATAATATTCCAATGGTTTCAACAGACGAATCATCGCCACCCCACACTCATGCTTTATCGAATCGCTCATAAAATTTATTCAACAGTAACTGATTTCGCTAAATTGCGGGGTTGATCCACGTTACAACCTTTGACGATGGCAATGTAATAAGCCATCAGTTGCAAAGGCAATGCAGCCAACAACGGAACGAAACATTCTTCCGTTTCAGGAATTTCAATGTAAAAGTCGGCCATATCCTTAATGGTGGTGTCGCCTTCGGTGATAATGGCCACAACCCTTGCTTTACGGGCTTTGATTTCTTGGATGTTGCTGACGACCTTGTCGTAATTTCCCTTGCTCGGTGCTATAACGACAACGGGCATTTCACTATCTATCAGCGCAATGGGTCCATGTTTCATTTCAGCGGCAGGATAGCCTTCGGCATGAATGTAGGAGATTTCCTTGAGTTTGAGGGCGCCTTCGAGAGCGACTGGGTAGTTGTATCCGCGACCCAGGTACAGAAAGTTTTTAGCGTAAGTAAAGATGCCTGAAAACTTTTCAATGTACGGAACCGTTTTCAGACTCTGTTCCATTTGATCGGGTATGGCAGCCAATGCGGCAACATGTGTTTCAAAACATTCTTTAGTCATGCTGCCTTTTGCCTTGGCGATGGTCAGGGCAATCAGACTGAGCACGGTGACCTGTGCGGTAAAAGCTTTGGTCGATGCCACCCCGATTTCGGGACCGGCATGGGTATAGGAACCTGAATCGGTGTTGCGTGCGATGGAAGAGCCTACCACATTGCAGACACCATAAACAAAAACACCTTGACTGCGGGCTAATTCGACGGCAGCTAGCGTATCGGCAGTTTCACCCGATTGGGAAATGGCGATGACAATATCGTCTTTGTTCAAGATAGGATTACGGTATCGGAACTCGGAGGCGTATTCCACTTCGACCGGGATACGAGCAAATTCTTCGATGAGGTATTCTCCAATAAGTCCAGCGTGCCAGGAAGTACCACAGGCTACGATGATGATGCGTTTGGCACTTAGAAATTTATCCTTATGGTCGATAATGCCTGAAAGCACCACAGAGTTGTTGTCCACGTTTATGCGGCCACGCATGCATTCGCGGATGGTATTGGGTTGTTCAAAGATTTCCTTGAGCATGAAGTGTTGGTAACCGCCTTTTTCCAATTGGGTCAGGCTCATTTCGAGCTCCTTGATTTCGTGGGGCTTTTCCACGTTGTTCAAATTGGTAATTCTCGGTTCCTTGCCGCGTTCCAGGCGAACCACTTCGTCGTCGTCAATGTAGATGACACGATTAGTGTATTCGATGATGGGGGAAGCGTCCGAACCTAGGAAGAATTCATCGTCACCGATACCGACAACCAACGGACTAGCCTTACGGGCAGCCACGATGACATTGGGGTTGTTGCGTTCGATGATGGCGATGGCGTAGGCACCGACCACTTGGGTTAGCGCAAGTTGTACGGCATGGAATAAATCAACTTTATTGGAGTTTTTGACGTATTCGATGAGCTGAACCAGCACTTCGGTGTCGGTGTTGCTTTTGAACGTGAAGCCACGCTTTTTAAGGTCTTCCTTCAGAACAGCATAGTTTTCGATGATGCCGTTGTGGATAAGGGCCAGATTCTCGGACTGAGAATAATGGGGATGGGCGTTCACGTCATTCGGTTCTCCGTGAGTAGCCCAGCGGGTGTGGGCAATGCCGATGGTGCCGCTGACGTCTTTGGACTTAACGAACTTTTCCAAATCGGAAACTTTCCCCTTGGTTTTATAGACGGTCAGTTCGTTTTTGTCGGTGATCAAAGCGATGCCCGCGCTGTCATAGCCACGGTATTCAAGACGTTGAAGACCTTTGATCAAAATGGGATAGGCTTGCTGATTCCCAATATATCCTACGATTCCACACATACTAAAATTGCTTTAATTGCTATTTCGAGATTACAAAATACAAAAAAAAGAAAAAAAAGTGGAAACGAGTACTCAATGGTACTCGCTCCAGCTCTTGATTTGGATGTCGTCTGCCGTTATCGTGCAAAAGGCTTGTATAAAGGCGCTTGCAAGACGGGCATTGGTCAGTAACGGAATGTTGAAGTCAATGGCACCACGGCGAATCTGGTATCCGTTGGTCAGTTCTCGTTTGGTCAAGTTCTTGGGGATGTTGATGACCAAGTCGAACTGTTTGCTGCGGATCATTTCCATTACTTTCAGCTCACCTTCTTGCTCATCATCCGGCCAAGAAACGGCAATGGAATTGATGCCGTTTGCCTGCAGGAACGATTGGGTTCCACCGGTCGAATAGATGGTGTAGCCTTTTTCCTGAAGCAACTTGCAGGGTTCGAGCAATTGAACTTTGGATTTGGTCGGACCAGAAGAAACCATTATGTTTTTTTCCGGAATACGGTATCCTACGGACAACATGGCGGTGAGCAATGCGTCATTGAAATCATGGCCGATGCAACCGACTTCACCGGTTGAAGCCATGTCAACTCCAAGTACGGGGTCGGCTTTTTGCAGACGGGTAAACGAGAACTGAGAGGCTTTGATGCCTACGTAATCGAGTTCAAATTCAGATTTCTCGGGTTTTTCAACCTCGATTCCAAGCATGACCTTGGTGGCCATTTCGATAAAGTTCAATTTGAGCACTTTGGAAACGAAGGGGAAGCTGCGTGATGCACGAAGATTGCATTCGATCACTTTGATTTCGTTATCCTTGGCCAGAAACTGAATATTGAAAGGCCCGGTGATGTTCAAGGCTTTGGCGATATCCTTGGCCACGCGCTTGATGCGGCGAACCGTTTCGATGTAGATTTTTTGCGGAGGGAACTGAATGGTGGCGTCACCGGAGTGAACACCAGCAAATTCAACGTGTTCGGAAATGGCGTACACTACCACATCACCGTCCTTGGCCACGGCATCGATCTCGATTTCCTTGGCATTTTCGATGAATTCGCTTACAACGACCGGATGTTTGGACGAAACGTCGGTGGCCAGTTTAAGGAACATTTCCAGTTCTTCGGCGTTGGAGCAGACGTTCATGGCTGCACCGGAGAGCACGTAGGACGGACGAACCAAGACAGGGAAACCAACAGTTTCGACGAAGGAAGTGACATCATCGAATGAAGAAAGTTCTTTCCACTTCGGTTGGTCAATGCCCAGTTCGTCGAGCATGGTGGAGAATTTGTGACGGTCCTCGGCGTTGTCGATTGATTTGGCCGAGGTTCCAAGCAACTTCACGCCAACCTCATCGAGTCGAACGGAAAGGTTGTTCGGGATTTGGCCGCCCACGGAAACAATGACACCCATCGGATTTTCCAGTTCGATGATGTCGAGCACGCGTTCGTAACTCAATTCATCGAAATAGAGGCGGTCGCACATGTCGTAATCGGTCGAAACCGTTTCGGGGTTGTAATTGATCATAACCGAACGGAAGCCCTGTTGGCGAACCGTGGTCAATGCATTGACACTACACCAGTCGAATTCCACGGAGGAACCGATGCGGTAAGCGCCTGAGCCAAGTACGACGACTGAGCGATGGTCACCCAAATAATGCACATCGTTGGCGGTTCCGTTGTAAGTGAGGTACAGGTAGTTGGTCTGAGCCGGAAATTCACCTGCCAGCGTATCGATTTGCTTGACAACTGGGACAATGCCGACTTTTTTGCGATAGGCGCGAATGTTTTCGGCTACTTTGTCAACATTTTCTTTTGTGGCGACGATGCGGGCAATCTGGTAATCGGAGAACCCGTTCTGTTTGAGTTCTTTGAGCAGTTCGTACGGAATTTCCGATTTCTTGTATTTTTCTGCTTCAGTGGCCAAGTTCATAATGTGTTGGCACTTCTGCAGGAACCATTTGTCAATCTTGGTCAGGTCGTGAATCTTGTCGATGGACCAACCTTGATCGAACGCTTGGCCCAAGAAGAATACACGACGGTCGGTGGGTTCGTTCAGGTCTTTTTCGAGGTTCTTGGTGTACAGTTCCTTGTTGCCAACGAAGCCGTGCATGCCTTGTTGAATCATGCGGAGGCCTTTCTGGAAGGCTTCTTCGAAGGTGCGACCAATGGCCATCACCTCTCCCACCGACTTCATGGAGGAACCGATTTCGCGGTCCACACCGTGGAATTTGGCCAAATCCCAGCGGGGAATTTTCACTACCACATAATCGAGTGCAGGTTCAAAGAAAGCCGTCGTTGTTTTAGTGACTGAATTCTTGAGCTCATGCAAACCGAAACCGAGCGCCAGTTTGGCGGCTACGAATGCGAGGGGATAACCGGTGGCTTTGGAAGCCAGGGCGGAAGAACGGCTCAAACGAGCGTTCACTTCAATGACGCGGTAGTCTTCGGACTCAGGGTCGAAGGCATATTGAACGTTACACTCACCTACGATGCCGATGTGGCGTACAATGCGCTGAGCAATTTCGCGGAGCTTGTGGTATTCGCTGTTGGTGAGGGTCTGTGAGGGAGCCACGACAATGGATTCACCCGTGTGGATGCCCAGGGGGTCGAAATTCTCCATGTTACAGACCGTGATGCAGTTGTCGTAGCAGTCGCGGACCACTTCATATTCCACTTCCTTCCAACCTTTCAGCGATTTTTCGATTAGTAATTGAGAGGAATAGTTGAAAGCTTTGGTGGCTAGTGCTTCGAGTTCTTCGGAGTTGTTGCAGAATCCTGAACCTAGACCGCCTAGGGCATAGGCCGCACGGACAATGATAGGGAAACCGAGTTCGATGGCAGCTGCATGTGCATCGGCCATGTTGCCGACAGCCGTACTCTTGATGGTCTTCACGTCGATTTCATCGAGGCGGTTCACAAAGAGTTCGCGGTCTTCGGTATTGATGATGCTCTGCACGGGAGTACCAAGTACGCGGAGGTTGTATTTTTCGAGAATGCCGCTTTCGAAAAGCTTGACACCGCAGTTCAGGGCTGTTTGGCCGCCGAAGGAAAGCAACAAGCCGTCGGGCTTCTCTTTTTGGATGACTTTTTCAACGAAAAACGGGGTGACGGGCAGAAAGTAAATCTGGTCGGCAACGCCTTCGGAGGTTTGCACCGTCGCAATATTGGGGTTGATGAGCACCGTGTAAATACCCTCTTCTTTGAGGGCCTTGAGTGCCTGGGAACCGGAATAATCAAACTCGCCGGCCTCTCCTATTTTGAGAGCGCCTGAACCGAGCAACAGTACTTTTTTGATGGTCTTGTCGGACATGGAATCTATCTTGTTTTTAGGCGTTTATTTTGAAATCTTATCGAGGAACTCGTCAAACAGAAATTCCGTATCCGTTGGGCCGCTGGAGGCTTCCGGGTGAAACTGCGCGGAGAAGAAAGGCTTGGTCTTGTGACGGATGCCTTCGTTCGTGTCGTCGTTCAGGTTGATGAACAAGGGCTCCCAATCAGCACCCAGCGTGTGGTTGTCCACTGCATAACCATGGTTCTGGGAAGTGATGAAGCATCGATTGGTACCTGCCATGATAACCGGTTGGTTGTGGCTGCGGTGTCCATATTTCAGTTTGTAGGTCTTGGCTCCGCCTGCAACACAAAGAAGTTGGTTGCCCATGCAAATGCCAAAAGTTGGTATGTTTTTTTCGAGCGCCACGCGGATATTGGCAACCGTCGTATCGCAATATTCGGGATTGCCAGGGCCGTTGGAAATAAACAAGCCGTCAAATTCGAGCTGGTTGAAATTGTAGTCCCAAGGTACGCGAATAATGGTGACATCTCGTTTCAGCAAACAACGGATGATGTTGTGCTTCACGCCGCAATCGACCAGGACAATGCGCTTGGAACCATTTCCATAGGTCAAAACTTCTTTGCAGCTTACTTCGGCTACCCAGTTGATGGCGTCAGTGTCCAGAAACGGAACTTCCTCCATGTCAGGGAATACGAACTTGCCTTTGAGCGTGCCGGATTCACGGATGAGTTTGGTCAGTTCGCGGGTGTCCACACCGTACATGGCTGGTATCTTCTGCTCGATGAGCCATTCGCTCAGGCTTTTCTCTGCGTTCCAGTGGCTGTATTCAAACGAATAATCGGAAATAATCAGCCCCTTGACATGAATTATTTCCGATTCGTAAAACTTGGATAGCTTGTTCTCGACGATGTCGGCCGGAACGCCGTAATTTCCAATAAGCGGATATGTGACTGTTAAAATTTGGCCGGCATACGAGGGATCGGTCAAGCTCTCCGGATACCCCACCATGGCTGTCGAAAAGACCACCTCACCGGCAGTCGGGCTTTCGTAGCCAAAAGACTTGCCTTGGAAGATGGTGCCGTTTTCGAGCACCAGTTGAATAGGCTTCGATTTGTTCATTCTCTAATAAATCTTTTTGTGTCTGAATTATATGTTTTCAGGCTGCAAAGTTACAAAAAAAATGCTTCATTTTTGGAAGCTTTTCTATAATAATAAGAGGAAAAAGTTCATCTTCCCAAAATTAGGCGGGTACAAAGGGGCTTCAAATCTCATACACAGAAAGATGTAATTTATTTCAAAAGTTATGTAACACAACTCCCATGTTTGCACATCACCTTTGAGTATGATTAAAAAGACGGTTCATACCGTTACAGAATTTGCTACGGCACAATCCATTCGGATCAGTGAGAAATCTCTTTCCAAATCGAAGGAGGCAAACTTTTTCCTGACTGATGTGGCTGATGTGGCTGTTTTTATTTCCCGACTCGTGAAGGAAACCTTTACCAGGCGCTTTGAATTCAGGGAGTTCTTGAATCAATGTTACTTGATCGGTGTCAAGACTTTGCCGTTGATTTCCATTACGGGAGCCATCATCGGTTTGGTACTCACCATCCAGTCAAGGCCGACACTGGTCCATTTCGGGGCTGAATCCTTACTTCCGGGCATGGTCGCGATTTCGCTGATCCGCGAAATGGGACCAGTTATCACGGCACTTATTTGTGCTGGAAAAATAAGTTCCGGCATGGGTGCTGAACTCGGTTCAATGAAAGTGACCGAGCAAATTGATGCCATGGAAGTTTCATCGACCAATCCGATGCGATTTCTTGTAGTGACTAGAGTTTGGGCAGCCACATTGATGATTCCATTGCTGATTTTGTATGCAGACGGCCTTGGCATCTTAGGCAGTTGGGCCGGCGCAAATTTAAAAGGAGATGTCAGTTTTGTGCTGTTTTTCTCACAGGCTTTCGGCTCCATCAATTTCAATGATTTCATACCTGCTTTCATCAAATCGTTCTTTTTCGGATGGGTCATCGGAATTGTTGGCTGTTACAAAGGGTTCAACGCTGGACGAGGCACCGAAAGTGTCGGTAAAGCAGCCAATTCAGCCGTTGTCCTGGCTTCATTGCTGGTCCTAATTGTAGATTTGGTTGCGGTGCAAATAACGGATATTTTATGAAAAAGGAAACGGTCATTGAAATTACGAATCTCAGCAAATCATTTGGTGACTTGGAAGTTCTGAAAGGTATTTCCTTAAACTTATATAAGGGTGAAAATCTAGTGGTTCTGGGAAAATCCGGCTCTGGAAAATCGGTACTCATCAAATGCATCGTTCGACTTTTGGAAGCGGACGGTGGGAGAATTCAAATTTTAGGTGAAGACATTAATATACTGAATATAAATATGTTGGGCGAACTAAGAAAAAAAATAGGGTTCCTTTTCCAGAGTGGTGCTTTGTACGATTCTATGACCGTACGTCAAAATCTGGAGTTCCCGTTGCGTCGAATTAAAAGGGATTTGAACCAAAAAGAAAGAGATGCCGTCGTATCCGAAGTTTTGGAGAATGTTGGTTTGGCGGAGGTCATCGACAAGATGCCTTCTCAACTTTCGGGAGGTATGCGCAAACGCATCAGCCTGGCGCGAACGTTGGTCGCCGACCCGCTCATCATGCTGTATGATGAACCTACGACCGGTCTTGATCCGGTGACTTCAGAAGAAATAAGCGCCCTTATCAATACGGTTCAGGAAAAATACAAAACTTCGTCCATCATCATCACACACGACATCGAATGCGCCCGTGCCACAGCCGATCGCATCATCATGCTACAGGACGGGGGTCTCTTTATGGAAGGCCGTTTGGAAGAATTCGAGCATTCAACAGACCCCAGCATTCAATCATTTTTTAAAACATACACCAAATAAATGGATACACATACGATCGCTTTTAAAATTCGCTTGGGCTTGTTCATCATTGGCGGGCTGGCAATTTGTGTTTTGGCACTGTTTATTATTGGCAAACAAAAGAATTTGTTTGACCCAGTATTCAAGATTACGGCTGAATTCTACAATGTCAGCGGCTTGCAGGTCGGTAACAATGTTCGATTCTCAGGCATCACCGTGGGTACGGTCGACAACATCAGCATCATCAACGATTCAACGGTGAAAGTGGACATGTTGGTCAAAAAAAGTGTACAACAGTTCATCAAAAAGGATAGCGAAGTTGCCATCGGTTCAGAGGGCATCATTGGTGACCGATTGATCATCATTACTCAAGGCGGGGACGGGTCGCCTACGGCATTGGACGGTCAATATCTGAACTCGAACGAGCCTGTCGAAACGGATGCCATCATCGCCAGCCTCCAGGAAACGGCAGCCAGTGCAGCCGTCATTACCGACCAGTTGGCTGAAATCATGGTCAAGATCAACCACGGCAAAGGCACCCTTTCGCGCTTGATTCAAGATGAGAGCATCGCCGAAAACCTCAATCAGACCATCGTTAATCTGAAAAGAAGTAGCCATGGTTTGGATGAAAACATGACGGCGGCAAAGAGTAATTTCCTATTTAAAGGCTTCTTCAAAAACAAGGAAAAAGAGGCGAAAAAAAAGAAAGATGCCCTTCAGGATAGGAAAGATTCCATCGTAAAAGCAAGAAATAAAGATAAATAAGTACCTTTCAGCAATGAAAAGAGGGCTTAAACATATTCTCCTGCTCTTCACTGTTTTAATACTTGTTGGCGAAACAGCTCAATCTCAGCGCGTTAAAGTAAAAACAGACTCTATTTATCTGTACAAAAAGATAGAAAACTACTCCAGTCGAAGCAAATTCACGAGGTTTGCCTACGGCTTGGTTTTCAAGTCGTACACAGTAACACCGAGAAAAAAGAAACCCATTCAGAAGCCCTATGAAGGCTTTGATGGGAAAGTGATTCGGCGCATCATCGTTGTTACGCTCGATCCGTTTGGGAACTCCATTGGAGACACGATCGATGCTCATTTGAATTTTCTGTCGAAAGTTGGAAATTCGATGCATTTGAAAACCCAGTCGTTGACCATTCGAAACTTATTGCTTATTCATCCAAAGCAGCGGTTTGACTCGCTGTTGGTCAAGGAATCCGAACGTCTGGTACGTAGCAGACCCTTTATAAGTGATGTTTCGTTTTTTGTACGAACGTCTTCCGCCAATTCGGATTCAGTCGATATTTCCATTCGAGTACTGGATAATTGGAGCATCATCCCTGAAGTGCATGTTTCACCTGTCAGCACAACTTTTAATCTGACTGATCAGAATTTTCTGGGAACGGGTCACGAATATATGAATGGCGTTTCTAGAGACATTCCTCACGGGATGAACACATATCGCACCAATTATTCCGTTCCGAACATCTCTAACACGTATGTCAGTGCCACGTTGCATTATGAAATAGACGGGGACAATAATTTCAACAAGAGTGTGGTTATAGACAGACCCTTTTATTCCACTTTTGCCAAATGGGCAGGCGGCGTGAGCATGATCGATAACCGATCCGTTCGGACACCATTTAATTTTAGGACCATCACCGAGGATTATTGGGCGGGCCAGGCACAACAACTGAATATAGGCAATTCAGTGGAAGAACGTTTGACCAACTTCATTACCACAACCAGGTATTACCACATCCGGTATTTGGAAAAACCACTACCGCAAAACGATCCACTTCACTATTATTCCAATGAAACGTTTTTTCTGACTGGCATCGGCCTTTCCAATCGAAAGTACGTACAAGACAAATACCTTTTCAAGTACGGGATTACGGAAGACGTACCTGTCGGAAAAGTGTATGCCCTGACCGGTGGATATCAGACCAAGAACAACATCAATCGCTTGTATTGGGGAGCACGGTTTTCGACCGGAAATTATTACCCTTGGGGCTATCTGAGTTCCAACGTTGAATACCAAACGTTTGTAAGGCACGGAAAAGCCGAAGAGGGCATTTTCAATGCGGATGTCAAATACTTCACCAATTTGTTCGAAGTCGGGAAATGGAAGTTCAGGCAATTTGTCAAGCCTCAACTCACAGTGGGCGTCAATCGATTTGCAAACGATAGCCTTACGCTTAACGATGGTTTCGGCATCGATGGCTTCAGTAGTACGAAGCTATCAGGCAGCAGTCGTTTCTTGCTTTCGCTTCAAACGCAGGCGTATGCACCTTGGGATTTCATCGGTTTCCGCTTCGGTCCGTTTTTTACCTATACGCTAGGGGTACTGGGCAATGAGGGGTTCAAGAACAGCAAAACCTATTCGCAATTCGGCTTCGGGGTGCTCATCAAGAATGAGAATTTGATTTTGAATACTTTTCAGTTTTCCTTCTCTTTTTATCCGATCATGCCTGGAAATGGCATCAATATGCTGAAAATGAATTCGTTCAAGACGACAGATTTTGGGTTTAGCACATTTGAAGTGGGGAAACCGGGGGCGAGGGTTTTTCAATAACTTAGCACCCTTTTTAACGCTTACAACGGATACTCTTCGAAAGCGTATAGAACGCTACTTAAATATCGTTCGCCAGTATCGGGTAACAAAGTGACAATAATCTTGCCAGCATTTTCAGGACGTCTAGCCAATTCAGCAGCAGCGAAAACAGCCGCACCGGATGAAATGCCAACCAACAGACCTTCCTTTTGAGCCAGTTCGCGACCAGTTTGAATAGCACTGTCGTGTGGTACTTTAAGAATTTCATCGACAACAGTAGGATTGTATGTTTTTGGAATGAAACCAGCACCGATGCCTTGAATTTTGTGCGGGCCCGGTGCACCACCAGATAGAACGGGGGATTCGTTGGGTTCGACAGCGACGATTTTTATGTTCGGATTGTGCTTTTTCAAAGCTTCACCAACACCACTGATGGTGCCTCCCGTGCCAACGCCAGCAACGAAAATGTCTATCTTGCCATCGGTGTCGCGCCAAATTTCTTCCCCTGTGGTGTTTTTATGAATTTCTGGGTTGGCTGGGTTTTCAAATTGCTGTAAGATGATGGAACCTAGCGTTTCTTCCTTCAGTTCAATTGCTCTGGCAATGGCCGCTTTCATCCCGCCTACTCCAGGGGTAAGTACCAACGTTGCACCAAGGGCTTTGAGCAAGTTGCGACGCTCCAAGCTCATGGTTTCAGGCATGGTAAGGATGAGTTTGTAGCCTTTTGCGGCCGATACAAAAGCCAATCCTACGCCCGTGTTTCCACTGGTCGGTTCGATGATGGTGGCACCTGGTTTCAAAAGACCTTTGGCTTCAGCATCGTTGATCATAGCCAAAGCTATACGATCTTTCACACTGCCTGCTGGGTTGAAATATTCCAGCTTGGCGATGATGGTAGCGGGCAGACCATTTAGTGCATTGTAATTGGAAAGCTCCAGTAGCGGGGTGTTTCCGACTAGGTCGGTCAACTGTTTGGCGATTTTTGACATGATGATCGTATTTTTTAGGATGTTTGATTTTTATGATGCAAATATAGAAGCGTTTTAAGGAGAGTGAAATACCCTACGTATGGTATAATTAAAAAAAGGACGTATTTTTGTGGTAGAATACATCACCAATCCAATCCAACAGATGAAGTACCAACATTCCAACTATTCCAAACCGGAGCCACACCATGCACTTCAGGTACCAGTATATCAATCTGTTGCTTTTGAATTCGATACAGCGGAGGAAATGGAAGCCGCTTTCACCGGCAAATCTGCTGAACACTGTTATTCCAGAATAACCAATCCGACAGTCCAGTTTTTTGAAGATCGGTTACGGAGTATTTCGGGTGCATCGAGTGTGACAGCGCTCAATTCGGGTATGGCAGCCATTAGCAACGCCATGATTGCTTTAGCGTACCATGGTTCCAATATTGTGACTTCCCCGCACTTGTTTGGAAATACCTACTCTCTTTTCAATTCCACACTGGCTGAATTCGGTGTTGAAACTCGGTTTTGCGATTTAACCAATTTGGATGAAGTAAAAGCATGCATGGACGAAAATACCTGTGCCGTGTTTTTGGAAGTCATTACCAATCCACAGTTGGAAGTGGTGGACTTGAAGGCATTATCTGCCCTGACTCGAGAAGCAGGGGTGCCCCTTGTTGCTGACACCACTATTGTGCCGTTTTGCGCCTGGTCGGCAAAAGACTTCGGAGTGGATATTGAATTGATTTCCAGCACCAAATACATTTCGGGCGGAGCCACAAGCTTAGGTGGCCTCATATTGGATTATGGCACTTTTGACTGGAGCCGGTCGTTGAAAATGAAGGATTTAGCCCGTCAAGTAGGCCCCAATGCATTCACTTTTAAACTTCGTCGTGAAATTCACCGAAACCTAGGCGCTTATATGACACCCCAGGTTGCATATCAACAAACGCTTGGGCTGGAAACACTTCCACTGCGCTTTGAACGCGCTGCAGGAACCTGTTTGGCACTAGCCGAAAAACTTCAGTCGGTTAAAGGTATTGTTTCGGTCAATTATACCGGTTTAGCTTCAAATCCATATGTTGAGCTGAGCACTAAGCAATTCGGTCCCCTTCCTGGTGCCATGTTGACGTTCGATTTGGAAAGTCGTGCCAAATGCTTTGCCTTCATGAACGGGCTGAAACTCATCAAGCGGGCTACCAATCTGTTTGACAACAAATCGTTGGCCATCCATCCTGCCAGTACTATTTTCGGAACATTCCCTGCCTCTGTACGTGAAGAAATGGACGTTCGCGACACCACCATCCGTTTGTCTGTGGGACTGGAAGACGTGGATGAATTGCTGAACGACATCCTACAAAGTATTACATGAAAAATGTCATTCTAGCCGATAATCAGGATATATCCCGTGCGGGTCTGCTTTACTTTCTACAGCAGACGATAGGTGACATACGCATAACGGAAGCCTTTTCCAAAAAGGAACTGATGGTGGAACTGACTTTAGCTCCCGACGCTTTGGTCATTATGGATTACACCTTATATGATTTGACTGGGCCGGAAAACCTGTTAAATCTGAGCGCTCGTTTCAAACATGCTCACTTCTTGCTTTTTTCGGAGGAACTCAGTGAAGATTTCCTTCGATCGGTTGTTCCCGGTTGTGAATCCATCAGTGTTTTGTTTAAAGATGCGACTCAGGATGAAATCCAGACAGCTCTAAACCGAACACTTAAGCAGGAGCGTTACCTCAGCACCCGAGCAACAAACCTGTTGTTGGGCAAACGGATTTCTGTCACCAACAAGGAAAATGTACTCACCTCTACAGAACAGGACATCCTCAAATTGTTGGCACTTGGCAAAACCACCAAGGAAATCGCCCAGGAGCGGTTCTCGAGCGTTCATACCATTACGACCCATCGCAAGAATATTTTCAGGAAACTGGAAGTAAATACGGTTTATGAAGCCACCAAATATGCGTTGAGGGCTGGTGTGGTGGATTCTGCGGAATACTATATTTGATTTTAAAAGTACGATCGGGGTCATTTTCCAAGCAAATAGTACGGGTTTAAAACGGATAACCGGGTTTAAATGACTAAATTTGTTGGAAGGGACAATCAAAACCCTTTTTGGCTAAATCGTTATGGAGATAGTACCCTTAATCGGGTTGACGGCACTCGTACTTGTCGCCGGTATCATGGGTCTTGTACTTATTTCGGACAAGTACAAGGCGACTTTAACGTTATTCATTGTACTAGCCAACACGGTCTTGACGTCCATTCCTGCCATTCTGGCACTGACCGGAACACCACAGCATTGTTCTTTTGCAATCGCCCATTTTATAGGTGACATTGCCGTTCGAGTGGACAGCCTTTCGGCCTGGTTCATTTTGATCATCAACTTCACTACGATAAATGGTGTCTTGTTTGGCATGGGCTACTTAAAATCCTATAAAGAGCTGAAAGTGAACCTGGAAATGCATTGGGTGTTCTATATCTTATTTCACATTTCCATGGTATGGGTATGCATGTTTGAAAATGGAATCGCCTTTCTGGTTTCCTGGGAACTCATGTCGCTTTCCTCGCTGATGTTGGTCATCTTTGAGTTTCAAAACAAAAGTACCATTAAAGCGGGCATTAATTATATGGTGCAGATGCATGTGAGTGTGGTGTTCCTGACACTGGGTTTTATTTGGCTTTTTGTGCAGACGGGGTCGTTTGATTTCACGGCACTGGGTGCATTACCACCTTCGAGCGAAGCAATTTGGGTGTTTATACTGTTGTTCATCGGGTTTGCCATCAAGGCGGGGTTCATACCCTTTCACACGTGGCTGCCCCACGCCCACCCTGCCGCACCCTCGCATGTATCGGGTGTGATGTCGGGTGTCATCGTCAAGCTGGGCATTTACGGAATTTTCCGAATCCTAACGCAGCTTCAACAGGACTGGCTTTTAATCGGCGAAGTGGTTTTAAGCCTTTCTGTGGCGACAGCGCTGTACGGCATCATCAATGCAGCCGTCAAATACGATTTCAAGCAGATGCTGGCGTATTGCACCATCGAAAACATTGGATTGATCGGGATGGGAATTGGCATCGGATTGATCGGTCTTGGAAACGGAAACACTTTGTTGGTAGTGCTTGGTTTCAGTGCCGCCTTGCTGCATACGTTGAACCACTCCTTGTTTAAGTCGCTGTTGTTTTTCGCGGCAGGCAGCGTCTATCAGCAAACGCACACCCGCGATATGGAACTTTTGGGAGGCCTCATCAAAAAAATGCCGAAGACGGCTGCGTTTTTCTTGATTGGCGCCATGGCCATCGGGGGTCTTCCACCATTGAACGGATTTGTCTCGGAATTTCTAATTTACACGGGTTTAATTCAAGCGCTGAACACTCCATCCGAGGTTTCGCAACTGATTTTGGTACTTCTTTCCATTGCTGGTTTGGCTGTGGTGGGAGGCATTTCACTTCTAACATTTACGAAAACGTTCGGTGTCGTTTTTCTGGGAAATCCACGGACGGAATTGCCGCATAAGCCAAAGGAAAGCGCATTCATCATGTTGCTGCCTCAATACTTGATCGTTGGAGCGATGTTTTCGGTCGTGCTCTTTCCACAATTTTATTTTCAACAGACCGCCAACATTATTGCCTCCGCTTTCAACATTGACTTGGGTAATACTATTGGTGGCATTTTGGAGACCTTGGCACTTGTTGGAAGGGTAAGTTTACTCTTCATCAGCGTTTTATGTTTGCTGTTTGGACTTCGTTGGTTGCTATTACGCAATCGGAAACAAGAAAAATACGAAACCTGGGGCTGTGGTTATGTCGCGCCCGTACTAAAAGCGCAATACACCGGCAAATCGTTCAGCCGTCCATTCGGTCAACTCTTTAATTTTATGGTTCGGGAGGAAAAGCACTTTGAAAAGATTCCCAAAACCAATCTGTACCCGCAGCAGCGAACCTTTACAACCACCTACTTCGATTTGTTGGAAAAACACCTTATTCATCCACTCACCAAAGGGCTGAATTTCTTCCTGAACCGCTTTGGGTTTATTCAAAACGGTCAGATACAATCCTACGTTTTGTATGGCATATTTTTTATAATCTTGGTATTTTTGGGAACTGTTTTTAATTGGATCCTTTAGTTACTATGGAAATAACACTGATCGAACTTTTCAACCTTCTTGCCATCGTTGCAATTCTGATGTTTCCTTTCTTCAAAATCAAAGGTAGGGGGGTCATTGCATTGTCAGTCATTACCGTACAAGTATTGATCGCTGCGGTCGTCGCTGTTTCCGTGTTTGTAAATGGTGCGGTTGAATATGCCTATACGGGTTCATTCATCACAGGACTCATCCCAGTAAGGGTGGATTATTTATCAGCCTGGTTCATCCTAGTCATCGGTTTCACCTTTCTGACCGGCGCATGGTACGGTATTCAGTACATGAAACAATACCTAGACCAACCGTCCAATCTGACCTTGCATGCCGTCGCTTTTATCGTACTATTTACATCGCTCATCGACCTTTGCATGATTCAGAACAGTCTGGTGCTGCTGGTTATCTGGGAAATGATGGCCCTAAGTTCGTTCATCACCATCATCTTCGAGAGTTATAAAACAGAAACCCTGAAAGCAGGCATCAATTTTCTCATACAATCGCATGTATGCATCCTTTTCCTCACATTCGCCTTCATGTGGGTGAAAGTTAAAACGGGGACCTTTGATATGCAGGCTATTTCAAACTACACCGCTTCGCAACCTGCCATCATCGGCATTGGGTTATTCATTTTCTTCTTCATTGGCTTCGGCATTAAGGCTGGCTTTGTGCCGTTTCATACTTGGCTACCGAAGGCACACCCGGCAGCACCGGCACACATATCGGGCATCATGTCCGGGGTTATCATCAAAATCGGTATTTTCGGCATGTTGCGGATGCTGATGCTGATCAAAACGGACACGATCACCATCGGTTATTTCGTGCTGTTCATGTCCACGTTCACCGGCGTGTACGGTGTGGCGTTGGCCATCATTCAGCACAATCTCAAAAAGCTCCTCGCCTACCACAGCATCGAGAATATCGGCATCATCGGCATCGGAATGGGGATAGGTTGCCTGGGTCTGGGTTACCACAGCCAACTATTGGCTGTATCAGGTTTTGGCGGTGCCTTGCTTCATACCTTGAACCACTCTTTGTTCAAATCGTTGTTATTTTATAGTGCCGGAAATGTCTATCAAGCCAAACACACCATGGACATCGAAGCCATGGGCGGCTTATTGAAAGAAATGCCCCGAACCGGTTACCTGTTTTTAATCGGTTCGCTGGCTATCTGCGGCCTTCCACCGTTCAACGGCTTTATCTCCGAGTTTTTCATTTACAGCGGTTTATTCGATGGTTTGTATGCCAATCAGTTTCTGGTCAACCTTTTTCTACTGTTTGTCATTTTTGGAATGGTCATGATCGGAGGCTTAGCGCTGATTTGTTTTACCAAAGCATTCGGCATTGTTTTCCTGGGAACACCCCGAGTGAAATCGCAGCATCCCGCATTCAAAGAGAAGCGCGCCCGCATTTTACCCATGTATCTGATAGCGGTGTTCATTCTTGCAATTGGCTTATTCCCCATCGTTTTGAGCGATCCACTTCTTAAAATCGTTGGTTTGTATCAACCTGTAACCGGTCCTATGGGTAGGCTTCAGGTGGAAACTATTTTTACGAACATTTCAGTTGTAGGCTGGTACTCGCTCGGTTTTATGGCGCTAACAGGGATATTGTACGTAGTACGCTATCTGGTGACGCGTCAAAGACAGCACAGCGAGGATTCAACCTGGGGTTGTGCCTACACGGGCGAAACCGCTAAAATGCAATACACAGCCTCTTCCTTTATCCGCTCCTACCGCAAATTGGTGGAACCGCTTCTATTCGTTAAAAAAGAAAAGGTCGAAGCCGTTGGTCTTTATCCGCAGAAAGTAAAGCAATACACCCATCCGGGCGACAAGCTCGAGCGTTGGTTGCTGGACCGCCCCATTCATTTCCTCCGAACCGTGCTCAGCCGTTTTACCTTCCTGCAGAACGGCAACATTCAGGCTTACATCCTTTATGGTTTCATCTTTATTGCCGCGACAATATTGATACCACTTTTATTCAGCAAATTATCCACCTTGATGTCCTTTTTAAATCAATTATGATATGGTAAGTTTACTACTCATCCTCTTTGCCAGCTTCTTTTTCATGGGTGTGATCATCCGGACAAAGAGTTTGGCATCAGGTCGAAAAGGTCCTGGTATTTTTCAGCCCATGCGCGATATTTTCCGCTTGCTCAAGAAAGGCTCCGTGTACAGCAAAACAACCAGTTTCATTTTTCAAATCGCACCGACGGCCTATTTTGCTTCGGTTCTGATGGCTGTTCTTATGATTTCACACGGCAGCAGCCCAGGTTTCATTTCCTTCAACGGCGACTTTGTTATGTTTGCCTACTTGTTGGCGTTCGGTAAATTCCTGATGATTGTAGCCGCACTGGATACGGGTAGTAGTTTCGAAGGCATGGGTGCCAGTCGTGAAGCCTTGTTTTCGATGTTGGTAGAACCCGCCTTCTTCATTCTGATGGGCTCCTTCGCCCTGTTCACGGGACACACCTCCTTTCAAAGCATCTTCAGCGAGCTGCACTACGGCTCCTACATTTCGTACATGCTGGGAGGACTGGCCACCTTCGTGTTCGTCCTCATCGCCATGATCGAAAACAGCCGCATGCCGGTGGACGACCCCAAAACGCACTTGGAACTCACCATGGTGCACGAAGTGATGATCTTGGACAACAGCGGTTTCGACCTTGGCGTCATTTTTTACACAACCAATTTAAAGTTCGCCATGTACGGCGCCATTATTGCCGATCTGTTCATCGGAGTCCTACCACTTTGGTACTCCATTCCAATGTTCATAGGCATTCAGTGCTTGTTCGCCATCGCAGTCGGCCTCATCGAATCGTTCACCGCACGCTACCGCATGGGGCACAACCCACAGTTCATCTTTATCCTCACCTCCGTTTCCATCCTGATCTTTTTCGGGGTACTTCTGGTGTTGGGCAAATTCATTTAACGCAGACGGATTATGACAGACATCCTATTGATCGCACTGGCCATGTCGCTGCTATACATCAGCATCGCCAACCGACTATCCACGTATCTGAGCATCCTGGTTTTTCAAGGTTTCCTGCTTTTTGGCACTACCTTTTTAACCTTGACTGAAATCAGCACACTGAACTTACTCCTTATCATGCTCGAAACCGTGGTTTTCAAGGCGCTGCTCGTGCCCTGGTTCCTCAACCATTTGATCAAACGCAATCATATAACCCGAATTGCTGAACCGTATTTGCCCAACTTTGTCTCGCTCATCATCGTGACGCTCATTATAGTGGCCACCATCATCATGTCCGGTTCCATCGATGACAAGAACATTGACAAGACCTTCTTTGTGGTGGCGCTATCCACCTTGTTCACAGGCCTCTATTTAATTGTGACGCGCAAAAAAATTATCACCCACGTCATCGGCTACCTCATCATCGAAAACGGCGTATTCATCCTTTCGCTTGCCGTGGGTAATGAAATGCCGATGTTGGTGAACTTGGGCATCATGCTCGATATTTTTGCCAGCGTACTCATCCTGGGAGTGTTCTTCAACAAAATCGGCGACGTGCTCAAAGATCCCGATGTGAACCGTTTAAGCAACCTAAAAGACTAAAAGCCATGATTCCACTATTTTTAGCTTTGGTATTGCTTATCAGTGTGTTGCTGTACTTCAACAAGAACACGGTGATCAATTATATCTTGTTGGGCATCTTTCTGGCTGCCTTGATTGGCTTTGGCGTTTACGAATACCTGAACCTCAACGTCATTCAGTACACCTACTTCAAACCCGATGCCTTGGGCATTCTTTTATTAGGTGTTCTATGTGTGGTGGCCGTTCCTGTGATCATTCACGGCGGTCGGTACATTGAAGTGCACAATGTGGACGAAACTGCCAAATCCAGAGGCTTGTTTTTCGCCGCCATGGTCCTGTTGATTTCAGCCTGCAGCATGGCTTACCTGTCCAACCATATTGCCGTGACCTGGATCTTTGTGGAAATAACAACCCTGAGTGCTTCGGCCCTGATCTATCACCACCGCAACATCCGCGCCTTGGAAGGTGTCTGGAAATACGTGTTCATCTGCGCTATCAGCATCACGTTCATTTACATCGGCATCTTATTTTTGAGCCTGTCGCTTAAACAAGCAGGTATTTCGGACATGTCCTTTCAGTCCTTATACGACAACAGCAATAAGCTAAATCCGTTTTGGCTGAAACTGTCGTTCTTGTTCATCTTCACAGGCTTCACCGCCAAATTAGGCCTGGTCCCGATGTACACAGCCGGCATCGACGCCAAGGACAAAGCACCTGCTCCGGCTGGCGCCCTGTTGTCGAGTGTCCTGATGAACGTCGGCTTCATCGGCATCTTCCGCATGTACGCCTTGATTGCCCACACGCCCCTTCGGCACTGGGCGGACAGCATCATGATCATCGCCGCGCTACTCTCTATTTTTGTGGCAACGGTCTACATGACCCGCATCAAAAACATCAAACGCATGTTCGCCTATTCGGGCATTGAGCACATGGGGCTGGTCATGCTGGGGCTTTCGGCAGGAGGCGTTGGCGTGTATGCCGCCATTCTGCATGTGATTTTGCATACGCTTGTTAAACCTACGCTATTCCTACAATACAACCAAGTATACTGGGTCTACCAAAGTAAGAGCATCTATGATGTGGGCAACTACTTCAAGTACAATAAAACGGGTGCCATCCTGATGCTTCTCGCCTTCATTTCAGCCACTGCCATGCCACCTTCGGGTTTGTTTGTGAGTGAGTTCCTCATCTTTCAATCCTTGTTTCAGGCACATTCCATTGTGATTTTGCTGGTGGTACTGCTGCTCTTGACCATGATCATCTGGGGTTTCGGCAGCAACATATTCAAACTGTTGTTCACGCCCCCCACAAACATGGATGAATCGGCTGTCCCACGCATTTCGCCCTGGGAATCGTTCTCCCAATATGTACTGCTGGCACTGGCGGTTTACATAGCTTACAACCCACCCATGGAACTCGTGAATTTATTGAAGGAAGCCGTAAAATTAGTACCATGAAGCCAACCGAATACATCCCTATAAAAAACAATCAGGTCATCGCCCTCAAGGATATTCCCGAGTACGATTACGAATTCTTCCTGGAGTTGAACGTGGGCTTTCTCAAAGACAATCCCGCCCGGCATTGCGTGAATTATTTCGGGTTCGCTGCCGGTAACGATGTCAAATTGATTTGCTGCATGGCCGATGACGAAACGCATGTCATCGATGTTTCCTCTTCACTGGTGGGCCATACCGCCGTGCTCCCTTCGTTTACCGCTCAGCATCCCAATTTTGAGAAGTTCGAACGGGAAATCAACGAAAACTTCGGCATCATTTACACCGATCATCCTTGGCTGAAACCGATGCGGTACGCACACGAAAGGGCTGACCAGACGCAACAAATTGCGAACTACCCGTTTTATTCTGTAGAAAGCGAAGAACTCCACGAAGTCGGCGTCGGCCCTATCCACGCCGGCATCATCGAACCCGGGCATTTCCGCTTCATCTGCAACGGTGAGCAAATCATGCACCTCGAAATTCAACTGGGCTATCAGCACCGTGGCGTCGAACAGCTTTTCCTCGTCAAAAAGAAACTGCTCGAACGCACCACCTTAGCCGAAAACATTACGGGAGATTCCGTAGTTGGTCACACCACTGCGTTCGTCAATCTTTGGGAAAATCTTTGTGGTCACACGCCAGAACCTGCCCTACTTTGGGCCCGCACCCTCGCCCTGGAATTGGAACGCATCGCCGTCCACACAGGTGATTTGGGCGGTATCTGCGCCGACATGGCCTATCAATTGGGCGAATCCGTCTTTGGCCGTTTGCGCACCCCCATCATCAATTTCCTTCAAGAATGGGGCGGAAGTCGTTTTGCCAAAGGCCTCATCCGTGCCGGCAAAATAAACTTCCCATTCACGGCAGAACTGGCGGATCGGCTTCAGACAGTATTGAATACCTACGAACCCGATTTCGATGAAATGGCGCAACAACTATTTTCGCTGTCCAGTGCACTTTCACGCATGGAAAAAACGGGCATTCTATCCTACGAACAACTGTTGGAAATTGGGACGGTGGGCATGGCCGCTCGGATGAATGCCTTGTCGCGGGATATCCGTGCCTCGCACCCGTTCTGCCTGTATGAAACACTGCACCACGAACCCATTATCAAACACCACGGCGAGGTCTATTCCAGAGCGCAAATCCGCCGATTGGAAATCAAGCAATCCATTGGTTACATTCGCGAATTGTTGAAAAATGTGCCAGATTTTCAAAAGCCAATGAATGCGACTTTTTCGCCCAAGGCCAGTGCCTTTGTTTTGACCCTGGTCGAAGGCTGGCGCGGCGAAATCTGCCATTGCGCCATTACCGATGCCAAGGGCGAGCTGGTTCTTTACAAAATCAAGGATCCCTCCCACCACAACTGGATGGCGTTGGCACAAGCCGTGCGCAACAACGACATCTCGGACTTCCCGATTTGCAACAAGAGTTTCAACCTGTCCTATTCGGGACACGATTTATAAACGTATGTTGAACAATTTTAAAATCAGATGGCATCAGGGCAGCCAATACATCCCCGATGTGACGAAGGCCAAAGTGCCTGGTATTTTTAGGGGAAGGCCCATCCTTTCGACTGCGAAAGTGGATGAAACCGCATTGGCTGAACTGTGCCCGACACACGCCATTTCAGTCAATCCTGTACGTCTGGATTTGGGCAAATGCACTTTCTGCGGCGAATGCGCCGTGCAGTTCCCAAAAAAAATAACATTCACCACCGACTACAAAATTTCCAGCAACGACCGGGAAAAATTAATCCTCAACGAGGGTGAAGACCTTTTGATACAGATGAATCCAGATTTGATCCGAGAGGAAATTCGCCGCCTTTTTGGCCGTTCATTGAAGCTGAGGCAGGTTTCGGCAGGGGGAGACAACAGCTGTGAAATGGAACTCAATGCGGCCAACAACGTGCAGTTCGACATGAGTCGGTTCGGCATCGATTTCGTAGCCTCCCCGCGTCACGCCGACGGCATCGTTATCACCGGCCCCATCACAGAGAACATGGCTGAACCCTTGGAACGATGCTACAACGCGGTACCAAGCCCCAAAATCATCATCCTAGCCGGCGTGGACGCTATTAGTGGCGGCATTTTTGCGGACAGTCCGGCATTAAACCGTGAATTCCTGACAAAACACACCATCGATTTGTACATTCCAGGAAATCCGGTGCACCCGCTCACGTTTATCAACGGCGTTTTGGACTTGCTGCGAAAACGAGGGGGCAACTTTACGTATCGTTAATCGCAGGAATCGTTTACGTTTCAAATGTTAAAAATACCCTTTGCTATATCCCAAATAGGTTTCTAACATTCTCATCAACTATTTTCTAATTTTCGTTAAGTCGTATGCAATTTGGCTAAAAGTGATTATCTTTGACAATAGTTTCCATCCGAAACCAATTTAATGAAAAAGATTGTTTCCGCTTTTCTTGCCCTGCTGCTCCTGATTTCCGGGATGCATGTATCCGTTGCCTCGCATTATTGCGGAGGAACGCTGGCGCAGGTGAAGTGGTCATTCAATCGGGAATTGGCTAGTTGCGGCATGGAAGGTGAGCAGAATCCTCAAAAAGGCATCGTGCTTGAGCAACCTTGTTGTCAGGATGAGCTTTCAACATACACCACTGATGCGCAGTATCAAGTTCAATCGCTGGAACTGAAGAAATTCACATCATCGGTTATCTCATTATTTATTGTTCCCCAATGTCATCTTTTCAAATCGCAGCAACCTGCCGACTACCATTATACGCACGTTTTTCCGCCTGGAGAAAAAGCACCAAGCCAGGTTTTTCTAGAAGACATCTGCGTATTTCTGATTTGATTTTTTTGTTTTAATGCGACCCATCGCATTGATTTCGTACGCTTTACAGTATTACACAATCATTAAAACAAAAAAATATATGAAAACGTTCAAATTATTCCTCGCTGTTATTTTATCCGTAGCACTCGGTACCTCCACCGTAGCCCAAACCGCATATAAGTCCAAAGCCGTTGTCAAAACCGAAGTATTCAACGTCAATGGCAAATGCGAAATGTGCAAGGCACGTATTGAAAAAACCGCCAAGGTAACTGGAGTCACCTACGCTGTTTGGGATACCAAAACTAAAAAGCTTACCCTGACCTACGATCCTGCCAAAGTGAAAACCGATGCAGTTTTGAAAGCATTGGCCGCAGTCGGTCACGACAACGAAAAATACAAAGCCACCGATAAAGTGTACAACAGCCTTCCCGGCTGCTGCAAGTACCGCTAAGTCAGCATGTTCAACAGACTAGTCCGATACTTTCTCGAGAATCGGCTGGTGACTTATTTATTCCTATTGACGGTCGTGGTGGCGGGTATCGCCTTCACGCCGTTCAATTGGAACACCGGCCTAATTCCCAGGGACCCAATTCCCGTCGATGCCATACCCGACATCGGAGAAAATCAGCAAATTGTAGCCACTGAATGGATGGGGCGTTCCCCACGCGATATTCAGGATCAGGTGACCTATCCCCTCACCTCGGCGCTGTCCGGCATCTCCGGCGTTAAAACCGTACGAAGCACCTCCATGTTCGGCATGTCCTTCATTTACATCATTTTCAAGGACAACGTAGAATTTTACTGGAGTCGCTCCCGCATTCTGGAAAAACTGAACTCATTGCCCCAAGGCACGCTGCCGCAAGGCGTTCAACCAACATTAGGACCCGATGCAACTGGCCTTGGCCAAATATTCTGGTACACTTTGGAAGGCCGCAACCCCAAAACTGGCAAACCGAACGGTGGTTGGAGTCCACAAGAATTGCGCACCATCCAGGATTTTTACGTCAAATACAGTTTAGCCTCGGCCGAAGGCGTTTCGGAAGTGGCCTCGGTCGGAGGATTCGTTCGCGAATATCAGGTAGATATAAACCCAGAAGCGTTGAAAGCGTACGGCGTTTCCGTCATGGACGTGATGAACGCCGTGTCGCAAAGCAACTTGGACATCGGTGCCGAAACCATGGAATTGAACCGAGTCGAGTATTTGATTCGCGGTTTAGGCTACATCAAGAATACCGACGATTTGGCCAATTCGGTCATTGCCGTACGAAACAACGTACCGGTTCGCATCAAGGATGTGGCCAACACCACGTTTGGGCCTGCCACCCGTCGAGGCGGATTGGACAAGGCGGGTTCGGAAGCCGTGGGTGCCGTTGTGGTGGCCCGCTATGGCTCTAATCCGATGGCTGTCATCACCAATGTCAAGGACAAAATCAAGGAAATCGAAGCTGGGCTACCGCAGAAAACATTGCCGGATGGCAGCATCTCCAAAGTCACTGTCGTACCTTTTTACGACCGGACCGGCCTCATCAAAGAGACCATCGGTACGCTGGAATCGGCTTTGACGCACGAAATTCTCATCAGCATCATCGTCATCTTGGTTCTGGTACTCAACTTGAAGTCCTCACTCATCGTAGCCGGATTGCTGCCACTCGGCGTGTTGCTCACCTTCATCCTGATGCATCTGTTCGGAGTCGAGGCCAACATCGTGGCACTTTCTGGCATCGCCATCGCTATCGGTGTAATGGTGGACATTGGCATCGTGGATGTGGAAAATATTCTGAGGCATTTGGAACTGCCGGAAAACAAAGGCATTCGAGGAAAGAAACTGTTGGGAGTCATTTATTTGGCTACCACCGAAGTTCGCGCTGCTGTGGTCACCTCCATTGCCACCACCATTGTCAGTTTCCTTCCGGTTTTTGCTTTGGAAGCGGCCGAAGGCAAGCTGTTTCATCCATTGGCTTTTACAAAAACCTTTGCATTGATTTCAGCCTTTATCTTAGGCATTGTCGTGTTGCCAACGCTGGTGTATGTGTCTTTCAATGCCAAACTTAAAATCAAGCGGTTTAAATCGAAGGTAAAACTTCCCCGCTACCTGAATATCGTACTGGTGGTTTTACTCGCCAGCTACTGGCTCAGCATTGAATGGTTGCCACTGGGTGCGCACAACAGCAGCCTGGTGAACTTCCTGTTCGTGGGCGGCATCATCGGTGTGGTGCTTGGGGCATTGATGCTTGTGGTGCATTACTACGAGCCCATTATGCGTTGGGCATTGGAACACAAGACCGCCTTTCTGATGCTACCTGCAATCACGCTCATCGCTGGTTTGTTGATCTGGCGAAACACCGGTAAGGAATTCATGCCCTCACTCAACGAAGGATCCTACTTGCTCATGCCCACCAGCATGCCGCACACTAGTATCGACCAGAATTTGCGTTACATCGAAACGTTGGACAAACGGTTGGCAGCCATTCCAGAGGTTGAAAACGCCGTCGGGAAATGGGGGCGTGTGAACTCTGCATTGGATCCAGCGCCGGTTCAGATGTTCGAAAACACCATTAATTACCGTCCGGAATATCTGTTGGACGAAAACGGTCAACGGATGCGGTTCAAAACAAATCGGGATGGTAGTTATGCTCTAAAGAATGGAGGAAGTTACATCCCTGAAAAAGAACATTACAGACCGCTCACCACAGACAGTCTCCTAAAAGACAATTCAGGCGAATACCTCCGTCAATGGCGGCCCGAAATTAAGCATCCCGACGATATCTGGAACGAAATTGTCAAGGTTACTCAGATTCCAGGATTGACTTCAGCCCCGAAATTGCAACCCATCGAAACCCGGTTGGTCATGCTTTCTACAGGGATGCGGGCACCGATGGGACTGAAAGTATATGGTCCTGATTTGGAGTCGATTGAAAAGGCTGGAATGCTCTTTGAGCAGGCACTGAAACAGGTACCGACCATTCAAGGCACTTCCGTCTTTTACGACCGGGCTGTGGGTGCTCCGTATGTAGAAATCAAGCTGAACCGCGAGAACATGGCTAGGTACGGCATGCGTGTGGCAGATGTGCAACAGGTTTTGCAGGCCGCCGTCGGTGGCATGACGCTTTCCACCTCCGTGGAAGGTCGGGAACGTTTTCCCATCCGCGTTCGGTATGCTCGCGAGCGTCGCGACAACCCTGAGGCCCTCAAAAACATCTTGATTCCAGCCATGAACGGCGTTCAAATCCCCTTGGGGGAAATCGCCGAAATTGGTTACACCCGTGGAGCCCAAATGATTCGCAGTGAGAACACGTTTCTGGTGGGCTACGTCATCTTTGACAAAATCAAGGACAAAGCCGAAGTGGATGTGGTGGAGCAGGCAGCCAAATACCTGAATGAGCAAGTGTCTGAGGGCAAACTAAAGCTCCCCACCGGCATCACTTGGAAATTTGCAGGGAATTATGAACAAGAGATTCGGGCAACCAAACGCTTGTCCATCGTGATACCCATCAGTCTGTTGCTCATCCTGTTGCTGCTGTTTTTCCAGTTCAAAACCATCACGGCATCCCTCATTCACTTTTCGGGTGTGTTCGTGGCTTTTGCCGGCGGTTTCATCATGCTTTGGCTCTACGGGCAGGACTGGTTCCTCAACTTCAGCGTTGCTGGGATGAACATGCGGGATCTGTTCCAAATGCATCCGATTAATCTGAGTGTGGCGGTATGGGTAGGTTTCATCGCCCTGTTCGGCATTGCGACGAATGACGGTGTATTGATGGGCACCTACATCCATCAGGTCTTTGAAGACATGCATCCAAAAACCGTTCATGAAGTGCGTGAGGCTGTCGTGAAGGCAGGTCACCGTAGGGTTCGCCCAGCCATGATGACCACGGCGGTCGCCATCATCGCTTTGCTGCCCGTATTGACTTCCACCGGAAAAGGTGCCGACATCATGGTACCCATGGCCATTCCGGCTTTCGGCGGGATGATTATTCAGGTGATGACCATTTTCGTAGTGCCTTTGTTCCAAGCTATCTGGCGGGAACGGGCGGTTCGTAAAAACAAGATGCAAAATGAAGAAGTATAGATTGCTAACGATATGCCTGTTGCTGAGCATGAAAGGCTTCAGCCAGGCCGATTCCCTGAATACCTATTTGGAAAACGCAGCTCGGAACAATCCGTCCGTTCAGCAGAAATGGAGTGCATACCAGGCGGCCTTGCAAAAAGTGCCGCAGGTGGGCAGTCTGCCCGATCCAAGTTTGAACTTGGGTTTCTTTCTCAAGCCCATGGAGTTGCCTGGTGGAAACCAAGTGGCCGACTTGCAATTGATGCAAATGTTCCCCTGGTTCGGCGTGCTAAAAAATGCGAAGGACGAGATGAGCCTCATGGCGAAAGCCTCTCTGGCATCGGTGCAAGAAGCCAAACTACAGGTTTTCTACGACGTGAGGAGTACGTGGTACGCGTTGTATCAGAACCGGGAACAGCTGCGGATCACGCAACAGAATCTCGATTTGTTGCATCAGTTGGAACGGTTGGCCCTCAGCCGGTACAAAAGCGGGGCTTCCATCGGTATCTCCAGTGCGAGCAATTCGACTGTTCCCATGCCTGCAAAGGCAGAAACCAGCGGAAACAGTATGTCTGTCATGGGCGGCAGCAACACTACAACCACGCCTTCTGCAGCACCCATGGCAGCGCCAAGCATGGCGGGTTCTTCCAGTGGCGGGCTGGCTGAAATCTATGCCCTGCAATTACAGGAACAAGAACTGACCAACAATTTGGAAACCCTGAACGATGCGTTCAAAAACCTACATTTCAAATTCAATAAGCTGCTGAACCGTTCCGTGGACCTTTCCATCGAATTGCCCATAAAACCGGTGGATACTATCGAACCGCCATTAGATTCTGCCCTGAAAAACAACCCGATGCTGTTGATGCTCGGTTTCGAACGGGAATCGTTAGAAGCACGACAAAAGATGTCGGATCGAATGGGTTACCCCATGATGGGCATTGGCTTGAAGTATTCGGTATTGAGCAAGAATCCGAGTTCCAGTTCCATGATGAACGGTCAGGACATGCTGATGCCTATGGTTTCGGTTTCCTTGCCCATTTATCGTAAAAAGTACAAGGCCATACAAAAGGAGATTGATTGGCTAAAAACAGCATCGGAACAAAACTGCGAGGCTACAATGAACCAATTGCAGTCCGATTACCAGGATGCCCTGCTCAACTACCGTGCCGCACAACGCCGAATGCAGTTGTACCAGCGTCAAAAAGAGCTGACAGAAAGCACCTACCAACTTCAACTCAAGCGTTTTGCAGCCTCAACAGGCAATCTGTCCGAATTGCAAGCCTTGAGCCGGCAACTTCTCGAGTATTCGCTTCAACAACTGAACGCCAACGTGGACCTGTTGCAGGCAAAGGCTAAAATCAGACAATTGACCGCACAAGATTAAACTATTAATTATGAAATCATTAAGATCTATATTCAACAAAAAAACCGTACAATTTGTATTGGTTGCATTGGTTGGTTTATTTTTAGGCTGGTTATTTTTTCACCAACCTAAACCAAAAGACGTACCCAAGCAGGAAGCCAAAAAAGAAATCTGGACCTGCTCCATGGACCCACAAGTTAAACTCGATCATCCCGGAAAGTGCCCTATTTGCGGCATGGTCCTGATTCCGTTGGTGACCGGTGGTGGCGCCACCATGGATTCTTCCGCCCTTTATCTGACGCCAGAAGCCATTCAGTTGGCCAACATTTCCACTTCCATAGTCAGTCACGCCAGTCCGGTCAAGGAACTCCGACTTTTCGGCAAGGTGCAGGCGGACGAACGGTTGTTGGAAAGCCAAACCGCTCATATTCCCGGCCGAATCGAAAAACTTTACATCAGTTTCACGGGCGAAACCGTCCGCAAAGGCCAACTGTTGGCACTCATCAATTCACCAGATCTGAATTCGGCTCAGGAGGAATTGCTGGAAACAGCCAAGAGCCGTGTCGATCAACCCGAGCTTTTTGAAGCCTCCAAGGACAAACTACGCCAATGGAAGCTCACCGACGCACAAATCGATCAAATTGTCCGTTCGGGCAAAGTGAAAAACAATTTTGAGGTGTTGGCTGGCAGTTCGGGCATCGTCACCTCCAAACGGGTGAACGCGGGCGATTACGTCAATGCTGGTTCTGTCTTGTTCGAAGTGGCCAATCTAAGCAATGTTTGGGTGCTGTTTGACGCGTACGAAAGCGACCTACCCTTCTTAAAAGTGGGCAACAGCATCGATTTCAGCCTTCAAGCCTTGCCTGGAAGCAAATTCACGGCCAATATCAAGTTCATCGACCCGGTGATGGATCCAACCAGCCGTGTGGCCAAAGTTCGCGTGGAAGTAAGCAATGCCTCGGGCAAACTGAAACCGGAAATGTTTGCAACAGGTGTGGTTCAAGCGAACCTGAACCAATACAAAAACAAGTTGGTCATTCCTTCCACCGCCGTTTTATGGACAGGCAAACGCTCCGTCGTGTATGTGAAACAAAGCGACGGTTCTTTCAAGATGCGTGAAATTGAACTGGGTCCGATGCTGGGCAACAGTTACGTGGTTTTGGATGGACTGACTGACGGTGAGGAAATCGTGACCGAAGGGAGCTTCAGTGTGGATGCCGCATCGCAATTGGAAGGCAAAGCCAGTATGATGGATCAGTGACAACCTTCGTTTCGGCAGCTGCAGGACATGCCTTTAGCTTTTCGAAGGCTTCCCTACCTTCGCTAATGGAATAATAAACGACTTCTTTGAAATATTTTCCTACTTTTACAACAGTAGTCCTAAACATAAATAAAATGAAAAAATTTACACGCACACTTGCATGCTTTCTTCTCTGCAGTGCACCGCTTTTAGCGCAATCTGGATATCATCTCGCCGGAAAAATTCATCTGGAGGGTGAAGGCGGTTGGGATTACTTGACGGTCGATGCGACGAACGGGCGGATTTTTGTCTCCCACAGCAGTGTGGCACAAGCCGTCGATTTGAAAACCGGAACCTTGGCTGGCACCATTTTGAACACCAATGGCATTCATGGAATCGCCGTAGCTGCTGAACTCAATAAAGGTTTTACCAGCAACGGTCGCGATTCATCGGTCACCATTTTCAATCTCAAGACCTTTGAAATACTTGATAAAGTAAAAGTAACCGGTAGAAACCCCGATTGCATCTTGTATGATGCTTTCTCCCAACGCGTTTTCACCTTTAATGGAGGAAGCAACAATGTGACCGTCCTAGACGCCAAGAATTACAATGTACTGGGCACCATTGCTGTGGATGGTAAACCCGAATTCGCTCAAACAGACGGACTGGGTCGTATTTTCGTGAATATTGAAGATAAAAGCATGATCAATGTCCTTAATGCCAAGACGATGGTGGTGGAACAACATTGGTCCATCGCACCGGGTGATGAACCCAGCGGTCTGGCTTTGGACAACGAAAATCACCGCTTGTTCAGTGTCTGCGGCAACAAGCTGATGGTGGTTACAGATGCGTTGACCGGAAAAGGAATAACTACCTTGCCCATCGGCGACCGTTGCGACGGCGTAGCGTTCGACCCGAAATTAAAACGTGTCTACAGTTCGAACGGGGAAGGAAGCATGACGGTGGTTCAGGAAGTGGATGCCAATACGTTCAAAGTTTTGGAAACGGTGCCAACCTTGCCCGGAGCCAGAACCATCACCATCGACAAAACGACTGGACACCTTTATTTATCGACGGCCGAATATGAAACAGCAGTAGCCGGCAGCAATCGCAGACCAACCACCAAGCCTAATTCGTTTATGATATTGGATATCGCTCCGAACTGATCACTCAGACAATTTCTACAAGCACATTTTCCACCACACCCTGACGAATTTGGAATGCCTTGACCACGGGTTCAGCCGAGGCAAGTGAAACGATGATGTACAGGATGTTTGGGTCGAACGCCAACTTGATGTCTTCTTCGGAAGGACGAGCAGGCGTCACTGGGTGGCTGTGGTAGTTGGCAATGATGTCCAAACCTTCGGCCCTGGCTGAACGCAATACCTGAAACTGTTCAGTTGGAAGGAAGGTAAAATGCTCCGGACTGGCATCTGCGTTGGTCAATCCATAGCGTTTTTGAGCGACTTCTCCTTTGCCTGCCAACAACCCACAAGCCTCATTGGGCAATTCAGCCCTGGCTTGTAGGACGATGCCATCGACAATGGAATGTGGAATCTGAATCATTTCTGTATGGATATCAAGTGAATACCTTTTTGCTCGGTTTCCGTGATGGAAAGGACCTTGAACCCTTGTTCCGTGGAGGAACGGGGGATGTTCTCGAGGGGTTCGCCTTCGGTTACCAGCACGTCAAGCACGTCACCAGGAGCGAGTTTGGACAATTGTATTTTGGTGCGGACAAAGGTCATCGGGCAATGATCCTTCGTAACGTCTAGATTAAATTTTGCCATGATCGTTGTCTTTTTAGATGAATAATGTTTGACCACCCTCAGAAAGTTGTAAGAACGTCGGAACGCCCAACACATCCTTCACTTCGTGGATCAGATCACTTTTCTGGATGCCCAAAATGTGCATAGCCATTTCGCAGGCGTAAATGTTGATGCCCAGCTCTTTGGCAGCTTCGACAAGTTCCTCCAGCGTAGCCACATTGTTCTTGCGCATCAGGTAGCGGAAAATCTTGGGACTCAGGCCTAGGAAGTTCAAACGGCTCACCGGAGCACTTTTGAGACCACCCATGAAAAGACCGAAGACTTTGGGCAGGAAGCCCTTACCCACAGGCGAACGGCCTTGTTTGACCTTGATGGCGTCGAGGCCCCAAAACGTGAAAAAGATATTGACTTCGTAACCGATGGCAGCAGCGCCGGTAGCTAGTGTAAATACAGCAGTCAGTTTGTCAAAATCACCGCTGAAACCGATGATGGAGAGTTTTTTTGTGTCGGACATATTATTGTTTTTTGTGGTTCTGCAAATCGCAGACGGCCTGTTCAGATTCGATTAATTCAGTGAGGATCGGTTCGTCACCGCAGATGGGACATTTGTGGTTGTGCTTGCCTTTTATGGTACGGAATTCCATAGTCTTGGCATTGAACGTGAGCAGGCGATTGGTGAGCAGCTCGCCCACACCCGTGAAATATTTCAACACTTCGGCCGCCTGAATGGTTCCCAACATGCCTGCGATGGCACCCAGTACGCCTGCTTGCGAGCAAGTCGGAACGGCGTTTGCAGGCGGCGGGCCGTAAAAAAAACAACGGTAACAGGCCGAGCCCGGTACATAGGTGAAGGTCTGCCCTTCAAAACGCAGGATACCACCGTGCGAAAAAGGCTTCTTTCCCAAAACACAAGCGTCGTTGATGAGAAATTTCACCGGGAAATTGTCGGTACCGTCCACAATGAAATCGTATTCCTTGATGAGGTCCAACGCGTTTTCGGCTGTGAAAAGCTCTTGGTAGGTAATCACATTGACATCCGGATTGATCTGGTTAATTTTATCCTTAGCCGAAAGCACCTTTGGGCGGCCTACGTCTTCCGTGAAGTGAATCACCTGCCGCTGCAGGTTGCTGAGGTCCACGACATCGCCATCGATCAATCCGATGGTGCCGATGCCGGCGGCAGCCAAATACAGTGCAATGGGTGCACCCAAACCACCTGCACCGATGATGAGCACCTTGGCGGCGTTTATTTTTTCCTGGCCTTCCACACCGACTTCTGCCAGTAAGATGTGGCGGCTGTAGCGTTGAATTTGGTCTTCTGAAAAATCCATTGTTGTCGTTTATTTAGAGCCTCCACCCATGAAATACAAAAAATCCACTTCATCGCCATCGGCCAACAGAGTGTTTGAATAATCGTCCTTCAAGACAAACTCACCGTTCCGTTGTACCGAAACCATGTCGGGCTGAAAAACATTGTTTAGCTGTATGATGTCCAAAACGGACGTTGGCAAGTTCACTTCCTGAACGTTTCCATTTATTTTTAAAGTACTCATTGTTGTTTGGTTTAATATGATACAAAGATCGCTCCAATTCCATCGGTAATACATACCCAAACCAAGGCATTTCCATACCCTAGATATGGTATACTGTAAATATTTCTCAGTGGAAAGCTATTTTACCAAGTATTTACTTGTTATATTTGCAAGGTGATTGGTAGCAATGCCCTTCACTTTCTTATACAATCAAAATGAACGATTCTATATCAAATAATGGCCTGTCCATCTTATATGGTAGCATGACAGGCAAAGGCGAGGAAATAGCCACATTGGCTGCTTCAAAAGCAAAAAAACTTGGCATTCAAGTTCAATTATTGGACATGGCCGATTTTTCAGTGAACAAACTTGTGAACTCCGGAGATTTGTTGGTGGTGGTTTCCACCCATGGTAAAGGGGCTCCTCCTTTCCCAGCTAAGGGCTTGCACGACTACCTTTTCAGCAATCGAGCACCACAACTGAACAACGTGAAGTTTTCGGTATTGGCGCTGGGCGATTCCAGTTACGATTCGTTTTGCAAAGTGGGCCTTGAGTTCGACCAACAGCTTGAAAAATTGGGTGCCACCCGACTCACTCCCGTCCATTTGGGCGATGTGGATGTCGACTCGACGGCTCCTGTTTGGCTCGATCAAACCCTGCCTTTGTACCAACAGGGCACCGTTGTGACGTCAAGCCCTGCATTTTCCTTCATGAAAAATGGAACCCACAAAAAAGCACCAGTTTCCTTTGTGAAGAACATCCATTTTGTGCCACCGACCACAAAAAAGAGCCTTCCAAGCAAATCCAATCCATTTTCTGCAGCTGTTTTGGAAAAAATCGACTTACACGGTGTAGGGTCAGAACGCAGCACCATTCATCTGGAGATCAAGGCGGATGTGCCTGGAATGGGCTATCAACCGGGTGATTCAGTTGGCGTCATTCCCATTAATCACCCGGATCTTGTTAAGGAAATACTGGAGATCAATGGATTTAACCCTATTGAAAAAGTCCCGTTCAAAAACCAAAAACGTTCGTTGATCAACATCCTTCAAGATTCGGTGGAGCTTTCCAGAGTGACACTCGACGTGGTTAAAAAGTACCTTGCATTGGGGCCTCAGGACTCACTTCTATCGTTGGTGAACAATCGCAAGACACTCGCTGAATACATTTCGGACAGGGACATCGTGGATTTGTTAACCGACTTTCCGATGGAAAAAATGACTCCGGAAACGCTGTTGTCGGTCTTGCGTCCACTTCAGCCAAGGTTTTACTCCATTGCCTCAAGTCCGTTGGAAAACCCAGGTACATTGCACCTTACTGTTGGTGTGGTTCACTACGAAAAAGGTGGACGCGCCCGAAAAGGTACTTGCTCCAGCTATTTGTCGGGGGTAAAATTAGAGGATGAGCATATTCCCGTCTTCATCGAACCCAATTCGCATTTCAGGCTGCCGGAAGACCCATACACACCCATCATCATGTTGGGTGCGGGCACTGGAATCGCACCATTTCGAGCGTTTGTCCAACACCGGGCACATGCTGAAAACCCAGGCAAAAGCTGGTTGTTTTTTGGAAATCGCTATCGGGGAACAGAATTCCTATATGAAAAAGAATGGGAACAGCACCTGAAATCGGGCGTCCTGACTCGGATGGACGTAGCCTTCTCCAGAGACGGAAATAAAAACAAATACGTACAGCATTGCTTGCTTGAACGGGCTGAGGAAGTCTATCAATGGTTGGAAGAAGGGGCGCATCTTTACATTTGCGGCGACTTGAATGGATTCGCCACAGATACACAACAAACACTGCTTCAAATCATTGAGGTGCAAGGCAATCACTCTGCAGAAGAAGCTGAATCCTACCTGGATACCATGCAATACTCGGGTAGGTTTCAGTTGGATGTTTATTAAAGGGCTTGGTTCTCAGGCTCGATGCACTTCTTTGAACATTGCTGTGCATCCACTCCGCCACAAAAAGAAATTTGATGGCTGAAATGATCGTGCAACCGCCCGGGTTCCATATTGGCGGCCAATGCCTGAATGGGATGGATCACGTCCACGCCTGCTTCAATCAGATCGGGTATGATGTCGAAAATGGACCCACACGAATGGTGAATCATCTTTAAGCCGTAGCTTTTGGCCTGGGCAATCAATTTCCGCGTACCTGGCAAAACAAATTGGCGGATTGAATCAGGATCTACCATCAGCCCACATTGCGAACCCAAGTCGTTGCCGATGAGCACGGCATGCAGTTTACCCTGTGTAGCTTTGAAAAAAATCTCGTTTGCTTCCAAGTAGAAATCGACAATGCGGTCAATCACGGCTTGAAACATTTCGGGTTCCAGCAGAATCGATGTATTTGGAAGGATCCGGCCATGGGAAACCGGCTACATCCGAAACTTCGTGAAAATCTGCGAAATACCCAGGAGTGGTCAGGATGCGTTCAGCCTAGGATACGGTTCCTTTTTTGGCAAAATCGAACGCAGCATAAATGGCACCGAAATAAGCATACAATGCTGGTAATGCAAGCGTGTCCGGAATACCCAACTAGGAAGCGGGACGGTCAACGGGTTGGCGGTCGAGGGTCGCAAAAAACCGTTCGATTTTATTCATGATTACATATTTTTCAGGCAGACGACGTGTGCGGCAACAAAAGCTGCCGTTTCGGTGCGAAGTCTCGTCTCGCCGAGCGACACGGCTTGGAAACCGTTTTTAAGTGCCAGTTCGACTTCCTCGGGGCTAAAATCACCTTCCGGACCGATCAGCACCAAGACAGGCGTCCCAGCCTTACAAACATGGTGCAGCAGGGGCTTTTCCCCTGGATTGCAATGACAGATGAATTTTTGGCCTTCAAAAGGCTGTAAAACGAACTTCTTGAAATCGATCAATTCCTCAATTTGCGGTTTCAGGGCCTTCATCGATTGTTTGAGTGCCGAAATCACTATTTTTTCAATGCGTTCCAGTTTCAAGTTTTTGCGTTCCGAATGTTGGGAGCCGATGAAGTGGAAACCACCGATGCCCACTTCCGTCGCTTTCTCTACGAACCATTCGATGCGGTCGAAATTTTTGGTTGGTGCCACTGCAATGTGTGCCATGAATGCAGGTGACTTGTCGGGTACGACTTCCAACACTTCCACCATGCAATGTTTGGGGTGCGATTGGACGATTCTAGCTTTGTAAAAGTTGCCACAGCCGTCTATCAGGTCGATCTCCGTGCCCTCGCCCAAACGTAGCACGCGGACGCAATGTACGGATTCTTCTTCCGAGAGGCAGGGATTGGTGAGAATGTCGGGTGTATAGAAAATAGCCATGATTTAACCTAACAAAAGACCGACCATCGTTGCAGACATACAAGAAACCAGCGTTCCGGCCAGCACAGCCAAAGGCCCGTATTTGGTCAGCCAGGGACGTGCTTGAGGTGCCAGCGATCCGATTCCACCGATTTGAATGCCGATGGAGCTGATGTTGGCAAAACCGCACAAAAGATACGTGGACATGATGATGGTTTTGGGATCGGTCAACACACCTGTTTGAACAAGTTGAGCCAAACTTTGATAACCCACGAATTCGTTCATGATGGTTTTTTCACCCAAAAGCTGCCCGACGGAAATCGCATCGGAAGGATTGATGCCCATCAGCATGACCAGCGGCGAAAACAACAGCCCCATGATGAATTGGAAGTTGAATTGCGTGTACCGTCCACCCGAGACTTCAGCCAAATATTGATTTAAGATGAAACCGTCTCCCAAACCGACCGAAATGACGTTCACGGTGCATACGACCGTCAGAAAAGCGGAAACCCAGAAGGCGATTTTAAATTTCTTCTTCTTTTTGACAAAAACTTGAATGGCAAAAATCATGAAGGCCAGTATAGCGGCGCTTAATAAAACAGCCGAGACGGAATAGCTTCCGATGAATTTGGAAACAAGGAAATTTGCAAAGGCCACAAAAGCGATGAAAACCAACAACATACCGGCAATATTCAAAGCCAGCCTCAAACCGTCGGAAGTACCGATGGCAATGGAATCCAAAAAGTTGGTACCGATTTTATTCTGTTCGATGGCCGTATTCTCATCCACTTCTTCTGTTTGAGGAAACAAGAGCTTGGCGAAAACAGCCGCACCTGGCACTGCCATCACCGAGGCAGAAAGCAAATGTTTGGCAAAAATCAATTGGGAAACGGCGTCACCACCACCAAGCATTCCGATGTAGGAAACCAGAACTCCGCCTGCGATGGTAGCCATGCCTGCCGTCATAATCAGGAATATTTCCGAAGCATTCATTCGGCTCAAATAGCCTTTGACAAGCAAGGGCGCTTCGGTCTGCCCCATCAACGCCAAGTGTGCGCCCAATACCAAACCTTCCGAACCTGAAATCTTCAGAATCTTGCGCAACAACCAAGAAGCTGCCTGAACCGTCCGTTGAATGACACCCAGATAAAACAACAAGCTGCTCAGGGCAGAAAAGAAAATGATGGTGGGTAAAACCTGAAAGGCAAAGATATAGCCAAAAGACTTGACATCCATGAGTCCTCCCAATAAAAACGTGGAGCCTTCGTTGGTAAACGCCATGATTTTGATGAAAATTCGACCTAGAAAATCAAAAATGGAACCGAAGAACGGCACAAATAAGATTCCGATGGCCAAAAGGAACTGGACAGTCAGCCCTATGACGACTAATTTCCAATCGATGGCTTTTCGATTTCTGCTGAACAGCACTGCTAACAAGACAAGTGAAGCTATGCCAACAAGGCCTTTCCCGATGGAGACCAACGAGATGCCTGCCATGGCCGACATGTTTATTTGAGCAATTATCATAGTATTTTTCGTTTAATGCAGGACAAAAATACATTTTTTCCGGAACACCAACTATGGAATGGATACAAAAAAACCATCCGTTCGGGATGGTTGTCAAAGTCTATAAACAAAAGAAGGTTGTCTCACGACAACCAATCTTCCTTAACCTTAAATCTAATACCATGAAAAACACAGTACAAATATACGCGACATTTTACGTCTATGCAAATAATCCGAGTAAAAAAATAGGTTGTTTAACATGTTTTAACGATTAGTGTATGTTTTACACTTAATTTACATCCCAACTTTACGGGCTATATATCTTATATTTAGCATATTACGATTAATTTGGAAACATCCTCATATTCAAAAAAAATTCACAATTAACAGAAATAAATGTTGTAAAACATGTATTCAATGCTCGAAAACATGTTATAAAGCATCATTCAATGTCAATCGAAGACGCCTTTGAAACAATTTCGAGGGGTTTAAACGAATAGTTTTGCTTTAAATCGAAGTAAATACGGCGGCAAGCAATCGCATCCAGGGCCGCGTATGCTTGCTGACCATGTGAAAGTTCCTCCGCCTCCCAGTTTGAAAGTCGTTGCGCCTTGGATAGTTTTTTTCCGAAAAGTATGGCATAAATTTTTTGAAGACTGTTGTCTGCAATGCCGTAATCTTTGACAAAAGATTGCAATTCGACAAAACTCCGCGGTTCAAGTGCATGGTCACGTCCACGCAACATCAGGAAGTCGTCCTTGATGGACAAACCCACCTTTATCACATCGTTGTTGAAAAAATCGGTGAGTCCCTCTGGGAAACCGATTCGATTCAGACGGATCAAGTAACAGGCTGTCGACGTGGCAATTTGCAGCAGAGCCACCTTATTGCGCTTGCCCTTGGTAAATACCGGTTTGGTTTCTGTGTCGAAACCGATGACTTCTTCTTGATTCAGTAAATGAAGCACTCTGTCAAAATCTTCTGGAGTCTCCACCACTTCTAAATGTCCAGTATACGTTTCGACTGGTAACAGATTCAATTCGTCCTTAGTAATGGAACCGAGCAAATCGTTCATTCGAAATCCTCCTCTTCCATTGATAATATGTCGTCTTCGACTCCCTTAAATTTGCAGTTGTGCAGTGCACGGAGCACATTCACCAGTGATTGGCCCCAGAATTGTTCAAAATTGGTGCGGCAAACATACAATGCATCGTTCATTGTGTCGTCGTAACCGATACGGAAAACCGAAATGAAATTGAAAAGGTCTTGCCAAATATCGGCCAAATTCTCGGATGCAAAAGTGGCTAAAGGTGTGTCTGAAAAGCGTATGTCCGGATGAAAGACTTCCAAATAGGCATCATCATGCCCCAGCAAGTTGGCAATGGTCTGTGCCAATTCGGCATATTGATCTTCGGTGGCAAAAATTTCGGGCTCATCGTCAGAAATCAGTTCATTGACCGGAAGCAAATTGGCTTTCAGATAAAGGAGCGGCAGCAACTTGGTGGTGGTATCCAAAAATCCTGCTTTATCGGTCGTTTCAAGCTGATCCATGAAATCGCAGAAGGATTTTGCCACCGCTACAAACTCGATGGTGTTCTTGTTGTAAACGGGATTATCTGATAATGAGGCTTTTGACATAAATAGGATATTCTTGGATATGGATGTAAAAGTACAAAATAACAACGATATACAAAAAATTGCACACCTTGGATTAAATAAAGAATCGACGAAGGTATTTCTAAGTTGTTTTTGTATTTTTGCAACTTAAAGAAATCTGACAGTCTACGCTATGGCAAACCCCGTAAAGCATATTAAAAAACCTTCGCCTACAAAACCAAAATCCGGATTCCTGCACAAACGTGAAACGTGGATATCGCTGGGTGTGTTGTGGTTGGTTTTTGTAACTTGGCTCACCATTATTTTAGTATCCTTCCTGTTTTCGGGCGGTTCAGATCAAAGCCTGGTATATGGTCGTTCTTTCGGTGAAGTAAGTGACATCACGGGGAAAGCCCTCAACTCAGGCGGTTCCTGGGGAGCTTGGCTGGCCAACACCATCATCAACGGTTGGTTCGGATATTCCTTTGTCTTCATGTTGGTTTTTGGCTGGATAGTAGGTCTCCGCCTACTGGGAGTTACCAAAACATCCCTCATCAAGCATTTTTTACTGAATGGATTCGGGTTGGTTTGGACCTCGCTGGCATTGGCCTTTTTCGTTCAGCCACTCATTCCGAACAGTTTTATTTTGCCTGGTGGCGCACACGGTTATTCACTTAGCGAATTTCTTATTGGCCGAATTGGTTGGCCTGGAGCACTTCTAGTTATATTGGCATCCTTGTTCATATTCCTTATTTTCGTCAAGGCCAGCACGTTACCCTTTATCCAACGCATTTTGGCCTGGAAACCGTTCGCCCGTAAAGAAAAAACAGCGGACGAAGTGGAAGCTGCCGCGTTCAGCAAAACAGACGGCGAATGGCCGGAGGAATTCGACAAGAGTTGGACTGCTACTGAAGCCGCTTCACCCTTCGCTAACACGGAAGCCGCGGTAAAAGCCTCCGAGAAACCCGATTTCGAGGACGAGGATGAGGACGAAGAGGATGAGGAGGATGAAGTGGACGATACTGTCGTGACTGAAGAACCTCCCCTTCCCGAAGACATCGACTTTGAAATTAAAGTGGGCAAAGGAGACGATGCCGTGGTCGAAACGGAAGAACCGGCTGTGGTAGCAACTCGCAGGCGTTCACAAGGTGAATCCAGCGAAGATTACGATGCCTCTTACTTGGGCGAATACGACCCCAAATTGGACCTATCCTCCTTCAAGTTCCCCTCCGTCAATTTACTGACCAAATATGAAAGTTCGGAAACAATCGTCAATGCCGAAGAACAAAAAAGCAACAAGCGCCGCATTCAGGAGGTGTTGGAGCAGTTCAGCATCAAAATCAGTTCCATTTCAGCCACCGTTGGTCCGACCGTGACCTTGTACGAAATCATTCCGGAACCAGGCGTGCGCATTTCCCGTATCAAGAGCTTGGAAAACGACATCGCACTTTCGTTGGCGGCACTCGGCATCCGCATCATCGCACCGATTCCCGGCAAGGGCACCATCGGCATCGAAGTGCCAAACCGTGAGCCACAAGTGGTTTCCATGTACAGTGTCATTAACTCCAAGAAGTTCCAGGAATCCAAATACGACCTACCCATGGTGCTTGGCCGAACCATTACGAATGATGTGTTCATGGTAGACCTGTGCAAGATGCCGCACGTATTGGTGGCCGGTGCAACAGGCCAAGGCAAATCCGTGGGGCTGAACGCCATGATCACCTCACTCCTATATAAGAAGCACCCTGCTGAACTCAAATTCGTCATGGTGGATCCCAAAATGGTGGAGTTCAGCGTGTATTCGACCATTGAGAAGCATTACCTGGCCAAACTGCCGGACGACGGCAAAGCCATCATCACCGATTCGGAAAAAGTAAAACAGACACTGAGCTCACTGACCCGTGAAATGGACGACCGTTACAACCTGCTCATGCTGGCAGGCGTCCGTAATTTGAAGGAATACAACGTCAAATACATTGCGCGCCACCTGAATCCGGAAAAAGGACACAAGTTCCTGCCCTACATCGTGGTCATCATCGACGAGTTCGGCGATCTCATCATGACGGCTGGGAAGGAAATTGAAATGCCGATCGCCCGTATCGCCCAAAAGGCCCGAGCCGTTGGCATCCATATGATTATCGCCACGCAACGCCCCACCACCAATATCATCACGGGTACCATCAAGGCCAACTTTCCGGCACGCATCGCGTTCCGGGTGAGTTCCGGTGTTGACTCCCGTACCATTCTTGACTCACTTGGTGCCAATCAGCTGATTGGCCGGGGAGACATGTTATTCTCACAAGGCAGTGACCTGGTACGTGTGCAATGTGCTTTTGTGGACACACCCGAAGTGGTGAACATCGCCCATTTCATCGGAGATCAGCGAGGCTACCCCACCGCCTTTTATTTGCCAGAGCCCGTCACCGAAAGTGGTTCAGGCATGGGACCGACCGACATGGAAGGTCTGGATCCGTTGTTCGAAGATGCCGCCCGCATCATTGTCATTCATCAGCAAGGCTCCACATCACTCATTCAGCGGAAATTTTCCATCGGATACAACCGTGCAGGACGCATCGTGGATCAGTTGGAGCAAGCAGGCATCATCGGTCCGAGCGAAGGTAGTAAAGCCCGTCAGGTGCTGGTGAACGATGAATTCCAGTTGGATAACTTGTTGGCAAGAATTAAATAAGCTTAAATACCAAGATTTGGGTACGGCAACCATTCGGCAATTCCGGCTTAGTTTTTGTACCTTTGGTTCCCAAAACCGAATGGATTGTCATTATGAAAAAATTTAACAGTTTAGTATTGATTTTCAGCTTGTTGTTCAACATGAACCTTGCCGCGCAGTTGCAACAGATGCCCAAACCGGCACAGCCGATTCAAAAGGCACAGAACGATCCCAAAGCCTTGGAAGTGCTTAATAAAGCCTCTGTTGCATACAACAAAGCCGGTGGCGTGAAGGCTGGCTTCACCCTTAAAATGCTTGCTAAAGGCGGCACCGTCAAGGACAATTTGTCCGGAAACATTCAGCTCAAAGGTTCCAAATTCAAATTGGAAACAGGTGACATGACCACCTGGTTCGATGGGACCAATCAATGGGTTTACATGCAGTCCAACAATGAAGTCAATTTGAGCAAGCCCAATTCCAAGGAACTGCTCATGATCAATCCGGTCAACGTATTCCAACTTTACCAACACGGTTACAACAGCAAACTCCTTACAGACAAGGTGGAAAATGGTAAAAAGCTGTTGCAGGTGGAACTCAAGCCTTATACTAAAAATGAAAATACACTGAGTCTCGTAGCTTGTTTTGACAAGAGCAGCTATCGTCCGGTCAGCATCATTATTACCAACAAGGACAAATCGGGAAGCAAAATCAACATCGGCAGTTATCTGACAGGCCAATCTTACAGCGACGACCTTTTTACCTTCAACCCGAAAGACTATCCAAATACGGAAGTCGTCGATTTACGTTAAAATAAAAAAATAATATATGGAACATGTTCGTTGCCTCATCATCGGATCGGGCCCAGCTGGATTCACTGCCGGCATTTACGCAGCTAGAGCCAACCTTTCGCCGGTTCTCTACGAAGGGATGCAACCCGGCGGTCAGTTGACCACAACCACCGAAATTGATAATTTTCCCGGATATCCAGAAGGCATCACTGGTACAGAAATGATGGATGATCTGCGCAAACAGGCCAATCGCTTTGGATGCGAATCCCGTTGGGGTGTCGCAACAGCGACTGACCTTTCTGCTACGCCGTTCAAAGTGACCATCGATGGCGAAAAGGACATCACGTGCGATAGTTTGATCATTGCTACCGGAGCCACCGCCAAATATTTGGGTCTGGCTGACGAAAACAAGTATTCTGGCCAAGGCGTTTCAGCCTGTGCCACCTGCGACGGATTTTTCTACCGCAAAAAGCAGGTTGCCGTAGTTGGAGGTGGTGATACGGCCTGTGAAGAAGCCTGCTATTTAGCCGGTCTTGCATCACACGTTTACCTGATTGTACGCAAACCCTTCCTGAGGGCTTCTCAAATCATGCAGGACAAAGTGTTCAACACCGAAAACATCACGGTGCTGTTCGAACATGAAACCACCGGCCTTTTTGGTGACAACGGTGTCGAGGGCGCCCATTTGGTAAAACGTCGCGGTCAAGCCGACGAATCGACCCTGGACATTGCCATCGACGGGTTCTTCCTAGCCATCGGACACAAACCGAATTCAGACATTTTTGCCAAGTATTTGGAAACGGATGAAATCGGTTACATTGTGACCACACAGGGAACTCCGTGCACCAATGTTGCAGGCGTATTTGCTGCAGGCGACGTTGCCGACCCGCATTACCGTCAGGCCATCACCGCTGCAGGTAGTGGTTGTCAGGCAGCTATCGAGGCGGAACGTTACCTTTCCTCCTTGAAAAAGTAGAAAAAACCAGTGCATCGTTTGCAATTTTCATGAAGATTGCCTACTTTTGCACCTCCATTCGTCAGGGTTACCAAGCGGCGCTGCAGTTTTGCATCCCACCCTCCGGAGTATAACTTTGATAATTAGTAAGTTAATGTACGCAATTGTAGAAATCGCGGGTCAACAGTTCAAAGCCGAAGCCGGTAAAAGACTGTTCGTTCACCGCTTGGAAGCAGAACGTGGTTCTGTTGTGGAATTCGAAAAGGTGTTGTTGCTCGACACCGACGGTAAAGTGAAAATCGGTGCTCCCACCGTTAAAGGTGCCAAAGTTGTTTGTGAAGTTCTTTCACATGTAAAAGGCGACAAAGTGATCATCTTCAAAAAGAAACGTCGCAAAGGTTACAAAAAATGCAACGGTCACCGTCAATTCTTCACTGAATTGAAAATCAACGAAGTAGTAGCTTAATCCTTAAAATAGCAAAGACAAATGGCACATAAAAAAGGCGTCGGTAGTTCTAAGAACGGACGCGAATCAGAAAGCAAACGATTAGGCGTTAAAATTTTCGGTGGTGAAAAATGCATTGCAGGCAACATCCTGATCCGTCAACGCGGAACAGTTCATCATCCGGGTGAAAACGTAGGTATTGGTAAGGACCACACTTTGTACGCTCTTGTGGACGGTGTTGTAAAGTTCCGTCGTGTTAAGAACGACCGTTCTTTCGTCTCCATCGTTCCTCCTGTTGCTGAATAAGCACAAACGATAGTATTTGATAGAGGCTGACTCCTAGAGTTCAGCCTCTATTTTTTTATAGCAAAACAGCATACTTTTTTCACCTTTGAATTGTTAATAAAAGCATGCCATAAACGTTTCCTATTATTTCCCTTGTTACTTTTATTACTGACACCACTCAAGGCGACCAACAACCTGGACTGGTTGGATTCTTACAACATTGTTTGGACCACTCCTCCTAAAAACGCCGAATCAAACTTAGCCCAAACCCGATGGACAGCGGCAATGTGTTCAGGCAGGAGCTAAAGCTGAAGGAAGGGTATGTAGATATTTATGGTTTTAAAAACGGCCTGAACGTTACCGTTCGGATTTGGGCAGATGTCTTTAATCCAGTCGTACACGTGGACATCGTGGGTAACCGGAATACTTCGGTGACTATTGTTTACGAGAATTGGAGACAAACGGACAGAGAACTCACCAATTCCTAAAAAGAAGTCTGCAGGTCTTGGTTGGGGAGTAAGGACAAGGCCATCTTAGTCAAGAATGAGGTTTCCTTTAAAAAAGACAACAGTATAGAATTCTACCATAAGAACAGAAATACCAACACCGGTGTTGACATCTGCGTGGAACAACAGGGGCTGAATTCGGTGAAAAAACAGATGTAAAACCCTATACATGATTTGATTTTCGGCGGAAATCTTTCGGGAACCAACATGATACCTGCCGGTCAGACACAGGGAATGGGACGTGACTTTCAAATTGTGTGCTCCACATCAAACAACTGTCGAAGCCACTTTGAAAGACGGTAAAATCGTACAGCTTATCGTCACACCGGAAAGCGGACGTCAAGATCATGTTATAACACCAAAAAAAAACCAGCCAAAAGACAGTGTCTGATGGCCGGTTTTTTTGGTCCTTATTTCGTTAACTCCGCGAACTTGCGTCCATAAGCCATACATTGATCCAAGAAGTGATCATCTGGCCTCCATGCCGCGCTGATGGGCTCCATAATCATCTCGAAACCAGCTTCTTTTAGAGCGTTTCCAATCACTTTGGAGGACAAGTCACGCCAACCGTAAGTGCCAAAAGAGGCGGCTTTCTTATTCTTGAACTTCATGCCATTGATAAATTCCAGCAATCCGGCAATCGTATACAAAACACCGTTGTGAACGGTCGGTGAGCCAAGCATGATGGCCTTGGACTTGAATATTTCCAGCATCAGATCGCTGATGTCGGTATTGGAAGCACAGAAAAGCTTGACATTGACCGTTTCATCCCCTTCGTGGATTCCTTGAACAATCTTTTCGGCAATCATCTGCGTTCCATGATACATCGTATCGTAGATCACACTGATTTGGTTGTCTTGATAACCATTGGCAAATTCAGCATATTTATCCAAGATTTGCTTGGGATTGTCACGCCATACGATACCGTGGCTGGTAGCTATGCATTCAATTTCCAAGCCCATTTCTTTGATTTCCTCTAGTTTGCGAAGAACCAAATGGCTGAATGGAGTGATGATGTTGGCGTAGTATTTATACGCTTCATTCCAGAGTTCAGACTGATCCACCAAATCATTAAAGAGCAATTCGGAACAATAATGTTGACCAAAAGCATCGTTGCTGAACAGGATGTTGTCACCAGTGAGAAAGCAGAACATGCTGTCCGGCCAGTGAATCATGGCAGCTTGTATGAAAATGAGTTCCTTGCCGTTGCCTACGGAAACTTTGTCACCGGTTTTCACGGGTATCAGATTCCAGGTTTTGTCGTGGTACAAACCCGTCAGCGATTTGATGCCGTTTTCGGTGCAATAGACGGGCGTTCCTGGGATTTCTTCGAGCAATTCAGCCAAAGCACCGCTATGATCGGGTTCCGCATGGTTGCAAACTATGAAATCGATCTTCTTCAAATCGACCTCCGTACGCAGATTTTTAACGAATTCGTGCGAAAAGGGCTCGTAAACGGTGTCGATCAAAGCAATTTTCTCTTCAAGTACGAGGTATGAATTATAGGAGGAACCTTTGGTGGTGGTGTACTCTGAACCGTGGAATTCACGCAGTTCCCAGTGGTTTTTACCCACCCAATACACATTATCTTTTATATGTTTTTTCATACGAAAATTATTTGCTGTCGCACATTTCTTGTGCAATGCAAAAATAAGGATTTTTTTCGTTTTTCAAGCCGTCTTATTCACTGGCAATTCAAAGAAAAAGGTGCTACCCTCCCCAAATACACTTTCTACCCAGATTTTTCCACCCATAATTTCAACATAGGCTTTGGCGATGGAAAGGCCCAACCCTGAACCTTCATATGTTCTGGTGTTTGAACCATCCACCTGAACGAATCGTTCAAAAATATCGACTAGGTGATCTTGTGGAATGCCAATTCCAGTGTCTTTGACATGGAAACTTATTCGATCGCCTTGCAGCATGCAACCGACCTCGATGAACCCTTTCTTGGAATATTTTACAGCATTCTTCAGCAGATTTGTCAAAACGCTGGTGAGTTTGTCCCGATCACACTGGATGACAATATTATCGGTGGGTTTGGGGAACTTATTGATGATTTTCAGATCTTTACCGTTGAGGTCTCGGGTAAAAACAGAATAGAGTATGAAATAGATTTCAGCCACATTGATTTCTGAATTGTCGACCAACAGTTCTCCCGAATCAATCCTGGACAGCTCGATGATGTCGTTGATGGTGTTTAGTAAGCGGTCTCCACCAGCTTTAACCGATTTGTAATATTCTACCTGTTCCTCTTTGGTTATGTCTGGTTCCTGCATCAACGATAAAAAGCCTAGAATACTGTTCATCGGTGTACGAATCTCATGACTCATATTTGCCAGAAAGGCCGTTTTCAACCGATTACTTTCTTCGGCACGTTCTTTGGCAACGATCAATTCCGATTCGAATTTCTTTTGAAGAGTCACATCCCGTGAATTTCCGACAATACCGAGCACTCTTCCATTTTCATCTCGAATCGGGGCCTTATGGACATCCTTATAGGTGAATTTACCGTCAATGGTGCCGAGTTCATCGAAGACACCGGGCTGACCAGTTTGCAAAATGAAGTCGTCGGTAGCCATGCTGTTTCTTCCGAAATTAAACCATTTTGGATCGTCCGGGCGTTTGTTTTGTTCTCGCATTATAAAATACTCCATGGATTTACCAATGGGTTCTTCGGTATCCGTTGCTTTAAGTAATTGGTCACAAATGGCTTTGTTCACGAATATATAGTTCAAATCCAAATCTTTAGCCCACAGCATATCGGGCATGTTGTCGGCCATCAGGCGGAACATGTTGTACAAACGCCGATAACGTTCCTCCGACTGTTTGATTTCTTTTTGGTTTTCGATGGTTTCTGTGATGTCCCGCACAACAATAAGCCGGCTTTCGGGTTTGGTCCGTAAGGGCACATTGTTGATTTTGTAAACTTTACAGTTATCACCTTCCGTGCACTCAACATATTTTTGAGATTCGGGTGACAACAATGCTTCCAACAATTTAGCATGATGTACTTTTATTCGACTGAGATCCTCTCCTAAAAGTAGAGCCTGCTCCACTCCCAATTGGTTTCTGGCGGCTTGGTTGATATCCTGCAACCTGTTCAAACCGTCCAGCACCAAAATACCCTCCAACAGGTTTTCGACCAATGCTTCCCTGGCAATGGGTACTAAATTCAACAAACGAACCTTGAGAATGGCAAAAATAAACAGGAAACCGCTCAGGCTGATGCTGCCCGGAGTCAAATCAAAGCCCTCGACAATGTTCACATCGAGCATGTAGAAAATGCTGGCCACCCAGGGACAAACACTTGCCAACAGTACGATCCAACCTTGTGAACGGAATTTTTTCTGGTGTTCTATGATGAATCGAGCCAACAGGAATGTGGACCAAGACATCAGCAAGTAGTTGTAAATCAAATAACCAATAATAAATCCAATACCATGGTGATAGGTTATCAGATTGGAATTCGCATCGATGGGCGAAAAGGAGGTCCAAATGAGATGGTGGGATTCGTTGGTCCAAACAAGGATCAAAACAATGAAGGGTACAACCAACATTGGCAAGACCTTTGGGATAGAATTCAGCCGCTTGCTCCCTATGAACCGATAAACAAAAACCAAATAAAGTACCGGGGTCGTTACAACAGCGATGTAGGAAATCTTTGACAATAAAATCTTACTTTCCACCGTGGTTGCTGAGGATTCCAAAAAAACGATGAAAGTCCAATAAGCGGCAGAAGTCAATAGAATGCTTAGCTCCACAGCACCTTTCGATGTCCGTCGTCCCCATGCTAAAAAGGCACCAACCACTGCAACCAAGGCGGTTACCAGCAACAGCAAAGAATAAATGGTAAAAACCATGCCTTCGGATTAATTTGTAACAAGTACGTATTTAACCACCTCGTTCAAAAGAGGCTATTAACAAATATAGTACAAAACCGAGAAAAAAATACCGATATGCATCCGTAATTTTATACAATTACGATACAAATCAACAAAAGAAGGAATGGCATTCAATAAATTTCAAATGCAAGAAGTGTTGCAGAGACAATCTATTCTCACTTGGAAACCACCCGAATTTTAAATACGATTTTGCGCACCGTATCGCAACCTTCCACCTGAATGTTCGGACGATGTGCGTCGGAAGGGAAAAAGAGCAGAAAAGTTCCGGGCTTAGCAACAATGTACTTGGCTTTCTTTTCGTTGGGTTGGTAGAAACCGACATCCTTTTTCAAATCGTATTGCATGATTACTTTCGCTCCGCTAACAGGTGCGATTCCCATTTTCTCGGCTCCACGTGCAATATATTGCAAATCAACCTTTTGGCAATGAGCTTCCCATTTGGTCTGGTCAAAGGGACGGACGGAGGGAGCATCGGTAATGGTCAGGGTTACATTCGTGCTGTCCAGCACATATTTGCCAACCGGAAAGGTTGTCGGGTCATTTTTAGCCAACCAGTTGAAAACCAAATCCCAAGCAGCTTTGTTTTGATGGTACTGACGGGCAAAATCCACGACATTGACGGATTTGTCCACTTTCAGGGTCATGTCACCTGCCCAAGCACCTTTGTTAAACCATTGATTGGCTTTCTTTTTTGTCCAAGGATCGTTTGATTTCTGTGCAAAAATGGAGGTTGAAAGCATCAGGGTTAGCGCTGAAAGCAGGATGCAGGAAGTAAGTCGTTTCATGGCGTACGCGTTTTAAATTAGTATTCGTTCGCTTCGTAGAATTCAATCTCAACGATGCGCAATTCATCTTTCGGATCGGATTTACCCGGATTGTTTTTATCGAACATATCTAAGTTTTTGTTTGCTTCCACTTCGACGATGGAACCAAAATTGTCCTTAACGGTACCTGCACCCACCAATTCCACACGTACGGATTCTGTCTGAACACCTTTTTTCATGGGCAACGTAATGTAACCGAGACTTTGTGGAGTCAATCCTTCCCAAAGAACCGTATTGTCTTGAGACAAAATACGGATTTGGTAAGAACGCGTTCTCCAACCAGTCAGTTTCATACAGATTTCAGAAAGCTGTGCAGAACGTACCAGATCATATTTGATCCATGCCGATGAGCGATTGCTGTTGTTCCGCCATTCGGTACGCTCATTGTCGTCGATGCTGAAAATGGCACTTTCTTGATTGGCCCCTGCAGTAATATCCATGACGGATATCGGAATCCGACTGACCATATACGAAGACATGGTTGGAGTTGCACCGCGGCCCAACCGACCCGGCAAGTTGGCTGAAGGGATCCAGGTTGATAACCCTTTGACTACCGACACAGGTTGAACAGCTATTGAAGTGCTGTCCATTTTCAGATTTCCGGAAGTAACGGAAATATGAACCTTACCCGCTTGACGGGTTGAACGCAAAAGCACACGATTTACACCGCATTCCACAGGCAAATCCTTGGAACCAATGAAGTTATCTGGACCTTGTGCAATTCCGCCGATGAATTCAATCGGTCCTTTGACCTCAAAATGAATGTTGTCGTTAGCCAATGGACAGCGGTATCCATTTGCATCCACCACTTCTACTTCAGCTAAAATCATGTCTGAGCCATCGGCGTGAAAACCGACAGGACTTTGAATAATGTTCAATTTCAATGATTTGGGAGTACCTGCTGTATGCAATGTATCTTGATTCAGTATATTTTTCCCGGAATCGTAGCTTACAGCCCTGAGTTCACCGGCAGCGAAAGCCACGTTCGGAAACGAAAACCAGAAACGACTGCTCTGTTGACCGAACCCTAGGCTGTGGTTGTTTAGGAATAATTCGACCATGTCTCCCGAAGAAACGACATAGACATCTTTTTTCTGACCAAAATCGTAATTCCAGTGACCGACGATGTGTGTGTGCGGCATTTCAGTGTCCACCCAACCGTCCCACATCACGTAATGAGCCCACCAAGCGTCTTTTTTGATTCGCATGGCGTCAACCTTGCCACTTCTCCTATAGTTTTCGGCACCGCGGTGATGGGTGTTGGAATCGGAAAAGATGATGCTCACCCCACCTGAACTCACCCGTTTACCAGTTCCTGGACGTTCCCGCCAATAATCGTACCAGCGGGTGACCGCTTCCATGGCAAACATATCCTGATTGTGGTTGTAGGCAGAAGCATCGGCATTATTGTGAAGGGGACCCTCTCCTTCCTGGTGGTTCGGGTAGGATTTATCGTCCCAATATTTGCGCAAAGCCTCATCGCGGGAATATTCCATCGCCCACATCGGCATCTTGGCGCTTTTATTGATGTACAACATTTCTCCGCCGTATTCGGCAATTTTACTGTCCAGCATCTCCCGACAACCGATGGCACGGCCACCATTGGGGTCGAATTCATCGCGGATGGCTTTCATTTGTTTCATGTGTTCTTCGCTGACACCAGTATTTCCAGATTCATAGAAAATGATGCTGGGGTTGTTGCGGTTGTAAACAATGGCGTCGCGCATTGTTTCGGTTCGTTGTTCCCAACGGCGTCCGTCAACGTCTTTTTCGGAATCACCGGCAGGCATTGCTTCGAGCAGTCCGACACGGTCACACGATTCCACATCCTGTTTCCAAGGAGTGATGTGCATCCATCGTACTAGATTTCCGTTGCTTTCCACCATCAGACCGTTGCTGTAATCGCTGAGCCAGGCAGGGACAGACATTCCGACCCCGGGCCATTCGTTGGTGGTTCGCTGGGCATATCCGTGTATCTGGAGCACACGGTCGTTCAATTTGAAAACACCATTGGCAAACTCCGTTTTTCTAAAACCAGTAGTCGTTTTAACAAGGTCAACCACGTTCTTACCTTCAACGAGTGCAGTCGTCACTTCGTACAAATAGCCATAACCCCAGCTCCAAAAATTCACGCTCTTTATAGTGGCAGAACTGGTGATGACTTTGGTTTCTCCAGGTTGTATTGTTTGCACTTCTGAACTAAATTCACGGACCATCAATGCATCCCTGTCCCTGACAACAACATTCAGACATAGTGTTCTGGGCTTGTTGCTTTCGTTCCGTACCTCGGACTCCACATGCATGACGCAGCGTTTGCCTCGAATGTCAAAATTATCTGCAAAGATATATAGTCCCTTCGTTCCCAGGCTGTTGTATAATGGTAGTGTCTGATACAACGACCCAGTGGCATGTAGCCAAACATTCTTAGGCAATCCTCCGTAATTGGCGTTGAAATTGCTATCGTTCCATTGAAAGGCAGAACCGGATGAACGTTCCTTGTATTTCCAATTGTTGTCCACGCGAACAGCAATGACATTGGGTTTTTTGGGTCCGAACTGCAACTTGTCGGTTAAGTCGAAGCCAAAGGCATTGATGCCATTTTCATGCAATCCCACCCGCTTACCATTCAGCCAGACTTCCGCTGCTTGTCTGGCACCTTCAAATTCGATGAAAATCTTGCCTCCTTTCAGATCGGTGGGCAAGTAAAAAGTCTTTCGGTACCAAACGACCGTATCCGTCAACTTTTCGATGGAAACTTTAAATGCTTCGGAGCCGTTAAAGGCATACGGTAAACTCACCGATTGCCAGGTGGCATCATCGTATTGAGGATTCTTAGCTACAGAATCATCTCCAATTTTCAGTTTCCAATCTGGATTAAAATTATAACGGGTGCGTTGAAAGGCAGACGAAGATTGTAACAAGCTGATGCAGAACAAAATAATAACGAATAACCTCTTCTTCATGGAATGTAGTATGTTAAAAAAAAAACGTTGCTTGACCCATTAGAGGTGTGCGAAACAAAAATAGGTAAAAATACGGACTCAACTCTTTAAAAAGCATAGTAGTTTAACAAATTTCATTTTTTAACTGTTGCGATTTAAGCCTTTTGGACGTACATTTGTAGTTCCATTTCTAACGGAAAAATCATTATGCTGACCCTCAAATTTATAGCTGAAAACAAAGAAGCAGTCTTGGCAGGTCTTGCCAAAAAAGGCTTTAAGAATCCCGAATACATCGACGAAGTGCTGGAACTCGACCTTCGCCGTCGCAATACGCAAGCCAAGTTGGACCAATCCTTGTCCGAACTCAATCTGTTGTCCAAATCCATCGGCATGTTGATGAAGGAAGGGAAAAAGGAGGAGGCTGAATCCGCCCGTCAGAAGACTTCCGACATCAAAGATGAAAACAGAGGCTTAGAAGCCACTTTGAAAAATGCCGAGGTTTGCCTTCAGGACTTGTTGGTACAGATTCCAAACATGCCCCACGAAAGCGTCCCCGAAGGCAAGCATGCCGAAGATAATGTGGTGGAACGCACTGGCGGTGTCATTCCTGAAATGGCCGAAGAAGCCCTACCCCACTGGGAGTTGGCGAAGAAATACGATCTTATCGATTTTGAATTGGGCGTTAAGATTGCCGGAGCAGGATTTCCTGTCTACAAAGGCAAAGGAGCGCGTTTGCAACGCGCGCTCATCAACTTTTTCCTGGACTGTGCTCGCGATGCCGGCTATCTGGAAATTCAGCCTCCCTATGTGGTCAATGCCGCTTCCGGCTATGGAACCGGTCAGTTGCCCGATAAGGAAGGTCAGATGTACCACGACAATCAGGACGATCTATATTTGATTCCCACGGCAGAAGTGCCTGTTACCAACATCTACAGGGATGTGATTCTGAACGAAAAGGATCTGCCCATCATGAATACTGCTTATTCCGCCTGTTTCCGTCGGGAAGCTGGCTCCTACGGAAAAGACGTTCGAGGGCTGAACCGTTTGCACCAATTCGACAAAGTGGAAATTGTCCGAATCGACAAACCGGAGCATTCCTACGAGTCCCTGACTGAAATGGTCAATTACGTACAGTCCCTGGTGGACAAACTTGAACTGCCCTGGCGCATCCTTCGCCTTTGCGGTGGGGACATGAGTTTCACTTCGGCACTCACCTTCGATTTCGAAGTATATTCAGCAGCTCAGAAACGTTGGTTGGAAGTCAGTTCTGTTTCGAATTTTGAAAGCTATCAGGCTAACCGTCTAAAATGCCGATACAAGACCGAAACCACCAAACCACAACTGTGCCACACCCTGAACGGCAGTGCTTTGGCCTTGCCGCGCATCGTGGCTGCCCTGCTGGAAAACCACCAATGTAAGGAGGGCATACGCATTCCGAAAGCATTGGTGCCCTACACCGGCTTCGAATACATCAATTAAAATGAAACGGAAGGGTTTCATATTGAGCCTTTTCATCCTGGTTTTCGCGTTCGAAACCCAGGCACAACTATTGAATCAGGCTAAAATTTGGTATTTGCAGAAGGAATACCAAAAAGCCATACCTGTTTTTAAAAATGAAGTACGGTCCAAACCCAAGGATCCAAGTCTTAATTTTTGGTATGGAGCCTGCTTATTTGAAAACGGCAAAGTGGATGAAGCCTTGCCATACCTGCAATTTGCCGTTGGTAAAGGCATACCGGATGCGGAGTTATATATGGCCAAATACCTGCTGAACAAAGCAGTACCGGATTCAGCATTGGTCGTCATCAACCATTACCTGAGCAACCCCAAGTTGGAAATAGTCCGAAAGGATGAAGCGATGGAAGTTAAGAATTCCATCGAATCAAGCCTTGGAAATTTGCAAAAAGTGGAGGATATCTGTTTTATTGACAGTTTGATTCTATTGAAAGGGGTCATGTACAACAACCTGAAAATTTCTCCGGATGCAGGCTCGTTTGTACCTGCCCGGCCCACTTTTCCGAATACCAAATCCAACGGTGCAGCTTACCTGCCCCAGAAAAACGACAGAGCCTATTACGGCAACTTAATCACAGGCAAAGGCTACGACATTGTGGCCAGGCACCGCTTGATGAACGATTGGGACAACGAAGAGCCACTCTCCGACATCATCAATTCGGCTTCGGATGAAGTCAATCCCTATTTTCTTTCCGACGGCACAACCTTGTACTTTGCATCCCGTCGCCCCGGCGGCTTGGGCGGATTTGACCTTTATGTAACCAGACAGAGCAAAAACGGAAGCTATCTGTTGCCCGACCACTTGAACATGCCGTTCAATTCAAAAGACAACGACTATTTTCTCATCATTGACGAATTCAGCAACCGAGGTTATTTGGCAACGGACCGAAATCAACCAAGGGGATACGTGGCCATATACACCTTCATACCCAACACCACTACTGTCTTCGTGCAAGGCAAAAGCCTGAAGGAGTTGCGCGATTTGGCCGATATCAAATCCATCAAAGCAACCTGGGCGAACAAGAACGTTGATTCACTGATGCGACAACCTGTAAAACCCGTCATCATGACCCCCAACGACGATCAAGGTGTCGTGTTCATTCTGAACGATGAACTCAGTTGTAACCGAGAATCCAACTTTCAGTCTGAAGAAGCCAAGTCCTTGTATAAGACATTTTGCGACGAAAGCAGTCGTTTGAACGTTGGCAGTATCCTTTTGGGCAAAATGCGGGAGCAATATTTGAATTCGGAACCAGAGGACCAGGCACGCCTTTCCGGCGACATCCTAAAACTTGAATCGGAGGTTCTAAGTCTTAAAAAAAGGCTGCCCGAACTAGAAATGGAAATTCGAAACAAAGAATTGACCAAGCGTTTGAAATAATCCGTATCTTTCAAAAAAATACCGAAAACCATGGATATAGTCTTAATCATCGGTTTGATTGTTTTGGGAATATTCTTTATGATTTTGGAAGTCTATCTGATTCCAGGAATCTCGGTGGCTGGTATTGCAAGTGTCGCCTGTTTCCTAGTGGGCATCGTGTTGGCATACAAAAACCTTGGAACGGTTGCAGGTACCTGGATACTAGCAGGTTCCATGGTTTCGCTAGGTGCAGTCCTGTACGTGTTCTTACGTTCTAAGACACTTGACCGGATGGCGCTGAAATCGGAAATCAAGTCTAAAACCGAACCTTTTCAAGGCCTTGATGTAAAGCCGGGTGACACTGGAATGACCATTTCCCGCCTTGCTCCCATCGGCCGAATCAAAATCAACGGTAAAACCATCGAAGGCCGTTCCGAAAACGAAATGATCGATCAAAATACACCCGTCCAAGTCGTCGAGGTCGGTTCGTACAATGTTCTTGTTCGTAAAATACAATCAACTTAATCAATAACGTATGGATATCGTAGCAACCTTGCTTATCGTACTGGTCGTCGTACTGGTCATTCTATTTTTCTACTATGTGCCCTTTTTTCTTTGGCTTTCCGCCAAGGTTTCGGGCGTCAACATCTCGTTGATCCAACTTTTCCTGATGCGCATCCGAAAGGTACCACCGCAGGTCATCGTCAGTGCCATGATTCTTGGGCACAAAGCAGGCTTGACTGAACTCAAACGCGACGAACTTGAAGCGCATTATTTGGCAGGCGGTCATGTAGAACGCGTCATCCACGCGATGGTTTCGGCCTCCAAAGCCAACATCGAATTGGATTTCAAGATGGCAACCGCCATTGACCTTGCTGGCCGCGATGTTTTCGAAGCCGTGCAAATGTCTGTGAATCCCAAAATCATTGATACGCCTCGCGTTTCTGCCATGGCCATCAACGGCATTCAACTCATCACCACCGCTCGTGTAACCGTTCGTGCCAACATTCGCCAATTAGTGGGTGGTGCCGGCGAGGAAACGATCTTGGCCCGTGTAGGCGAAGGCATTGTTTCGGCCATCGGTTCTGCCGAATCACACAAATCGGTGTTGGAAAACCCGGATTCCATTTCCAAAGTCGTGTTGAAAAAAGGCCTTGATGCCGGTACGGCTTTTGAAATCCTATCCATCGACATCGCCGACATCGACGTAGGTAAGAACATCGGTGCCGAACTGCAAATGGATCAGGCCAATGCCGACAAGAACATCGCTCAGGCTAAGGCTGAAGAACGCCGCGCCATGGCTGTTGCCTTGGAACAGGAAATGAAAGCCAAAGCACAAGAAGCCCGCGCCAAAGTTATCGAAGCTGAAGTTCAAGTTCCCCTAGCCATGGCCGATGCCTTCCGCAGTGGAAACCTTGGCATCATGGATTATTACAAAATGAAAAACATCGATGCCGACACGAACATGCGTGAAAGCATTTCCAAATCCAGTAACAAAAACGACTCGAAACTATAAAAATGAAGTCTTTTCCAGATTCTGAACTTATATTGAATGCAGATGGAAGTGTTTTCCATCTGCATTTGCTTCCTGGACAGATTGCCGAAACCATCTTGTTGGTGGGCGATCCTGGCCGTGTGGACATGATTGCGGCCCTTTTGTCGGACGTTGAATTTCGGATTGCCAACCGGGAATTCGTCACGGTGACCGGCCAGTACAAGGGCAAACGCCTTTCCGTAGTGGGCACCGGCATTGGTACCGACAACATCGACATCGTACTGAACGAATTGGATGTACTTGTAAATGTTGATTTGAAAACCCGCACGGAAAAGCCTGTGAAAACGGTGCTGAACCTCATTCGTATCGGAACCTGCGGTGGCATGCAACCCGACTTGATTCCTGGAACATTTCTGATTTCAGAAAAGTCCATCGGTTTTGATGGGTTACTAAATTTCTACGAAGGGCGGGACGCCGTATGTGATTTGGACTTTGAGCGTGAATTCCGTGCTCAAATGAATTGGACGGATACGTTGGGGCATCCGTATGTCATTTCTGCCTCATCGGAACTGATCGAACGCATTGGACGCAAGGACATGAAGCGCGGCGTAACCATTTCAGCCAATGGTTTTTATGGGCCACAAGGGCGAGAACTCCGCATTCCGTTGGCCAAACCGGACATGAACGCGTTGCTGCAAAAGTTTTCTTGGAACGGTTACCGCATCACCAATTATGAAATGGAGAGTTCAGCCGTCGCTGGACTTTCTGCCTTGATGGGGCATCAGGGCATGACCGTTTGTGTGGTCATTGCCAACCGTTTGGCCAAAGAAGTCACCCCGAATTACCATCAAGCCATGGAGGTCTTGATTGAAACCGTATTGGAACGTTTGAAGTAGCGAGAGCAGAAGCGAAGCTTGCTTCGACTATGCCGAGTCACGAAAAACGACTGTTTAGAATAAACGAACGTATCTAAAATGAACGAAACCATCTGCGCCATTGCCACTGCTCCTGGAATGGGAGCCATTGCCGTGATCCGGGTATCCGGGCCTGAAGCCTTTTCCATTTGCGACGGACTGTTCAAAGCCTCCAAGCGCTTGTTGGATGCTCCGACGCATACGGTTTTGTACGGCAGCATTTTGGCGGATGGCGTTTTAGTCGATGACGTTCTAGCTTCTGTTTTTCGAAACCCAACTTCCTTTACAGGTGAAGACATCGTTGAGATTTCCTGCCACGGCTCGGTTTTCGTTCAGCAACGCATCATTCAGGTGTTACTGAAAAATGGCTGCCGCATGGCCCAACCCGGCGAATTCTCACAGCGTGCATTTCTGAACGGCAAGATGGACCTTTCCCAGGCTGAAGCCATCGCCGACCTGATTGCCTCGACTTCGGCAGCAAGCCACAAATTAGCCCTGCAACAGATGCGTGGAGGCTTCTCCAAAGAACTCGAAAGCCTGCGCAGCAACCTGTTGCATTTCGTCACCATGATTGAACTGGAACTCGATTTCAGCGAAGAACAAGTGGAATTTGCCGACCGTAAGGACTTACGTGAATTGGCGGATGCAATGGAAAAGCACCTGGCCCGCCTCATGGACTCCTTCAAACTCGGCAACGCCATTAAAAACGGCATTCCCGTGGCCATCGTGGGCGAGACCAATGCCGGCAAGTCAACCCTTCTCAACATCTTGCTCAACGAAGAGAAAGCCATTGTATCCAGCATTCCCGGCACCACGCGCGATTTCATCGAAGACACTGTCACCATTGGTGGCCTCACCTTCCGCTTCATCGACACTGCCGGCCTGCGCAAGACCACGGACGAAATCGAAAAACTCGGCATCGACCGCACGTACCAAAAAATTGAACAAGCTTCGATCATCCTCTGGATTATCGATTCCACCAGTGTTTCCGAACACATCGAATGGATGGCCGACAAAATCATTCCCCGCACCGAAGGTAAGAACCTGCTGGTAGTTTTTAACAAATCGGACAAAATTTCCAAGGAAGAACAACTGGTGCTGAACGATTTGTTCCGCCATTACTCCCAAACACGCATCCATCTTTCGGCCAAGAAGAACGAGAACATTGACCATTTGCGTGCCAAGCTGCTGGAAATTGCAGGATTACCAGAAATGGAAAAACAGGATGTGGTGGTAACCAACCTAAGGCATTTTGAAGCACTTTCCCTGGCACACGAAGCAATTCTGCGAGTTCAGGAGGGTCTTTCAACCAATCAATCTGGTGACTTTCTCTCGCAAGATCTCCGCGAATGCTTGCACCACCTAGGTCAAATCACTGGGCTCATCACCAGCGATGAAGTGCTGCAGAATATTTTCAGGAATTTCTGCATCGGAAAGTAACCCCTCCCCTATTTTAAAGGCTTTAGCAACTAAAATGCATTATTGACAAGCGTTTTAGCTGTTTTTGTTATGCCTTTGTTATACCTTTTGTGCAAAATTTGTACTCAAGCTCACTTTTACAAGAATAAAATACACTAGTGTCTATTAATATCTGTTAAAATCATATCTAACCATCAAACTATCAGGATGTCTATTGCCAAAAACCTTGTCGCACATTTGAATTGGTTGCCTATCTTGGTGACCCAAAAAATTGCGAGCATGAACGATGGTAGATACATTTTCAGTCAAATTACAGATTTTCTCCCCAAACGATATTTTGAAAGGCTTGTTGAGGCAAAATCCGACGATAAAACCCAACGATGGGATTTGACCTACTGGAACCAGATGCTCGTTCTCATGTTCGGTCAGTTGGATGGCTGCAACAGCCTTCGTGAACTGACGGATATTACTACGGCACATGCCAAGAAATCCTATCATCTTGGTTTTGGAAAGGTTCCAATAAACCGAAGCACACTTTCCAAGGCTAACCAACTTCGTGATTATCATCTTTTTGAAGATTTCGCCAATCACATGGTAGAGCTTGCCCAAAAGAAACGAATCGACAGGGAGTTTGAACTTCATGGGAAGTACTATGCCTTTGATTCCACCACGATAGATCTCTGCATGTCCCTTTTTGAGTGGGCAAGATTCAGAAGCACCAAGTCTGGCATCAAGGTTCACACACAACTTGACGTGGTTACCCAGATACCAGTATCGTTCAATATCACAGAAGCTGCCGTTCATGATGTGAATGCCATGGACTGGATAAAATATGAGCCGTTTGCCTGCTATATTTTTGATCGTGGCTACTGGGATTTGGATAGGTTGTACCGTATCGAGATGCTGAACTCGTTCTTCGTTATACGGGAAAAACGAAGACCAAAGTTTGAGGTGGTGGACGGAGAAGACCTTCTGGAAGGTACGGATAACATCCTCAGAGATAACACTGTTAGGTTCACAACAAGTGGAAACATAGAAAACTACCCATCCCAAATCAGGAGAATTGTGTATTATGAACCCGATCTGAAACGAACCTTCACTTACTATACGAACAACTTCTACTTGAAGGCTAAGGACATTGCATTCCTTTATAAAAATAGATGGGCCGTAGAGACGTTCTTCAAATGGATGAAAGGACACCTTAGAATCAAGTCCTTCTGGGGAAATACTGAAAATGCTGTAAGGATTCAGATTTATGTGGCTATAATCACGTACTGCACAGTCGCAATCATTGGAAGAGGCTATTTCCTCAATAGAAACATTAATGAGGTTATGAGAATCTTGGGCAGCTCCCTCCTGGCAAAAGACTTCATCGTGGATCTGTTCCTGCCTGCAGAGGTGGAGCATACCCAGGATGACGGGCAGATGCGATTGGAGTTTGAAGCCTGTTAACATCTTTTAATAGACACTAGTGATCTAATATATTTATTACGGTTGAAATACTACTATTCACAATTTTAAACGATGTATTAAAATAATCAGTTGGAGATGATTCTGTATTTAATAATTCATATAATTTAATGTATGAATTTAAAGTAGAATACGTATAAAATAATCCAACATTTTTTAAAGTGCCATCTAAAACAATTTTATCAGTTAACTTAACTACTTTGACGCCATATTTATCTAGATAAAAATCCACTTTTTCAGCGGTAAAATCTTCTTCAGGATTAGAAGTTGTTTGTGCCTCTCCCGAAAAAAATACCATCAACATAAACGTGAATACTAGATATCGTTTCATTGAATCAGTTATTTGATTTTGCTTTAATCTCAACAGATAATCCATCTTTTTGACTTGCTGTGGAAGGAATATTCATAAAATAGATTGTAGGTAAATTTGGTGCGCCATCATCTATAAATGGATATTCGCCTCCATAAATTCCAAGGTCTGTTGCCATGCCAATATTATTTTTACCTGCTCCAATACCGGGTGATCCGGCTTTTAAATGATAATTTTGATTAGCAAAATCGACAAACCAAGTACTTTTATCTACATTAGTTGGAGAGTTTAGGATTGTTGCAGCAGCTGCAAAATAGTATGATGATGGATTGCCATAATAATCGACAGCAGAAAAGATAATATTATTAATTACAGATGCGCTATACCCATATATTGTCATTGCACCAGAATTTGAAATAATATTGTTTTTTATTAAACCATATCCATTTGTACCTATTCCAATTGCAGTAGCCTGACCATTGTTAATAATATTGTTTTGAATTGAAACAAAAGAATTATCAGATATGGATATAGAAGAAACAACTGAATTAATAATTGACACTTGAGTTATATTTGTGCCTACTATAAAACTTTCAAGCTTGCATCTTTGAACGAGTACATTACTTGCGTTTACACTAATTGAGAAATTGCCTGACAAGCTTGAAATAACAGAACCTTCAGAACCCGCATCAAACTTCAAGGTTTCTGTATTTAAAATCTTTGAACAATCCGAATAATCATTCACCTTCGTAAATCCATTACCTATAATAATCATTTTCTTCGTAATTACTGCTCCTTTATAGGCAATAAGAGAAGGATAGACATAAATAGTATCTCCACTTTGAGCGGCATCATGTGATGCCTGAATGGTATTGTATTCTGCAACTTGAGGTGATGATTGGCTTGCAACTGTTAGAACGCGGGCGTTAAGATTTAATGTAAATACAACACAAATCACAAGTAAAAAAAAGAATTTTTGAATTGACGTTTTCATATTAATAATTTTTGTGTCAGTTTAAAAATAACTATTTACTACTACTGATAATGCCTTCCAGCGTGATGGGCTCGGCTAGCGCGTTCAGCCATACATTGCCAAGTTTGGATTCATCGACGCGGTCGGCTACGTGGGCGAAGTGGAGGGTGGTGGAGGTGAAGAGGGAGACGAGGTCGGGCCAGGGGGAGTGCTGGTAGTCTTGGAGGCGAATCCATCGGTCGTTGTTGCCGAGGTTGGCGTAATCGGGGAAGTGGAGGGGTGTGGGTACGGAGGTGGAACTGCGGTGGGTGTTGTTGGTGGCGGAGTCGCAGAGGTGGCCGAGGATCATTTTGATGGTGCGGTGCTGGGAATTGAAGCGGGTGGTGAGGACGTCGGCGGGGAGCGCGAGGAGCTTGGGTTTCCAGAGGGCTACGAGGCGGCGGATTTCGGCGGTGTGAGCGGAAAATGGGTTCATGGCAGAAGGTTGGGTGAAACGGCAGGGTTGCGTTAAGGGAATGTAATCCTGCTGTGTGGGTTACAAATCTATAAAGATTTTTTGATAATGGTGGGGGTTGAGGAGAGAAAATGGTGAGGGTGAGGGAATAATGTGTGGAAAAGGGTGTTTATGCAAAAATTTGCTGGCGAATTTTGCAATTGTTCGGGAAACGTGGGGTTACATATGAGGCATCGTACTGATTTGATTGGAATAAACCATCTTCCTGACGTCAGGAAAATGGTTTTGCGGGATGGTGGGATTATTGTGGTTTCGGCAAAACCTCAATTACCCGAAAGGTCATGATGGTTGGAAATAATACTAAAGTCTTTCATCTTTGTTTTGAGAAAGTAACTTGTCGCAAATTGCGACCAGTTACTTTGTGGATGCCTCACCGAGAATTGAAACTATAGGATAATGCAGATATATGCAACATTTGGTGATAGTCATTTTGGCCACAAGTTATTGCCAAATTGACAAAAATGAATATCATTTTCCTGACGTAAGGAAGGTGATATCGTCAATGAGTGCCAAGAACACTCAGGTTACTCGAAAAGGACAGGAATAATAAATTCTCTGCCCAAAGAGTATGGGATCAGTTTATTATATTGAAGCCTACCGATAATAATGGCTGGATGGGTATTGAACTTCTTAGCAAAGATCTTGATGTCTTCTTCGCTGAGAGGTGCAGAATCTAAAATTTCAGCCTCTTCGGCTGCTGTTAAGGTCCATTTGATAGCGAAATCGTCGGCCTCTTTCTCTTTTTGTTGGTCTTTATCGGAAAAATCCACTTTTTCAAGGAAAATGTCTTTTTTACCGTGTAAGAGTATGTGGCCGGCTTCATGAAAGAAGGTAAACCAGAAACTGTCGTTGCGGTTGTAGCGACCTGTTAATTGAATAAAGGGTGTATCATTTAGCCAACGGGTAGAACCACTGATGGGTGCTTTATTAATGCAGGGAGTATAGACCACCTTTACACCTGCTTCAAGACAAAGACTTTGTAACTGATCAAAGAAGTCAACTGGGTGTGTTGACATGATTGATTTTATTTCGGGCAATACTTCTTTGAACTTTTTTTCTGAATAGTCATTAGCCAGTAACGATGCTGTTTGCAACTCACCTTTGCGAAGCCATGCAGAAATGGCATAAGGTTCTTTGGTTTGAGCCAGTGAAATCCTGAAAGCCAATTTCAGTTGTTGTTTAATGTAATATTCCTCCCATGCTTTATGATTTGAAAAGCCGAAGAAAGAAAGCAACTCCATTGTTTTTTCTTCGATAGTGGTAACCGGTTGCAACCATCCTTTCTTAATCATATCTGCCAACGGAAATTGCTTGGCCCATGAAACGGCTTCGTCGATAGTGGCCTTTCGTTTTTGCCTGGCGATGTACTCATCAAAACCCCTTTGGTGGTTCATCCAAAAGTTGGCAGGAATCTTTGTAACGTTTTCAAATTGAACGGCCATATCGGGGGTAATGGCACTTTCACCTTTAAGAACTGCAGTGATGGTTTTTTCGGGCTTACCTGTTCGGAGTGCAAACTCTTTAGGGCCCATTTCAAGCTCGTCAAGCTTTTCAGCCAAGGTTTCGCCTGGGTGTGGAACGGATTGTGGAAAATATTGGTTTTGTTTCAACATGATTACTTCTCTTTGTGGTAGTTGACTACTTCTACAACTTCTATACCAGTGATTTCCATCCAAATATATTGGCCATGAACATTCGTTGAAATGGGATTTTCGTGTGGTATGAATATCAACCGGTAAGGTTGATCTAAGTCGCATGCCCATTGACCTTTCCTTGTTCCGGAAAGTTCGTGGTAGTTACCAGGTAAGCATCTTACTTCTTCAAGGTTTTTGGCAAAACTCAATTGGGCTAGCCTTATCTTTATCTTATCGGCTCGTAATTTGCCAAACTCTTTAAGGCGCTTTCGGTCGTCATTCGCCAAGTTCTCGAATTTCTTAGTTGTAAAAGTAATTTTCACTACAAAGGTAATTATATTTTTATTAACAGCAAGTGTAAATTATTAATTCATATTCTAGATTACAACAATGTGTTTCAACAGCAGGGGGGTGACAATTTGTCCCCAACCTTGCGAAAGGAAAATAGCATCCTTTTGCATTTCTGCAAATATACTAAATTGTCAATGTTGTGTAAACATTATTAAGCCATTTTTTTGGTATGCCTCCCCTCATCCCAGATCATAATGTCAAGTTTGATGGGTTCGAAATATGCGTTCAACCTTACATTGGATAGTTTGGAAAGATTGACGAACTCGCTAGGATGGCGAAGTGGAGTATGGTGAGTTGACGACCGTTTGTAGTCGACTTAAAATGAAGAAAATTGAGTAAGTAACTTGTCGCAAATTGCGACAAGTTACTTTGTAGAAACCTTACTATGTATAGAATATTTGCTTTCTGCAGACAGCTTTAGCGCACATACTCAATTACGTCCGCACTGCGTTCGCAATTGAACTGGATGCAACACCGCATATTGATTTAAACTACTTATTGATTTTATATGGTTTTATAGAACTTGTGAACTGTATGAATTGAGGAATGGTTTGATATCTATTAAACACCCCCAATGCCGTGCATCCTACCCCGGTAGTTTGATAGTCGAAATTGAATGTTACTCCATCCGATTTGATCAATTGATAGGTGTATTTTGCCTTTGACAAGTTTTCGGTGCTGTAATTATAGCAATTGAAATTGAAGGGCGTAGCTGCCGAAAACTCAATTCCGATGCCTTCAGCATTTGTCAGTCGCACAAAGCGGTTGTCGGTGCGCAAGCCACAATCCTGAGGAATCAAATACGGTTCAAACATCGCGTCAACGGTCGTCTTATAGAGTCCAAGACGGTAGCCCGTTTTGCGGTCGGGATAATTCTCCTGTGGCCCACGTCCAAACCATTCAACATTTTGCATTTGGGCATCGAAAACCCATTTTGTTCCGATGCGTGGCAACGACATGGGCATTCTTCCATTCGGATTAATCGTATGCTGTAAACGAATTTCACCGTCGGGCGAAATCGTATAAATCATCTCATTTTCGAAGCCAGCATTTCCAGAATTTCCAAAAAAATCGATGGTACGAATACTTACAACGACATTTTCTGTCTTATTTTCAACCCGAAACGATTCAAGTTTTGACTTCATCTTATCCAAACCCATGGCATACCATGAATTAGCAACCATCCTTCCGTAGCCCTCGGCTCTGCCTGAACCAGCGGTCCAGTCGTCTAATTCGTTTGCCAGAGGGGCACGCCAAACATTGAGTTGAGCCCCCTGTTTCAGCAATTCTGCACCCATGTATTTCATGGAGTATAGTTGTCCATCGGCTTTATTAAAGGCATAATCGAAATTTACTCCGGATACCATCAACTGTTGCTCATTGTCAGTCACTTTTAAAGGATTGGTCGGTTGCGGTGCCATTTTTTTCTCGGCAGAAACCATCCACGGCATTTCCAATTGATCCCAACACAGTTCAAAACCCTTCGGAGCCCATTGTTTAGCTTCTTTCGAATGAAAACTAACTGTTACCAAATAGGTTGCACCAGCTTTTAGCTGAGGCTTTTGGATAGGAAGAACGTATATTTTTTTAGCTTCAGGTTCAACATCCACCTCCAATTTTCCAGAAGCTATCGAAATTCCATTTTCTTCCAAATTCCAACGTGCATCAAAGGCATTTGTATTGGTAAAAAAGTTTCGGTTCTGAACTTCAATTTCCATTTTTTCGGCATTGCTCCACTTTACAGAAATGGGTTGAGCCGACTTTTTCATTTGCCACATTTCCGGCTCTACGCGGCGATCGGGCCAAATACTTCCATAGGTACGTGCGCCAATTCCATAGCTGAAAAACTCGCCTTCGTTTTGTTCCTGTTCAAAATCGAGCCACAAAGCTGCACGATTTTTCAAGTCTGGTTTTGCTGCAAATAAATCATTGATTTCAATTGCTTTGGGGAAAATACCCACCTGATCGATAATGGCATCGCACAAATAATTGGATAAATGCTGACCCTGTGTCTCGGCATTCTTGCCCACATTAAGAGGAAAAGGGAAATTGGTAATGTTCCCAGTAACCGGTTTTTCAGCCACCTTTTTGTTGTCGATATAGAGTGCTATCGATTTACCGTCATAAATACCTGCCACATGATGCCAGTTTTGTGTCCAATCTTTGGGTAATTCAGCACTGACAACTGTTTTTCGGGAAGTGTAGATGTAGAAATCGAGCGAGTTTGCACCACTTTGCTGCAAGCCAAATTGATTGTTTCCTTTGGTGAGCATTGTTCCGCCCATTTTCATTAAATCGCGTGGAAAAATCCAAAACGAAACCGTTAGTTCATTACCCGAGATTTCAATATTCTTATCCTGATAGACTTCCACCCACTGATCGTGGCCATTCAGATCAATCCCTTTTCCATCGTGTCCGGCAACCAGTTTGGCACGTCCCATGATGTTAGTTGCTACCTTGTTTGGTGAGGAATCTGTCAATTTGCGAACGGGTTCGCGCAAGCCTGGACTCACGAAATCCCAGATTGCTCCGCCCATGATGCGTGGATACTCGTAAATCACATCCCAATATTCGTCTAATCCGCCTCCGCCATTTCCGGCCACCGAAAGGTATTCGTCCATAAACGAGGGGCGCGAATCAACATTTTCAGGAACCATTCCCACCTGGTTTTTGAGGTCAAAAGGTGATGGGTAACGGGGCCCAATAATCTCTTCGCAAGGGTGAGAAAAAGCATTTCCGCCATACATCCAGTTACGTGTCGTGTCGTATTTCTTTCCTTCATCAATCACGGCACAAATATTTTTTCCTTCGCCACTTTCGTTTCCGGCGCTCCAAAACAGAATGGATGGATGATTCCGGTCGCGCAACACCATTTTGCGAACCCGCTCGCGGTACATGGGTTCCCATTCGGGTTTATCGCACAAATATTCAGTTGCATGAGCTTCATCTCCTGCTTCATCAATAATATACAATCCGTATTCGTCCGCCAGCTCCAAATACCTTGCAACCGGTGGATAATGTGACGTCCGTACACAATTGATATTGAATTGTTTTAGTATTTCAAAGTCTTTCCGAATGGTCGCTTCGTCCATGGTGTGCCCCATATCTGGATGTTGCATGTGCGAGTTAATACCATTGAGTTTGATGGCTTTTCCGTTCAGATAAAAAACTTGATGGCGAATTTCGGTCTCTTTAAAACCAATTCGACCGGCAATGACCTCTTCGATTTTTCCTTCGTCGTTGATTAATTCCAGCGTTAACCGGTAAAGATTGGGCGTTTCAGCGGTCCACTTTTTGGGATTTAATACATCGGATGAAATAGTAATTAGTTGCTTATTATCAGCAGTTATTTGAACGGCTTCCGAAGTGAAATTCTGAACCAACACATTGTCTGAATTAAACAACGATGCTCGAACCTTGTAGTTCTGTTTATCGGTTTTAGATTGGTTATTTACCGTAATCTGCAAATTCAATTTTGCGTTCTCATAGTTTTTGTCCAGGTCGGTAGTAGCATGCCAGTCAAAGATATGCACATCCGATTTTGCATACAGCCAAACATCGTCGAAAATCCCCGCCAGACGCCAATAGTCCTGACTTTCAAGATAAACACCGTCGCAATATTTTAGTACGTTGACGGCAATGGTATTTTTTCCTGGTTTTAGGAAACTGGTAACATCATATTCAGCAGGCTCTTGCGCACCTTCATTGTAGCCCACTTCTCGTCCGTTGATCCAGACAAACGATGCCGAAGCGGTTTTCTCCATGCGCAAAAAAATATGTTTGCTTTTCCAATTTGCCGGTATGGTAAATGTTTTGCGATACGAGCCAGTCGGGTTGTATTCGCGTGGAACAAAAGGCGGATTGGCGCGAAACGGTTGTGCAACATTTCGGAACAAAGGATCGCCAAAACCCTGCATTTCCCAGTTGGAGGGAACTGTAATTTCAGACCATTTCTGATCATTAAAATTGGATGCGAAAAAGTTGTTGGGTGTACCTTCCGGCGTATTGGCAAAATAGAATTTCCACTTTCCATTCAACAAAAGCACATTTTCTGTATTCGATTTCTGAGGATTTAATGCTACACCAACCGATTTCGACGGAATACAAACCGTGTGACCTTCAGTCTGGTTGATTTCAAATACCGCTGTATTTTCGATGAAATTATAAACGTTTGCAAATTTCGATTGCTGTGCTGAAATTGTAAAGCTTGCTAGAATGAAAAATAAACCAACTATTTTTTTCATGCTCGATTGTGTTTTTGTATTGATGTAAGGTTCTATTTTTCTCAAAGATAGACAAAAATGAGTTTTGACATATACTGAAATTCTATATAACATAAACCCACTCTATCTTTACTTAGCCCTATCCCTATTTAACTTTTTAGGCTATTTTCTTAAATAAGGCTTCGTTTTATTAAAGTTTTTATTTATTTCGGGAAGGTTAATAAGACAGGCACACAAAATTTTACTTTCTGGAGTAAGAGGTGAGCACAAAGCTCCCGGAGAATACCGAATAAGTCAAAATTGGATTGGGGGAGCGAGCATCAATGATGCGGTATTTATTCCACCTCCCCCACAGGAGATTGATCGTTTGATGTCAGATATTGAGAAACTTGCAAACGATCAAGCAAATCCAGTGCCCGATTTGATTCGAGCTGCCATCATTCACTATCAATTTGAGACCATACATCCCTTTTTAGATGGGAATGGTAGGGTCGGGCGTTTGCTGATTACATTATATTTGGTTTCTCAGGGAATTCTTAAACGTCCAATTTTGTATCTGTCCGATTTTTTTGAGCGGAATAAAAACTTGTATTACGACAACTTGATGCGGGCAAGGACCCACAATGATATCAATCAATGGTTGAAGTTCTTTTTAACAGGTGTGATTGAAACGTCCATCAAAGGGGTTTCTACATTCGATGGAATCATGCAAATCCAACGATCGTTGGATGATAGGCTTAAGCCGCTGGCGGGAAGAGCTGCTGGTGCTCGGTTGGTAATTGACGAACTCTATAAAAATCAGATAACGAATGCATCCAAAGTCGAATCCATCATTGGCAAATCATCGGTTTCAGCCTATAAATTGATTGCCGATCTTGAGAAATTGGAGATCCTGAAAGAAATAACTGGTGGACAGCGAAGCCGGTCGTACGTATTTAAAGAATATTTGGAATTGTTCAAATAATTATCTATTCAAGAGCCGGAATATTCTGCACATAAAGGCATTGTAAATCAATTATGCGTTTCTAACAACTTAATTGATTCAATCTACCAACTCAGCCCAATACCCATGGAGGTCATGAATTGTGGTGTCTCTTTTCCTTGGAAGAGGGCGTTTGCGTAATCTGAATCGATCTTCAATATTTTAACGATGCCGAATTGGAAAAGGAGTCCAAAGCCGGTTTGTTTATTGAACACCCATTTGCCGCCATATTCAATGCCAGCGGCGTTGAGCAAACCAAAACCGCAGTCTTTGAAACTGACGTTAAAAAAGGGGCTGTTTCGCGCTGGACTTGTATGGAACATTAAGCCATAGGTATAACCGGCATATCCTGCGCCAAAATGGACCCCAACATAGTCGAGCATTCGAATTTCGTAATCGAAACCAATCATGGAATAGCCGCCTATCTGATAGCCGAGGGTAAAGGTATTCCGTTTAACGGTTTCGAGGCTGTTTTCTTGGCCCAAGGTGGGAGTTGAATAGAGTGGACTGGTGGCGTTTGCTGCTAAAGCGATGGGCTCTTGGGTCTTGACTTCAGCCCCATTGCCATCTACTTTTGAAAGCCATTTGCTTTGATTGAATTCAAGCAGTGATTTCCGAAAGGCTTCACGGATGTTTTCCTCATGCAAACGGTTAACTTCTATGTTGGAGACCTGAATGTGTTGTTTGTTGCTGAACAGCAGGTCGTTGCCGTGATAATATTCCACAGCGATGTCTGCAAAACCGTATTCTTCGGTAGCTCGCTTCAATTCGGATATTTCCAACTTATTGATTTTTACGATGATTGGAATTTGATCCTTTTCTTGAGGCAAAGAATTGTCAAAAAAGGCTTTTAGGGAGTTTGTGAATCCGCCTTTCAATTGCATGGAGCATTTGGGACCTAGAAGTCCATTGCTAATTGTTCCGATGTTGCTTTTATCCACTCTATTGTCTATCACTGAATCGATGTAGAACTTCCGGTCGGCTAGGCTGATCGTTTCATTAATCAGACTGATTTCTTGAATTTTCTGGGCATGGGAAAGTTGGAAAAAGCAGAAAAGGGCAACGATTAGTGCGGTACATTTCATGGTTGATTGTTTAGGATTGAACTGAATGGACTGATGGAGGTGAATTTTGTCGGTGTGAGCGGAAAATGAATTCATGACTGAAGGTTGGGTGAAACGGCAGGGTTGCGTTAAGGGAATGTAATCCTGCTGTATGCATTACAAAAATATAAAGTTTTTTTGATAATGAAGGGGGAAAAATGAAGATTGTGAAAGTGTGATACTGAAAAAAAGTGCAGTTTTTGCTTTATAATGATGTGTAAACCTTTTTTAAATAGGATTGTCATCTTTCCAATCGCCTGAATATAAAACTTCTCCGTTTGCATTATAATAAGTGCCCTGACCATTTCTTAAATTATTTGTCCATTCGCCCTTGTATACTCTTCCATTTGCCGATTTATAGACTCCATAGCCAGTACGTCTACTCCATTCATAACTGCCGATATATACATCGCCATTTGAATAGGTCATCGTTCCCTCACCGAAGGGTTCTCCGAATCTCAATGATCCAACATATTTATTGCCAGCTGAGTCAGTTATACTACCTTTATAATAACCACTATTTGACTTACGAATGGCATTACCAGATTCGTCAGATTGCGAAGGAATACTTTCTCCATCTTGCCTTGCCAACAGAAGAACCGTTTTATGGCTTTTATCACCTCCAGTCCCTTCAAATTGTATTTCGCCAGACAACATCCCATCTTTAAAAACTTTAATTTCAAGAACTTTACGGAAAATACCATTGGTCTGATAGCCACTGGAAGATTGATTATCAGTTAGGTCTGTTGAATTGACCTTCAATCGAACATTTTCATTGAAGGAAATGGCTGTAAGGGTCATAATTCGACCATCCAAAACAGGAATTTGAAATTTTCCAGACCCATCAAAAGTATGCTTTTCAAAGGCCGAGTATCCCTCACCTTTCAGCAAAAGACGGGTGGTATCTTCAGCCCAAGCAAATTTTCGATCAAATTCTTCCTGAGAACTGTATCTGGATTTTT
>Ga0302289_1000016_pt1 | contig 119835 bp, 103 predicted proteins | sample III_Fen_N1_2_FD_194552 | JGI IMG/M metagenome (GOLD analysis project Ga0302289, IMG submission 194552) | Peat permafrost microbial communities from Stordalen Mire near Abisko, Sweden - III_Fen_N1_2 | ecosystem: Environmental > Terrestrial > Soil > Wetlands > Permafrost | place: Sweden: Abisko... | reverse complement strand
GCCACCGAATCAACCACCCCGGGTGATTACTCGTGGTCACTAATCAAGGGTGCCGATGGTGCAACGGGAGCTACGGGTAATCAAGGTATACAAGGCCCTGCCGGAACCAATGGTGTGACTACTTATACGTGGATTAAGTACTCAGACGTTGCTGACGGCACAGGTCTATACGATACTCCCACAGCATCCACTCTGTACATCGGCATCGCTGTAAACAAGACAACGGCTACCGAATCGACGGTAAAGACCGACTACGTGTGGTCAAAGTTCAAGGGTGATACTGGCGTGCAAGGTGCGACCGGAGCAACGGGCGCAACGGGTGCAACTCTCTATACTTGGATAAAGTACGCTGACACAGTTGCCGGTGCTGGTCTGTCTGATGACCCAACCGGCAAGCTCTACATCGGACTGGCTTACAACAAATCCACTGCCACCGAATCAACCACCCCGGGTGATTACTCGTGGTCACTAATCAAGGGGGACACGGGTGCAACGGGAGCTACGGGTAATCAAGGTATACAAGGCCCTGCCGGAACCAATGGTGTGACTACTTATACGTGGATTAAGTACTCAGACGTTGCTGACGGCACGGGTCTATATGACACTCCCACAGCAGCTACTCTGTACATCGGCATCGCCGTCAACAAGACCACGGCCACCGAATCGACGGTAAAGACCGACTACGTGTGGTCAAAGTTCAAAGGTGATCAGGGCGTGCAAGGAGCGACCGGGGCAACAGGTGCTACTGGCGCCACGCTCTACACATGGATCAAGTACGCGGACACCGCTGCCGGTGCTGGTCTGTCTGATGACCCAACCGGTAAACTCTACATCGGACTGGCTTACAACAAATCCACTGCCACCGAATCAACCACCCCGGGTGATTACTCGTGGTCACTAATCAAGGGTGCCGATGGTGCAACGGGAGCTACGGGTAATCAAGGTATACAAGGCCCTGCCGGAACCAATGGTGTGACTACTTATACGTGGATTAAGTACTCAGACGTTGCTGACGGCACAGGTCTATACGATACTCCCACAGCATCCACTCTGTACATCGGCATCGCTGTAAACAAGACAACGGCTACCGAATCGACGGTAAAGACCGACTACGTGTGGTCAAAGTTCAAGGGTGATACTGGCGTGCAAGGTGCGACCGGAGCAACGGGCGCAACGGGTGCAACTCTCTATACTTGGATAAAGTACGCTGACACGGTTGCCGGTGCTGGTCTGTCTGATGACCCAACGGGCAAGCTCTACATTGGACTGGCCTATAACAAGTCCACGGCCACCGAATCAACCACCCCGGGTGATTACTCGTGGTCGCTGATCAAGGGAGACACAGGAACAGGTATCGAATCGGCTACAGCGGAATACTACCTGTCAACATCTAAAACAGTACAGTCAGGCGGATCATGGATAACAACATCTCCTACCTGGTCATCAGGAATGTATCTATGGTCTCGCATCAAGATTGTTTACAAAAACCCAACAAGCACAGCCTACACAACTCCAGTTGTTGATAGTTCGTGGGAAGCGGTCAATGCTATTCAGGTGGGTGGAAGGAATCTACTTATCAATAGCGCAAATATTCAAACTTTCGGAGGCGATTTTCCAAGCGCTTGTACATCGGCAATAAATACAGTTAATGGCTTCAAGGAAGAGGTCATTACGTCATTAGTAAATAGTGCACAATGCTATAGATATAAGTACCCATTTTTTGACACAATGCCGAGGTCAAATACTGACTACGTCCTAAGCTTCGACTACAAAACCAATCAATCAGGTGGAAATATTCATATTGATGTTAGGACCTCCAGCCATACCGATCCTATTGCTTTCGATTTTTCAACTCCAAACACAAACGGAGAGTGGAAAAGGGGTTTTATAGTATGTAATTTTGCTATTACTATTCAAACAAACTCGCTATTATCCGTGCAAGCTCCACCTACAGTTGGCGGATATACTGGCTATCGGAAACTGCAATTTGAAATCGGAAATAAACACGGTAATATTCATTTACGTTGTAAGGGTGGCTATCGGAAACTGCAATTTGAAATCGGAAATAAACCATCAGATTACACCGAAGCACCGGAGGATACCGAAGCCCGTATTATAGCTGCAAAAATAGCAGCCGACGCATCCAACGCCGCAATCGCGGAAATGACAAATGACGACAAGATTACGCCTGTCGAGAAAAAATCGATGAAGACCGAATGGAATACAATTGACAATGAAGTTGCTGGAATAAGAAGCCAAGCTGATGCATTCAGCGTTGATAGAACCACATATAATACTAAATACACAGCACTATACACGACGATTTTTACCAACCTTAATGACCTGACAACGACGTGGATTCTGGGTACAGGTGGCGGTGCTTTACTTCGAACAAAATTTCAAGAATACTACAACGCACGGACGGCACTGCTGAACGCCATTGCCACAGCCGCAAAAACGCAAGCGATAGCAGATGCCACAGCCAAAGTCAATGCCATCGAAGCAGGAGGTCGTAACCTTGTCATCATGTCAAACAGTAACCAAGGCGTTGCAGTCAGTCCGCAATCCAACGGAAAAAGCGGTTGGGGATTCACCATTACAACACCATGGACATCAGCCGGGTTTCTTATGCAAAATTTGGCCGTCAACACCAACTACATGGTCTCGTTCATTGCATGGTGCGAAATGACAGGAGGCGGTACAACACCCCTTCAAAACGATTTCTATCCCGACACCTTACCGCAAAAAGGTTATACCATCAATACAACCCCTACTCGTTACAGCTACTTGCTCAACACCGCAGTTGCAGATATCGCCAATTGCTCGTTCAGGTTTTTCCCGGAAGGAACGGTCAACTCACCGATACATATCACCGACATTCAGATAAAGCGCGGGACATTGTTGCAGGACCATACGGCAGCCCCCGAAGATGACAAAGCAGCATTAGCATCATACGACTACCTAAAAACAGCTTTGGCTGGTTCAACGGATATAACCGGAGGAATCCTGGCCACAAACGTGCTCCTGATGAAAAACTCCCTCAACCAAATCGTTGCAGGTCTTTCAGGATTGACAGGTGACAAGGTAGCAAGTTGGCACGGCGGCACCTATGCTCAGGCTGTTGCGGATGCAGCAAAAGCGTTTAAGGCCACGATGGAAACCGCCGGCCTTGACCGTAAGGACGGTGCCGGACATCGGGCAAAAGGAAACCTCGCGTGGAACGCCGCAGGAGACGTGTTTATTCGTGGTATCCTCGAAGTGCTTTCAGGAGGTAAGTTGGGTAACTTTGATATAGTGAACGGAAACATCATAGGTTATGACGAAAATACCAATGAGCGCGTAAGAATTAGCACCGATAACATACCGGAAAGTGATTCAATTTTATCGACATGGGCAACGCTCAAAGCATCTTCAGATTGGTCTGACCAAATGACGGCAACCGATACAGCAGGAGCAACGCTTATTACCGGAAACGATAATCTTGGACCAGATGCATTTACAATCAACTACGCAACGAAGGTTAGGTTCAGCATGTTGACAGGAACCTCCACATACACATCGATTCAATACCCCGAGCGCGTTTCGTCATACAGTTCGGTGAGATTCCATCTCATCATAAAAAAGAATGACGTGACTGTGTACGAAGGCGATTATGCGCCGGGAACAGAAATACAACTAAATACTCTCGGTGAATACAAATACTACATTCAGATGTTTCCAAATATCAAGATGCTGGCAAATTGTAGCACCGTTCTTACGATTACAACGCCCGTTTTGATTGAGTACTTGCCTTCTGTCGAAAAGACAGCCATCGGAAAAGACGGTTGCTACTCGTTCCTATCTTTGCTTGAATACCTCCACTTTAAATCCGGCGCAGGTTTTACGGCCAAGGTCTCAGCCTCTGACAAGTGGAATACACCCGGGGTGCTTGCATCGGGAAGCGTCGCTTTGGGTGGAGGATTAGCACGTGGTTTTGGAGCCTTGCTTTACAATACGGAAAAGACTGGCACAGGAATTTATCGAATATACCATAGAATAACGCATACTAATTTTGCGGTTTCTGTAACTCTGCAAGGAAGTATAAGGCTTGCCTACGTATCTACCAAAACAGCCTATACAGGTGTTGATAAATCCGGTTATGCGGAGGTGAAGATAACAACAACAAGCGGAACGCTTGTCAGTGATACCGGCTTTGACTTCATAATCAGCGGACTAAACTAAACAAAAAAGCCGGGTTTAAATTGCCCGGCTTTTTGTTTCTATACGTTTTCTATTACTGTAGACCTTGACGCTTCAATTCGAGCCATTCAGCGCCTGTGATTGGCCGGAACGTAAATGCGTTGTTAAATATCCTATAAACGGATTCTACGTCATTATTCGCCATTGCAGCCTTGATTGAATCCCTTGCCGCAACTATTACGCTGTTCGGTATGTACGCAATCGTATCAGTAATTACGTAATTTTTACCGGTTTTAAAGATAATAAAATCACGGCCCTCAATAAAGTCCGGTACGTATTTTCCATTAACTATGATATCTTCGGCCCACATTTTCAAACACGGAATTTCTGAAACCGTATCACGTTGAAAGTCCCCAATCATACGAGTTGCTGCGCCACCAATAGTATCGCTATAAAAAGCGATTGAAGATGCCTGTTTTACTATTTCCAATGCCGAAAGGTGAATGCTGCCTGAACGCAGCATCGAGTTAGCGGGAAATGCCGACATATCAGGGTTAATCCGAAACATAGTATCAGGAGCAAGACGGAAGGCAGATGCTTCTTCTTCCTCTTTACAAGCCGAAAAGGCAATCGTGATCGCCGCGAGAATAATCAATGTACGTTTCATAGTGTGTTGAAATTGATTCTGCAAATATAAACTAAAAATCAATTGGTTATACAACTATGCCTCCAAAATAAAAATGCGCGATTATAGAAAAATGCACATTTAGTTTTGAAAAAATGCACATTTAGTTTTGGCGATTATAAAAATGACGGATGAGAAAGTATGTGCTTTTTTTTCTGTGGCAAAACTTGTTGTTTGCCGCCTATGCCGCCATTCCTCCCGGGTATTATTCCCCGATTGACGGAAAACAAGCGGCGGCACTCAAGTTTGCCTTGTGCCAATTGCTCCAAGATCACCTGGTTTTGGAGTATGACAACCTTTGGTTTGCTTTTGCCGTAACAGATACCCGCCCGGACGGAACGGCATGGGATATGTATTCCGACACTAGACGCATGGGTTTTTGGGGAATGAACCGCGAACACGCCTTTCCCAAGAGTTGGTGGGGAGGTGTCGTCAATGCCGCCTATTCCGACCTGCATCATATTTTTCCTGCTGATGAGGCAGCCAACTTGGCAAAAAGCAATTACCCGCTTGGTATTGTCGGGATTCCCGTGTTTAACAACGGCGTGAGCAAGGTCGGGTACGATAGTTTTCAGGAAAGTTCAACCGAGAACGTGGTTTTTGAGCCTGCCGATGCTTACAAAGGTGATTTTGCCCGCGCCTATTTCTACGTGGTCACCTGCTACCAGGAGTTGGAGTGGAAGCATACGTTTATGGTGGAAACAAGCGCGTATCCCACGTTGAAACCGGAGGCCATTCGTTTATTGATGGATTGGCATTTAAAAGACCCGGTCAGCGATAAGGAGCGGAACAGGAACGATGCTGTGTTTGAATGCCAACGCAATCGGAATCCCTTTGTTGATTACCCGGAGCTGGCGAGTTACCTTTGGGGCGATTCCACGGCCTATGCCTTCAACCTGAAAGGCAGGGAAGGGCAATCCGCTACTAAACAGCTGCTGCAGGTGTATGCCACGAAAGGAACGCTATCTGTAATCGCCTTGAAACCAGGCTTATTGATTGATTTTTATAACTCGCTGGGGATGAAACGCCTGAGCGTAATCTCCACAGTGGTATGGCAACAGATTGAAAACCTGTCCGCCGGCATCTACCTGGTGACGTGTTTGGGAAAGACGCAGAAAGTGAGGGTGAAATAGGGTGTGTGGTTCAAGCAATATCTTCCATGCGCAGTAAGCCGTTCACGACGGCATAGATGGTCCAGTTCGACAACGATTTATTGCCCAGTTTGCGGGCAATGTTTTTCCGGTAATAAATCACCGTGTTTAGAGCAATGTGCAACTGTTCGGCGATTTCCTTGTTTTGCAACCCCAGCACAGCCAGTCGCAAGACCTCGTTTTCTCTGTGGGTGAGCGTACTTTCAGGCATCGGTCTCTTGCTGTGTGCGTTTCCCACGCCATGACCTTGGCCGTGTATGCTGAGCAACCCTTTGAGTAAAATGGATTCCGGCACACACACATCGAGGAAACGGAAGCCGGGCAGGGTAAGCGGGTCTCTTTGGCCATATGCCAGGACCATGAGTTTGCATGCCAAAGGGTTAAAGAAGGCTTCCTGATTTCGAACAAGATGCTCGGACACAAAGTAATGAACCACGTGTGATAGTGAGGTCGCTTTCAGTTCTTCCACAGAACGGAAGGTGAACACCTCGATGAGCGGAGCGATGGATTCAATCATACCTTTCAAGCCGAGAGCAGCCAGCATGTTGCTCTCAACAATGACAATACACGGTCTAGTTGGTTGAATTTCCATTTGTTGCGCAAAGATAACCTAAAAATGGCGGATGAAAAAGTCGGATGAAAACCCCCCACAAATGAGGATTGTTCGGTATCCCGCCTATCTCTACTTTTGCAAAGCAAATGAAGACCACCCTACTTACCCTTTTTTTAGTGGCCATTGCCTGTCTGGGCAGCGTTGTCTATGCGCAGGTACCTGCCGACACCACGATTGAGTTGAGTGCCGTCATTGTTGGCGCCAAGCAGGCAGCGAGTGCGCCGTATGCGTCCATCCGCACCTTTCAACAGCCCAAACTGTTGGCTGAACGGGTAGAGGTGGTCAAAGACCTCTCGCTCACCGTTCCCAACGTCTTTATGCCCGATTACGGTTCTCGGATGACATCGGCCGTCTATGTTAGGGGGCTTGGATCCCGCATGGATCAATCGGTCATTGGATTGGTGGTGGATGGCATTCCCGTATTCAATAAAAACAACTACGATGCGCGTTTTGGGGAAGTGGTCAGTTTGACTGTATTGAGAGGCCCTCAAAGTACCCTGTACGGAAGAAATACCATGGGAGGTGTAATCAACATCCGCACACTTTCGCCCCGAACAGTACAAGGTACCAACATTCACGTGGATGCTGCCAATGGCCAAACGATGGGCGCCTCGTTGTCGCACTACGCCCGCCTCAACGAAAACTTGTTTCTCTCGGTCCACGGATTTGGTGGCCGTTCCAATGGTTTGTACATCAATACGTTCGATAATACTAGCTGCGATGCCTACCAGGAAGCCGGTGGCCGCATCCGCTTGGAAAAAACAGTCGGTCAAACTGATTGGATGGAAAATCTCTATGTAAGTTGGGTTGACCAGACCGGTTATCCGTATCGCCAACGGCTGGAGGGACACCTGCAACCCATTCGCTACAACGCCCCTTCGGATTATAAGCGGTTGATTATCAACGAGGGGTTTACGATAAATCGGCACATGGGCGACCATATTCTTACCAGCACTGCCTCTTACCAACATACCCGTGACAATATGGGGTTGGATCAGGATTTTACAGCGGATGATTTTTTCACGCTGCATCAGGCACAAAGGGAACACCTGCTTACCGAAGACCTGACCCTTCAATGGAATGACCCTTCGTCCCGGTGGAAATCGATGACTGGGCTTCATGTGTTCGGCCGCTTACTAACCACAGACGCTCCCGTGTTATTCCAACGAAAAGGCATTGACGACCTGATTCTTGCCAATGCGAACAAGGGCACGCAGACCGTTTTTCCCAACGAGCGAATTGAAATCAGCGACTCCTCATTTTTGCTGTCCTCCCGGTTTATCCAGCCATCCATGGGAATTGCCCTCTACAATCAAACGTCGGTGCAGATTGGTCGTTGGTCGTTCCACGCCGGTTTACGCCTGGACTACGAAACCACCTCGCTCGACTACGCGTGTCAGTCGGCATTGAACTACCGATTCACGCTTACCATGCCGCAATTCAAACGCCTGGAAACTGCCTTGAACGGACGTTCCACGATCGGGTTTCTGGAGTTATTGCCCAGTGTGGCAGCCACGTGGAAGCCAACCTCGACCCTCCATTTTTCAGCACAAGTTTCCAAGGGGTACAAAGCGGGAGGCTTCAACACCCAACTATTCTCCGATATCCTTAAGAACGAAGTGATGAGCGATATGATGAAAGATATGGGCCTGCACATGGAAAGCGGCACCGATTCATACGAGGTATCACAGGTGGTTACGTACAAACCCGAGCATAGCTGGAACCTGGAGGCGAAGGTAGAAGCCACACCAATCAAGCAATTGCAGCTAACAGCCACCGGTTTCTACATCGATTGCCGGAACCAGCAGCTCACCGTTTTTCCGGAGGGGAAGAATACGGGTCGCATGATGACCAATGCGGGTCAAACCAGCAGTTATGGGGCGGAAGTGGAGACCAGCTACCGGTTGGGACTCTATGAGCTTCAATTCGATTACGGATACACGAATGCTCGGTTTGTACGGTACAACAACGGTCTGGAAGATTTCAAGGGAAAACGAGTTCCCTTCGCACCCGAAAACACCCTGCACGCGTCCATAGATCGCCGGTTTTCCTGCAAGGGTAACGTGTTGGATGCCGTGACCGTTCATGCCGGATACCGGGGGTGTGGAGAAATTTGGTGGACGGAAGCCAACGATGTCCACCAGCCTTTCTACCAGTTGTTGGACGCCTCCTTTAGTCTGACTCGCGGCCGCTATACCCTGCAGTGTTGGGGAAAGAACCTCACCAACACTGACTATGATACATTTTACTTTGTTTCTATGGGAAATGCCTTTTTGCAAAAGGGACGTCCCATTCAATACGGTGCTACCTTGAGTATCTCCCTTGCCCACTAATCAACCCGTTAAATTATACAGTATGAAACAATTTCTTTTTTCATTGATTGCCGTCGCACTTGTTTTTTCAGTCACTTCTTGTAAAGAATCCGAAAACGACAATGAGGGACAGAACAATCCCGAAGTGACAAACCCGTACACACTTGTTGGGACCTTGACGGTTGATCAGCTAAACGGATCAAATTATGTCATGGACAGCGTACGCATTGCCATAACCCCCAACGATACCTTGGGTACGATGACCATGGTCATGTATCAGGTTCGTTTTTCGTCGCGAATGCCCGTCAAACTGGATATGACTGTACGGAACATCAACTATGTTTCGAACCAGGATGGCTTTGTCCTCAGCGGTGACAGCATTGTTCCTTATGCCATGGGTGGACCTTTTGCTGCCTATACCATCACCCATTTAATCGGAACCCTCACGGACGATTCGTTGCGGTTATCCATGAACTGCGGCATCTACCCAATGACGTTTAAAGGCATTCGCTAAAGGGCTAGTCTGAATGTACGAAGTAGAAAAGGTGTCCAATCGCTTGTGCGATGTGGATGCCTTTTTTTGTGGTAAAAAATAAACAATAAATATACATAATAGTAATAATAGTTATATATTTGCATTCTGTGGTTGTTGGTGTGAAACAAATGTATAGCTATGAGAAACAAAGTACTTATTGTCGTTCAATGCCTTATTGTGCAGGCCTTTGTCGGTTTTTGCGGGTGGCTGTCCGCTCAAGGGGTGCCGCGAGATACGTTGAGCTGGTCGTGGGAAGTGACCAGTTCGACCAGTACTAGAACCAAGACCTGTGTCTTGGAATTTACCGACAGTTTGAACGTGGACTGGGGAGATGGAACGGTGGAATGGATCAACGATTCGCTCAGCAAAGAAACCCTGACGCATTATTACGGTACTGCAGGGAATTATTTCTGTACCGTAAGGGGAACCTCGCTTACCTATTTTAAGGCAGATTCCCGCCGGCTTTTGAGTTTACAACCTGAAAAGGCTCCCAATTTGGTGTACATAAGCTGTACCAGCAGTCAACTGACAACGCTCGATCTAAGTCGCAATACCAAACTGGAATCACTCTATTGCGGTGGAAACGCCCTGCAAGCGCTAAACTTGGCAGCAAATACCCGGTTGCAGACCCTAACCTGTTCGGATAACAAGCTGATCGGCTTGGACCTTTCCGGATTGAGCCAGCTCAAGAAGGTGACCTGTCACACCAACCCCCTGACCAGCTTATCCGTTCATCCGTCAGGAGCCTTGTCCTACCTTTCCTGCCTGGCTTGCAGTCTTAGTACCGAAACGCTCGATGAACTCTTTGAACAACTGCCAGTACTGCCTGAAGTATCTGCCAGCAAGAACCTGTATTTCAGTGGAAATCCGGGAACGTCTACTTGTCACCCGGAACTGGCTGCGGTAAAAAAGTGGACGCTGGAAACAAATTCGACCAAGAGCATCGTGTTTATCCCACAAGTTGGTGTAAAAGTGGGTGACACAGCGGTTGTGGCTGTCTATCTCACCAACGTCAAGCCCATCGTGGCCTTCGAGATGGATGTGTCACTGCCTGAAGGGCTGGTTCTTGACACCCTTCGAACGTCTTTGGTCAGTGCCAGAAGTGGAGGACACGTGTTATCTGTTGCCAACGTATCGGCTTCCCCCAGTGTGTGTAAGCTATTAGGGTATTCCATGACCAGTAAGGACACCTTGATTGGTAGGGAAGGGGCCTTTCTGAACCTGTATATCCGTGTGCCGGATACGGTACGCACCTATACGATTGATGTGAAAAAAGTCATACTGGTGGATACGGCAGCCGGCACGGTGGAGGTGACGATGTCCGACGGTAAGTTGTCGGTAGTGCCACGCTATACCATGGGAGATGCGGATAACGACGAAAGGGTAAACGTAACCGATATTGTGTGGTTGGTTGCGTTGATTAACGGACGTTGCCCGTCCAACTGTCAGAAAGAGGCCATCGATATGGATGGGAATGGCGCCTGGAACATTTTGGACGTGGTACGACTGGTGAATGTGATTAATTCATACACATACAGCGCAATAGCACCTGCCGGGCGTGTCACCAAAGCGTCTTCAGTAAGAGAGGTTGCCGCAAGCAGCCTGTTGCTTAAGCAACCCTACAATGTTGCCACCGCTACGTTGGATAATCACCTCTACCTGAACCAATCGACGGAAGATCCCACCTTGCTTGAGTTGTGCTTAGATAATCACGACGCTGTGCAAGCCATGCAGGTGGACATTGTTTTACCCGAAGCAGTATCGTTGGTGATGGAAGAAACGAGCCTGTCAGCTCGTTGTGCCTCAGATCATACGATGAAACTGGTGTCCACGGATGAGAATGGCCATCGGTACAGGGCAATAATTTGGTCCATGGCAACCAATAAACCCTTTTCCGGGAAATCAGGTAAGGTGGTTTCGTTGAGAATAAAACAGCGTGATGCTGAAATAGATTCGGTGTCGGATGTACGTAAAGGGTATTTGGATCAGTCTGTACTGACAGGGCTGGAAATGACTACGCTTCATAGTCTTTCCTACGAGACAGAACTGGCTGCGTACGGGAAGAAAAGCCCTGCTGCAATTGCCGTCGGATCGGGCAAAAATGGTCAACTTTGGGTAAAAGGTGAATCGTTGAAACGGGTTACGGTTTATGATCTGATGAGTTTACAGGTGGCCGATATACCGTGTATTGGAGAAGCAAGCGTTGCTACCACCGTTCGACAGGGGTGTTACCTGGTTAAGGTGCAACAGAGAAACATGGCTGTCAACGTTTTCAAGGTGCTAGTACCGTGATTTGCCATCTTGTCAGTATTTTCGGAATGAACCGTGAATAATGTGTATTTTTGTCAGACATTGGACGGAATATGTGGATTAGCAGCCTTTGGCACAGTATTCGCAGTATAGAAGTGTACAGGAATTATTAACCTAAAAAAAGTAGTGTTATGTCATTAAAACCTCTTTCTGACCGCGTGCTCGTTAAACCGGCAGCCGCAGAACAAAAAACAGCAAGTGGCATCATCATCCCAGATTCAGCTAAGGAAAAACCCCTCAAGGGTGAAGTCATCGCCGCTGGTCCGGGAACCAAGGATGAAGTTATGCAAGTAAACGTTGGCGATGTAGTTTTATACGGAAAATACGCCGGAACTGAAATTGAAGTAGATGGTGAGAAACTGCTCATTATGCGTCAGTCTGACATTTTAGCAAAATTCTAAAAAGGAAATACGATTATGGCAAAAGAGATTAAATTCAACATGGAGGCTCGCGACCTGCTCAAAAGTGGGGTTGACCAGCTGGCGGATGCCGTTAAGGTGACACTTGGCCCGAAAGGCCGCAACGTGATTATCGATAAGAAATTTGGCGCACCCCAAATTACCAAAGATGGGGTAACGGTTGCCAAAGATATCGAATTGGAAAACGCATTTGAAAACATGGGCGCCCAGCTGGTGAAGGAAGTTGCTTCTAAGACAGGCGACGATGCCGGTGACGGTACGACCACTGCAACTGTTTTAGCACAAAGTATTATCCGCGAAGGGTTGAAAAACGTGACCGCCGGTGCCAATCCGATGGATTTGAAACGGGGTATTGACAAAGCGGTAGCTTCCGTTGTTGCCAACATCAAGGCTCAGGCTAAGGAAGTGGGCGACGATTTCGAGAAAATCGAACAAGTAGCCCGCATTTCCGCCAACAACGACGTTGAGATTGGTAGCTTGATTGCAGAGGCCATGAAGAAGGTTTCGAGAGAAGGTGTCATCACCATCGAGGAAGCCAAAGGAACCGATACTCACATCGACGTTGTTGAGGGTATGCAGTTTGACCGTGGTTACCTGTCGGCTTATTTCGTGACCAACGCTGAAAAGATGGAAGCGGAACTTGAAAATCCGTACATCCTGATTCACGACAAGAAAATTTCTTCACTGAAGGAAATGCTTCCTATTCTGGAGGCAGCCGTCCAAACCAGCCGTCCCCTATTGATCATTGCAGAAGATATCGATGGCGAAGCGTTGACTACCTTAGTGGTAAACCGTCTGCGCGCCGGCTTGAAAATCTGCGCCGTGAAGGCTCCGGGCTTTGGCGATCGTCGTAAGGAAATGTTGCAGGATATTGCCATTCTGACAGGTGGCACTGTGATTTCCGAAGAACAAGGTCTTCAACTGGAATCGGCTACATTGGACATGCTGGGTACCGCTGAAAAAGTCACCGTTACCAAGGATGACACCACTGTTGTAAACGGTCGTGGTACCAAAGAAGCCATTGCCGACCGCGTCGGTCAGATCAAGGCTCAAATTGCCAAGACAACTTCCGATTATGACCGTGAAAAGTTGCAGGAACGCTTGGCTAAGCTAGCCGGTGGTGTAGCTGTGTTGTACATAGGTGCTCCCTCAGAAGTGGAAATGAAGGAAAAGAAAGACCGCGTTGACGATGCGTTGAGCGCCACACGTGCTGCCATCGAAGAGGGTACCGTACCGGGTGGAGGTGTTGCTTACATTCGCGCATTGAACGATCTGGACAACTTGAAGGGTGACAACGAAGAAGAAAACCTGGGTATCAAGATTGTCCGCCGTGCCATTGAAGAACCGCTTCGTCAGATCGTGTTCAACGCCGGCAAGGAAGGCGCTGTCGTGGTACAGAAAGTGCTTGAAGGCAAAGGTGATTATGGTTACAACGCCCGCACCGATACGTACGAACATTTCTACAAGACTGGTGTGATCGATCCTGCCAAGGTGACCCGCGTGGCCCTGGAAAATGCGGCTTCCATAGCCGGCATGTTCCTGACAACCGAATGTGTCATTGCCGACAAGAAGGAAGAAAATCCTGCACCTGCTATGCCAGGCGGCATGGGCGGAATGGGTGGCATGATGTAATTCCATCATCCAATAATAACGTTAAAAAGGGTATCTCAATCGAGGTACCCTTTTTTTCTGCGGAATGGTTAGCTGTTTCCACTTTTTCTAAAGATGATATCGAACTAAAAGTTTAGTTTTTAGTCAAGTTTTTAGTGTGCCGATTGAACAACGGCACAGCTGTTTTTAGAATACGTGAAGATTTTATTTCAGATTACCGTCCAAGAATAGCGTGAATGGCCTTTTCAATGCCTTCGGCGTCGAATCCGCAGAGGTGGTGGAGGTCGGAAAGAGGGCCGTGTTCGATGAAGTGGTCGGGAATACCGAGGCGGTGGACGGTGGTGGTGTAGCTATGTTCACTGAAGAATTCCAAGATGGCTGAACCAAACCCACCCACGATGGTGCCGTTTTCAATGGTAATCACATGAGCAAATTTACCGGCGATCTCGTGTAGGAGTTCCTCGTCGAGCGGCTTGACAAAACGCATGTTGAACATGGCGATAGATAAGCCTTTAGTTTCAAGGTCTTCAGCTATTTTTAGGGCTGTTTTTCCTATAGGACCTATGGTCAGAATGGCCAGTTCGTTACCCGATTTTAGGCACTCGCCTTTTCCAATAGGAACTTCCACCATCGGGTTGCGCCAGTTGGTGAGGTAACCCGAACCACGCGGATAGCGGATAACAAAAGGCCCGATGGGGCGCAACTGAGCGGTATACATCAGGTTACGCAGCTCGTGTTCGTCTATGGGTGAGCTAATGGTCAGGTTGGGGATGCAACGAAGACTGGCAAGGTCGAATACACCGTGGTGTGTGGGGCCATCTTCGCCCACAAGACCGGCCCTGTCCAGGCAAAGTACGACATGTAGCCGTTGGATAGCCAGGTCGTGAATCACATTATCGTAACTGCGTTGTGCGAAAGAGGAATAGATGTTGCAATAGGGAATCATACCCTGTGTGGCCAAGCCTCCTGAAAACGTTACCGCATGACCTTCGGCAATGCCCACATCGAACGCCCTTTCAGGAAAGCGTTCCATCATCAGGTTCATGCTGCAACCCGAAGGCATGGCAGGGGTGATGCCCACTATTTTGTTGTTTTTTTCAGCCAATTCCACTAAGGTATGCCCAAACACATCCTGGAATTTCAGCGGTTCGTCCTTCCCATTCGAAGAAGAAAGGCGCTCACCCGTATTCTTGTTGTAACGCCCTGGAGCGTGCCACTCGGTGGCGTCCAACTCGGCGGGAGCAAAACCCTTGCCTTTGATAGTACAGATGTGCAGCAACTTGGGGCCTGTCATGTCCTTGATGTCGTTAAGCACCTTGACTAAGTTCTCCACGTCGTTCCCATCAACCGGGCCGAAATAGCGAATGTTCAACCCCTCGAATAAATTGTTTTGTTGATTGGTCAACAGTGCCTTCAGGCTGTTTCCGAAGCGCAGTAAGCGAGTTTTGCGGCTTTCGTTGATAAAACCAAGGCGCTTGAGTAAGCGGTAAGTCTTCCAGCGAAACGCGTTATAATGCTTGGAGGTGGTCATCTTGACCAGGTATTCACTAAGACCGCCCACATTTCTGTCGATGGAAATATGGTTGTCGTTTAGGACGATGAGCAGGTTGTTGGGATGCGATGAGGCGTTGTTCAGCCCTTCGAAGGCTAGACCGCCCGACATGGCCCCGTCTCCGATGATGGCGGCAACCAATCGCTTGTTGTGCTGTAAGTTGCTCGCAATGGACATGCCGAGCGAAGCGGAAATAGAGTTGGAGGCATGACCGGAAACGAAGGTATCGTAGGGGCTTTCAGCCGGATTGGGAAAGCCGCTCAGTCCCTTGAACTGCCGGTTGGTGTGAAACTGAGACTTGCGTCCTGTGAGAATCTTGTGGGCGTAGGCCTGATGACCAACATCCCACATGAGCAAGTCTTCCGGCGTGTTAAATACGTAATGGAGGGCTACGGTAATTTCAATGGCCCCCAAACTGGCTCCCAAATGACCTGGGTGGTTGGCCAGTTCGTCGATAATCAGTTGACGAATTTCAGTGCAGACCTGTTTCAAATCCTTGACATCCAGCTTCTTTAAATCGCTGGGGAATTGAATTTGGTCAAGTAAAGTCCCGTTTGTCATATCCATCATGCTGGCTTGCAAAAGTACGTTTTTTTCGCCTGCCTACCGATAATATTTTATATTTTTGTCCTTCATGGAATTCAGAACAAAAATCGCACCGGTGCCAGCACCCTTTAGTCTTTCGCACGCCGACAGATTGCTGGTGATGGGCTCGTGTTTTTCCGAAACGATGGGTCAGCGACTCCGAGAGAGTGGTTTCAGGATTGTTCAGAACCCGTTTGGCGTAGTCTACAATCCCGCTTCCATTGCACAGGCACTGCGCCGGTTGATGCAGGAGGAACCCTTTCAGGCGACCGACCTCGTGGCATTGGACGGCTTATACCACAGTTTCCATCACCACGGTTCGTTTTCCAACAGCAACCCGAAAGAAGCGCTGAATCATATGAACGCCGCCTATTGGCAGGCAGTCGACGCACTGAAAGAATCAACCCACCTCATCCTCACTTTGGGAACATCCTGGGTGTATAGCCTTAACGAGTCGGGTCAGGTTGTTGCCAACTGTCACAAATTTCCTGCCGGACAGTTCAACCGTCATCGCCTTTCAATCACCGACATCGTGGACGATTATTCATCCCTGTTCGATCGATTACTTGAAATGAATTCGAGACTTCGTATTGTTTTGACAGTAAGTCCTATCAGACACCAGAAAGACGGCTTTCACGCCAACAGCCTGAGCAAGTCCATCTTGTTGCTGGCTACCGACAGGCTGGCGGAACGCTATTCGAACGTGTACTATTACCCATCGTACGAGTTAATGATGGATGACCTCAGGGATTACCGTTTTTATGCCGATGATATGCTGCATCCTTCGGCGCTGGCGTCTTCCTATATCTGGGACCATTTCTCGGAAACCTACTTCAGCAAGCAGACCAAAGAAATAGCCAAACAGGTGCAGCAAGTCCGTAAGGCGATGGAACACAGGCCGTTCCATCCAGATGAGTCTGCTTATAGGCGGTTTGCGCAAAAGAACCTCGCAGCCATCGAAGGGCTAATTTTGAGTGAGCCTGCGCTCGACCTGAAAGAAGAAAAGGCTTTTTTTGAACGCATTATCCGTGGACGCTGAGCGTCCTGCGTAACGACAGCACTATGAATTATACGATAAACGAAGTGGCGGAAGTCATCCATGCCAACGCCAAACTTGTCAACAACGGAAAAGTCAGTTGGTTGCTCACCGATAGCCGTTCACTGTTCTTTCCCGAAGAAAGTATCTTTTTTGCCCTAAAAACAACCCGAAACGACGGGCACCGTTTTATAGGTGATCTTTACAAGCGGGGTATCCGGCATTTTGTGGTTTCGGATACTTCCATTCAACCCACTACCTTTCCGGCAGCCAACCTGCTTTTTGTGCCCGATACGTTGGCAGCGTTGCAACAACTGGCAGCTTCTCGTCGGGCGCGTGTGGATTGTCCTGTACTTGCCATTACAGGCAGTAACGGCAAGACCATCGTCAAGGAATGGCTGTGGCAATTGCTTCGCAAGGATGTGTTGATTGAACGTTCCCCCAGGAGCTACAACTCACAAATCGGTGTGGCCCTTTCGCTATGGCAACTTGATGAACAGACCCGGTTGGGTATTTTCGAGGCCGGCATTTCCCAACCCGGTGAGATGCAAACGTTGCAGGCCCTCATTCGTCCGACCATGGGCATCCTGACAAACATCGGTGCCGCGCATCAGGAGAATTTTCATTCTCTTGAACAAAAGGCAGCCGAGAAAGCGCTGCTGTTTTGTTCGTGCGAACAGATTGTCTATTGCTTGGACCAGCCTCTGTCTCGAGCAGCCCTAGAAGCCGAATATCCGGCCACATCATTGGTTGGCTGGTCACGAAAAGACAAGAGCGCCTCCTTATTTGTCGAACCCGAAGAAATGGCCGATTTCCATACCGCTGTCCGCTATTCGTGGAAGGGCAGTACGGGTTCTCTGGAGCTGCCATTTGCCGACGAAGCGTCGGTAGAGAATGCACTGCATTGTTTGGCGGTGCTTCTGCTCAGAAAGGTTCCTGCAGCGGTTATCGCCGAACGTATGTCACACCTGGAACCGGTGGCCATGCGCCTCGAAGTGAAGGAAGGCAAACGGGGCTGCGTGATCATCAACGACAGCTACAACGCCGATGTGAACGCGCTTGAACTGGCGCTCGACTTTCAGGCCAGACGGGCTGCCGGCGGCCAATTGATACGAACACTGATCTTATCGGATATTCTACAAAGCGGGCAGGAACCGGCTATTTTATACAAAACAGTTGCCCAATTATTGAAGCGCAAACAGGTGGACCATTTGATTGCCATCGGACACGAACTGTCCGCTCATGCCAATTTATTCGACCTGCCAGCGCATTTCTTTTTGAAAACGGATCGCCTTTTGCATTCGGGGTTGTTGGACGAGATCAAGAACGAATCCATCCTGATTAAAGGCTCCCGTTCCTTCGGCTTTGAAGAAATCAGTGAACGACTTTCGCTCAAGGTGCACGAAACGGTGTTGGAAGTGAACTTGGATGCGTTGGTGCACAACATGAACTACTTCAAGACGTACCTGAAACCAACTACGCAGGTTATTGCCATGGTTAAGGCAGCCGGTTACGGCAGTGGATCGCTCGAAGTGGCGAAGACCCTTCAGACACATGCTTGCGATGCCGTTGCGGTAGCTGTGGCAGACGAAGGCGTGGAGTTGCGTCATGGAGGCATCACGCTGCCCATTCTGGTGATGAATCCCGAGTTTGGCAGTTTTTCCACCATTCTCGAACACCGCCTGGAACCGGAAATCTACAGCTTCAAGTTGCTGGATGCCTTTATTCGTGAGGCTGAGCGCGAGGGTGTCAGCAATTATCCCATCCATGTGAAACTCGATACCGGCATGCACCGATTGGGGTTTGAAGAACACGAGCTGCCTGCTTTGATTGAGCGGTTGAAGGGACAAGAGTCGCTGCGTGTCCGTTCTATTTTTTCCCACTTGGCCGGTAGCGATGAAGTAAAATTTGATGCGTATACCGAGGAACAACTGGAACGGTTCGAACGGATGTCTACTACCCTGATGGGCGCGTTTGACCATCACATCCTGCGCCATATTCTTAATTCAGCCGGTATTGAACGGTATCCGGCTCATCAGTACGATATGGTGCGGCTCGGCATTGGCTTGTACGGTATTTCGGCCGTCAATCCGGCATGGGTGAAGAACGTGAGTACGTTAAAAACGACCATTCTTCAGATTCGTACCCTTGAGGCTGGTCAAAGCGTAGGTTACAGCCGTAAATGCATGCTTGAACGCAGTTCTCGTATAGCCACGTTACCCATCGGGTATGCCGACGGACTGGATCGCCATTTGGGTAACAGGGCCGGTGAAGTCGTGATAAACGGTCATCGCGCGCCCATTATCGGCAATGTATGCATGGATGCATGCATGATTGATGTGACCGACATTCCGGCCGAGGAAGGCGACGAAGTTATTGTGTTTGGTGATTCATTACCCATAGGCGAGGTGGCTGCTAAGCTTGGTACCATACCCTACGAGGTGCTCACCTCTGTTTCCAATCGTGTGAAACGCGTCTATTTTCAGGAATAAGTCGTTTTTTAAGCGGAATATTGCACACTTTTGATATAATTGTGTAATTTTGTAGTCCTAATCACAATCAAAAAAATATGTCAAACGGTTTATTGAAAGGAAAACGTGGTATCGTATTCGGTGCCTTGAACGATATGTCCATTGCCTGGAAGGTAGCAGAACGCGCTGTTGAAGAGGGCGCACTCATCACATTGACCAATACTCCGGTTGCTTGTCGCATGGGAACCGTCACTGAATTGAGTGAACGGTTGAATGCCAAATTGATACCGGCCGATGCCACCAGTGTGGAAGATTTGGAGCAGGTGTTTATTCAATCGCAGGAAGCGCTGGGTGGCAAGATTGATTTCGTATTGCATTCCATCGGTATGTCGCCCAATGTGCGCAAACGCCGCACCTACGATGATATCGACTACAACCTGTTAACAACCACGCTTGACATATCCGCCATCTCCTTTCATAAAATGATTCAGGTGGCCAAGAAATTGGATGCCATCGCTGAAGAAGGATCCATTTTAGCTTTGAGCTATGTGGCGGCTCAGCGTACATTTTATGGTTACAACGATATGGCCGATGCCAAATCGCTGCTCGAATCGATAGCTAGAAGCTTCGGCTACATTTACGGACGGGAAAAAGGCGTTCGCATCAATACCATTTCCCAATCGCCCACGATGACTACTGCCGGTAGCGGTGTGAAAGGATTCGACGGATTGTTGGACTTTTCCAACAAGATGTCTCCACTGGGCAATGCTTCAGCTGAGGAATGTGCCAATTATTGCATGGTGATGTTTTCCGACCTTACGAAAAAGGTGACCATGCAGAATTTATTCCACGATGGCGGTTTTTCCAGCATGGGTATGAGTCTGCGTGCCATGAATCAATACAACAAGAGCTTCGACGAATTCAAAGACGAAAACGGAAATCTCATCTACGGGTAAGTATTGTTTCAAAAGCTTTCTATAACTTTGTAGGCACGTTTTCAATGCAATTAAAAGGATGCTTATCAAGTTATACGCCGACAATCCGAACATCAAGGTGGTGCAAAAAATTGCCAACGCCCTGAAAGAGGGCGGGTTAATTATTTATCCGACGGATACGGTTTACGCGATCGGATGTGATATATTTCATGCCCGTGCCGTAGAGAAAATCTGCAAACTAAAGAACGAAGATCCCCGAAAGGCCAACCTTTCCTTTATCTGTGAGGACCTGAGTCAGGTAAGCGAATACGCAAAAGTAGAGACACCGGTCTATAAATTGCTTCGAAAAAACCTGCCGGGTCCGTTCACCTTTATTCTGAACGGCAGTACCCGCCTGCCCCGGTTGTTCAAGCAAAAAAACACGGTTGGCATCCGTATTCCCGACAACGAAATTGTCAAAGCTATTGTCAGCGAGTTGGGAAACCCGCTGATGAGTATGTCCTTGCACAACAAGGAGAACATTGATGAATACAACACCGATCCGGAATTGATCGATGAACGCTACGGAAGCAGCGTTGATTTGGTCATTGACGGTGGCCCCGGGGGTGAAATGCATTCAACCATCGTGGACTGCACCCAAGATGAGTTTATCGTTGTTCGCCTTGGAAAGGGGGATATTGTTTGGTAGGTCGTTTCAGCGCCCTCCACAATAAGACAATTCCGCCAATGATAAAGGGAATGCTTAACCATTGACCCATATTCAGGATCATGTTGGCTTCGAAAGCCTCCTGGTCTTCCTTGATGAATTCAATCAGGAATCGGCTGAGAAAGACGCCAATCAGGAATACACCAAGCAACAAACCTTCACGGTATTTGGCGGTTTTATTTTTCCAATAGAGAAAATAGACGGTCAAGAATGTGACCAGATAGCAGCTAGCCTCGTATAATTGAGTTGGATGAGAGGGCTGGGTGAAAATCGGTTCAGCGCCGTGTTGCCAGGTATGGATGTTTTCAACAAATCGAAAACCCCAGGGTAGGTTGGTGGCGTGTCCGTAAATCTCATGATTGGTCAGATTGCCCAAGCGGATCAGAATGGCGGCAAACGCCACTGGAACCACCAGCCTATCGAGCGTCCACAACATATTGCGGTGCGAAACAAAACGGGAAAACAGGGCTACCGCGATGAGGATGCCGATAGCACCTCCGTGGCTGGCCAACCCGCCTTCCCATATCTTGAATATGTCAAGGGGATGATCTTTGTAGCTGTCCCATGCATAGAAGAATACATGACCCAACCTGGCTCCGATGATAACGGCCAGGATGATGTAAATGAACAAGCTGTCCACCCAACCGGGGTTCGCCTTTTCGTTGGAAAACATTTTAGTCATCATGAGCAGCCCCATGTAAAAAGCGATGGCAAAAAATAATCCGTACCAGCGGACTTCCCAGCCTCCTAAAAAGAAGAGCTCGGGTTTAAATGTCCAAGTGATGAAGTTGAGCATGAGAATGGCGTTTTGAAAAAGAAAAACACGTGTTTCCCGCAAAGTTATGGATTTACGCGAAATTCTGAAATAAAACGCAACTATTGGAAAAAAATGTAATTTTATGGCCGTAGAGCTGAAAACTATGCGTGAAACTAAATCATCCATCATTATTGGAGCCGGAGTAGGAGGTTTGGCTACTGCCATCCACCTAGCCAGAAAGGGCGTCCATGTCACTATTTATGAGAAGAATGCCCTTCACGGTGGACGATGTGGCCAAATTCTACGGGATGGACACCGGTTTGACTTAGGGGCTACCATTTACCTGATGCCGTCTATATACCGCTCGACATTTGCCTCCATGGGGCTGAACATAGACGAGTGCATCTCTTCAATGCCTTTAGAAACCATTTATCGGATGTATTTCGATGATGGGGAAACCTTCGACTTTACCACCAACAAGGAATTGCTTAAAGCACAGGCTGAACGCTTGGAACCGGGCAGCTACAACCGCCTTGTCACGTATGTGGAAACCGGATACAGGTTGTTTCGTCTTTCCATGAAGCAACTGCTTGGTCGCAATTTTTTCCATGTTTTTCAATTTATCAATGTGAAAAATGTCGGGTTGATGTTCAAAATCAAGACACACGTGCGGCACATGGATTACATTCGTCGTTTTGTCAAGCATCCGCACCTTCAAAAGGCGTTTACGTTTCAAAATATCTATGTAGGGCAGAATCCTTATACAGCGCCGGCCTTATTTGCCATGTTGCCGGGTGCCGAACTGTCTGAAGGATCGCTGGCGCCCAAGGGAGGCATGTCTGCCATTCCCGATGCTTTGCTGAAGGTGTGTCGGGAATTGGGTGTGGAGGTCATTTGCGAATCACCGGTAAGACGCATTTTGGTTGCGGGGAATAATCGAGTCGAGGGCGTGGAACTGGAAGATGGAAGCCGGCACGTGGCCGACCTTGTTGTTGCGAACGCCGATCTGCCCTATGTGTACAAGACACTGCTGTGGGACAAGCGCAAGGCATGGCGACAAAGGCACATGAGCTATTCCTGTTCTGCCCTTGTATTTCACTGGGCCTTGGACAAACGTTATCCCCAACTGAAGCACCACAGTGTATTCCTAACAGAACCTTATAAAGAGAATTTTAAAAACATATTCACCGATAAGTCCATCGCTTCAACCCCCAGCTTCTATGTGTATTCACCGGTAGGGATTGACCCCTCGGTAGCGCCTGCCGGACAGGACTCGCTGACTGTCTTGGTTCCTGTGGGACACCTTGACTCGAAGAAAAATCAGAATTGGGAAGCGTTGACACAGACGGCTCGTTCCTTTGTACTCCAACGTCTTAAGCAGGAGGGACTCGAGGAATTGGAAAAACACATCAAGTTTGAGTTGACAGGCAATCCTGTTACATGGAACCAAACCTTCAACATAGTCAGGGGAGCGGTGTTTGGAAGCATTAGCCACAGTATTTTCCAAATGGGCTATTTTAGGCCACACAACCGTCACGCCAAGTACAAGAATCTGTATTTTGTAGGTGGCAGCACCCATCCCGGCAACGGGGTGCCTCTTGTCTTGCTTTCAGCCCAACTCACCAGTGAGCGCATCCTGCTGGACCTTGCCCACAATCGTTGAATTCACTGAAGGGGTACCCATCATCCAATCAGACATCGTCATGACAACGAAAGAAACAGCGTTAGCTCAATTTGAGACCATCGATTTTGAATCCATCAAGGATCATCCCAATATTTTGATTGCCGCCAATTTTTGGGACGAAGATCGTTACCAAGCTGCCAGGGTGTGCTACAAACTCATGCGTGCAGTAGACGATCTGGTGGATAATTATAAAACGGAACACCCTGTTATTGCAGCATCAGACAAAGAGGCCTTGATTGCCGAGGTGAACGATTGGATTGGGAGCATTGTGGACAACTCGAAGGTTCCTGCAGGAGACCAGGCAATTGTGGAAACCTTTGATCGATTCAAGATACCGGTATGGCCCATGAAGGCCTTTGCCCGTTCCATGATTTACGATATCATGAACGACGGTTTTCCTTCATTGGAGGTGTTTTTAGAATATGCCAAGGGCGCGTCGGTGGCTCCGGCTTCCATTTTTGTCCATCTGTGCGGGCTGACAGCTACCGATGGCGAATACAAGGTGCCCACATTTGACGTGGAGCGGGCGGCGACTCCCTGTGCGCTGTTTAGCTACCTGGTCCATATTGTGCGCGACTATCAAAAGGACACTTTTGATCACTTGCCGTATTTTGCCGACAATTTCCTGGCCAAGCAAGGGCTGTCTCGTTCCGATATTATGGCAATGGCTCATGGTGCTCCCGTAAGTGATGGTTTCAGGCAATTGATTCGTACCTATCGTTTGTTGGCCGGCGAATACCGTCAACAAACCACCGACATGATTCGTGAGGTCAGGCCGCAGCTCGGTTCGCGGTACAAACTGAGTCTGGACATCATCTTCGCCTTGTACGAAATGGTCTATGAACGGATTGATCCCGATAGGGGTGTTTTTTCCACCGAAGAATTGAATCCAACCGCTCCAGAAATCAGACAATGCGTCTATGAGACTATTCTGTGTTTTTCTGATGAGGATTGATTAAATTAATTATGCAATATAATGTGAATATTGTTTGTTTATAATCATTCTTCCGGTATATTTGTTTTCGTAAAATCATCATTTAATTGAATGAATATGGAAACAAAAGGAAAAAGAGGAAAGAAACCCATCAGTTATGCAGAATTTAGTGAAGCTGAAAAGGTGTATTTGGCCGGAAAGAGCACCGAAAAAATTGCGGCGTTCAAGGCATTGAGTGAAGCCAATAAAAAGCGTACCCTGGCACAAGTAAAAAGTAGACTCAAAAAACAAGCCGGAGGAAATACCACGACTGCAGCCAAAAAGACGAATGGAGTACTTGATGCCGTGGATGGCTTGTTCAAATCCATTAAAAAGGAAGGCAGTAAATTGACTGAAAAACAATTGGTGAAGTTGTTTGACAGACTGAAAGAAATTAATGTGAAAATTGAGGAATCAAAGGCAATAGTACGAACAAAAGAAGCCGAAGTAAAGTTGACAAAAAAGCAAAAAGCATTGACGCAAAAAAAGGCAGCGCTTGAAGCATTGAAAAAAGAAATCTCCAGGATGGAGGCTCAAAAATAAGTAGAAGAAGAAAGTTGTCAGCACCCTCGTTGTTTTTATGGTTGTCGCCGGTTTATTACAGGCTCAAGCGTATAAACTAGTAACAGTCAATACGGCAAACGGACTTTAAGCGAAGGGGCACGCTGCCAGTCTTCAAAATGATACCATATCGATACAAAACCGTGGTTTAACACGGACATTCAGCCTGTCTAAAGTGAATTCCATGATGGCCAAGAACGGAAAAGCGGAGAAATTTGCACTGGGTTGTGGTTCTGGTTGTTTGGCTTATTGCACTATAAACTTGGTTTATCTGGGAGAAAACGGGCTGGTGTATATCAAAGTGCCTTCTTTCCTGAATTAGGTGCATCTATCTGTAAGCACCAATCAAGCGGTTAATTGAGAGTCGGATGGTTTTAGATCATCCGACTCTTCGTGTGTTTTTGCTCAGAATAGGTACTTGACAGCGGCGGTGGAATCGTTTTTAGTTGGCAGTTGGAATAGTGCTACTGCTAAAATACATGTTATAGAGTATGTCGTTGGCGCCTGTTTTTTAAAAAACTTTTTTTATCTTTGATCATTCACGTGTATTATCCACCATGAAAGACAACACATCCAGGCACCTTTTTGCATCTGCCCGCCGGTATCCATATGCTGTTGCGAGAATGTTGATGCTTGTTGCAATAGGGTTTTGCAACCAAGTTGTTCTTTGTTCGAACAACCCTAACCTCACCGACGAACGGCCCTTCACCTTTGAGTTTCCTGCCACGCATGAACAGACCATCACGTTGGTTACCGATACCACTTCTTTCCTGCATTGTTGTCCCATATTGGGTAAGGTCATCAGTCCCTTTGGTCGACGGGGGGGGCGCACTCACACCGGCGTCGATGTGAAGTTGAAACACGGCGATGCCGTCGGCGCTGCCCTTAAAGGGGTAGTTAAAATGGCTAAATCTTATTCAGGCTATGGTAAACTCGTTATATTAACACACCCTGACGGGTATGAGACCTATTACGCCCACCTGAGTAAATGCCTGGTTGCAAAAGGCGATACAGTAGTTGCCGGTCAGATTGTCGGTTTGGGCGGTCGAACGGGACGCGCGACCACCGACCACCTGCACTTCGAGGTTCGGAAAAATGGAGCAGCTCAAGACCCGGAGCAGTATTTTGGATTCGCCAACGGAGACCTGAAGAAACACATTCTTTTTGGGGTTAAAGAGCTGTTCATCGCATCGGTTAAAAAGAACGAACCTCACGAAGTAAAAACAACTAGCAAGGAACCGGTCATTGAGGTACCAACCACCGATTCTTACGTGACCATCCGGCCAGGGGATACCCTGTATTCTCTGGCTAAACAGTATGGAACATCCGTCAGTCAGCTTCAAGACCTGAACCAACTTGAAGGAAGTCTGCTGAAGATAGGTATGCGTCTTCGAATAAATTGATAATGCTCAATAGTATGAAGAATAATGGTTAAGCCCATCTCTACATCGGCCCAGCATGTCAGGGATCAGTTGGAATTGTACGGAAAATCAACAGCATTTCTCGGACTTATTGATACGTTTGCCTTCGATGATGATTTGGTGAAAGGGCTTGTCGAGTTGGCAGCCTCCGATACCCCTCATCCCTTTCCTCAGTACGCTTCCCATATTTTACTGCATATTGCCCGCTCTTATACCGAAAAGCTGGAAATTCATTACGAAACGCTCCTTGACACCATTCTGTTCACGCGCAATACTTCTGTTCAAAGAAATCTTCTCGGTGCCTTACTGTGCTACCCACTCCATTCTTACAGGGAAGGCGAATTATTGGATTGGTTATTTGCCAGGATTAACAGCCCTGACAGCAAGCCGGGAATCCTTAACTACGCTGTTAGAAAACTGGCTCAATATGCCGCGAATTATCCTGAATTGGGGCAAGAAGTACGATTGGCTCTTGAACTTAGGGAAGAGCTTTCTGGGAAAATTGGATGTGTTGAATTATGATTGATGAATGGTAGTTAACTGCAACGGTTTATTTAATACGAATCATATGAGGTTGTTGTGCAAGGCTAACTGTAAGAAAATGCAACGAATAAGCAGGATCTCATTAATTTGGATCCTATTCTCAACATGTACCATTTCTACGGTTGAATCAAAAGTGTTTCGTGATGCAATGGTATTGGGTGAACAATTAAATGCACCAACCCCATTTCCGGAAATATATAATAATGATTTGATTCATCCATGTGTTCGATTTGCCCCAAATGGATTTGCCGGGCATAAATGGTGGATGGTTGCAACTCCTTATTGGGGGTTTAACTCCAGAATTGAGAATCCAATTTTATACTATGGCGTTGCGGATAACACGAGTCAAGAAAACAGCACCATCCCCAAGAATTGGACACCTGTTACGATAGTTGAAGGTACTCAAGTCTATGGATATAATTCAGATCCAAATTTGTTTTTTGATAAAGAAGGATTGTGGGTTTTATGGAGAGAATATTACACGCCTTCATGTAAAAGTGACAGTATAACAATGGGAACTTATGGAAGGTACACCACTGATGGGGTCGTTTTTAGCGATAAGAAACTATTTGCAAAAGAACATAGTACAACGGAAGATAATGAATTAAGCCCAACTGTAATTCCTGTAAATGGTAAAATCAAACTATTTGGATGTCATCATCAGTTTTCTCCCTTGAGAATTCCTGTTGGCCTTTCACTTTGGGACATTAAGGATAATGATATGTTTAACAATCAATTTATAGAAACGCAAGAGACACATCCTGTGTATAGACCGGGGTTTGACTTTTGGCATTTTGATTTGTTCAACTATAAAGATACGCTGTTTTGCGTTGTTACTCCTGAAAGAGCAAATGAGATATTATTAGGGTATAGTGTGGATGGTGCAAATTTTAAATTTTGGGATACTCCGTTACTTACAAGCAATTATACAGGAAGAAACTATTTTTATAAACCAACGGCGATGGTTATTAACGATGAGTTTTATTTAATTAACCCATGCGCTGAATTTTTCGAATATCCTCAGACGAATAGATTATGGATGTCACATATGAATTTCAATGAGTTAATTAATAAGTTGAATAGTAATGCAATCGTGTCAAATACGTCTGTCTCTGATGACGAATTAGAAATCTCATCAAGCAGTAATTCATTGATTATAAATAATAAAGGAAAGGAAATAAGAGTAAGAATCTATTCAATCAATGGGGCTGTTGTATATGACAATACAATTCAACATGGAATCAATATGTTATCATTTGATAGGGGGGTATATATTGTGGCAACTGACACGTCACGCCAGAAGGTTATTTTATAAGGGTCAATTAAAAGAGAAAAAGAAAAACGCCCGAATTTTCTTCGGGCGTTTTAATAGGGTGTTGTTCCGCTAGGATTCGAACCCAGACCAACAGAACCAGAATCTGTGGTGCTACCATTACACAACGGAACACTGTTGTTATGACAGCACAAAATTACGACTTTTTTTTCTATCAACCAATGGACATGCCTTGCTTTTTTATTGGATTCAGCCTTTCAAGTTCGCGAAAGGAAATCTTGATTTCAGAAAAAATGTCTTTCACTTTTTCAATTTTTGTCGCCCTAAACGCGTTGCTTCCGCAAAATGCGTATCCGCGGTTCATTTTCCCCTTGAAAGCATTGTACAAGGCGGAAATGATGCAGTAAGGGCTGCGGCTGATGTCGCAGGTCTTGATACAGTGAACGGGACATTTCTTGGGTTGTTGCTTGCCATCCTTGACATTCTGGAGGAACTGATTGAAAACGGCACGCCCCGGCATACCAACCGGACTCTTGATGATGGCGATATCCTTTTCTTCCGCGTTGATGTAGGTATTCTTGAACTCGAGGGATGCGTCGCATTCCTCTGTGGTGACAAAGCGGGTTCCCATTTGGACGCCGTCGGCACCCAAAGCCATGATGCGGTGCATATCCGCTCCCGTGTAGATACCTCCACCGGCAATAATGGGAATGCGTTGCCCGTAGGTATTCTCGATGGTGCGTACTACGCTAACTACTTCAGGAATCAGGTGCTCGATGGAGTAGTTGTCGTCCATGATCTGTTCAGTTTTAAAGCCTAAGTGACCACCGGCTTTTGGGCCTTCTACAACAATGGCATCGGGCAAGTAGTTATAGTTGGCTTTCCACTTCTCAATAATGAGTTTGGCCGCACGTCCTGAAGAGACGATGGGCACTAATTTGGTTATGCTGCCTTTTTCCAAAAATGAAGGTAGGTCGAGGGGCAGCCCGGCTCCAGTGAACAAAATGTCAGCCTTTTCCTTGATGGCTGTTTTGACCATATCCGCGTAATTCGACATGGCCACCATGACGTTGACACCGATGATGCCGTTTTTGGATTTTTCGCGGGCTAGCCGGAGTTCCTCCTTTAATCCCAGCATGCTGGCTTTCAGGTAGTCGGGAGAGAGTTTCTTATACAGGAGCCCAAGGCCGGCGCTAGAAATAACACCGACACCCCCCTCGTTGGCCACGGCGGATGCCAGCCCCGAGAGTGAGATGCCCACACCCATACCACCTTGAATGATGGGGATAGGTATGTGTAGGTTTCCAATGGTTAATTTTTTCATTTGGAATGGATTAAAAAAAATGAAACCATACGAGCATCCAACTGAGTTGAATGCGTTTATGTGGTTTTTACGTGCTTACCGCTTTGACAGCATGCACTTCGTATACTTAGTCATATCCTCAGGCTTACCACCGGCAATGACGGCAGCATGCTTGGCAACTTCTCCCACCGTGTATTCGGTGAAGATTGCGGCAGAAAGGCGGAACATCACATCGCGGCTTGCATCACTAATGAGCAAGTGTGACATGATGATGTAACCGGCCATTTCTACCATACGGCGGGCTTGAAAATCAATGTATTCGTTGTTCTTGTATTCCATAACCTCGGCAACAGATGCTTCGTAGGTATCTGCAAGGCCTTTCAAGGTCTCGCGCAGGTCCTGAAGTTCGGAACAGGTTTCGTCTTTTTCGTATTCGCGCATCATGTTCAGGTAGCTGCCCGTGGTCACGTGACGGATGGCCGCCACGACCTGGAGCTGGGTTGTACCCTCGTAGATGGAGGTGATGCGTGCGTCGCGGTAGATGCGTTCGCAGGCGTAGTCTTTCATGAAACCGGAGCCACCGTGAATCTGGATGGAATCGTAGGCGTTCTGGTTGCAGAATTCGCTGGCAAGTCCTTTAACCACAGGGGTACAGGCATCGGCCAACTTTTGGTAGCGTTTCATTTCGTCGCGTTCAGCCGGTTCGAGCTTGCGATCTTCGGCTATCTGTGCCCACGTCTTGTATACATCAACAAAGCGTGAGGTTTCATAGAGCAGGGTGCGGGAAGCATCCAGTTTGGCTTTCATTAGGCCCAGCATTTGGTAAACAGCCGGGAATTCGATGATGGCTTTGCCAAATTGCTTGCGGTCTTTGGCGTAGGCAAAGGCTTCGTTAAAAGCGCCCTGGCTCACGCCTACCGATTGAGCGGCAATACCCAGACGGGCGCCGTTCATCAGGGACATGACGTATTTGATGAGGCCCAGCTTGCGGTCGCCGCACAGTTCAGCCTTGGCGTTGCGGAAGACCAGTTCGCAGGTGGGTGATCCCTTGATACCCATTTTGTTTTCGATGCGACGTACGGTCACGCCGCCGTTGCGCTTGTCATAGATAAACATGGACAGCCCGCGGCCATCCTTGGTGCCTTCCTCAGAGCGAGCCAGTACCAGGTGAATATCGCCGTCACCGTTGGTGATGAATCGCTTCACGCCGTTCAGGTACCAGTAACCGTCTGTTTCGTTAAAGGTTGCCTTTAGCATGACGGCCTGAAGGTCAGATCCGGCATCGGGTTCGGTCAAGTCCATGGCCATGGTCTCGCCGGCACAGACGCGCGGCAGGAAGCGCATTTTTTGATCTTCGGTGGCAAATTCGTGTATGGTCTCGGCGCAGTCCTGCAATCCCCAGATATTGGTGAAGCCCGCATCGACCGTGCTGACCATGTCGGCACACATGATGTAGGGTACGATGGGGAAGTTCAGCCCGTCATACTTCCTGGGCAGGGTGATACCCAACAGTCCGCCATTCTTTAGGGCTTCCAGGTTTTCACTGGTGCCGGCAGCGTAGATGACCCTTCCGTCAACTACTTGGGGGCCTTCGTGATCGATACCTTCGGCGTTGGGGGCAATAATTTCGCTGCAAATTTCACCAGTCAGTTCAAGTACCTTGTCGTAGTTGTCCATGGCGTCCTCAAAGCTTTGAGGAGCTGAATCACAACAGTCTTTTTCGGCGAAGTTCCGTTCTTTCAGCTCCACGAGGTGGCGCATCAGTGGGTGGTTGAGGTGAAACCGCAGTTCCGGGATTTCGTTATATAGATTGGCCATCTTATTTCGAATTTTTCTTGTAATACTTGATGAGTTTGGGAATCACTGTTTCTACATCACCGGTGATGACGTAGTCGGCTATCGCGTTGATTGGGGCGTTTGGATCATTGTTGATGGCGATGATCAACGAACTTTCCTGCATGCCGGCGATGTGTTGAATTTGTCCCGAAATGCCGCAAGCAATGTAAAGCTTGGGGCGTACGGTGACTCCGGTCTGGCCAATCTGACGGGCATGGTCGGCATAGCCGGCATCTACAGCTGCGCGGGAAGCACCCACTTCGGCACCGAGTACGGAAGCTAAGTCGAACAACAGTTTGAATCCATCCTTGGAGCCTACACCGTATCCGCCGCTCACGATGATGGGCGACGACTTGATGTTGATTTTTGAAGCCTCCATGTGACGTTCAATCACGCTGACGACAAAATCGGTATCGGAAACGTAATCAGCTACCTTCAGGTTGTGAACAGTTCCGGTGTAGTTGGGGTCGAGGATTTCCTTTTTCATCACGCCTTCACGTACAGTGGCCATTTGAGGTCTGCAGTCCGGGTTGATGATGGTGGCCACGATATTGCCGCCAAACGCGGGGCGGATTTGGTATAGGAGGTTTTCGTACACCTTCTCAGCCTTTTTGTCTTCGTGAGAACCAATCTCTAAGGCTGTGCAATCGGCGGTAAGGCCACTGTGAAGAGCAGAAGAAACACGAGGACCCAAGTCGCGGCCTACGCTGGTGGCTCCCATAAGAGCTATCTGGGGTTTTTCTTCCTGAAACAGTTTGATAAGGATGGAGCTGTGAGGCAGTGTCGTGTACGGTGCCAGACGAGAGTCGTCGGCTACGTGAAGCACATCCACACCGTACGGGAATAGTTGTTTCTCAATACCGGTCAGGTTGCTGCCGATGGCGACGGCCTCCAGTTGGCAATTCAGTTGGTTGGCCAAGGTGCGACCTTTGGTCAGCAATTCAAGGCTGACATCTCCGACAAGGCCGTCTTCTAATTCGCAGTATACAAATATATTGTTCATGATTATCCGATGGTGTGGTTGCTGATGAGTTCTTGAATCAAGCCTTCAATGTCGGTATCGGCATCGGTAAAGGTCTTGCTTTCCTTGGATTGGAAAACGACATTTTCGATTTTTTTCACCTTGGTGGGTGAGCCGGAAAGACCCAACTGTTGTGGTTCGCACACAATGTCGTTTACGCTCCATTCACCGATATTGAGGAAATCCCTGTTGCTGTACAGGTTCATATAATCTTCGTTGCTGGCCTGGAGTTCGTTGGGAATGCGTGCGTATTTGTATTTCATCAGCCGTTTCGCATTGCGCGGGCGGCAGTTTGTGGCTGAACTGTTCACGGTGACAACCATGGGCAGCTTTCCGTCAAGTACTTCTACCCCTTTTTCAATGCGGCGTTTTACGCGGATACGGCCGTTTTCTACGGAAATAATTTCTTCAGCGTAGGTGACTTGCGACCAACCCAACTTCTCGGCAACTTGAGGACCTACCTGGGCAGTATCTCCGTCGATGGCTTGGCGGCCACAAATGATCAGGTCGGTTTCCGGTAGGTTGCGGATGGCGCAACTTAGGGCATATGATGTAGCTAAGGTGTCGGAGCCGGCAAAAGCGCGGTCGCTCAGTACGTATCCGTTGTCAGCACCTCTGTAAAGGGCTTCGCGGACTATTTCGGCAGCCCTAAAAGGCCCCATGGTTAGAATGGTTACAGTGGAACCGGGGTGAAGATCCTTGAGGCGCAATGCTTGTTCAAGGGCGTTTAGGTCTTCCGGATTGAAAATGGCAGCGAGCGCTGCGCGATTCACAGTACCTTCGGGTGTCATGGCGTCCTTGCCCACGTTCCTGGTATCCGGAACCTGTTTGGCAAGTACTAAGATGTGTAGACTCATATGGGTTTTTTAAATGTTCTTCTGTGTAACTAAAACCGAGGCATCCGACCTCGGTCGCGCAAAGGTAACAATCCCGCTTAATATCACACGAATTTTGACGAGAAAAATGCACAATAACATTCATTATGTGCAAAATATGGTTAAATATTGAAGTGAATCATTTCAGGCGATACCGAAGGCCCAACCCTAGGTTGAAACTGAACGGCTCTTCGGTACGGATGGAGGAGGGTTGGTCGGTGTTGTAACAATAGGATGCACCGGGTTCCAGGTACAAGGATAAGCCGGAAGCATATTCGTAACTTATACCCGCCAGACCGTTGGAAGAAGGTTGAACGCCGTAAACGGGTTGGCTGCCTGTCCAGGTGTTGGCATCGCCGTTTTGCGCCACGACCGTTGAGGTCTGGGTAGCCGCAACTCCTTTCTCAATGGCCCCTCCTAGCGCTAAATAAACGCGCAGACCGCTTCTTTGGTACACGTTGAAAGCCAACCTGACGGGAATGCCCACGTAATGTAGTTCCCTACGCAGGGTAAAGGAGGATGTGCCTGTCATGCCTTCCGTCTTGGAGTACATGTAGGTGTAGTAACAACCCGTCTGAAGTTCCAGCGAGCTGTTAAGTGGTATGGAGAGAGAAAGACCTACATTGATCGGTAGGGAATACGTGGCTTCGTAATTGCTGAGGTTGGAAGATGAAATGTTGTCCGGAGCTTCCCATTCGTTTCTGGATGTGACTGCGCTTCGCAACGAGATGCCCTGAGATCCGTCCAATACGGAAAGGCCATTGTTGTATTCGCTGGAAGTGGATAATAAAGGGTCAGAACCTTGATTCATGTTGACAAAAGACAGCAGACGGTTTGCTCCGTTCACATTCAGTCCAGCCTGCATTTTTCCACGTTTCTGATGTTTAATTGTCATTTTGGCTCTTGCATAAGCCTCGTTTACACTGATAGCAGACCCTGCATCCAAGGTGGTGAATTGAGTCGCTTTCAGTTTGATCAACCGTTCGTGCGACGTTGAATCAGCGGTCGAGTTGGTTGATCCTGCTTCTTCCTGTAAGTTGGGAGCAGAGGGTACTGCCAGTTTTTTGATTTTTATCGGCGTGGTTATGGCTTGAGTCAGGAAGGGTATTTCCTGTTGTTTGATCGTGGTTGGTCTCTTTTTTAGGGTTTTTTTTGCGGTTTTTTCAAGAACCGATCCTAGATTTTGTTGAGGTTGTTCCACCGGAAGGGGCAGTAGGAAGAGCAATCCCAAACAGGCAGCAACAGCCAGGCTTGTAGCCCACAGTGTAAAGGGAATAGGCTGTTTCCCTGTTGTGGGAAGGGCTTTTGCTGCGGCAACCAGTGGCAGGCTCGGTAGCATCAGCGATTCAAATGAAGGTGCTTCTGCCGTATGGTTTATCAATTTTGACTGGCAAACTCCACGAAGCAGGCCTTCTCCCGGTACTTCGTCCCGGAATAGCGCATCGAACGATGGGGTATCGGCCGTATAGCCGTCCAGTTTCGTCCTGATCTTTCGTCTGTCGTCTTTTTCTGACATGGTCATGTATAAATGGTCAGCATCTCCTGCAACAATTGTTTGGCGCGTGTTAAATACACCCTGGAGGAGCTTTCCGTTATGTTCATCGCCTGGGCGATTTCCTTGTGCGAGAATCCTTCTACCACAAACAGGTTGAATACACTCCTGTAGGTATCGGGCAATCGCTGAATGATGGCAACCAACTCTTCGGCTTGCATTTTATCAAGCACGCCGTAATCGCTGCTGCTCAAGGCGTAAGCCTCTTCAATCTGTTGGCTGTATCCTTCATCGACTTGTTTCCGTAAATATTCCAACGCTGTATTGATCATAATGCGTCGTACCCAACCTTCAAACGATCCTTTACACTCGAAATCGTCGATGTGGGAAAATACCTTAAGAAAACCGTCGTGCAAAAGGTCCTTAGCCGTTTCCCTGTCTTTGCAATACCGTAAACAAACCCCCATCATCTTGCCCGCATAAGTCTCGTAAAGCTGCTTCTGCGCCTTACGGTCACCCTCTTTGCAGGCTGCGATGAGTTGTTTTTCTGTGTTTACGGCATCAGTCATGTGACACGTATAGAGATGAATATTCGACGAAAACGTTACAAAGGAAGCGAAAATAATGCGTGTCAGAAAGGGCTTTGATAAACAAAAAAGAGCATTCCGACAATACTCCTGTCGGAATGCTCTTTACTAAGCTGAAAGAAAAGAGTAACCTTTTTTACCTCATAGAACGTTGAAAGTTGGGGGCACCTGCACCGATTAGCATACGCTGCGGAGCATTGTTGAATGCCATGGTCGGGTTGAATTGAGGAGCCAATACTTCGTGGTTGGCAACCATGTATTCGAATTTTTCCTTTTGATAGCCCTTCAAGACTGACTTTATTTCCTTAGCCTGGGCGGTGATGATATTCTTTTTGGCTTTTCTTGCTTCTCTTCCGGTCAGTTTGGAATTGGTTGCATTGTAGGCGTCCATGTCAGTGTATTTCTGGTTGATGGACAGAATTTCTACGGTTTGCTCATCGGAGAGGTTTAGGGAACTGACAAGTTGACTGGTCTGTTTGAAGGCACGGTCGGCATAGGTGTTGGTACGCGTTGTTTGGGCCATTAAGGTTGTACCGGCGATTAGTAACATTGTTACGATAATTGACTTCATTGTTTTCATAATTGTATGTATTACTTGTTTTGTGTTATGGTTTGTTTCCCGTCTCTGTAGCTTAGAGTCGGGGTTTATCGATTTGTTTAATCGATTGTAGGTGAATAGTTTGATAATTAAGGAATAATGACGTTTCGGACACTTTTTTGTGCTTTCACCGATGGGATTCGTTCATTTGGCGGTAAAATTCAAACCAACAGGCCCTTGAAAGTTGTACCTTTGCGGGCAATAATCAGGTCGTAGGTTTCTAGACGTATTCAATATATATGGGAGCAGTAAAATGGATAGGCGGCGTCATTGGTTGGGCTACCGGCGGTATGTTGGGAAGCCTTATCGGTTATGCGGTGGGCTCAGCGGTAGATAACGCCATCTCTGGCCATCAGGGAAACGGTGGCTGGCTGCAAAGCGAACAAGGTCGTGTTAGGGGAAGTCGCCCTGTGACCATGGAAGGCGACTTCGGGGTGAGCTTGTTGGTGCTTTCGGCTTCGGTCATGCGTTCCGATAACCGGATTGTGAAGGCAGAACTCGATTTTGTCAAAGAATTCTTTGTCAAAAACTTTGGGGTTGTCAAGGCCAAGGAATACATTCTCCTGTTGCGAGAGTTGCTTAGCCAAGATTACGACATACGGGCAGCCTGCCAACAGATCAAGCAGTTTATGGATCTCGCATCGAGGGTTCAACTGCTACATTACTTGTTTGGCCTTTCGTTGGCCGATGGAGATGCGAACCCCAGCGAGGTGGAAACAATTCGGGCCATGTCGGCTTGGTTGGGTATATCCACCTCCGACTACGAGTCCATCAAGGCCATGTTTATTAAGGATCAATCGAGCCCCTATAAAATTCTGGAGATTGATCCCCAGGCCACCGACGAGGAAGTAAAGAAAGCCTACAAAAAAATGGCTATTAGGTATCACCCTGACAAGGTTGCCCACTTGGGTGACGATGTGCAAAAAGCTGCCAATGATAAATTTAAGGAGGTGAATCAGGCTTACGATCACATCAAAAAAATCAGGGGAATGAATTGATTCGTGCTTTTTTCAGCAAAAAAATAACAATTTTCTTGTGAGAGTGAAAAACACCTCCTACATTTGTGACCTGTAAAGAAAAAACGATGAATACAATCATGCGCACATATTGGTGGCTCAGCAAACTTCAACAACGATGGTGAGGTAGGGAATCCGTGTGCATTAGTTAGATAATGATAAGGCCTGTTGAACTCACAACAGGCCTTTTTTTTTGTTTTTTGATGAATCAGTACAAACACAATAGAACAATCACACCATGTATCAAGTAGACGAAAATGGATATTACGGGGAATTCGGCGGAGCGTATGTGCCGGAAGTCTTGTACGGACAGGTCGAGACATTGCAGAAACGATACCTTGAAATCATGCTTGCTCCCGACTTTCAAGCAGAGGTAGACGCGTTACTGAAGGATTACGTGGGGCGTCCTTCTCCGCTTTACCTAGCCGGTCGATTGTCGGAACGCTATGGGTGTAAGGTATACCTGAAACGGGAAGACCTGAACCACACAGGGGCTCACAAGATCAACAACACCATTGGCCAAATTGTCTTGGCTAGACGAATGGGTAAGACCCGCATCATTGCGGAAACCGGCGCTGGTCAACACGGGGTGGCCACCGCTACAGTCTGTGCCCTGATGAATATGGAATGTGTGGTTTACATGGGTAAGACCGACGTAGAACGCCAACACCTGAATGTGCAGAAAATGAAGATGCTGGGAGCCACCGTTATACCGGTAACTTCGGGCAACATGACCCTGAAGGATGCCACCAATGAGGCCATGCGCGACTGGTGTTGCAACCCGGCGGATACTTTTTACATAATTGGTAGTACGGTGGGGCCACATCCTTACCCCGACATGGTGGCACGGTTTCAGTCCGTCATCAGCCGCGAAATCAAACAACAATTACTGGAGAAAGAGGGCAGGGATTCCCCGGATTATGTGATTGCCTGTATTGGCGGTGGTAGCAACGCAGCCGGCGCTTTTTATCACTTTCTCGATGAACCGCGTACAGCCTTGGTTGCTGTCGAGGCTGCCGGTAAGGGGCTGGAAACCGAGGAAACAGCCGCATCCATCCAGTTGGGACGTTTGGGCATTCTTCATGGTTCTAAAAGCCTGATCATGCAAACTCCGGATGGGCAGATTATCGAGCCCTATTCCATTTCGGCGGGGCTGGATTATCCGGGTGTGGGCCCTATTCATGCTCATTTATACGCCGTCGGTCGTTCACAGGTCTTGGCTGCCACCGATGATGAGGCACTGACTGCCGCTTTTGAGTTGACCCAACTCGAGGGCATCATTCCTGCTTTAGAGAGTGCACACGCGTTGGCGGCATTGCCCAAACTTACCTTCAAACCCGATGATGTGGTTGTTGTCAACCTGTCAGGACGGGGCGACAAAGATATGGAAACGTATATTAACCAATTTAATACCAACGCATTATGACTTATTCTTTGCATACCCAATGCCGCAAGCTGTTGGCTGATCTTCAGACGCCTGTTAGTCTGTATTTGAAAATAAGGGATATATATCCATGCTCCGCCCTTTTGGAAAGTTCCGACTACCATGGGGGCGAAAATAGTTTTTCCTTTATCGGTTTCAAACCGGTGGCTGAATTCAAGTTGGAAAAGGGGTTGATCACCGAACTTTTTCCCGATGGTACAACCCAGGAAACCTGTGTTTCGAGCGGCGTGAACGTACCGGATCGGTTTCAGGCTTTTGTCCGTTCGTTTTCCATCACGGAAGACAACAATACATTGGGATTCAACGGTTTGTTTGGTTACTCCTCGTTTGAGGCCGTGCGCTATTTTGAAGATGTACGCATGAATAAGGCCGCAACGGACGGTTCGGACATTCCCGACATCCGATATATCCTGTACCGCTATACCATCGGTATCAACCACCATAAAAACGAACTGACCCTGGTTGAGAATGTGTTCGACGGCGAAGAGAGTACGATGGACGAGGTCTTGGCCTTGATTGACAACCGCAACTTCGCTTCTTATGATTTCAGCCTAACCGGAGAAGAACAGTCCAACATCACCGATGAAGCATACAAGCAGATGGTAACCGAAGGCAAACGGCATTGCTACCGGGGCGATACCTTCCAGATTGTGCTGTCACGCCGGTACTCTCAAACATATAAGGGTGATGATTTCAAGGCATACCGCGCGTTACGCTCCATTAATCCATCACCGTATTTGTTTTACTTTGATTTTGGCTCGTACCGGATTTTCGGATCGTCACCCGAGGCTCACCTGGTGGTGAAAAAGAACAAGGCCTACATTGATCCCATTGCCGGTACGTTCCGACGGACGGGGGATGATGAAAAAGACCTGCAACTGGCCGAAGAGCTGCGCCGTGATCCAAAGGAAAACGCCGAACACGTCATGTTGGTTGATTTGGCCCGAAACGACCTGAGCCGCAACACCAAGAATGTCAAGTTGGAAATCTTCAAGGAAATCCAGTACTATTCACACTTGTTACACATGGTTTCCAGGGTAAGTGGCGAGCTGCAACCCGAGACCAATGTGTTTAAGTTGTTTGCCGACACCTTTCCGGCAGGAACCTTATCGGGTGCACCCAAGGTGAGGGCCCTTGAATTGATTGACAGTATTGAGCCGCATGCCCGCGGGTTTTACGGGGGTTGTATCGGATACATCGGGTTGAACGGTGACTTCAATCAGGCCATCACCATCCGTTCCTTCCTGAGCAAAAACAATACCTTATACTATCAGGCTGGTGCCGGTATTGTGGCTAAGTCGGTGGAAGAGAGTGAACTTCAGGAAGTTAACAGTAAGTTGGCGGCTCTTAAGCTGGCACTGGATTTGGCCGGAACGCTTAAAAATTGACACGCCATGATACAAGAACCTCTCACTAAGCCGTATGGATCGCTCCGCATTTTGGTGTTCGACAACTACGACTCGTTCACGTATAACCTGGTTCATATGTTGCATGCTTTAAGCGATGCAACCATAGACGTGGTTCGCAACGACAAGCTCAATTTGGACGATGTCGTGAAGTACGATAAAATCGTTCTTTCTCCCGGCCCCGGAATACCCTCTGAAGCGGGGATGTTGCTCGAGCTGATTCGTCGGTATGCACCGACCAAAGATATGTTGGGCGTTTGTTTAGGGCATCAGGCCATTGCTGAGGCGTTTGGCGCTACCCTCATCAACCTGGGTGAAGTGCACCATGGATTGTCTGAACCCATTCATCGCATTGCTTACGACCCCTTGTTTGAAGGCTTGACCGATACGTTCGATGTGGGGCGGTACCATTCTTGGTCGGTAAGTCCGGATGGGTTGCCCGACTGTTTTGAGGTGACCAGTCTGGATGATGAAGGACAAATCATGTCCATGCGTCACAAGACACTACGGTTGCGTGGGGTCCAGTTTCACCCCGAATCGGTATTGACTCCCGATGGGCAACGTATAATGAGCAATTGGTTGTCATTGACGGACCAAACGTTACTGAAATAAATAAACAACGATACCGATGAAACAGTTACTGAACAGACTTTTCGAACACCAATTTCTGACTTCCGATGAGGCGGCGGCCGTACTCATCAATATGGGTCGCGGGCACTACAACGAACAACAAATTGCGGCATTTATCAGTGTCTTTTTGATGCGGAGTATTACTATCGATGAACTGGCCGGTTTTCAACAGGCGTTGCTCGAGTTGGCCATCCGGATAGACTTATCGGAGTTTGAACCGATTGACATCGTGGGTACCGGGGGCGATGAAAAGAATACCTTCAACATTTCCACGCTCAGTTGCCTGGTGCTGGCCGGTGCCGGCTATAAGGTGTGCAAACACGGGAATTACGGAGCCACTTCGATTTCGGGTTCTTCCAATGTGATAGAGCAGCACGGTGTAAAATTTACCGCCGACCACGATGCCTTACGTCGCTCCATTGATACCTGTAACCTGGCCTATTTACACGCGCCCTTGTTCAATGCAGCCATGAAAACGGTTGCACCCGTTCGGAAGGCCTTGGGGGTACGCACTTTCTTCAACTTGCTTGGGCCGTTGGTCAATCCGGCCAGTCCGCAGCGTCAATGCTTGGGTGTGTACAACCTGAAAATGGCCAGGCTCTACGAATATACCTATCAACAGACGGGAATTGACTTTGCCATCATCCATAGTCTGGACGGCTACGACGAATTATCCCTGACCGGAGACATGAAAATTGTTCGCAATGGGGGTGAAGAGGTGTATAAGCCAAGCGACCTGGGTTTTACACGTGTACGTCCTGAGGAATTGTACGGTGGTGCCACCATTCGGGAAGCGTCGATGCTCTTCGATCGCGTGCTGGAAAACAGCTGTACGGCGGCTCAAAAGAACGTGGTTCTAGCCAATTCAGCCGTTGCCATGCAGGTGATGAATCCATCCTTGACGTTTGCAGCCGCGGTTGATCAATCCAGAGAATCACTTGAAAGCGGTAAGGCATTGGCGGCTTTTACGCGTTTTATTGCACTCAATCAATAAGGAGGTCAGCATGAATACAACCGATATTTTACAGGAGATTGTTGCTGCCAAGCGGGTGGAAGTTGCATCACGAAAGGCTGTCATGCCCATAGACCATTTGGCCAATCAATGTGCAGGACTGAAGCCGGGGCGTTCGCTGAAGGCAGCCTTGGACGCTTCGCCAACAGGTATCATTGCCGAATTCAAACGAAAGTCACCGTCGAAAGGCTATTTGTTTGAGGGTGCCGATGTTTCTTTCGTGGCTTCGGCTTACGAGGCCGCCGGCTGTACCGGTATGTCGGTGCTGACGGACTGTCCCTATTTTGGGGGAACCATCCGTGACCTTAAAACGGCTCGATCGCTGGTGAATGTTCCAGTTTTGCGTAAGGATTTTATCATCGACCCTTACCAGCTCTATGAATCGAAGATGCTGGGTGCCGATGTTATTTTACTGATCGCCGCCATTTTAACACCCGATGAGGCCTATGATTTGGGTGAGCTGGCGCACGAATTGGGTATGGAAGTGTTACTGGAGGTTCACCAGATGGAGGAACTTGAGTATGTAAGCCGTTTCACGGATATGCTGGGTGTAAACAATAGGCAGTTGAGAACGTTTAAAACCGATGTGCAGACCTCGTTTGAACTGGCTTCCAAGGCTCCGGCCGGTGTTACCCTGGTGTCAGAGAGCGGACTGAATGACGCTGCTACCATTCAGGCGTTACGTGCGGTTGGATTTAAGGGATTTCTTATGGGTGAAGCCTTTATGAAGACGTCTGAACCGGGCAACGCATTGGCATCACTGATCAATTCCCTAAACAAATAAAGGAAACCGTATGAAATCAGTAATCAACAACCTGCGCGTGAAAATCTGTGGGATGCGTGAACCGGAGAACATTCATGCGGTGGCCTCTTTGCAACCGGATTTCATGGGCTTCATTTTCTACGAGTATTCTACTCGCCACGTTTCAGATGAGTCGGGTTTGTCGCGTGACTTGGTTGAATCACTGATGGGAAAAGGGATTACCCCCGTGGCTGTATGTGTGAACGCTTCGTTTGATGAGGTGCTGGCTGTGGTTAGAAAGTACAGCTTTACTGCTGTGCAGCTTCATGGAACAGAAACTCCTGCCGATTGCCTGCGGTTAATGGGTGAAGGGTTAACGGTGTTTAAAGCATTTCCTGTAGCAGTTAAAGACGATGTAACGCTATCGGCAGCCTACGATGGTTGTTGCTCCTACTTTTTATTCGATACCAAAAATGCCCTTCCTGGTGGTTCAGGAAGTCAATTTGATTGGACTGTCCTTCAGGCCTATTCGGGTAAAACACCTTTTTTCTTGAGTGGTGGGTTGGATCTGGATTCCGCAGCAGCTGTGAGGGCGTTTTGTCACCCCCTTCTCTGTGGTTTCGATCTCAACAGCCGGTTTGAATTCGCGCCCGGATTGAAGGACGCATCTCGCTTGAAGGCATTTATCGACCAGTTATCAGAACGTGATTGTTAGACAAAATAGAACGTAAACAGTATGTCAAATAGAATTAATGCATTGTTTCAACGGAAGCCATCCAATCTGCTTTCCGTGTATTTTACAGCGGGATTTCCGCACCTCGATTCCACCGTGCCCGTTTTACAGGCTTTGCAGAATGGAGGTGTAGATATGGTTGAGGTGGGCATTCCTTTTTCCGACCCGATGGCCGATGGCCCTGTAATTCAGGCCAGTTCACATCTGGCATTGTTGAATGGCATGACATTGAAAATCTTGTTTTCCCAGTTGGCGTCGATGAGGCCTGCCATTCACATACCTGTTATCCTGATGGGGTACACGAATGTTGTGCTGCAGTACGGTTTGGAAGCTTTCTGTGCATCCTGCCGTGAAGTGGGGGTAGACGGGATTATTCTTCCCGATCTTCCCATGGACGAATACCTAAGGGAATACAAACCCGTGATGGACGCATACGGCATAGTCCTAATCTTGCTCATCACGCCGGAAACGTCGGATGAACGCATCAGGGCCATTGATGAGCACACGAGCAGCTTCATATATATGGTATCGTCTGCTTCTATAACCGGTGCTCAGACCACATTCAACGACCAGAAGACAGCTTATTTCAAACGTATCCAGGAAATGGGGCTAACGAATCCTCGTCTAGTCGGTTTTGGCGTTTCCAACAAAGCCACCTACGAAGCTGCCTGCGCGTATGCTGCCGGTGCCATTGTGGGCAGTCGGTTCATTGAATGCCTGCGAGCATCTTCATCGCCTGAAAAGGGCGTTGCCTGTTTGCTTGATGGGTTAAAGTAACGAGGACATTCAATGCTGAATTGTTGTTAAAATCGAGGATATATGCCGGTATGGCTGAAACAATTCCCGCATTCTATCGTCTTTGGTATATACGACTTTTTAACCAAAACATGTCAACGATGAAAAATCCTACTTCCAAACAGGCAAACCGCCGGTACCGTTCGGGTTACTCATGGGCCAAGATCGGTAATCATATCAGATTACGTCTTTTTGCTGTCATCCTGTTATGTGGTTTTATAAGCGTAGGTACTGCGGCATGGAGCCAGACGCGCAGCACAACAACGTCGACGTCACCTACACCGACACGAACCGAAAAAGCAGCGGACGCTAGAGCCGAGAAGAAAGCTGCCAAAACCCGTTCGAGTGAAACCAAAAAAGAGTCGATCAAGAAAGAACTGGATAAACGGGAGGAAGCCGTTCGTAAAGAGACTGTAAAACAGGAGACTACGCGCAACCGCAACCAAGAATCAACGCGTAACCAAGAAACAACACGCAACCAAGAGACAACGCGTAACCAGGAAACAGACGTTAGGCGGGAATCCGACCGTCTTGGGCGCGAAACGCAGTCACTACGCGGCGCTAATGATCGTCTAGATGGTACTCGTGATGGTGGTTTGCAGCGCCGTCCCGTACAGCAGCCTGAGGATGTGCGTGGAAGCCGGTCGACTGATTCGCGTGTTGCTCCTTCCACCCGTTTGAGCAGTGGATACCGTTTGACCCCCGGTAACCCCCGACCCGAACGAATTAAGTTTCAACTACCGGATAGTCGATTTAGATACGATAACGAGCGGTGTGAATATTGTTTTGGTGTTGGGTTTATCTATACCTACGATCATTTGCATAGGCTGCGTTGTACGCACTGTTTAGGCAGGGGATTTGCACCTGGTTACTTCACTCAATTGGACGATGTTTGCCCCATTTGTTATGGTCCGGTTAATAGCCACGGGCAATCGCACCGCCGTTCCATCCAAAACTGTGCACGGTATGTGACCAATCAACTTAATCAACTATTGGACTTGTCGCGTTCTCAAGAACGAAAGATTAATCGCATCATTGTTGAATACCTGCGAGACAGTCGCTACGACGATTGGTTTGATTCGGTTGTAACCAGAGACAGACTGATTCAAAGTGAACTTTCCTACCGTCAACGTGACAAATACATCGATTTTATGAATAATTTGGACAGTCGTGATCTATGTGACAGGTGTTTTGATTACTTTTAACCGTTTTTTAGTGAGATCATCTTTTTTTTCGACATTGACCGATGCAAATTAAACCTTTCAATAAACCAATACTCTAACGAGTGAAGTCTCCGATACTAATTAATCAACTAAATTAATCTTTCGTATGAAAACACGTAAAACAATTATTCTTGCCGCATTGGTTGCTGTAAGTGGTCTTGTAGTCGCCCAAGGTATGGGTGGTGGCATGGGTCGTATGTCATCTTCAGACCGTGCAGTTAGAGAAGTAGAAACACTGAAAACAACCTTGTCGTTGGATGCAGCCCAAGCTGCCAAATTGCAGGCAATCAGCATCAAATTTGCAAAACAAGATTCAGTTAGTATGGCAGCAATGTTCGCCGGTGGCGGTCAACCCGACATGGCAAAAATGCAAGCAGATAGAGCAGCTACCACAGAAGCTAAAACAAAAGAATATAGCGCTATTTTGACTCCTGACCAACAAGCTAAATACAAAACATACTTGACAGAACAAGCTGCACAACAAGCAGCACGTCGTGCCCAAGGCGGCGGTGGTTTTGGTGGCGGTGCCCCACAACAATAATCGAACAATCGATTCATTGATAAAGGACCGGCGTGTTTTTTAGGGTATTGGTTCAAATACGCTGGAACAGTAGCAGCCTCGGAGTGATCCGAGGCTGTTTTATTTTTAGGGGGGGGGCTCACGCCCCGAAGATCAGACCATTGGTGTTTGCCGTCACGCGGATGATTTGGCCTGGTTCAAGCTGTTGGCTAATCAATTGCTTGGATAGTTCGTTGAGCAGGTGGCGCTGGATGGCCCGTTTGATGGGGCGTGCGCCGAACTGCGGGTCGAAACCGGCATCAGTGAGCCAATCCACAGCTTTTTCGCTTACTTCGAGACGAACGCCATTTTCTTCCAATTGTCGCACGACAGGCTTGAGTTGCAGTACAACAATTTGCCGTATTTCTTCCCGCGTGAGGGGTGTGAACATAATTAGTTCATCGATGCGGTTCAGAAACTCGGGTCGTATGCTCTGTTTGAGCAGTTCGAAAACCGTGTCACGTGTTTTTTCGATGAGTTCCTCCCTATTTGAATCGGTGAGGTGCTCGAAACTTTCACGAATCAGGTTAGACCCGATGTTCGAGGTCATGACAATGATGGTGTTCTTGAAGTTGACCATCCTGCCCTTATTATCGGTCAACCGTCCATCGTCCAACACCTGTAGCAAGACGTTGAATACGTCGGGGTGAGCCTTCTCAATCTCATCGAAAAGCACCACGGAGTAGGGCTTATGCCGGATGGCTTCCGTGAGTTGGCCGCCCTCATCGTATCCCACATATCCAGGAGGCGATCCGATGAGTCGGGTAACGGAAAACTTTTCCTGATATTCTGACATGTCAATTCGTGTCATCTTATTTTCATCGTCAAACAGGTAATCGGCCAGGGCTTTGGCCAGTTCGGTTTTTCCCACACCGGTAGTGCCTAGAAAGATAAACGAACCGATGGGGCGCTTGGGGTCGCTCAATCCTGCACGACTACGACGTACTGCATCGGAAACGGCGGAAATGGCTTCGTCCTGTCCGATGACCCGCTTGTGGAGTTCTTCTTCCAGGTGCAGGAGCTTGTCCTTTTCGGTCTGCATCATTTTATTGACCGGGATGCCCGTCCAACGGGAAACAACATCGGCAATATCCTGGCTGTCCACTTCCTCCTTGATCATTGGATGGTCGCCCTGCAGTTTGTGTAACTGCTCCTTGGCTTGTTCGATGCGTGCGTCTACTTCCTTGATTTTCCCGTAGCGGATCTCGGCTACTTTGCCGTAATTGCCTTCGCGTTCGGCCTTGTCGGCTTCGAATTTCAGGTTTTCCACGTCGATTTTTCCTTGCTGGATGATGTTGACCAGGCTTTTCTCGGCGTTCCATTTGGCTCTCAGTGAATTGCCGGTTTCTTTCAGGTTGGCAATTTCTTCGTTGAGTGTGGCTAATTTTGAGGCATCGTTTTCCCGCTTGATGGCTTCCCGTTCGATTTCAAACTGCATGATGCTTCGCTCGTTTTTATCAAGTTCTTCGGGAACGGAATCAACTTCCAGTCGCAGGCGTGCTGCGGCTTCGTCCATCAGGTCGATAGCCTTATCGGGTAAGAAGCGGTCGGTGATGTAGCGGGTTGACAGCTCAACGGCAGCCAGGATGGCTTCATCCTTGATACGCACCTTGTGGTGGTTTTCATACCGTTCCTTCAGGCCACGTAGGATGGCCACCGTGCTGGCTTCGTCCGGCTCGTCCACGTGTACTATCTGAAATCGACGTTCCAAGGCTTTATCCTGTTCAAAGTACTTTTGGTATTCGTTGAGTGTCGTGGCACCAATGGCTCGCAACTCTCCCCTGGCAAGGGCCGGCTTGAGGATATTGGCGGCATCCATGGCGCCTTCTCCCTTGCCGGCACCCACCAATGTGTGGATTTCGTCGATAAAGAGAATGATTTCTCCCTGGGCCTGAATGACCTCGTTGACTACCGATTTCAGCCTTTCCTCAAACTCGCCTTTGTATTTGGCTCCGGCCACCAGTGCACCCATATCAAGCGAGTAAATCTGCTTGCTTTTCAGGTTTTCAGGGATATCACCCCGGACAATACGATGAGCCAATCCTTCAGCTATGGCCGTTTTTCCGGTGCCCGGTTCTCCAATAAGGATGGGGTTGTTTTTGGTACGGCGACTCAGAATCTGCAGCACCCGGCGGATTTCCTCATCCCTACCGATTACAGGGTCGAGCTTGCCTAAGCGGGCGCGCTCGTTTAGGTTGATGGCGTATTTGTTTAGCGCATTGTAGGTTTCTTCCGCCGATTGAGAGGTTGCCTTGTTGCCTTTGCGCAAGTCGCGAATGGCTTCGAGTAGGGTCTTCTCGTTCAGGCCGGCCTCCTTAAGCAGGTTGCTAAGGGCGTTTTTCTCTGCCACGAGGGCTAATAGGATGAACTCGATGGATACAAATTGGTCGCCCTCCTTGCCGGACAAGTCGATTGCCTTTTGCAGGATGGTATTCGTCTCTCCCGACAGGTAGGGCTCACCATTCATTACACGCGGATAGCCGTCCAACAGGATAGCTAACCCACTTTTCAGGTGGGCCATTCTTGCTCCCGATTTATTCAATAGGTAATCGGTCACGTCTTGTCCGATTTCCAGTACCCCCGCTAACAGGTGAGGCGTCTCAATAGCTTGTTGTTGCTTGTCTTTAGCGGTATCGATGGCTTTTTGAATGGCTTCCTGTGACTTAATGGTGAATTGATTGAAGTTCATAATAGTTGGATTTATCTGTCAGTAGAACACAGCAAATATGCTGCCAAGGATGCTAAAATGACAATATAACAGTTGTTACTGGTGTTATATGACAGAGTGACATAAGTAATGGTGCGATTACTTGTTGATACTTTTTCTTGCAAATATTTAAACGATGTTAATGTAAATAAATAGGTTCTTCTGAATTAAAAGGTATATTTGTTGGTATAACACCTGATAACTGAAAAAGTATGAGAAATAAGACAGTATTTTTTTGCGTTGTGTTGGTTGTATCCTTAGGGGGATGCACTTCCAGATCTCATATCGTTGAAGGCGTGGACCGTTCAAATCTGGATACGACTGTTTCGCCCGGTGTGGACTTTTATCAATTTGCCACTGGTGGATGGCAAAAGGCAAACCCCATGCCGAACGAATATGCCCGTTATGCGACATTTGACCAACTGGCTGAACGAAACATCAAACAAACCCAACAAATCATTGAAGAGTTGGGAAAGACAAAGCACAAAAAAGGTTCCGTTGCTCAAAAGATTGGTGACCTGTACCGGATTGGCATGGACAGTCTTCGTTTGAATCGAGAAGGGGTAGCGCCAATTAAGCCTTTACTCGATGAAATACAAGGACTTAAAACGCGGACAGCACTGGCAGATCTTATGGCATCAAAACTGGATGTCGGATTCAATCCGTTTTTCACTGTTGCTGTAGGGCCTGATGACAGGAACAGCTCCATCAACATACTGCACCTGTATCAGGGCGGATTGGGACTTGACGAAAGGGATTATTACTTGCTGCAGGATAAAGAATCCCAGACTATACGCGATGGTTACAGGAAGCTCATCCAAGCTCAATTCAGTAACGCGGGTTTTACCGCAAAAGAAGGCATGAAAGCTTCGGAAGCTGTATTGTCTATTGAGACGACGTTAGCCAAGTCGCACTATGCCAAGGAAAAGGTTCGTATGCCTGAGCTGAATTATCATAAGATGTCGTTGGCAGCACTTGGAAAAGAAACCGGCTCATTTGACTGGAAGCGTTTTTTGGGGATAATGGGCATCAAGCGCTTGGATTCCCTCAATGTAGGCCAACCTGAAGCCATCTATGAGGCTGTTAATCTGTTGGAAACGCGTCCGTTGGATGAAGTGAAAGCGTATTTTTTATGGTGTGCCATCAATAGCAATTCGAGTTTCTTGAGCGATGTCTTTAATCAAACTGATTTTAATTTCTATGGACGTCAGATGACAGGCGCCACCGTGTTACAACCTCGATGGAAACGCGTTGTCGGTATGGTGGAAGGGTGTTTGGGTGAAGCGGTAGGGCAAATGTATGTGGAAAAATACTTTCCAGCTTCGTCCAAAAAGCGCATGCTTAAATTGGTAAACAACCTCAGGACATCGTTGGGAGAACGAATTGAGGGCCTGAGTTGGATGAGCGATACAACCAAGGCTAAGGCCAAGGAAAAATTGGCTACCATCATCGTAAAGATTGGGTATCCCGATAAATGGCGTGATTATGATGCGTTGATGATTAACGAAGATAGTTATTTGGCCAATGTTCACCGTGCCATGCATTTTGACTACGAATACAGTCTGAACAAGCTGGGCAAGCCGGTTGACAAGAGTGAATGGCTTATGTTCCCTCAGACGGTCAATGCCTATTACAACCCAAGTACGAATGAGATTTGTTTCCCGGCTGGTATTTTGCAGCCTCCTTTCTTTTTCGCCAATGGCGACGATGCTGTAAACTACGGTGCTATCGGGGTTGTCATCGGACACGAAATGTCTCATGGATATGACGACCAGGGCCGCAAGTACGACAAGGTAGGCAATATGGTTGAATGGTGGACACCGGGAGATGCGGACCGATTTACAAAAAGGACACAGGTATTGGTAGACCACTTCAACGCCATCAAGGTGTTGGGTGAGGTACATGCCAATGGTGCGTACACGTTGGGTGAGAACATTGCCGACAACGGTGGTTTGCAGATAGCCTTTCATGCTTTCAAGAAAACCCGCGAAGGTAAATTGACCACACCCATTGACCGTTTTACGCCCCAGCAACGTTTCTTCTTGGCTTATGCTACCGTGTGGGCGGGAAACATCCGTGATGAGGAAATTCTACGGCGTACCAAGCTGGATATGCATGCTCTGGGTAAATGGCGTGTGAATGGTTCGTTGCCGCAAATTGATGCTTGGTACGAGGCCTTTGGCATCAAGCCTTCTGATCCTTTGTACATCCAGCCGGATAAACGTGCTTCGATTTGGTAATAGTAAAAAGGCGGAACCGATCTCGATTCCGCCTTTTTAATGGTGATAAAAGGGGTTGGGTGCTACTCGTTTTAGAGAATGACCAATTCGTTTCCGACTTTTCGGGCGCGTTCGGGTTTATCTAGGTTGATGCCCTTGGCCAAGCCAATTTCGACCAATAGGTTCCAGCCGGCGCACAACAGCACGTAGGGTTTCATCTCACCAGCTTTCGGTACACGGATGGTGGTGAAGGGGGTGTCGTGGTCGGCAATGGCCACGATTTTTAAACCGACACCCTGGGCCAGCACTTCCTTGAATTTCTCGATTTCTTCTTTGATGGGGTCTATTACAAAGACGATGTCTTCTGAATCCATGACTTCCTCGATGCCGTGAACGGCATAGGTGCCTTCCAAAAAGTCGGATTTTTTGCGGGTAATCTCGTTGGTCTTCAACGTGAGCTCTTCGGCCACACCGTCGTTGTATCCGGCAAAATAGATGGTTGGTGCCGCAACGGCCAGGTCAACGATTTCTTTTGGAATGGAAAGGGTAAGGGCTTCCTGAATCCATGCGGGCAATTTGGCCAGTTCGGCGGTCTTGTCCTTTCCCTGAATGTTCCACAAAATGGATTCATAAAAGAGGGCTTGTTCGATGACGCTCTTGGTAGCGGCAACGGCTTGTTCCCAGCCGCAATTCAACTTCCAAGTCTGTTTGCAGACCTTTTCGAGGAGGGTACCTTCATTGGCTGTCAGCCCAAATCGGTTTTCGTTGGTCTCTGCCAGGTTCCTGGCCAAAAGAACGACTTCTTTCGTGCGTCCGGAATTCGAGGCGCAGAAAACGGCAAACTTTGTCAGATCGTACAGGGCGGCTTGTCGGGAACCGTCAGTGGCAATGGACAGATCCATGCCCCAGGTTAGCGATTTACGGATGGCGTTCTTTGCCGGAAAAATGCGGCTTGAGCCTTCTCCAGTCAAAAATAGACGGCCTGCGTCGGCAATGGTCTTGGCTACATCTTTGGTCCGTTCGGGATTGAATGTTGTAACCGTTTCGATGGTCTGCATCATTTCCTGCACCAGCGTGTGCTGTGCGTATTTGGGGTCAGTCAAATTCATGGAAGATGAGTTTAAGGTTGTTTGTATAATGGATAATTACGTGCGCTTTTTAAGGAGGTTGGCCAACTCGTTGAAGGTGGCCGTTTCCTCTCGGGTGTGTACAATAAAGCTGTTGTCTTCAATGGTACCCACTGCTGCCAACATTTCGTCTTTATTTCTAAAGGTAATCTGCCGAAAGTGGTTGTCATAATCTTTTTGGCGGGAGTCAAAGACTTGGTCGCAGATGAATTGTTGCAGGGATATGGCCTTGTCGAGAGCTGTTTTCCAGTTGTCGGTAGTGAGTTGGTCGGTGTCCAGCAATTCACACAGTACGGCATAGGCATGGCGTTGCTTTTCCTGGGAGTAGCCGGCCCACAGTTGGTCGTATCTGCTGTGAATGGCTTGCCAGGTGTTCAGGACCCCTTGGTTGATGTCTTTTCTGAGCTGATCGACCGCTGCTTGGGGCATAAGCTGACCGCCTAAATTCGCCCAGTTTGTTTGGCGGTTGCCCTTCAAGTCTCGGTGCATGTCGGTTAGACCGGCTTCCGGATGGGTGTTCATGTAGTCGACCAGGTTCTTCATGGCGTAGTGGTACAGCATATCGTAATAAGCCCTCCATGCTTTCCACGTTTTCAGGATGACAACGTTGCGTTTGCCTTTTTCCATGTTTTCTCCCAGGATATTCAACGCATCTACGTCAGCTTGACTGCCACTCAGTACCTGTTTTCCCAAGGAGGACAACTCGTTTTCAGTCAGGTTTTCAACAGGTTGTCCCTGTTTGTGCAGGTGGGCCTTGGCTGTCCAGATTTCTAGCAGAAGGCGACCTTGCAGGATTTCCTCAGCCGTGTCGGGAGCAAAGGCATCGAATTCGATGTGTTGGTCTTTGTGGAAGCGTTTGTCCCGTTGTTGGTATTTGGATGAATTGCGGGCTAGGGCGTACATGTTGTACATCCACCAAAAGGCCGGCATGACCTCCAAACGGTCTAGGTGCGTATTGTTGTTCAGTAACGAAAAGGGCAAGGAAATGTCCATCTCGGCAGGATAGTCGGCTTTCGACAGCAGGGTGAACGAGGCAAAGCGGCAGGAGTGTTTCACGCTGCTGCAAAGACCGGGCCAGAAGCCGCGTCCTGCCTGGATTTCGTTGTCGTTTGATCGGCTGTTGTGGTTGGAGCCCATGGTGGCTCCGGCAGCCAGGTTGCTTTGACCCATCACCACGGCGGCCACCAGGAAGGAATTGTTGTGGTGTTGTTCGTGGGCAGGGAAAATGAGGTTATTCAATACTTCGCAGCAGGAAATGGTTGAGTTGTCGCCCAGGAAGGAATTAATGAGGCGCGCTCCGTATTTCAGGCTGGAATTGTTGCCCAAAATAAAGCGAACGGCTATGCAATTGTAAAAAATGTGACAACCGTACCCTACAATGCCGTTTACCAGATCCACGCCTTCGCCAATCTGCGTGGGTTCCTCCTCGGATGAATGGATGGTGATGTTCTTAAGCTTGCTCGAGCCTTTGATGTAACAATGTGAACCGATCTTAACGTCTTTCACGATGCTGCAGTTTTTGATGACGCAGCAGGGGCCTGTGGTTCCGAAGTAACCGCGATGGTTGTCCATGCTCTCCTGTGTGATGCGCTTGAGGCTTTCCTGAAGGGGCTTATCCTCAATGTATTTGGCCCATAGGTAGGCATCGGCCGTGATCATTCCGTCGAAGGGTAAAATTCTGCGGCATCCGGTTTCGTTCATCACTTCCAACCAGATGCGCACGCTTTCCGACTCGCCTTCCTTGACGATGCCGTTGCCGAACTTGGCATGGTCGGTGGTGTTCATTTCCTGGATATTGAACAGGATGGTGCTGTCGCCTATGATGTAATGTGCCAAGTAATGGACATCGTGGATGGCGACGTCATTGCCGATATCGCACGATACGATGAGGCTGTTGGTAATACCGGCGGGCAAACGGAGGTCGTGGTGTTGGAGGATGATGTTGTGGATGGCTCCGATGCGAACGGTTCCGTAGAACTTATTGTTCTTGATCATCCGGGCATCAAACGGGTCGGTGACCAGGATGTTGTCCCAGTTGTGGGCTGTATTGTCGTTTGTTACCAGGCGTTCCACTTCGTCGGAGCGTAGGTGTCTCCAATGGGAAGTGGGTGTTGTATTTTGTTCGTTTCTCAGGTAATTGTCGTCTTTTCCTTCAGGTAAATAGGCTGGATCGACAAAGTGGTTGCCCATGGTTTCTTGGGGCAGTATGGTGACGTTGTCCATGGTATTTCGGTTTAAGGGATCAAAAATGTGCTTCCTATTAAAGATGAAATTAGGCGTTAGGTGTTAACAGGTTTATGCCTATTTATTACATATTAACTAGCTGTGAAGCAAGGCTATCAGCGCATCGTTCGCCATCAATGGCTGCACTGACGATGCCTCCGGCGTAACCGGCACCTTCTCCGCAAGGATACAATCCCTCGGCTTGGCTATGTGCCAGGGTGTCCGGGTTGCGGACAATGCGGACAGGCGAGGAGGTTCGGGTTTCAACACCAAATAGTAGTGCTTGGTTGGTCATGAAGCCGCGGTTTCTGTGGTCAAATTCACTAAACCCTTCTTTCAGGCGTCCTGCAATGAGAGGAGGCAACCAGGTATGGAGGGGGGAGCTAATCACCCCCGGGGTATAGGAACTGGGGGGCAGGCTTGCCGATGTTCGGTTCTGCACAAAATCGACCATGCGTTGCACGGGGGCTGTCTGGTTGGAACCGCCATAGAGGAAGCTTGCGTACTCGAGTTGTTCCTGCAGCACCATCATCGAAAGTGCAGAAGGGAAGTCTTGCTCGGCGTAGGGCATTGTATGTGCGTTTGCTCCCGCATCCACTACGGCCTTTTCTAAGGCCGATTTCATCACGTTGGTGTAATCGTCCGGTTGGACTTCCACCACCAAACCGGCGTTACCCCACTGGGATCCTCGGTTGGAAGGAGACATGCCATTCACTACCACCTGATTGGGACTGCTGGCAGCAGGCACAACAAAACCGCCCGGGCACATGCAAAAGGAGTAGACGCCCCTTTCGCGAACCTGGGTCACTAAGCTGTATTCTGCAGCCGGTAAAAAGTCGCCTCGGCCTTGGGAAGAGTGATACTGTAATTGGTCGATGAGTTGTTGCGGGTGTTCCAAGCGAACGCCCATGGCTAGGCTCTTCGCTTCGAGGTGAATGTGTTTCGCCGATAGCAGGTGGTAAACGTCCCGAGCTGAATGTCCGGTGGCCAGAATGACGGGTCCCATGAGCTCGTTGCCGGTGTGAGTGCGGATGCCGACCACGTTGCCGTTTTGTAGTAGTATATCATCCATGCGGGTCTCAAAGTGCACTTCTCCTCCGCTGGCCTTGATTTGTTCACGCAATCGTTCAATAACGCCAGGTAGCTTGTCGGTTCCGATATGGGGGTGAGCATCGACCAAGATGGATGGGCTTGCTCCAAACTGACAGAGTATCTGCAGGATGCGGTCTACGCTGCCTCGTTTCTTGCTGCGCGTGTACAGTTTGCCGTCTGAAAAGGCGCCCGCCCCTCCTTCGCCGAAACAGTAATTGGATTCGGGGTCAATCGCGTGCTCGCGTGAGATGGAGGCGATGTCTTTTCTGCGTTCATGGACATTGCGGCCTCGTTCCACCACAATGGGGCGAACGCCACATTGGATCAGGCGCAGGGCTGCAAAGAGACCGCCGGGGCCGGCTCCAACAACGATGGCCACCGGCTTTCCGCTGACGTCGGGGTAATGCTGTGTTTCAAGGCTTGGTGCCTGGGGTTCTTCGTTGATGAAAATCCTGACTCTTACATTGACGTAGATAGTGCGCTGGCGTGCGTCAATGGAGCGTTTCAATACATTTACGCCCTGTATTTCGTTTGCGTCCAATCCCTTTTCCTGAATCAACCAGGCGGTGATGGCTTGTTCGTTGACGGCTTGTTGGGGCAGGAGGCGAAGGTCGAGTTCCTGTATCATGGTGGTGTTTTATACGGTATTATCAGGCGAACAGCAGTTGGAACGCTTCTTCCACTTTGCTAACGGGATGAATTTCCATGGAGAAGCGCTTCAGGTCGAGGGATGCAGTTGGCATTTTAGGAATAATCACACGGGTGAATCCTAGTTTTTGTGCTTCCAACAGGCGTTGTTCGATGCGGTTGACGGGGCGGATTTCTCCGGACAGCCCCACTTCTCCGGCCAGACACACCCCTTTGTCGATCACGATGTCGAGGGAGGAGGAAAGAATTGAACAGAGTACCGCCAAATCAATGGCCGTATCGTTTACCTTGATGCCGCCGGCGATGTTTAGGAAGACGTCTTTTTGAGCGATTTTGAATCCGGCTCGTTTTTCCAAAACAGCCAGCAACATATTGAGGCGACGCAGGTCAAAACCGGTGGACGAGCGTTGTGGGGTACCGTAAGCCGCTGTGCTGACCAAGGCTTGTACTTCGATTAAAAAGGGGCGGATACCTTCGATGGCGGTAGCAATGGATACACCGCTCAGTCCGGTGTGGTGTTGTGACAGCAGCAGTTCGGAAGGGTTCAACACCTCTCTGAGTCCGTCTTGCAGCATTTCATAGATGCCGATTTCGGCGGTGCTTCCGAAGCGGTTTTTCATGGAGCGGAGAATGCGGTAGAGGTATTGCTGGTCGCCTTCAAATAACAGGACGGTGTCCACGATGTGTTCGAGCACCTTGGGCCCGGCCAGGTTGCCTTCCTTGTTGATGTGCCCGATCAGAATAACGGGGGTGCCGCTTTCCTTGGCGAAGCGCAAGAGGGACGCGGCGGATTCTCTGACTTGCGTTACACTGCCCGGAGACGATTCGGCCATTTCGGTCGACACCGTTTGTATGGAGTCGATAATGAGCAAATCGGGTTTGATAGCAGCTGCGTGTACGAATATTTCTTCCAACGAAGTCTCGCTGACAAACCAGGCCTGTTGGTTCTCTCCGCTGATGCGTTCGGCTCTCAGTTTCAGTTGTTGCACGCTTTCTTCTCCTGAAACGTACAGCACCTTGTATTGGCTCATGCTCATGACGGTCTGTAGGACAAGGGTGGATTTTCCGATGCCGGGTTCACCCCCTATGAGAATGAGTGATCCGGGTACGATGCCACCTCCCAGTACCCTGTCCAGTTCGGCTCCTCCCGTACTGAGACGTGGCTGTTCAGACAATTCCACATCGGAGAGCATTACGGGCTTGGATTTCGGGGCGTGGAACCCTGAAACGGTGGGTCGGTTTGACGTGTCAGACCGGAGGATTTCCTCGTGATAGGTGTTCCACTCTCCGCAGGAGGGGCATTTCCCTGTCCACTTCGGGGATTCCGCCCCGCAGTTGTTGCACACGAACACACTTTTTACTTTAGCCATCGTTTTTTTTCTTCACTTTATACAAAGGTATCAATTTACTTTAAACTGATTCATTGCGGTATACAATGTTCATTAAGTCACAATTAAGACGCATATAGCATCATTATAGTATATATAATACGCATAAAGCTACCAAAATGTAGTAAAAAATACAAAATGTGTGTATATTTGCCGCGCAATTAATAAATGGACATATGATTGATGTTGGATTGACTACGTTTATGATTTTGGCAACCAGTCTTGTCATGCTGATGACCCCCGGGTTGGCGTTTTTTTACGGAGGACTGGGTTGTAAAAAGAACATTCTCAGCGTAATGATGCAGAGTTTTGTCTCAATGGGAATAAGTACCGTGTTGTGGTATGCATTTGGCTATTCCCTATGTTTTAGCGGCAATTTGACGGCAGGCACCGACTTTCTGGGTATTTTCGGCAATCTGGATAAGGCTTTTTATCATGGCATAACGCCTTCCACTTTGTATTCCCCAGACAAGCCGTTTCCGGAATACATTTTCATTGCTTACCAAATGATGTTCGCCATCATTACTCCTGCCTTGATTACCGGTGCATTCATCAATAGGGTATCGTTTAAGGCGTATCTTTTTTTCTTGGTCCTGTGGCAGATTTTTGTTTATTACCCCTTTGTTCACATGGTTTGGGGGGGTGGCATCTTAGCCACGTGGGGCGTTTTTGATTTTGCTGGGGGTATTACGGTGCATGCAACGGCCGGGTTTGCGGCGTTGGCGTCGGTCTTTTTCGTGGGAAAACGCGCGTCACGTAGCAATCCAAACAACATACCCTTAGTGGCAGTCGGTACGGCCTTGCTTTGGTTTGGCTGGTACGGTTTTAACGCCGGCAGTGAGTTGGCGGTCAATTCCATCACTGTCTCGGCGTTCTTGAATACGGACACTGCCGCCTCGTTTGCAGCTGTGACCTGGTTGCTGATTGAATGGAATACGGGCAAGAAAAAGCCGACGTTTGTCGGCCTCATGACCGGTGCGGTGGCTGGTTTGGCAACCATCACTCCGGCAGCCGGATTCGTGGATATCTATTCTTCGGCCATCATTGGCATTCTGGCTGCGGTGATTTGCTTTTTGGCCGTTCGATACAAGGAGCGCAGAGGATGGGACGACGCACTCGATGTTTGGGGCATTCACGGTATGGGTGGTGTCACAGGGACGGTTTTGCTTGGCTTCTTTGCCAATTCTGCCATCAATCCCGCTATACCAAATGGACTGTTTTTTGGTGGCGATGGTATGTTGTTGTTCAAAGAATGTGTGGCCTTGTTGTTGGCCATTGCAGTTGGTTTCTTCTTTACGTTGTTTCTGTTTCGCATAATCAACAAGATTACTCCGGTACGTGTTTCGGAATCCGAGCAGTCTATGGGTCTGGATGTTATGTTTCACGGAGAAGTGGCCAGGCAGGAATAACCTTTTCCACTCCACATTCGGCATGTAAGAACTTCTGTTTTACATGGAAATGTGGAGTGGGTGGTTTACAACGCGGAAATAATTCGTTGTAATTCTTCTTTTGTTATACCTAATTTGATGTATATCCTGCTCAACATTTCTTCCTTTTTCCCTTTTGAGAAGATAAGATCGTTGTCGGTCAGTAAGGCGAATTTCAGTTTAAGTTTGCCTTTTTGTTCTTCCCAATTTTCGTTGAGCACTGTAATATCCATTCGTTTTTTGTATTAAGTGATTCACTAATTGAATCGTTATTGGTTGTATATCAGTTTGCCCGTTTGAACAACTGTTCCCTTGCTGGTAATTTTATAGATGCAAAGACCTTTTTGAAAAGCTTTTGTGTCAAGTATTGTCGTCAACTGAGTTAATCGTGTGTTGAGTATTTCTTGCCCCAATCCGTTGTAGATTGTGATTGAATACTTACCAGCGGTCTTCACGTTGATTGTCGTCGAGGCATCGATGGGATTGGGCGTGATGGTGACAACCTCATTTGTTTGTGCAACGCTTTCAAGCACAGTGGGGGGGCATACGGGTGGCATAATACTTGTGATGGTAGCTGCTGTTAATGCGCCGTTTGTTGTCAACGCCCTTCCGTTCAGTGTTACTCCGGTATTGATGGCTCCAAATGCCCCGTTGTTGGCAATGAGGGTTCCGCAGAAAACCGAATAATCGTTGATGGTTACGGCTCCTTCAACTTTCCAATAAACGTTTTTGGCCTGAGCTTCATTTATCAGTACCACCTTTGAATACGTACTAGTGGTTAGTGCACCGTTGATCTTGATGACAAATACGGCATCCGGATTACCCTGTGCATTCAGGTATAAGGTATCGGTAAACACAGCAGCGGCATTCATAAGGTACGTATGCGGAGTCAGCACCAAGTTCCGGCCAAATTGGGCGGGGTAAAGCAATTCAATGTCGTAGGGCAACACATTCAGGTACGTGTAAACTTCCAGTAAATCGGCTGCACACGTTGACGTAGCCAAATCGGGAATCGGGTGAATGCTTCCGCTCACCAGCAACGGGTCAAAGCCGGTTGTCAAACCGACATTGGTTCCGACACTGCCCAAAATGGTTGAAACACCGGTGTTTGTTACTGGACCGTTTGAAGAAAACAAGGTAAAACAGGATGTGCTTTTTAAGTTGGGCGCAATCGGGCCGGTTAAATACGGGCTTCCGCAACCGATGGGTGTGTAAATAAGTGCTCCATCCAACGATATGGCACCGGTCGTTGAGAGCACTCTGCCTTCGATGGTGTCACGAGTGGATACCTGTATGGCTGCATTGTTGGCAATAATGGTACCTTTCATGGAAACGCCGGCTCCCAGGTTGATGGCTCCTTCAATTTTCCAAAAGACATTGCACGCCATAGCGCCATTTGTTAATTTGATTTTAGATTCAGCATTGGCTGCAAACGCTCCACCAAGTTTAAAAATAAATTGCGCATTGGGGTCATTCAGTGCATCCAATGTAAGGTTCAAGTTCAATGTGGTTTCACCTTCAATTGAGTAGGTTCCTGGTGTTAGTGTGACACCGTTTCCCAATAAATTGGAGGGGAAGTAGTTCGGAACGGCACTGTGTAACAGATTGTACGCAATCAGTAAATCGACAGCAGCTTGTGCGCTGGCTCCGTCTTGATCGTGCATCACACCGTTTACGTTACCAAAAGCAGTACTGGTACCGTTATTGGTACCAACATTGCCAGTCACTTGGGAAAGGCCCGTATTGCTCACGGCACCATTGGATGAAAAAACGGCAAAATTGGCAGCTGTTCCCAATGGAATTGATGCTGCAAACAGGATATTTGTTGACAGTAGCATGGCTATTGTCAGGGTAAAAAGTAAAGTTGTTTTCATATCAGTTGATTTTTTACAAACAGGAACTCCACGAGGAAGTTCCTGTTCCTTTGTTTGTAGTTCAATCGATCAAACTATTTCTGTTCTAAATCAATAATGACGGTGCGGTTGTAAAAGCGTTCTTCGGGATAGTTGTTCTTGAACTGAGCTGTCTTGGCATCTTCGCCCTTTCCGCTCACCACAAATGTTACGTCCGTTCGATTCGCTTTTTTCAGCCCTTCTTCCAAAATGCTTTTTACATTGTTGGCACGAGCCATCGAGAGTTTCTGATTGTAGGCTTCGTCGCCTATGATATCTGTAAACCCTTGTATGACAACGGTTCCGTTTTTGGGAATTCTGGGAACAACGACTTTAAGTAGATGGGTACGATAGATGGGTTGAGCTTCTGCTTGGTTGAAGCCGAAAATAATGCTGTATCGGTTGCCGTCGGTTTCGTTAGACGACCTCCATTGAGTCACTTGCATAATGGCATTTTTTTCAATCGTTGCATTCGATGTTGATGTGGCAAACATACGTACCTTGAAGTTTCCATTGGCGCGGTCGCCCAACAGTGCATTGCCCGAAAGGCTTACACTTTCTTGATTGTAAGGACCAAAGAATTGAACCTTACCGGCATCGTCGGTGATTTCCATCGACCAGGATTTTAGTTCCTTGTAGTTTTTGCCCACGCTAAACGTTACATAACTGTTCAATGGCGCTATCAGGCCGACTGTCGGCTCGCTTTGAAATTCCTTCAACAAGGAGGGGGAGCTGCTTTCGATGGAAACGCGACGGTCGCCTTCATTTACCAGAGCCACTTCTTTGGTGCCATTCCAGTAGCCGGAAGGAACAACGGGACGGTTACGTCCTTGAACCGTGATCCGTTCAGGAGCGATGTCAAACACGGTGACCAAATACGTTTTCACCGATTTCGCCATTTCCATCCCATCTTGATTACTGTCCAGGGAAGATCCTACCAACAACACGGTGGTTGTTTTATCGGTGGACATCCGGTTGCCCAAAATATTCAGCATGTTGTAATAGATATCCATTTGCCGTTCTGAACGCCCTGAACCATCGGCCGGGGTGGCCATTTTTAGGTCTTCTTCTTTGAAAGTGGGCACATCTTTCTTTTTGAGCAACACATACCGACTTGGAATGGTAGAAGATCCCGCATCGAAGAATACGTAATTGCGTAAGGGGTACATCTCATTCACACGGCTTGCTGAAGCTGTATTGGTAGGCGATTTCACGACAAAGGTGATTTCGGGAACGGCAGCAACCGGTTTTACAGCAACAACAGGAGTCAATACTTCCGATGCCATCATTGATTTCTCAATACGGCGACCTCGGCCAAACTTAATGGCGGCTCCTACACGCAACGTTGTGATATTCAGGCTTTCAATAGTTCTTGGATCTTGTCCGTAATACGGTTGAAAGGAAACGAAGGGTGATAGCACCCATTGTGTTTGGTGCGTGTTGGAACATAATGCGATATCCAAACCAGCTCCTACCTGCCATGAAATCAGGCTCGATCGGATAGCCGCGAAATTACCGTTTTCTTCTGCTACGGGTACTTGTCCAACAACGGTTGGATTTATTCCCATTTGATACGTAAAAGCCTTAGCGTTGTTGAACGCAAATCGTGGACCTGCATACAGGTAGAAGTTGTTTTTGAACGGAGTCCATCGAAGACTTGGCTCAATGGTCCAATAGCTGAGGTTGGTGGACAGGTTGGCCGGACGCAGACAAGGTGTCGTTACCTGATCCCAAGCACCACTGCGGTTGTCGTAACCTGCCTGAAGCATTAGCCCCCAATTTGACGTGGCCGGATGGAATTCAATGAGCGGTGCGACAAAGAGGCCCAGGCCGTTTCCATCGTGGAAGGCCTTGGGGACAATGCGACCTGCTTGTAATTCCTGCGTGGTACCGCGGTAGTAATTGAAATTACCACCACCGGCAACTCCAAAAAACCAAGACGGCTTTGTGTATTCAATTGCATCTTTTTGAGTCTGCGCTTGCACAGGGGGTAGCCCCCCCAGTAAAATAACAGTGAAAAATGCTAAGCAATAACTAGTTATAGATTTCATAGTAGTTGTATGAGTGTAGTTTATTTATGGGAGTATAACCGTTGCAGCGTTCAATGTCACTGCTGACTGAGCAAGCAATCTGCCGGTAACGGTAGATCCGGTATTGATGGATATCAGGGTCATACTTAAAATGTTGCCATTAAAGTTTACAGTAGAACCAATCAATGCATCAGAGGCGGTTATCCAGTAAATATTTTTGGCTTGTGCTCCCCCTGCCAGAATAATGTGTGCACCGTCTGCAACGGTCATTCCTTGAGCAACCTGGAATATCCACGTATCGTTGGCTGCACCGGAAAGGGTTACTCCACTGGCTGAAATCAACAGCCCTGTTCCCCATTTATAGAGTCCCGGTGCCAATGTCATGCCCGTAATATCACCGGCACCAAGTTCTGTAATGACAGAAAGTGTTTTGTTGTTGGCTGTTGTAAAGGCCGTTTCCATATCGCTGACTGCCGTTGAAATGTTGGCCGGAGTAGGAACCGCATAATTGGCTGCGTAGACGTTACCTGAAACCAAGGTCGAAGGATTTGATTTAGAGAACACATTGCTGGGATCCATGATTAAACCAAAACCTGTAATAAACGTGGCTGCATATGGACTTACACCGATATTTCCCGTTATGGCTGTGACACCGGTTGTGGAAATACCTGTTTTGGACAAGATTGTATAAAATGCAGCACCACCTAAGTCAATGTTGCCCGGGCCGGCAGCGACTGAGGGAATGAAGTTGGCGGTAATCACCTTGTTGGCATTCATTGTCACATTCAAAGGGTTAGCAGAGCCAGAAGCGTCACCACTCCACGAACTAAAAGCGTAACCAACGGCAGGTATGGCCGTCAATGCCACAACATCTCCCGTAAGGTAGGTAAGCTGACTTGGATTTTTGGTAACAGAACCGTGAACCCCGCTGGCTGTCAATGTATACGTTGGAATCAGTGTGAAATTGGCGGTTATCACCTTGTTGCCATCCATTGTCACATTCAAAGGGTTGACGGAGCCAGAAGCATCACCGCTCCATGAATCGAAGACATAACCAATGGCAGGCGAGGCGGTCAATGCAACGATTGAGCCGTGATCGAAGGTTGTCTGATTTGGATTCTTTGCGATAGAACCGTTTTCGGCATTGGTCGTTAACGAATAGCTGTTGATGAGGAAATGAGCGACCAGCGTTTTATTTGCAATCAGCGTAAAATTATAATCAGGAGTAAGTGATACGTTGACGCCGTTTTCTGTCCAGTTGACAAAGGTATAACCTACATTAGGTGTAGCCGTTACTGTTTTAATGGAGTTTTCCAGGAAAGTGCCACCACCGAGTGTGGAACCACCGGCAAAGGGGCTTGACGATAAATTAATGGAGAAGTTGCCAAGTACAATGACAGCAAAGTTGGCCGTAATCGTCCTATTCAGTGACCCCATGGTAAACTGATAGCTGGAACTGGCGGATACTTCACTGGCCACACGTGGTGCATTCTTGCCATTGGGCTTTGACAGTGGGATCGACGAAAGGACCGAACCGTCTTCTGTCCAGTTCACAAACGTATAACCAGGCAGGGGTATGGCAGTAACCGTTACGGTCGACCCTTCGGTAAAAGCGCCAGCCCCGGTAGTAAAGCCTCCCAGTATCGGATTCGAAATCAATGAGATGTGTGGTCGGGTGGTGAACGTCCAAACGTAGTCTGCTTGCAAGGCACTTCCCCAGGTATTTTTTACAGAACGCTTAATGGTTCCTGTATATTCAGTCAATGGCAATAAAGCTACATCGGGTGTAAACGTAGCGGTAGAATCGGTGTACAAGACACTTCCTTCTATGACCGTATTGCCTTGATGGAGCGTAAACGTGGCTTCGTCGATGGTTGTCGGATCCACTTTATCGTTAAAGCTGGCTGAAACGATTTGGTCATAGGGTACGGAACGTTCACTATTGATCGGGTCGGTAGCAGTTACCTGAAAGCAAACACCATTTTTTTCGATATAGTCATCATTCTTGCACCCAACAAATAACACAACCCAAAAGAGTAATAAGGTTGTGAATAGCTTTGTTATTTTCATAGATTTGAGTTTAAAGATGGAAAAGATTCCACCAAACAAAGGTCAATCCTTTGTACACTCAAATCGTTATATGGGAATAGGTATAAATTACATGATTCACACAATCAGCCGGAGAAATTCACATTCGCTCCATATACCAATTCAGTTCTTTTTCCATTTTTTGGTACTTGGAAAGAATTGTGATGATCTTTTGTAAGCGCAGAAATGCTGTTTCACTTTTTGTCACATAGTCTAAGGCATGATGATGCATACAGTCAATCGCTACTTCAATCTTATCTTGGCAGGAAAGCATCACAACTGGTATGTCCAGACTGAACGCCTTGATTTTATCGAGTGTTTCAATGCCATTCATTGCCGTCTTGTCCACACCGTCCAATTGGTAATCCAGAATGATGATGTCAGGATGTTCAACCAACTGCAACAGGCAGGCTTCACCTGTACTGAAGGTTGAGACAATGAATGTGCCAAGTTCCTTGAATTCAATTTCAAGCAGCTTGAGATAAATTGCATCATCATCTACCAAGAAAATCTTAAACACGTTATTTTTTATCATATAGGGTTTTTATTCTGTGAAGTTCCACTTCCAATTCTTGACAAGCTTGGTTACAAACAGTGGAAATTTCTTTTACCAACGCCTCCATATCTGTCATTTGTACCTGATTGTTGGCGAATTCCTGTACTATTTTGGCTTTGTTTACATAATCCAAGTTGATGCCCATGATGGTGAAAGAGGGAATCATCTTATGCATGGCATCATGTAGTAACGTCCAGTCTCGATCGACAAATCCTTTATTCATAGCTGCAATCAAGGGTGGTGTTTGCTCCAAGTAGAGTGAAATCATTTCCATCATCAACACCACATTCGATTTGGTCCTTACATGGAGATAGTTCAAGTCGATGCAGCTGGTTATTGGTTCACTTTCCTGTTCGGATTCCCCTAACACAACATTAGCTGTTGACTCCGACATTTTCAGCAAACTCACAATTTTACTGTATAACAAGCGCTCATCCACCGGTTTTGAAATGTAGTCGTTCATGCCCACCGCTTTGCACTTAGCTAAATCGACTGTCGTGACATCAGCCGTCAACGCGATGATGGGAACGTTTGATTTTAACACGGTACGGATGTATTCGGTTGCTTCAAAACCGTTCATCTCTGGCATTTGCAAGTCCATCAATATCAGATCAAAGGGTGTTGCTTCCATTTTCTTGATGGCAATTTTTCCGTTCGAAGCCATATCCCGGCTAAAGCCAAAATCGTCCAGCAATGTCTTCATCAGCAACTGGTTCAAGGGTATGTCTTCGACCACCAATATTTGTTTATTTTTTATGGCCTCATCTGCTATTATGCTTTCGATGGGTATTTCGGCTTTCTCTGTTGTTTTCCTGAAACTTAACGTGAAACTGAACGTGGAGCCCTTGCCTTCTTCGCTCGATACAATTACTTTACCCCCTTGTGGTTCCACCAACTGTTTTACTATGGCCAAACCCAGTCCGGTGCCACCATACAGCCGTGATGTTCCACTTGAAGCTTGCTGGAAATTATCAAATATGCGCTCAATTTTTGATTCCGGAATGCCTATGCCCGTGTCTGCTACGGCAAATTCAACGGTGACCTGTTTGGCATCCTCATTCAGCATCCGAACACGTACAGTAATGCTTCCCTTTGATGTGAACTTGACCGCATTGCTTACTAGGTTTAAAATAATCTGATGCAACCGTACGGGGTCACCCAATAATACGTCGGGAATGCGTTTGTCGAACTCCTTTACAAGCAACAAGTTCTTTTCCCAAATTTTGGATTCGTACAAATGCAACATGGCCGAAATGGAGACCGCCAATTTGAAGGGAACCTGCTCGAACGTCATTTTCCCGGAATCTACCTTTGCCAAATCCAGAATGTCGTTAATCAGAACAATCAATGAATCCCCACTCAACTTAATGGCTAACAAGTACTCTTTTTGTTTGGGCGTCAGTTCTGTTTTTAGTAAGACCTTGGTGAATCCGATGATGGCATTCATGGGGGTACGAATCTCATGACTCATGTTCGACAAAAACTGCTGTTTGGCCTTAACCGCATTCTCTGCCGTCAAGGTGGCACTTTCGGCCTTGATTTTCGCTTCTTGCGCAATTTCCGTGGCAACTTCGGCAAATACGATGGCTTCGTTCAATGACGTGGCAATTCGTTTCTGTTCCGTAATATCCCGTGCTACCACTACAGCACCAATGACGGCACCTTCTTCGTCCTTATAGACCGAACCGTTGAACAAGACATCGGTGAGTGTGCCATCCCGGATGGTCAATGGATAATCTGTCACAAAACCCTTTTCAAATACCTCTTGATATACCTCCCGCGCTTTTTGCGGTTCCGTAAAATAATCAAAAAAGTTGCTGCCGATAAGCCTCTTACGCGAAACCCCTGTGATGTTCACTGACGCATTGTTCATGTCAGTGATCTTACCCTGTGGATTGATGGTGAACAACGGATCCAAACTGGCTTCAATTAAACTTCTGGCATACTGGGAAGCCAGTCTCGACGAATAGCTCAACGCCTCCAGCCCCTTTTTTTCGGTTTCTCGTTTTTCTTTTTCCTTGTTTTGAACAATTAATTCCTTATTGGCCAGAATCAATTCTGCTGCTCGCTTGCCCTTTTCCGCTTTTTGATAGACCAACTCTTTGTTGGCAATAATCAGTTCCGCTGCTCGCTTCTCCTTTTCATCGTTTTGATACTCTAATTCCTTATTTGCAAGCACTAGCTCTGCTGCACGCTTCATTTTCTCATCGTTCTGAAAAGCCAGTTCTGTATTGGCCGAACGCAATTCAATCGCTAAATCCTTTTCGGACAGCTTTGATAGTTGTGTCATTGGTCGTATGAATTAGTCAATGTCTTCAATTTGACTTCTCTGCTTAACCTTCAATTGTTTGAAGTGCGATGGCGAAAGCCCCGTCATCTTTTTAAACTGATTGGACAAATGTGCCACACTGCTGTAATTCATTTTCCACGCAATCTCCGTGATGTTCAACTCATCGTAAAGTATTAACTCCTTGATGCGCTCAATTTTATGTTTGATGATAAAATGTTCAATCGTTGTACCTTGCACCTCTGAAAACAGGTTTGCCATGTAGGTATAATCGTAGTTCAACTTTTCACTCAGGTAGTGTGAAAAATTAACCTTGATCAGCTCGTCTGAATTATGTACCATTTCAATGACCACATTCTTGATTTGTTCAATCAAAATAGCCCGTTTATTGTCCATCAGCACCAGTCCAACCTCAAACAGGCTTGCCTTTAGCTCAGCCAATTCAGCAGCTGAAAGTGTCTCCATGATTTCCACTTCGCCCAAGTCGACAACGATGAAATGAAAACCTTGCTCTTTAAGGATTTCCTTCACCACCGCCTTACATCGAGCGCTGACCATGTACTTTATGTGCAATTTCACTTGTGCCGGGTATTGATAAATCTAACAGGTGAAGGTACTCATCTGTCTCATGGAATTACTATAAAACTTTGAAAATAAGTTATATAATTCACACTTCTTAGATTGAGGAGTTGCAACCCCCCGTGATTCCATTAAAAAACGAGCACAAAAAAAGCGGGCGTCTCAATGGGTATGAGACGCCCGCTTTTTAATAAGTGAGGGGTGAGTTATTTTTTGTCGTACACCCGTGTTTCTTTCATACCGCCTTCAGGCATATTGGGCATGTTCATTTCAAATGTAACTTCCAGGTTGGCACCATTTAATTTGTAGGTTTCGGTGGAGGTCATTGATTGTCCCTGCATGTCCATGACGGAGGTGATTTTCAATGAAGTTTTGTCAGCAGACCAAACAGCTGTTGATTTCTGTTGCGAGTCCATCATACCCTTGTTGACAGATTCTTTGCCGTCCAAGGTGTATTTTGACGAGCTTTTCATTTCTTGGTCCTGAAAGGAGCTAACGCTTTCAACGGTAAGCGTGTTTGCGTCTTGAACCAATGTCAATGATTTCGGTGCAAAAGACATTTCGCCTTGTTTGCTTTTTTCAGCGTTCAATTTCCACGATCCGGAAAGGTTTGTTTGAGCCATAGACAGGCTGGCAATCAGTGCAACAGCTAGAGTTAATACTACTTTTTTCATGTTATTTGTTTTAAAGAGGTTTAAGAATGACCTAACTAGTAAGCCCCAAAAATAATACTATTTTGGACTTTCAACTTATTTTTCACGACAAATGACACAAATCTTCGGTTTTCCGGTTGAGCGAAGCTGCCATTCGCGCAAAAAATAGGTGAGGGGTAGCTCTAGGGGTGATAAACTAAAATCGCCGTAAAAACTGAAATCCAGTTTCTACGGCGATTTGACTTGTTGCGGAGGCAAGACTCGAACTTACGACCTTTGGGTTATGAGCCCAACGAGCTACCACTGCTCCACTCCGCGATCAATTGTGGTGCAAAAGTACTGTCTTTTTATCCCTTATGCAAATCTTTCACGAAAATTCACCGAAAAATAATATGCAGCTGCTTCACAGCCATTTTTTTTCTTACATTTGCACATTGTTGATTCTTTTGTGCAAGATGACTATGTCAAAAACAAAAACCATGTTGGTTGAAGTTGCCAGGCAGCTGTTTGCTAAAAACGGCGTGCAGGAAACGACCATGAATGACATTGCTGAGGCATCGGGAAAAGGACGGCGAACGCTGTACACCTATTTCAGGAACAAGGAGGAAATCTACATGAATTGCATCGAGGCAGAACTGCAAGCAATTACGGCTGCCATGCAAGGGGTCATGCGCTTGAACCTGGATCCGGATGAAAAGATTCGAGCATTCATTCGTATGCATTTTGATGTGTTTAAGGATACCGTATTACGAAACGGGAATCTGAACAGCCAATTCTTCTGTGATATCATCGAGGTGGAAAAATTCCGTCGCAAGCTTGATCAAAAGGAAGCGGTATTGTTGGCCCAGATACTGAGTGATGGTAAGGCAAAGGGTATATTTCACGTTGAGGATGTGAAAAACACGGCAAAAATTCTTCAACTATCCTTGAAAGGCATGGAGGTTCCCTACATTCGGGAATCGGTGGTACACCGCAAAAATCAAATCGACTATATTTATGACTTTCTTTTTTTTGGATTAAAAGGACAACAGTCGGCTTCGACAGGTTCGTCAGAAACTAATCCGATTTAACAATCATTTAATACGTTTCAACGTGAAATTACTGGAAGGAAAAACAGCCATTGTCACTGGTGCTGCCCGTGGTATTGGTAAGGCAATCGCCAAAAAGTTTGCCGAACAAGGTGCTAACATCGCTTTTACCGATTTGGCCATCGACGATAATGCAAAAGCAACCGAAGCGGAAATTGCCGCCTTGGGTGTAAAGGTGAAGGGCTTTGCCTCTAACGCCGCCAGCTTTGAGGATACGCACCGCGTCGTGGAAGCTATTTTCAACGAATTTGGCAGAATCGACATTTTGGTAAACAATGCAGGCATCACGCGTGATGGTTTGATGATGCGCATGTCCGAGCAACAATGGGATATGGTCATCAATGTCAACTTGAAGTCGGCGTTCAACTTTATTCACGCTGTTACTCCCATCATGATGAAGCAAAAAGGCGGTAGCATCATCAACATGAGTTCGGTGGTGGGCGTTTCCGGCAACGCGGGACAATCGAATTATTCGGCGTCCAAGGCCGGTTTGATTGGATTGGCCAAATCGGTTGCTGCTGAAATGGGTTCCAGGGGTATTCGCGCCAACGCGGTGGCTCCCGGCTTCATCATTACTGAAATGACAGGACAGCTACCTGAAGAAGTGCGCGCTGCTTGGGCAGAAAAGATTCCTCTGAAACGAGGCGGCACGCCCGAAGATGTTGCCAATGTTTGCGTCTTCCTCGCATCAGATCTATCCTCGTATGTATCCGGGCAGGTGATTAATTGCTGCGGTGGCATGAATCGATGACGATTCTGTACGAAGACAACCATCTATTGATTGTCAACAAAGCCTGCGGCGAAATCGTGCAGGTGGACAAGACCGGTGACGAATCGCTGGAGGAAACCCTAAAGAAGTGGATTAAGGAAAAATACAATAAGCCGGGTAACGTCTTTTTAGGCGTTACCCACCGGCTTGACCGTCCTGTCACAGGGGTCGTGGTATTTGCCAAGACCAGCAAGGCACTAGTAAGGCTCAACGAGCAATTCAAGAACGGTGAGATGCACAAGACCTATTTGGCTTTGGTCAAACAGGCACCGCCCGCGCTCGAAGCAACTCTTGAACAGTATATATGGAGAAATGAAAAGCAGAACAAGAGCTATATCTGCGACGCTGTTAAGCCGGGGGCGAAAAATGCCATCTTGAAATACAAGCTGTTGGGTCATTCCGACACCTATCAGTTGTTGGAGGTGAACCTGATGACAGGCCGACACCACCAGATCCGATGCCAATTGGCAGCGATGGGATGCCCCATCAAGGGCGATCTCAAATACGGCTTTCCCCGTTCGAATCCCGATGGAGGGGTATCCTTACATGCTTGGCGCATTCAGTTTGTTCATCCGGTGAGTGGATTGAACATCGATGTGATTGCACCCTTACCCGCTGAGGATGTTGTCTGGAATTATTTCAGAATCATGTTGGAAGATCACCGCTAAGGTGTTTACAGAAAAAAAATAGCCGGCTTGAAATAATTTCCTAGGAAAACTATGTTTATTCAAAAAAATAAATGGTATCTTTGTTTCATTAATTAATAAACACCATCGTGGAAGACATTTGTGTCATCAAGGAAATCTATAGGATGCTCTACCAATTTGAGAAAGACTTTCAAGAAAATCATGAGGTAAGCATTAACGATGCCATGGTGTTGTGTTGTTTGAAAAACGGCGAAGAGAAATCTGCCGGAGAGATTTGTGAATTTGTTGGATTGTCCAATTCCAGGGTGTCAAAGGTGCTGTGTTCGGTAGAAGACCACGGCTACATTGCACGTCGACTTGGCTCCTCCGACAGAAGGCAGATGTTTTTCTCCTTGACCGAGAAGGGCAAGAAAAAGACGGCCGAAATGTTGGGCAAGAAGCTACATTTTTCGGACTTATTGAAGACGATTACCAAGCAATGCTCCAGTTGAATTTTTTTACCCAAATACTTTCCATTAGAAAATATATTAGTTCTAAAACGATAACCAGTAAATGACGTAGAGCGATGAATGCACGATCAATAAAACAACGAAAACGATGGCTGGCAACAATGGCGCTGGCATTGTTCATCCTGCCATCTTGCAGTGGACAAAAATCGGAAGAAAAAGCAAACGTTACAAAAAGTACAACAATTAATACAACACCTAAAATGGGAGCAATTCATTTAACAAAAGCGGAATTCCTGCAAAAAGTGGACAATTACGAGGCCAATCCAAATGAGTGGAAATACCTAGGTGACAAACCCTGTTTGATCGACTTTTATGCCGATTGGTGTGGACCTTGCAAGGCTGTGGCTCCGATTCTGGAAGAACTGGCTAAGGAATACGACGGAAAGATCGTGATTTACAAGATTGATACCGACAAGGAACAAGAATTGGCTTCTGCTTTCGGCATCCGCAGCATTCCCAGCTTGCTTTTCGTACCGATGTCGGGTAAACCTCAGATGTCCATGGGTGCCATGCCCAAGGATCAGCTGAAAAAGGCCATTGACGAAACGCTACTCGGCAAATAAGGGTACTCGCTTTTTTTGTACCTTTGGGGCAAACAAGATACACGTGAACCCTATCGTACTCACACAACTGCATCAATTGTTTATTGACTGGTGCGGCCTCCCTCCCCAACAAGTGACCCAACTGCCACCGAGTGGCTCTTACCGTTGTTATTGGCGGATGCAGGCCGGTGGTCGGTCAGTTCTTGGGGCCTATAACGCCGATTTGAGAGAGAACGACGCTTTCCTGTCGTTCACCCGCAGTTTTCATCAAGCTGGGCTGCCCGTGCCTGCCATTTACGCCGAACGGCCGGAGGAAGGCATCTACTTATTGGAAAATCTGGGATCGTGTATGTTGTTCGATTGCGTTCACGGGAAATCGTTTGACGAACCGCTCAAGCGCTTGTATGAAGCCAGTCTGGAGCAACTTGTCGACGTACAACTCAAGGGTAGGGATTGCATTGACTTCAGCAAATGCTACCCACGCGCCGCGTTCGACCTTAATTCCATGATGTGGGACCTGAATTACTTCAAGTATTATTTTCTCAAATTGGTTCGGATTCCTTTTGACGAACAGGCCCTGGAAGATGATTTCTGCCGTTTTACGGACTATCTGTTGCATGAACGGAGCGACTACTTCCTGTTCCGGGATTTTCAGTCGGCCAACATCATGATCAAGGAGGATAAACCGTATTTTATCGATTACCAGGGAGGAAGAAAGGGTGCGCTGCAATACGATCCGGCCAGCCTGCTTTTCGATGCCAAGGTGCGTTTACCCAAGGAGGCGCGCAGTCAGTTGATAAATCATTACGTAGATGCGTTGAGTGAGAAGAAGCGTGTGTTTCGCACCGAATTCCTGCATTATTACGAAGGGTTTGTGTTGATTCGTTTGATGCAGGCCATGGGCGCTTTCGGTTTTAGGGGCATCGTTGAAAAAAAACCCGGTTTTATGGAAAGCATTCCTCCGGCTTTGACCCTGTTTTCCGACGTGTTGGAGGAATGGTCGCTGCCGGTTGAACTGCCCGAATTGAAGGCGTGCTTCCACCGGATGTTGTCGTCGAATTACCTGAAGGAGCTGCTCAGTACCCTACCTGTTGAACCCTCCAGGCAATGAAAGGCGTCATTTTTGCTGCCGGATTGGGCACACGTCTATATCCCCTCACCAAGGACAAACCCAAGGCGCTGGTGTCTGTGGCCGGGCGCAGCATGCTCGACACTACCTTGCGTAAATTTGAGGCAGCCGGCATCCACGAAGTCGTGGTAAACATACACGCTTTTGCCGACAAGGTGGAAGCCGAACTGGCTGAATGGGTGCTCGAACACCCAGGCATGACCATCCGTGTTTCAGACGAACGGGACTTGCTGCTGGAAACCGGCGGCGGATTGAAAAAGATGCAGCACTGGCTATACCAAGAGCCTTTTTTGGTTCATAACGTGGATGTATTGACGGATATCAATCTGTCGTCACTGGTTGAGGCAGATGAGCGGTTTGCGGCTGAACATGTTGCGTCTGAGCCGAAAGAAGGCCTGCACCTGGCTACCCTGGCCGTTCGTAAAACCGAGAGCGACCGCTACTTCCTGTTCAATGATGAGGGCTTGCTCTGCGGATGGGAAAACGTGAAGACCGGCGAGAAAAAACTATCCAGGCCACACGAAAACTCTTTGCATCGATTCGGCTTTACCGGCATCCACCTCATTCACCCCGCACTGTTCAATTTGATGTCGGAAACAGGCGTTTTCTCCATCACCGATGTGTACCTGAGACTGGCTGCACGCCATACTATCCGCCTGTTTGACGTGACCGATCGAAGGTGGTTCGACATCGGCACCCCCGAGCAACTTCAGGCGGCAGAATCAGCTGCCCTTATTTGATCCCGTTTTTCACGAAAAATTTCTTGAAGAACAACACCTGAAAATCGATGGAGTTGTTCCAGTAGTTGTTATTGTGAGCACCCGGACGCACCAGAAAGTCGTGGTTGATGTTGTTGGCCAGCAACTTGTCGTGCAGGTCGTTGTTCACCTTAAAGAAGAAATCACTGTAACCACAGTCGATGATCAGGGCTAGGTCTCCATTCTTGATTTTGTCAACCTGGTTGATCACGGTGTAGCTGTCCCAACGTGCCTGGTTCTGGCTCAGTTCGCCCAGTTGGTCTTTCATGTTCCAGTTGTCGGGGAAGGGGCGGATGTCCACACCACCGCTGGTGCTGCCGGCAGCACCATATACGTCTTTGTGACGAAACGACAGCCAAAGGGCACCGTGACCGCCCATGCTCAAACCTGTAATGGCTCTGGCTTTTCGGTCGGCGATGCTGGGATACAGGCCGTCAACCCATTGCACCAGTTCCCGAGAAACAAAGGTCTCAAAGCGCATGGTGGAATCGGTGGGGCTGTCCCAATACCAGCTATTTTTGCCATCCGGGCAGACGAAAATGATGTGGTTCTTATCGGCCATTTCGGGTAGATCGGGCTTGATTTGGAGCCAGCTGCCTGCGTTGCCGCTGTGTCCGTGCAAGAGGTAAATAACCGGGCAGGGTTGCGTTGCCGAGGCATTATCCGGGACAATGACCACGACGGACAGGTCTTTGTTCATCTTGGCGCTGTGGACTGTTTTGTTCTCCACCTTGGCGGCTGTCAGGCTCATCACCGACAGGCAACAGATCAGAAAGAAGGATAGATGTTTCATGGAAAGTAGATTTAGATAATACAAATGTACACCATCTTCCGTTTATCCCAAAATTATGTACTTTTGTGCCTCTAACAAAAAAACGGATGAATCCGAACGTGGAAGCCATGACGCCCTTTATTGTCATGGATGTATTGGAACGAGCCAATGAATTGCAGGCTCAAGGCATCGATGTGGTGCATTTGGAAGTAGGAGAACCGGATTTCGACATCCCGCCCTGTGTGGTTCAAGCAGCACAGGCTGCGTATGGAAACGGCAAGACGCACTACACCCATTCCTTGGGTAGTCCTGATTTGCGTCGGGAAATCGCACGGTTTTACAACGACGAGTACGGGGTTTTTGTCGATCCAGACTGTATTGTGGTGACCTCAGGTTCTTCACCTGCCATCCTGATGACGCTATTGACGCTCTGTGAGCCGGGATGTGAGGTTATTCTTTCCAATCCCGGGTATGCCTGTTACGGTAATTTCGTGTTGGCTGTCAATGCGAAACCCGTTGCGGTTGAGTTGAAACCGGAAAACCGTTTTCAATACGATATACAGGCTATCAAAGCTGCCATCACCGATAAGACGAGGGCTATTTTTGTCAACTCGCCCATGAATCCCACGGGGGGATTGGTCGATGATGCGGTGTTTGAAGCGTTGGCCCAACTGGGTATACCCATTATTTCTGATGAAATATATCATGGTTTGGTGTACGAAGGAAGGACACGCAGCATTTTGGAATTTACCCAAAACGCCTTTGTGTTGAACGGATTTTCCAAGCGTTTTGCCATGACGGGGTTGAGGCTGGGCTACCTGATTGCTCCGAAAGCGTACATGCGGGCCTTGCAAATTATCCAGCAGAACCTGTTCATCTGTGCCCCAAGCACGGCGCAGGAGGCTGGTGTCGCTGCCTTGAAGTATGCTGGTGGTGATGTTCAACGCATGCGTGACACGTACCGGGAACGCCGCGATTATATGGTTAGACGCTTGCTGAAGATGGGCTTTGGCATACCGGCTACCCCGCAGGGCGCCTTTTATGTATTTTGCGACGCGACCCGCTTCACGCACGATTCCTATGCGTTTGCGTTCGATGTACTGGAAAACGCCCACGTTGGCATCACGCCGGGTGTCGATTTTGGAACGGCCGGTGAAGGCTTTGTGCGTTTATCGTACGCCAATTCCCTGGAGCGTATCAAGGTTGGCTTGGACAGGTTGGAGGCGTACGTATTGGCAAAGCGATAAAAGTGGGGTGATTCGATAAAAAAAGAGCCTATATACTTTTATTTCGTAAGATATTTGAAGAAAAATGCACGAGTTTATTGTTCGTATAAAAAAAAGTGATATCTTCGCGGTGTAATTGACACGCAAATTCATATGTCGAACTTCATTCTATCCAACATTATTCTGATTGGCTCCATTCTACTAAAGACGGAGACTAGGTAGTAAGATTGTGTGGATAGATATACGTTATAACCCTTCTTGCTACCTAGCAGGAAGGGTTTTTTTATGCAAATGCGATAGAAAATGAATCAATAAACACATAAATCTATGTCTGAAAAGATTTTTATTTTCGACACAACGCTTAGAGACGGAGAACAGGTTCCCGGATGCCAATTGAATACTGTAGAAAAGATTCAGGTGGCAAAGGCACTGGAAAACTTGGGTGTTGATGTGATAGAAGCCGGTTTTCCCATTTCCAGTCCGGGTGATTTCAATTCGGTGGTAGAAATCAGCAAGGCCGTAACCTGGCCCGTGATTTGCGCCCTGACCCGTTCGGTGCAGAAAGATATCGACGTGGCAGCTGAAGCACTTAAGTTTGCCAAACGAGGACGCATCCATACCGGTATCGGGACGTCCGATTACCACATCAAGTATAAGTTCAACTCCAATCAGGATGATATTCTGGAACGCGCCATTGCGTGCGTGAAGTACGCCAAAAAATACGTGGAAGACGTGGAATTTTATGCCGAAGACGCCGGGCGTACCGACAATGTCTATTTGGCCAAAGTGGTGGAAGCCGTTATCAAGGCCGGCGCCACGGTGGTCAACATCCCCGATACAACCGGGTATTGTTTGCCCAACGTGTATGGGGAGAAAATCAAGTTTTTGATGGAAAACGTGAACGGTATTCACAAGGCCATCCTTTCCACCCATTGCCACAATGACCTGGGTATGGCTACCGCCAATACCATGGCCGGCATCTTGAACGGTGCTCGTCAGGTGGAGGTTACCATCAATGGCATCGGGGAACGGGCTGGCAACACCTCGCTCGAAGAAATCGCGATGATCTTGAAGTGCCACAAGGACATACCCTACGACACCACCATCAATACCCAGTTCATCATTCCGACCAGCCGCATGATTTCCAGTTTGATGAACATGCCCGTGCAGCCCAACAAGGCCATCGTGGGTCGCAACGCCTTCGCCCATTCGTCGGGCATCCATCAGGATGGCGTGTTGAAGAACCGGGAGAGCTATGAAATCATGGATCCCAAGGATGTTGGTTTGGACGAAAACGCCATCATTTTGACGGCTAGAAGCGGACGTGCCGCTTTGAAGCACCGCTTGCAGGTATTGGGCGTTGATATTGATGGCGACCGCTTGCAAGAAGTCTATCAGGAATTTCTTAAATTAGCCGATCGCAAGAAGGACATCAACGATGATGACATCATGTTGCTCGTCGGAATGGATCGGGCGCAGAAACACCGCATCAAGTTGGACAGCCTGCAGGTTATTTCCGGAAAAGGGGTAAAGCCGGTGGCTTCCCTCTGTTTGGACATTGCCGGTGAGAAGTTTGAGGCGACAGCATCCGGCAACGGCCCTGTCGATGCGGCCATCAAGGCATTGAAGCACATCATCAACCGAGAGATGACGTTGAAGGAATTTCTCATTCAAGCCATTTCAAAAGGCAGTGATGATACGGGTAAGGTGCATATGCAGGTGGAATACGATGGTGTGGTCTATTATGGCTTCTCGGGAAACACCGACATTATTACTGCTTCCGTGGAAGCCTACATCGATGCTATCAACAAGTTTGTAAAATAATAGAACGATATGGGAAAAACATTGTTTGACAAGATTTGGGACAAACACGTAGTCACCACGGTGGAGAAGGGTCCCACGCAGTTGTACATCGACAGGCATTACTGCCACGAAGTAACCAGTCCGCAAGCTTTTCAGGGGTTGAGAGACAGGAAACTGAAGGTATTCCGTCCCGCCAACACCTATTGCATGCCCGACCACAACATTCCGACCATCGATCAAGACAAACCCATTGCCGATTTGGTGTCGCGCAAACAGGTGGAGACCTTGACCCGGAATGCGGAGGAATTTGGTGTGACCTTGTTTGCGTTGGGTCATCCCAAGAACGGGGTCATTCACGTGGTTGGTCCGGAAAACGGTTTGACGCTGCCCGGCATGACCATCGTGTGCGGTGATTCCCACACCTCCACCCACGGAGCCATGGGGGCCGTTGCTTTTGGTATTGGTACCTCCGAAGTGGAAATGGTGCTGGCGTCACAGTGCATCCTTCAATCCAAGCCGAAACGCATGCGCATCTCGGTGGAAGGCACGCTGAATGCTTCCGTCAGCGCCAAAGATATGGCTTTATACATCATTGCTAAAATGACCACGGGCGGAGCCACGGGTTACTTCGTGGAATACGCAGGCCAAGCCGTCAGGGACTTGAGCATGGAAGGCCGTTTGACACTGTGCAACCTGTCCATCGAGATGGGCGCACGGGGAGGCATGGTCGCTCCCGATGAAAAAACCATCGCATACCTGGAAGGCAAAGATTTTGCACCCAAAGGAGCAGAGTGGGATAAGGCCGTGGCGTACTGGAAAACATTGGTTACAGATTCAGACGCTGAGTTTGACCAGGACATCACCTTCCAGGCATCGGACATTGAGCCCATGCTGACCTATGGTACCAATCCCGGTATGGGCATGGGTATTACCGGAACCATTCCGACGCTTGACCAAATTGATGAGGCCGGACGCATTTCCTACGAGAAATCACTCGCCTACATGGGGTTCAAACCGGGCGATAAAATGCTGGGTAAAAAGGTGGACTACGTCTTTTTAGGCAGTTGCACCAATGGCCGCATTGAGGATTTTCGGGCTTTTACCGCCTACGTGAAAGGGAAGAAAAAGCACCCGGATGTGGTGGCATGGTTGGTTCCCGGTTCATGGGCCGTTGAAGCGCAGTGCCGCGCCGAAGGGTTGGTCGATGTTCTTCAGGAAGCCGGTTTTACGCTTCGTCAGCCCGGCTGTTCGGCTTGTCTGGCCATGAACGAGGACAAGGTGCCTGCCGGCAAGTATGCCGTTTCCACCTCGAACCGTAACTTTGAAGGGCGTCAGGGTCCGGGTGCCCGCACCATCCTGGCCGGCCCGCTTGTAGCCGCAGCCGCAGCCGTAACAGGTTGCATCACCGACCCCAGGGCTTAACCCTCAAACAAACGATCATGGAACCTGTTTATTCGTTTCCCGTTCTCATACAAGTACGCTTCAATGATGTGGACATCATGGGACATGTGTCGAACACGGTCTACCAGAATTACTATGACACGGGAAAGACCACCTATTTTGACAATGTGCTGCCCGATCTCGACTACGTGAATCTTGGTGTTGTGGGGGCTTCCATAAAGATTGACTATTTGTTGCCCATCTACATGAAATACCGCATCACGGTGGTTACCCGCATTGCGGTGTTGGGTAGGAAAAGTTTCACCATGGAACACGCGCTGATCAACCAGGAATCGGGAGAGACCCTTTCCACCTGCTGCGCCGTTTTGGTGTGCTACGATGTGAAGAACAACAGGAGCAAGGTCATTCCTGATCACTGGCGGAAAGCCATTATCGAGCACGAGGGCGATCAGCTGGTGCTCAAGTAAACGGGCGAACCCGAAGAATAGAAAATGCATGAATTTAGAAGAATAGCACTATGGAAAAATTGACGATAATCACCTCAACAGTCGTGCCGCTTCCCATCGAGAATGTGGACACCGACCAGATCATACCCGCTCGCTTTCTTAAAGCAACCTCTAAAGATGGTTTTGGCGACAACTTGTTCCGCGATTGGCGGTATGACAAGAACAACCAGCCCATCAAGGATTTTGTGTTGAACAATTCCACCTACCAAGGATCCATCTTGGTGGCCGGTAAGAATTTCGGTAGCGGATCCAGCCGGGAACACGCGGCATGGGCTGTGGGCGGATACGGATTCAGGGTAGTGGTTTCCAGCTTTTTTGCCGATATTTTCCGCAATAATGCGTTGAATAACGGGATTTTACCGGTGGTGGTGAGCGAGTCGTTCCTGGCCGGTATCTTTGCGTCCGTCAAGGGCGATGCCGGCATCACGTTGACTGTTGATTTGTCTCAACAAGCCATCACCAACAACGCCACAGGTGAATCCGCCCGGTTTGACATCAATCCGTATAAAAAGAACTGTCTGTTGAACGGCTTCGACGACATCGACTTCCTGCTCAGCCAAAAAGACAAAATTGAGGCGTGGGAAGCTCAACCAAAAGCCTATTGAAGGCCTCATCAATAAAATAACCCATGAACATCGAATTGCTGGATACCACCCTAAGGGATGGGGAACAAACCTCGGGTGTCTCGTTTGCTAGTCAGGAAAAAGTGAGCATCGTACGCCTGCTGCTGGAGGAACTGCATGTCGACAGGGTCGAGGTAGCTTCTGCGCGGGTTTCGAGTGGAGAACTGGAAGCTGTTAGACGCATTGTCAGTTGGGCACGGGCGCACGACGTATTGGAAAAGGTAGAGGTGTTGGGTTTCATCGACAATGGAGCCTCCATCGGTTGGCTTGAACAAACGGGTTGCCGTGTGCTCAATTTGTTGTGCAAGGGTTCCTTCAAGCACGTTTCCGAACAGCTGCGCAAAACGCCGGAACAACACATTCAGGATATTCGGAAGGAAGTGGCTTTGGCCACGGAAAAAGGCATAACGGTAAATGTGTACCTGGAAGACTGGTCGAACGGCATCCAACATTCGCCTGAGTATGTCTTTCAATTGATAGACGGACTTATTGATTTGCCCATCCGCCGGTTTATGTTGCCCGATACCTTGGGCATCCTGAACCCGGAACAAACGGGCATGTACTGTCAACAGATGGTGGATAGATATCCAAAACTTACCTTCGATTTCCATGCGCATAACGACTACGACTTGGCAGTGGCCAACGTGATGGCCGCTGTCAGCCATGGCATCAAGGGCGTTCACGTAACTGTGAACGGTTTGGGTGAACGAGCTGGAAATGCCCCTTTGACCAGTGTGGTGGCCGTGTTGCACGATCAGCTCAAAGCAACCACCAACATTCGGGAAGACAAACTAACCACCGTCAGCAAAATTGTAGAATCTTATTCGGGTATCCGCATTCCTGCCAACAAGCCGGTAATCGGAGACAACGTTTTCACCCAATGTGCCGGCATTCACGCCGACGGGGATGCAAAGAACAACCTGTATTTCAATGATTTGCTGCCTGAACGTTTTGGACGAACCCGCGAATATGCCCTCGGTAAGACCTCCGGAAAGGCCAGCATTCAGAAGAACCTGGAAGCGTTGGGCATTGAGCTCGACCCTGAAGCCATGCGCTTGGTCACCGATCGCATCATCGAACTGGGCGACAAGAAAGAGCAAGTTACCCAAGAAGATTTGCCGTACATCATTTCCGACGTGTTGAAGGAATCCAACAGCGCCGAACTCGTGTGCATCCGGAACTATTCCTTATCACTGGCGCAGGGGTTGAAGCCTGTCGCTACCGTTATGCTGGAAATCAAGGGGGAAACCTACCAGGAAACGTCGCAAGGTGACGGTCAGTATGATGCCTTTATGAAGGCTCTGCGCAAGATCTATAAATCGCTGGATCGTATGTTTCCCATGCTGACCGATTATGCAGTAACCATTCCTCCGGGTGGACGCACCGATGCGTTCGTGCAGACCGTCATCACCTGGACGTATAACGGAAAAACGTTTAGAACCACGGGTCTGGATGCTGACCAGACGGAGGCGGCCATCAAGGCTACCATTAAAATGTTGAATATCATTGAATTGTAACTATGAAACTGTCTATCGCTGTATTGCCCGGGGACGGCATTGGTCCCGAAATAGTTGAACAGGCGTTGAACGTCACGAAGGCTGTGTGTCTAAAATTCGGTCACGAACTGGTGTATGAAACGGCGTTGACCGGTGCCTGTGCCATCGATGCGTACGGTGATCCCTATCCCGAAAGCACCCACGAGTTGTGTATGCGGTCGGAAGCCGTACTGTTCGGTGCCATCGGCTCGCCCAAGTACGACAACGATCCCACGGCCAAGGTGCGTCCTGAACAAGGCTTGCTCGCCATGCGGAAAAAGCTGGGTTTGTACGCCAATGTGCGCCCCGTGACCGTGTTCCCTTCTCTAATTGAGCGTTCGCCCTTGCGGTCGGATTTGGTTAAGGATGCAGACTTTGTGTGCATCCGTGAGCTGACGGGTGGACTTTACTTTGGTAAGCCGCAAGGTCGCAGCGAGGACGGTAACAGTGCCGTGGATACCTGCTCCTATAATCGCGAGGAAATTGAACGCATTTTGAAATTGGCTTACGAATACGCGGGTAAACGCCGCAAGAAGTTGACGGTGGTCGACAAGGCCAATGTGCTGGAAACCTCCCGCCTGTGGCGTCAGATTGCTCAGGAAATGGCGCCCAACTATCCCGACATCGTGACCGAGTACATGTTCGTGGACAACGCGGCCATGCGTCTTATCCAATGGCCGGCCAGTTTCGACGTACTGGTTACCGAAAATATGTTTGGCGACATCCTCACCGATGAGGCTTCAGTCATCACTGGTTCCCTGGGGTTGTTGCCATCGGCTTCTGTTGGTTTACACACGTCTGTGTTCGAACCCATCCACGGTTCTTATCCGCAAGCTGCCGGCAAGAATATTGCCAACCCCTTGGCTACCGTGCTTTCCGCTGCCATGATGTTTGAATACGCATTTGGTTTGATGGAAGAGGGTGCCTTGATTCGTAAGGCCGTGGCTGCCAGCATGGATGCTGGTGTTGTCACCGAGGACATCGTGCTGGAAGGTCAAAAACCCCGCACCACCACCGAGGTGGGCGACTGGCTGGTGAACTACATCAACGGCTGATCCACTCCTACATATAACAGAAACGTCCCAGTGCACTTTTGCACTGGGACGTTTTGCTTTTCGGAATACCGAGTGTCCGTCTTTAACTCATCGAGCGTTAAAAGTTGGGGGTATCGGTACCAAAGTAAATGGTTTGTGATGCGCTGTTGAAGTCCACTGAAGGGGTGAATGGCGAATCCAGTGCTTCGCGGATAGCTACCGTGTTTTCAAACTTTTCATCCAGGAAGTTGGTCAGTACAGACTTGATTTCTTCGGTTTGGGCGGCAACCAGATTATTCAGGGCTTTTTGTGCTTCTTTTTTTGAAAGTGCTGAGTTGGTTGCAATACCGTCTTCCTGGTTTGCGTACCTCTGGTTGATGTCCAATATAACCATGGTCTGTTCATCAGAAAGGTTCAGGACAGTGACCAATTCGTTTGTTTGTTCGATGGCTTTGGCTGAGTAGTTGTTGGTACGGGTTGTTTGGGCCATCAAGGTGCTAGCGGCTACTAATAATGTTGCTACGATAAGAGATTTCATTGTTTTCATAATTGTACGTATTACTTGTTTTGTGTTATGCGTTGTTTCTTGTTTCTGTAGCTTAGAGTGGCCCATGTGGGTTTTGTTTAATCGTCTATGGGTGAATAGATTGATAATTAACGAATAATGACGTTTCAGCCACTTTTTTGTGCCTTCACCGATAGGATTTGTCTGTTTGGCGGCAAAAAACAAACCCTCCCGGGATAGAAACGCCTATCTGATTCGGGATAAATAAAAGAGGGCATCTCAAAATGTTACTTTTGAGACACCCTCGTTTCTTTTCGTGCGCTATGGTTGTGCTTTTGGGCAGATACTCTGCCTGTGTCCAGCTTAAATAAAACAGTTGAGCAGTAAAACCCCTGCCAAGCCAGATAAGCTAACTACCAGTCCCAGTACCGTCCAGGTAGCAAACGTTTGTTTAATGCTTAGATTAAAATATTCCTTGAACATCCAAAAGCCTGAATCATTAAAGTGGGAAAACGAAAGGCTTCCGGCCCCGGTTGCTATGACCATCAGTTCCGGCGAAGCGCCTGTAGAGGCAATAAGAGGCATGACTAAACCAGCTGCCGTAATACATGCAACGGTGGCAGATCCCATTGCTATTCTGAAAAGTCCGGCCACACACCAAGCCAAAATCAATGGCGAGAAGTTTAATCCGTCGGCAACTTGTTTTACGTAATCGTTGACACCGCTATCAACAAGTACCTGCTTAAACGCACCGCCTGCCGCAATAATAAGCAGTATCATTGCAATGCTGGTAACGGCTTCGGTTAACTTAGTCATCACATCTTTCACCTTTTTTCCTTGCTTGATTCCCAATGTGTAAACGCCAAGACATACGGATAAGAATAATGCTACACTTGGATCGCATAAAAATTTAAAGAATTTTTGCAGCTCAGGATAAGATGAACAAGACATATCAATGATAGTGCCAAACAGCATTAGAATGACCGGGCTTAGAATGGTTAAAATGCTGACCGTAAGAGAAGGTAATCGGGTGGTTGAAAAATCGCGGTTTATAAACAGGTGTTCAGGTGGTTTGGTAACCAATTTTTTATAAAAGCTCGAAAGCAATGGCCCGCTAATAATTACAGTAGGAATAGCCACGGCAAGGCCATATAAAAGTGTTTTTCCGATGCTGGCTTGGTAAATTTGAGCAATAAAAGTGGGAGCAGGGTGAGGCGGTAAAAATCCATGGGTAATCAATAATGCTGCACATAAAGGTAGCCCAACATACACAAGTGGGCGGTTTGTTGTAGTAGACAGCATATACACTAAAGGAATAAGAACCAGAAAGGCTGCGTTATAAAACATAGGCAACCCAACCATAAAACCAATCATAACGGTGGCAAGCTGCATTCGTTTAACACCAAATTTTCGAATAAACGATGTAACGATTTGATAAGCTGAACCACTATCCTCGATTAATTTTCCAAGCATGGCGCCCAGTACAATAATTAAGGCAATGCTACCCATCGTGCTTCCTATACCATCTGTTATCGATTTCAAAATACTTAGCAATGCCATCTTCCTCATTAATCCGACGACAAATGCAGTAAATATTAATGAAAGAAACGTATTGATTTTAAAAATGCTTACTAATACGATGAGTAGTAGAATTGCTATTCCAATAATGATAAGAGGCATAAGAGTGACCTGTTTTAGTTATTAGTATTCAAGATTTTTGCGGTAGGTGTCATGGCAATGCTGAGGCGTGTAAAGATAATTTTTTTTTCGGAATTACTGTTTTCATACCATTTCTAGCATTATATTTGCGCCATACTTTTGGAACCTAAATCAACTACTATGAAAACAACCCGCGGATGGGTGATAGCCGTCATCCTGCTTTGTACAACGATGGGCTCTTTTGCCAAGAACCAAAAACCGGACCCCAACTTCTTTATTTACCTGTGTTTCGGGCAGTCCAACATGGAAGCTGGAGCCAGACCCGAAGCGCAAGATACGGCGGTGGATAAACGCTTCCAGATGTTGGCAACGGTGGACAATGCGAAAATGAAACGGACAAAGGGTAACTGGTACGTTGCCTATCCTCCCATCAACCGTCCTGATAACAACATGGGGCCTGTGGACTTCTTCGGCCGTACCATGGTGGCCAACCTACCAACCAAGTACCGTGTGGGCGTCATCAATGTATCTGTGGCCGGTGCCAAGATCGAGTTGTGGGACAAAGTCAACTACAATACGTATTTATCGAGCGCGGAAGGCTGGATGCAAAACATGTGCAAAGCATACGACGGAAATCCTTACCAGCGTTTAATGGAAATGGCCAAAATTGCCCAACAGTATGGTGTGATAAAGGGCATCCTGCTTCACCAGGGCGAATCAAACCCCAACGACCAGGAATGGTGCAATAAAGTGAAAGGCATATACGATAATCTGATGAAAGACCTGAAACTGAACCCTAAAAAAGTACCCCTGTTGGCCGGTGAGTTGAAAAGCAAGGAAGAACACGGTGTTTGCTATGGTTTTAATACGGTGGTGTTGGCCAACCTTCCCAAGGTGCTCAAGAATTCTTACATCATCTCTTCGCAGGGTGTGAAAGGTACGACCGACCAGTTCCATTTCAGCACCGAGGGCATGCGTGAGCTGGGCAGACGGTACGCCGTTCAAATGTTGAAACTGCAAGGTTTCACCTACACGGCACCTAAGGCGGCAGCACCTGCGCCTGTGAAACCCTAAGCGCTACGTTCAGCACTTTTTCCCAAGCCGCAAATAACCCCCTTATTTGCGGCTTATTTTTTTTGATATTCGGAAAAAATGGCGTACTTTTGCAGGCCGATTATTATCAAAAATAGTGTAAGAAATTAATTCTTAGCAGATTATATGGTTCAATGTGTCCTGAACCGTTGATCTCGATGGGATTAGAAGAGTTTTTAACAACAAAACATTAAGCAGTGGATACTTTAAGTTACAAGACCATTTCTGCAAACAAAGCCACCGTACAAAAGGAGTGGGTTGTGGTTGACGCAACCGACCAAATTTTAGGCCGTATGGGAGCGAAAGTCGCTAAATTGCTGAGAGGCAAATACAAGACTAACTTCACCCCCCACGTTGATTGTGGTGACAATGTGATTATCATCAATGCAGACAAAGTGAAAATGACGGGCAATAAGTGGAATGACCGTATTTATTTTAGCCACACGGGCTATCCTGGTGGCCAGCGTGAAACAAACGCAGCCAAAGTTATGGCTAAGGATCCCTTGAAACTTTATCGTAAAGTTCTCTTGGGTATGCTTCCAAAAAACAAGTTAAGTGATGCCATCATCGGTAATCTTTACGTGTACGCCGGCAGCGAACATCCGCATGCAGCTCAGGCACCTAAAACCATTGATATAAATTCTCTTAAATAAGCAGTATGGAAGCAGTAAATGCACTAGGAAGAAGAAAAGCAGCGATTGCCCGTGTTTTTGTTACCGAAGGGAATGGGGTCATCACCATCAATAAACGTACGATTGATCATTATTTTCCCTCAAGCATCCTTCAGTATGTGGTTAAACAACCATTGAACAAGTTGGGTGTTGCTGAAAAATATGATATCCGCGTTAACCTGGGTGGAGGCGGCTTTAAGGGACAATCTGAAGCGCTGCGTTTGGCTATTGCCCGCGCATTGGTGAAAATCAATCCGGATGACAAGTCAGCTTTGCGCTCTGAAGGGTTCATGACCCGCGATGCTCGCGTTGTTGAACGTAAGAAACCAGGTCGCCCCAAGGCAAGGAAACGGTTCCAGTTCAGTAAACGTTAATTTGATACCACTGCTTTTTACGATAAAGAAGCGTTTAGTATCTAAATGGTCGGGACTTCTGTCGGTGTGAGCCGATCTTAACTACCCGATGATTGAATGAATCCAAAGAAAGTAAACGAATTAAAAAAACGAACATGTCTAGAACTAATTTTGATCAACTATTGGAAGCCGGTGTGCATTTCGGACACCTTAAGAGAAAATGGAACCCTGCTATGGCACCGTACATTTTCATGGAACGCAACGGCATTCATATCATAGATTTACATAAAACGGTAGCCAAGGTTGACGAAGCCGCCGAAGCATTGAAAAGCATCGCCAAAGCAGGAAAGAAAATCCTGTTTGTTGCTACCAAGAAACAAGCCAAAGAAGTGGTTGCAGAATTTGCAACGGCTGTCAATATGCCTTACGTGATTGAACGCTGGCCGGGCGGTATGCTCACCAACTTCCCCACCATCCGCAAGGCTGTCAAGAAGATGACCACCATCGACAAGATGCTGACTGACGGAACGTTTACCAACCTTTCCAAGCGTGAACGCCTGCAGGTTGCTCGTCAACGTGCCAAATTGGAAAAGAACTTGGGTTCCATCGCCGACCTGAATCGTTTGCCCTCAGCGTTGCTGGTTGTTGACGTGATGAAGGAACAAATCGCCGTTAAGGAAGCTCAACGTCTCGGTATTCCCGTGTTTGCCATGGTAGACACCAACTCCGATCCGAACGTGGTTGATTTTATCATTCCTGCCAACGACGATGCAACAAAATCTGTTGAGATTATCATCAGCACCTTGTGCGCTGCCATTCAGGAAGGTTTGGAAGAACGTAAGGTAGAAAAGGCAGACACCAATGCCGCTGCAGATACGGATAACGAAGAAAAGGAAGTCAGCGTTAAGCGCGAACGTCGCGGCAAGGCAAAGAAAGAACTGATTCAAAAAGATGACGCTGAGGCTTTGAAAGCTAAAGTCGCATCTAAATACATCAAGGAAGACGAAGACTAATCGTCAATTTTCCTATAAACACTACTCGAATTATGGCAGTTACTATGGCAGAGATCTCGAAGCTCCGTACAATGACGGGAGCCGGGATGATGGATTGCAAGAACGCATTGACTGAGGCCAACAACGATATGGAGGCCGCAATTGAAATCATACGTAAAAAAGGACAAGCTGTTGCCGCTAAGCGCAGCGACCGCGAAGCCTCTGAAGGTTGTGTGCTGGCCGGTGTCAACGGCGGATTTGCTGCTGTTTTGGCGCTCAAGTGTGAAACCGACTTTGTGGCTAAAAACGCCGATTTTGTTGCGTTGACACAGGTTATTCTTGATTTGGCTCTGGCTCAGAAGCCTGCCAACTTGGAAGCGCTGAAGGCGTTGAAACTGGAAGGCCGCACGGTTCAGGAAAAAATTACCGAACGCATCGGTATTACCGGTGAAAAGATGGAGCTGGATTTCTACGAATTCGTGGATGCCGCTTTCGCTATTTCATACATTCACCCGGGCAATAAACTGGCTACCATTGTGGCTTTCAGCAAGGAAGTGGAATACCAAGACGCACGAAATGTTGCCATGCAGGTAGCTGCTATGAGCCCCATTTCGTTAGACCGCAACTCAGTGCCCGCCAAGGTCATTGAAACCGAACTGGAAATTGGTCGCGATAAAGCCCGTGAAGAAGGTAAACCGTCAACTATGTTGGACAAAATCGCTCAAGGCCGTCTGAACAAGTTCTTCCAGGAATCGACCTTGTTGGAACAAGCTTTCATCAAAGATGCCAAGACGAGTGTTCAGCAGTACATCACTTCAATTGACAAGGACTTGAAGGTTGTTGCCTTCAAACGTGTCACCTTGAACATGGAATAATTCGAAATTCAGCGTACTTCTCTAAAATCACCGGAAGCCTCAGCGTTTTCCGGTGATTTTTTTTGTATCCCCTTTGATGGTGAAGCCTTTCTTTTCCAGAAATGCGACCAGTTTAACGCGCACGTCACCTTGAATGAGGATCTCATCGTCTTTTGCCGAACCGCCGGCGCTGCACTGTTTTTTCAATTCGGATGCCAGTTGTTGCAGCGCGTTTGTGTCTCCCTCGAACCGACTAATGATGGTGGTGGGTTTTCCGTTGCGTTTTTCGAATCGGATAATCAGCGGGTTTTTTTGAATGCCTGAAACGGCCTTTTTCGCGATGTTTGTTGCTTCAGGTTGCTGTGCATTCGTTGTATCGACAGGCATCAGGTTGCTGAGTGCGTTTTTCCAATCGGTGGAGCTCATAGTAAAAGAGGTGTATATGGGTAACAATCGGTTAGATGTGGTCCAGTCGTGCAAAGTTACGCCTTAGTAATTGATTTTTTTTACTATTTTTGTATAAATGAACGAGCACTTAATGGATGGAAACCGTAAATTTAGTTGATACTGAGCATATTCCGGAGCCAACGCTAAGGCGACTTCCTTGGTATCTGGCTTATTTAAAACTTGCCTCCGATAAAGGAGAAAATTTCATTTCTTCGACCCAGATAGCTAGAGCTATTGATGTGAGTGCCTCACAGATAGCCAAAGACCTGTCTCTTGTCAATGTGTCAGGTAAGACCAGGGTGGGGTACGATGTGAAAGAGCTGATTGAGGTCTTGGAAGATTTTTTGGGATTTCGACACGCACACAAGGCATTCTTGTTTGGGGTGGGTAGTTTGGGCGGCGCGTTGCTTCACGACAAGGGTTTATCCCAATACGGTCTGGAAATCGTAGCCGGTTTCGATGTAAACCTTGCTTTGACAGGCCAGTTGATCAACGGTATCCCTGTCTATCACATCAATGAATTCGGCCGCCTTCAGGAAAAGCTGGGAATTTCCATTGGTATTTTGACAGTGCCTGTGGATAAAGCCCAGGAAGTGGCCGACTTGATGGTGAACGGTGGCATTCGCGCCATCTGGAACTTCACACCCTTTCGTATCCACATGCAAGAGGAAATTGTGGTACAGAATACCTCTATATACGCGCATTTAGCATTGATGTTCAATAGATTGGGTAATCGTTGATCCGTACCTCATGAAAATTATCGCTGTCGGGATGAATTACCGCAATCACCTGAAGGAGCTTCAGTCTCCTGTTCCGGTGGAGCCTGTCATATTTTGCAAACCCGATTCCTCCTTGTTGGAAGCCACTGAAAAGCGGCCTTTATCGAACATGCCCTTTTTTTTGCCGGCATTTTCTTCGGAAGTGCATTACGAAACCGAGCTGGTGGTACGGATCAATCGGTTGGGCAAGAGCATTGCCTCCAAGTTTGCTTATCGCTATTACCACGAGGTGACGGTTGGGCTTGACCTGACAGCCAGGGACCTGCAACGGAAATTCCGTGCGGAGGGCAATCCTTGGGAATTATGCAAAGGGTTTGACCAGTCGGCGGTGGTAGGGACGTTTGTACCCTTAGCCGAGTTTGGCGATATCAACCAATTACACTTCAGCCTTCAATTAAACGGCACAACTGTACAGGAGGGTAACACCGCTGACATGATTTTTTCTGTTGACACGGTCATTGAGTATGTTTCGCGTTTTTTTACCTTGAAAACCGGTGACCTGATTTTTACAGGCACGCCCTCTGGTGTTGGCCCGTTGGCAGTCAACGATCATTTAGAGGGATTTTTGGCCGACAAGAAGTTGCTGGATTTACGGGTTAAGTAAGATACTAAAGATAGGTTTGTGCCGTTTCAACGATATAAAGGTTACTAGTTATGAAAAGGTTGGTTGCACTGCTGTTTTTGAGCGTTTGCACGCTGCTTGTAGTGGCTCAGGAGGTGCATACCCTCTATCCGACAGAAAACGGCTTGCCTGTTTATGTTGAATCGTATAAGCCATCTGTCGTAGCTTCCAATTACACGGTAAGGTTGACCCATCCTATCCTTGAGCCGCTCTCTAAAGAGGAGGAAAGAACGCTTAAACGCTACTTACAGGCTGTCCCGGATACCCTGTCATACACCTTTTCGGTGGGTTGGGAACGGAAGAGTCCGATTATCGACATGGTTGTACATCCCTTCATTCGAAAAGGAAAGGCGTACTTCAAATTGGTTTCGTTCAACTGGTCGGTTCAACCCATTTCAACGCCTACATCTTCACAGTTAAGGGCCTCGCGCAGTTATGCCCCTTCTTCTGTTCTGTTAACAGGAAAATGGAAGAAGATCAGCGTGACCAATTCCGGTATGTATAAACTGACCTATGATGATTTGGTCAAGATGGGGCTGGATCCCAATAAGGCTCAGGTGTACGGTTATGGTGGAAAGATGCTGGGAGAAGACTTTAGGACGGCCAACTATATCGATGATCTTCCGGAAGTCGCTGTCTGGAGGGTGACAGGCAATGATGGCGTTTTCAATAGCGGTGATTACCTGCTTTTTTACGCTCAGGGCCCGATTTCTTGGTACCAATCCGGAAATACATTCCTGCGTCAGTTCAATCCGTATTCCAACAAAGCCTATTACTTTATCGGGGAACGGGCCGAGGGTACACGGATAGCAAGTACCTACCGAAACACCCTGCCACCCACTCGTACTGTGTCCACCTATACCTACCTGGAACTGCATGAAAAAGATGTGGTGAATATGGGAGAATCGGTAGCCGGAGACGGAACGGGCCGTGAGCTGTACGGTGAGGACATGATAGGTATTCCTTCACGCTCCTTTCCGTTTACGGTACCCGATGTGGTAAAATCACAGCAATCGTCCGTGATAGTGGATGCTGCCGCTTTCAATACAAGTGACAGCTATGGTTATGTCAGCGTGAACAATGAATTGTGTACCACCCTGCATTTTTCCGGCGTGAATTCCGGTCCCGATAATTTTATCTATGGTACAACCTCCAGAGAGAGGGTAGCCAATTTTACTCCCACGTCTGACAATATTTCTGTGAATCTGAATCTTGTCAGCTATGGAAATTCACCCACACCGAGGGCTTACCTGAATTACATCATTCTGAATGTGAGAAGGTGGTTGAAGAATACGGGCAAGCCTTTCACCTTCAGGGATCCCCAAAGTGTTGGCGCTGGGGAAGTGGCGCAGTTCAGTGTTCAACATGCTGATGCTTCCACGCTGATTTTTGATGTGACCGATCCGGTTTCCATGCGGATGATGGAAGGTGCGTTGGAGGATTCTACGGATACATTTTCCGCTCCTTCGTCGACACTCCGTGAGTATGCGTGCGTGAGCCTTTCCGGAAACATTCCTAAGCCGACTCTGGAAGGGAATGTGGCCAATCAAAATTTGCATGCCTTACAGCCCGATATGGTCATCATCACCCCTGAGGCGTTCAAATCGCAGGCCCAACGTCTGGCGCAGGCTCACCAGGAAATGGATAACCTGAGCGTGATGGTGGTTACCCCTGAACAGGTGTATAACGAGTTTTCCTCAGGCACACCCGACGCCACTGCCTACAGGCGTATGATGAAACTTTATTACGACAAGGCAGGAACAGCTATAGAAAAGATGCCAAGCTACCTGCTGCTGTTTGGAGGAGGTATTTACGACAACCGCTTGAATACGTCCATTTTTAAAAGTTCAGCCAAATCGAATCACTTGTTGACCTATCAATCGACGGAATCGTTGGATGGTACACTTTCCTACACTGCTGACGATTATTTTGGCTTTCTGGATGATACTGAAGGGGCTGATTTGTCGTCAGCTATTCTGGATATTGGGGTAGGACGATTTCCCATTCACACGGAGGAACAAGCAAAAGCCACCGTGGATAAGACGCTTCGTTACATGAAGAACGACAAACAAGGAACCTGGAAAAACCGGGTACTTTTTCTGGCCGATGATGGAGATGTAACCAACGTGAACTTGCACACGCGACATGCTGAGGCGTTGGCGTCTACCGTGGATAATACGTATCCACAATACATGGCGAACCGCATTTACGTGGATGCGTACAAAAAGGTGGCTTCTACGACGGGAGTGAGCGTTCCCGATGGAAACAAGCGGTTTTCCGAATTACTCGATATGGGGCTGCTTATGCTGAATTACACAGGCCACAGCTCCATGACAGAGTGGGCGGAGGAAAAATTACTGACACAGGCGTTTGCCAAATCGATGACCAACACGTATCTGCCTCTTTGGATTACTGCCTCTTGTGATTTTTCCCGCTTTGATACGCCCGATGAATCCGGCGGTGAATCGGCCTTTCTAAACCCTATAGGTGGTGCTATTGGCCTGTTTTCCACTTCGCGTATCGTGTATGCTGAGCAAAATTCCGAATTGAACAAACAATTTATCGATCAGATTTTCAAACAGCAGGACAGTAAGCAGAAGACACTCGGGAATATCATGCGACAGGCTAAAAGTTCCGCAACCATGTTGCATGACAGAAATAAGCTCAGTTTTATTTTACTGGGTGATCCGGCTTTAAAACTGGCCAGTCCTCGCTACAACGCGTCGATTACTCACGTAAACGGTCATCTTGTATCGACTGTAATTGATACCTTTAAAGCCTTGCAGCGCGTTACGGTGGAAGGAGAAATTCGTAATGAACAGGGGCTGTTGGCCTCGGACTTCAACGGTGTGATCAATCCCACTGTTCTCGATGCGGCTACCCTTGTCAAGACGCTGGGAAGTACCGGTAACGAAGTCATGTCTTTTTACGACAGGAGCCGAGTGTTGCTTGTTGCAAAAGATAGTGTTGTGAATGGCCGTTTTCAATTTACGTTTGTTGTGCCGAAAGATATTCAGTATTCGTTCAGGCTAGGTCGAATCAATTTGTATGCGTCTGACACCAAAAACCAACAGGAAGCCAACGGCGTTTTTGACCACTTTGCGTTGGGAGGATCGGTTGCTGTTTCTGTAGTGGATACGGTTGGACCTTCCATTCGGTTATTCCTGAATGATACGACGTTTGTTTCCGGCGATGTGGTAAACCAGGCGCCCACGTTGATTGCCCGGCTATATGATGAAAGTGGATTGAACGGTTCGGACAATGGTGTGGGACACGATTTTCAACTAGTGATAGATAACGATCCCAATCGGGTGTTTTCCTTGAACGGACGCTATATAGCCGACATCGGCAGCTACCAATCGGGAACGGTTCAGGTTGTTTTACCTGAACTCTCAAATGGCCAACATACCTTGAGTTTTAGGGCATGGGATGTGTTGAACAATTCCACGACGAAGACTATTCCTTTTATGGTCAGGAAAAGCCAGTCTCCCAAACTTTACGACTTGGTGGCCATTCGTCAGCCGGAAAGTTATCGGTTCAGCTTCCAACACAACAGGCCTGAAATACCCCTCAGTGTCAGATGTGAGGTCCTTGACGTGATGGGCCGTGTTTGTTGGAAAGAGTCTACGTCCATGCAGTCAGGGGAAACTCGGAGTGAGGATATGGTGTGGAACCTGTTTGGAAACAACGGAACAAGGGTGCCTTCGGGCATTTATATCTGTCGTGTCAGCGTGACCGATGCGACCGGTGGCGAATCAATTATCACGGAAAAAATCCAGGTTTTGCCACAATAAACAACCAATCACTCCGTTTTCAGAAAGTGTTTTTATGCAAACCAGAAGAGTCATGATGAAGAAAAAAAACCTCTGTATGTTACTAATGGCATTACTGGCCGTAGCGCCTGTAATGGCAGAAGGAAACTACAATCCCATATCCAGTTCGGTCTACTCGCTGGGCATTTCTCCCGATGCCATATCCAGCGGTATGGGCGATGTGGGTGCGGCTACCAACCCGGATGTCTATTCGCAGTACTGGAATCCATCCAAATATCCTTTCATTGAAAGTAAGGCCGGCTTTGCCCTTTCTTACACCCCGTGGTTGTCACAACTGGCGTCGGATATCGACTTGGTTTCCCTTATGGGTTATTATAAGTTGGATGACAAACAATCGCTGAGTGGTTCGTTGCGGTATTTTTCGTTGGGAGAGGTCATCGTCAGGGAGACACCTAGCGAAGCGGGTTATGCCGTTCAGCCTTATGAAATGGAAGTGGATATGGGCTATTCGAGGCTATTGTCAGAGCGCTTTTCCATGGGCGTGTCGTTGCGTTACATCCTTTCAGACCTAATGAGCGATGAAGATCCGTCGGGAAGTACGGTTGCCGCTGATATTTCCGGATATTACAGGGCTCCGATGTATGTGGGACGCGAGCGAGGCAACTTTGGTTTGGGATTTAACATCTCAAACATCGGTGGTAAGATTTCGTACGACGGAGGAAACACCAATTACTTCCTGCCCGCCAATTTACGGTTGGGAACATCCTTCAAATTGCCCATGGACAATTACAATACCTTTTCCATCTCTGCAGATGTAAACAAACTGTTGGTTCCAACCCCAAAGGATTCTCTGGATAGGGGTGAGGGCATTTCCCCCATCAGGGCCATTTTTACCTCATTCAGCGATGCCCCCAACGGCATGAAGGAGGAGCTGCAGGAAATATATGGTTCAATCGGTGTGGAGTACGCCTACAACAATCAGTTTTTTGTGCGCAGTGGGTACTACTACGAAAATGAAAATAAGGGAAACCGGAAATACTTTACTTTTGGCGCCGGATTCAAGATGAACATGCTTCGTCTGGATGCCTCCTACTTGGTTGCTCAATCACAGAGCAACCCCTTAGACGGCACGCTGCGTTTTTCATTGGCTTTCGACATGGAAGGCATTGGGATGTTGCTCGGACATTAATGACGAATGGACATACGCGTTGGATACGGCTATGATGTGCATGCACTGATTCCCGGTCGCGAACTGTGGATAGGAGGCATCAGGATTGAACACGAGGTGGGGTTACTCGGCCACTCCGATGCCGATGTCCTGATTCATGCCATTTGTGATGCGCTGTTGGGAGCCGCCGGACTTAGGGACATCGGTTTTCATTTCCCTGACACGTCTGGAGAATTTAAAGATATTGACAGTAAAATTTTGTTGAAACGCACGGTCGACTTGCTGGTTGAAAAAGGATGGAGAATCGGAAACATAGACGCTACTGTCTGTGCGGAACGTCCCAAGCTCAATCCGCACATTCCCGCCATGCAAGACTGTCTTTCCGGTTTGCTCGGAATTTTACCCGATGCAGTTTCCATCAAAGCGACTACCAGTGAGAAACTTGGGTTTACCGGTAGAGAGGAAGGTATGTCGGCCTCGGCTGTTGTATTGATCCAACGGTAACATTCACAGGACATCGATCCAATCATCATGACGCTTCAAGAATTGAACCAGCTGGTTCGGAACAACCTCAGGCAATTTATGCCCGGCACGTATTGGGTGCAGGCTGAAGTGAGCGAGTGCAAGGAGCACTTTTCCGGACATTGCTATTTGGAACTCATTCAAAAAAAAGAGGGACAGGATGCCCTGTGCGCCAAGGCAAGAGCTACGATTTGGGCAAATACCTGGCAATCGCTGGGGCCTTCTTTCGCTCAACAGACAGGAACCCGATTGGCGTCCGGTTTGCAGATACTGGCTGAAGTGACGGTTGATTTCCACGAATTGTACGGATTCAGTTTGGTCATCAGAGATATTGACCCTTCCTACACGCTGGGCAACCAGGCCATGCGCCGTCGGGAGATACTAAAACGCTTGGAAAATGAAGGTGTCATTGATCAAAACAAGGAACTGGTATGGCCGGAACTACCCAGGTGCTTGGCTATTGTTTCTTCACCGGGTGCTGCCGGCTACCAGGATTTTATGCGTCAGCTCACCGATAACGACTATGGCTTCGTCTTTCACACAGCCTTGTTTCCCGCAACCATGCAAGGTCAGGGAGCTGCTTCTTCCATTATAGCCGCCTTGGACAACATTGTTGAAAACACCGTGCCATTCGACGTGGTGGTCATTATCCGCGGAGGAGGTGCTGTGGCCGATTTAGGCTGCTTTGATGACTACGACCTGTGCTATTACGCAACGCAATACCCCATACCCTTATTAACCGGACTTGGACACGACAAGGACAATGCTATCCTCGACAGGGTGGCACACATGTCTGTCAAGACCCCCACAGCGGCAGCGGAATATTTAATCGATACGCTGTTGGATAAAGCCGGAGAGCTTGACGATAAGGCAGACCGATTGGTCAGGCGGGCGAATCAGATTCTTGAAAACGAGAAACTCAACTTGCATACTATGCCGGGAAGAGTGGTCAATCGTGTGCAGGATAGGTTGATGCACGCTAAACTGAAGGTGGAAAGTGCCAAGTCCGGCCTAAAAGAGCAGGCCATCCATGCTTTGACGCAGGGGCGCCAACAGAATACCTTGTTTGCCAGTCGTCTTTCCATGGCTTGTCGCACAACTTTTGCCCACGAGACGATGCAGATTCGGCTTTTCGAGCAATCGGTCAACTCTTTTTCCCCTTCGAAGATGCTCGAACGGGGTTTTTCCCTTACTTTGCATCAGGGCAAGGCACTGCGCTCCATCAAGGAAGTGGAGGAAGGTTCAATCGTGGAGACCAGAGTGGCTGACGGCCGATTTACCAGTGTTGTACATACCAAACAGCCAAACAATGAGTGATAAGTCATTTTCGTATACGAAAGCCATGCAGGAAGTGGAACAAATTCTTTCCGCCCTGGAGAAGGATAACCCCGACATTGACGAGATGAGTGAACGGGTGAAGCGGGCAGTCGATTTGCTGCAGGCTTGCAAGGATAAACTCTACAGTACCGACGAGGAAATCAAACGGGTGTTTGAACAATTGAACGCCCAAAACAAATGAACCACAAGCAACCCGCTGTCAAACGCACGGCACTGATCATGGCGGGCGGCAAGGGGCTACGGATGGGAACGTCTTTGCCCAAGCAATTTTTGTTGCTCAACGATAAGCCGGTGCTGATGCATACGTTGTCTGCGTTTTACGCCCTGGACGCCACCATCCGCCTTATCTTGGTGCTGCCCGACGGGCACAAGTCCTATTGGTCAAGCCTGTGTCGGGAATACCATTTTTTGGTACCCCACGAATTGGTGTCCGGTGGTTCCTGTCGGTTTGAATCGGTACAGAACGGCTTGGCTGTTGCCGGAGAAGAAGGGCTGATTGCTATTCATGATGGGGTACGGCCCTTGGTAACCACCAGCTTGATCCAGCGTTGTTTTGAGGCGGCTCATCAGCACGGGGCCGTAATTCCGGTGATGCCGGTAATTGAGAGCCTCCGGTTATTGGAGGCAGCCGGCAATCGAGCCGTAGACAGGGGCGCTTATCGATTGGTGCAAACGCCTCAGACGTTTCAGGCCGAATGGATCCAGCGCGCTTACCGGGAGGCCAAGAGCACCGATTTTACCGACGATGCATCTGTGGCTCAAGCTGCCGGTTGGCCCATTCATTTAGTAGAAGGCGAGCGACATAATCTAAAAATTACCGAAGCGGCCGATCTGCAACTGGCAGCCTGGTATCTAAATAATCAATAATCGTGTTGGACCTGGCCGGCAAGGAAATCAACTACATTCCCGGTGTGGGACCTGCCCGCGCGGAGTGTTTGAAGAAGGAGCTAGGCATCCTGAATCAAGAAGACTTGCTGTACTGTTTTCCCTACAAGTACATAGACAGATCACAGCTGAATCGCATTGATGAATTGACTTCTGAAAATGCCTACGTGCAACTCAAAGGCCGTTTCCTGTCGTTTGAGATGCTGGGTGTAGGGCGTTCGAAACGGCTGAAAGCCTTATTTTCGGACGGAACCGGTACCATTGAACTGGTATGGTTCAAGGGCATCAAGTACGTGGAAGGAAAGTACAAGTCTACCGAGACCTACCTCATTTTTGGCAAGCCTTCTGTTTTCAACCATCAGTTGTCCATGGCTCATCCCGACGTGGAAACCGTGAATGAATCGGCAACCGCTTACAAAGCCGGTCTTCAGCCGTTTTATTCCACCACGGAGGCCATGAAGGCTCACCAACTGAATTCCAAGGCTGTTTATACCATCCTCACCAACCTGATTCGTTCGTTTCAAGATAGGCTGCCGGAAACCCTGCCTCAGGAACTGATTGCCCAACAAAAGCTGATGCCATTTCACGAGGCTATGGTGCAGATGCACCTGCCTACCAACCAGAAATTACTTAAACAGGCTCAATACAGGCTGACCTTCGAGGAACTGTTCTATCTTCAACTGCATATCCTGCGGTATACCAAAGAGCGAGAACGTAAATACAGGGGTTTTCCCTTCAATCGTGTCGGTGATTACTTCAATACCTTTTACCACAACTACCTCCCTTTTTCCTTGACCAATGCCCAAAAGAAAGTACTGAAGGAAATCCGCAACGACTTGGCCAAGGAACGGCAGATGAACCGCTTGTTGCAGGGTGACGTTGGCAGCGGAAAAACGCTGGTGGCCTTGATGACCATGCTGATTGCTGCCGACAACGGGTTTCAGTCCACCATCATGGCGCCAACGGAAATACTGGCCAACCAACACTACGAAACCATCCGAGAATTTTTAGGCGACATGGATATTCAGGTAGGGCTGCTCACCGGATCAACCAAACCGAAGGAACGGAAGGTATTGCATGAGGCGCTTCTTTCCGGCACCCTTCAGCTCCTTATCGGTACACACGCGCTGATTGAAGAAACGGTACAATTCAATAATTTGGGATTGGTCATCATCGATGAACAGCACCGTTTCGGCGTGGAACAACGTTCCAAGCTGTGGCGGAAAAACCACATGCCACCCCATGTGCTGGTCATGACGGCCACACCCATTCCCCGCACGCTGGCCATGACCGTTTACGGAGACCTTGATGTCTCGGTCATCGATGAGTTGCCACCCGGACGCAAGCCCATCAAGACCGTTCACCAGTTTGACAACAAACGGGCCTCCTTGTATGCTTTCATGCGGGAACAGTTACAGGCCGGCCGACAGATTTATGTGGTGTTCCCCCTCATTCAGGAATCGTCAACGATGGACTATAAAAACCTGGAGGAAGGAATGGTACACCTACAGGAAGCCTTTCCCGACGTACCCACCGGTATGGTGCACGGTAAGTTGAAACCTGCGGAAAAGGATAGGCAGATGCAGGCATTTGTCAGTGGGCGATCGCGCATGTTGGTGGCTACCACTGTCATTGAGGTTGGTGTGAATGTGCCCAATGCCAGCGTCATGTTGATTGAAAGCGCCGAGCGATTCGGCCTTTCTCAGTTACATCAACTCCGAGGACGTGTCGGCAGGGGGAGTGAACAGTCGTATTGCATGCTGGTCACGTCGTATAAATTATCGGAAGACAGCCGCAAGCGCATTGAAATTATGTGTTCCACCAACGACGGGTTTGAGATAGCCGAAGCCGATCTGAAGTTGAGGGGTCCCGGTGACCTGGAAGGAACACAGCAAAGTGGCATTCCTTTTGAGTTAAAGATTGCAAATTTAGCCAGAGATCAACAAATTACCGAGCACGTCAGGGAACTTTCGAAACTGATTTTGGCGGCTGATCCCGACTTGCAGGAAAGCCGTCACCAGGTACTTTTGGCCCAATTGAAGAAGCGTTTTTCGCACACCATCAACTGGGGTGTCATCAGTTAATGAAACCAAAAAAAACGTATCGGGTGCTTGCTTTATAAATATTTCCTTTTATCTTTGACAAAGAAGGTTATCTCATACATACGAAGATACCATAAAAAACGCCCTTTTTGTTATGCATTTTAGAGGAATTATTGCCCTGTTATCATTGTTTATTCTACTACCGATATTCGCCCAGACGCGATATGCGGCCAATATATCGTACGACAAACGGCACGTCTTGTTGGATTCTGTTATCATGCATGACTTGATGGTGGAAGAAGACGAAGAAGGTGATATCTACGAAGATTTGTACGGAAACTGGAGCGATTCCAAAGTTAACCCCTACGGCGTTGACCTTGCCCACCTAAAAGATAGTTTTGCCATTGATTGCCGTGACTATTACCCCCCGGTACTAGGTAGTGTCACCTCACCCTTTGGTCCGCGCGGCCGAAGGTTTCATAATGGAATTGACTTGAGGCTTCATGTTGGTGATACGATTCGCGCAGCCTTTTCCGGCAGGGTAAGGATAAGACGCTTCAACAGCGGTGGCTATGGTTATTATTTGGTGTTGCGGCATAAAGACGGGTTTGAGACTATCTACGGCCACTTGTCAAAATTCATTGTTGGACCTAATCAGGAAGTTAAGGCCGGGCAACCCATTGCATTGGGAGGTAGTACCGGACGCTCAACGGGGCCACACCTGCATTTTGAGACACGCATCTTGGGAAATCCCATCAATCCGGCCAAAATGTTCAGCTTCACCGATTATATGCCAATAAACCGATACTACACGGTTGTCAAGGACAGAACATTTGAGGAACGCATGCGTTTCTCGGGAAACTATTCTGGCGGTAAGGCAGGCTCAGCCATCAAATACTCTAGCTTGTCGTATTACACCGTTCACAAGGGAGATAATCTTGGACAAATCGCCAAGAAAAACGGAATGGCTGTATCAATACTCTGCAAGTTGAACAACATCCGACAAAACTCGCCCATTAAGCCGGGTCAACGGTTGAGATTGTCTTGATTATCCCTGTAATTAGTGTTATTTTTGTGGCCGAAACAAGCACCTCTTAGCTATGGCCGATACTTCCACACAATTTGATGCCGTCGTGGCTCATTGTCGTACCATTTTTTCCAAAAAATTGCACGATTATGGAGCGGCTTGGCGCATCCTGCGTCCATCTTCTGTCACCGATCAAATTTTTATTAAGGCGAACAGGGTAAGGTGTCTGGAAATGAAAGGAGAATCTACGATTCCTGAAGGCATTCGGTCTGAGTTCATAGCCATCGTTAATTACGGCGCCATCGGACTGATTCAATTGGAAAAAGGACATGCCGATCAGGTGGATATGATGCCCGAAGAAGCGCTGGCACTTTACGATGAGAAACTGGCAGTGGCCAAATCGCTAATGACAGACAAAAACTCCGACTACGATGAGGCCTGGCGCAGCATGCGCATCGAATCGTACACCGATTTGATTCTGATGAAACTCAACCGCACCAAACAGATTGAAGATTTGTACGGAAAAACCTTGATTTCCGAAGGCATAGATGCGAATTACTTAGACATGATGAACTACGCCATTTTTGGTTTGATTCGTTTGGAATTCGAGTAAAAAGGATGAAACCGTTAACCAACACAGTGCACAAATACGGTTTTCCCGTTGTTCAGATTCTTCTGGGCCTTACTTTCCTGTTTTCCGGTTTTGTCAAAGTGATCGATCCGGTAGGATCTTTCATCAAGGTGGAAGACTATTGCATTGCCTTTGGTATCAATATTCCACGCATGTTGCAGTACATGTTGGCAGTGGGTCAGGGTTTAGTTGAATTTGCGCTTGGCGCAAGCGTGTTGTTGGGCCTTTGGAAAAAGAAGACCGCTTGGGTTGCTTTTCTTTTCATGGCAATCATGACACCTTTTACGTTGTACCTTGCTGTTGCACATCCCGTGTCCGATTGCGGTTGCTTTGGTGATGCTCTGAAACTGACAAACTGGGAGACGTTTGGAAAGAATGTCTTGTTGTTATTCTTTTCCGTCGTATTGCTGCGTTTTTACAACAAGTCGGCCGTTTGGTACGGAAAACGCACAAGCCGCTGGTGCCTGTATTGGTCGCTGGTTTTTCCGCTTTTGTTGTCAATTTATGGATACAGACATCAACCTGTTTTTGATTTTATGCCGTTTAAGGTGGGCAATGACCTGAATGCATTGACCGCATCGACACCCGATTCAATCGATTATCGGTTTATGTATGAGAAGAAGGGCGTTAAGCGATCGTTTGGAATCAACAACCTTCCCTCTGCCGCAGCAGGGTGGAAGTACGTAGACCGCACCGAAGTGATGGTCCGGGAAGGCAAAAAGCCCGTTATTGACAACTTGTCGATCTTGCATCCTACTCGTGGAGACATAACCAAACAGATCTTGAATGATACTTCGTACGTATTTCTATACGTTTCACCTACCTTGGAGTTTGCGAATAGAAGCTATGTGGATGAGATCAACAACGCCTATCAGTATGCTGCTAAAAACGCGTATGCCTTTTATGGGCTTACGGGTTCCGGGAAAGAAGCTATTGACGAATGGCGTTACGAATATGAATCGCCGTTTGATTTTTGTGCGGCTGACGATAAGTTGCTGAAAACCATGATACGCAGCAACCCCGGATTACTTTTGCTGAAACACGGTGTTGTTATCCGCAAGTGGGCATTTATGGATATTCCCGACTTTAACCGACTCGACAGGCAATTGGGGGCATCCAGGTTAGGACAGCCACACCCAAGACGCTGGTTTCGAGTGCTGTGTCTAATCATCCTTGTGTTTGCTTTTCCGCTGATGTATTTTCACCAACTGCACACCGGCAAGTTGGCTTTATGGACGCACAAACGCGTCAACACGCATGAAACCGTTTAATTTTATCCCCATATTCAATGAGAAAAAACATTGTCGCAGGCAACTGGAAAATGAACAAGACCCTGCAAGAAGGCATCGCCCTGGCTACTGAACTGAATAAGGCCTTGGCCAACAAATCAACCAATTGTGACGTTATCATCGGCACACCGTTTGTCCACCTGGCTTCCGTTTCAGCTGTGGTTGATGCAAAAAAACTGGGCGTAGCTGCTCAAAACTGCGCCGATCACGTATCGGGCGCTTACACCGGCGAGGTTTCGGCCGCCATGGTAAAGTCAACTGGTGCTCAATACGTCATTTTGGGCCATTCGGAACGCCGTGCCTATTACGGTGAGACCAGCAGCATGTTGAAAACAAAAGTAGGTTTGGCGCTTGAAAATGGCCTGACACCCATCTTTTGCATCGGTGAAGTGTTGGAAGAACGCGAAGCTGGTAAGCAATTTGAAGTGGTTTCAACGCAAATCAAGGAATCGTTGTTCGACCTGAGTGCTGCCGATTTTGGAAAGATTGTGCTGGCATACGAGCCCGTTTGGGCTATTGGTACCGGCAAAACAGCCACGACCGAGCAAGCTCAGGAAATTCATGCCTACATCCGTGGCCTCGTCAAGGCTCAATTTGGTGCTGAAGTGGCCAACAATTGCTCCATTTTGTATGGTGGCAGCTGCAATGCAAAGAATGCCAAGGAATTGTTTGCCAATCCCGATGTGGATGGCGGTCTGATTGGCGGTGCTTCCCTCAAGTCGGAAGACTTTATGGGTGTAATTGCAGGATTTGACCTGTAAACGATTCGTCCGTCTATGATAAAAAAGACAGCCTCTTGTTTGGATAGAGGCTGTCTTTTTTTTTATAAATTGATGCTTATTCCGGTCTCCAGGTTCAATTTGGAGGATGTATCATAATAGATGTACTTCGTGAAAAATTGCGTCATAATATACTGTAACGAGCAGGAGAATGAAATCCGCTTGCAGGGTGTATAGCTCAAGCCAAACGAAGGCCCTGCTAAAAACCAGGTGTCATAGCTGTTCAGGAAGGTTTGAACGTCAAGACCAACCATGGGTTGCAGTTTATTTTTGGAAAAATGGTACGAAGCATTAACCGGTATTAGTAGCATGTAGTCTAAGCCGGAATATTTCAAGGCGGGGGTGGTGAGCAGTTTGTTGTTCTTTGTGGTTACACTGAAGGTGGGCAGGTAGGCCCCAACCGAGACATAGAATCCGTTGCGTTTTTCGCGCGGTCTCTTTATGATTGACAGGCCACAGAACGCATTGGTGGGCTTATCTTCACTGTATAGTAGGTCGGATAGGCCGGGTATGATCATACCCGGTGAGATTGATAGCCCCATTTGCTTGTCAGGTTTGGCGACAGTAGGGGACTGAGGTATCACAGCCGTTTTGGCCGACTTGTCAAACCGACGGTTGTACCTTCCCACCAAATCGGATAGGGCGTATGGAGTGGGATTTTTTAGATGTTCAATTTCGGGCAATAGTTCTGGTGCATCCACCATGGCTTTTTTTAGAAATTTAACGTAGTCGGCTTTCAGGGCGATAAGTTTGTTCTTATCCCAATCAAACATCAAATCAACCAAGTTGGCGTCACGTTTGTTCAGATAAAATAAATCGTTCAATACCAAGTCGTAGGTATAGTACAGATTTATGCGTCCGGTTAGCAGCACTTCCAGAAACAGGCGTCTGTCTTTGAAGTAGTAGGGCACTGTCTCACTGACAAATCGCCTTGACAGATCGATCGTGGCAAAACTTTTCAACTCCTTTGGCGTGAATCGGGTCACTTTTCCGGTTTCGGTCGATTTGAACCGACAATGGTGCGCCATTGCATTCGGACTGCCCATGTCTATATTTCCCTTGAGGGTATCTCCACCCAAGGTGACAACGTAGCCTTGTTGAAAAGTGGCTTGCACGGGTAAACTGAGAGCCAGTGCTCCCAAAAAGGCAAGAAATAAGCGCATGTAGGAATGTTTCATGGAATAGTGCGGTTAAGTTGCGACTAAGGTACTCGTTTATTATTGATTCAACACACCAATCATCCCGTTGTCAGTTACTGTTTCAACACTGATGGTGAGTTTTTTAGAGGAACGGTTGTTGTAGAAAGAAACGTGGGCATTTCCGTTAGAATCGGTGGTGACGCTTGGACTCCAGTACAGCGTACGTCGTACGTCATTTTCATCGGGAGCCCCCAGCTTTTCATAGGGAGGGCTGTAAAACGTTTTTGACCAGCTATATCCGTCAAGCTTGGTTTTTCGAATGCCGATGGGGGTATCGCGTTTGAAGTCGGTGTAGATGTAAATGGATACTTCAGCATCTGGTGCTTCCGGATTGGTGCCCAATCCTTCTTTTACTGTTATTAGTGTGATATCCAATACATTAACTTCGCTTAGCGGAGTATCTTGCTTGTTGTTTACAAAAAAAGCGGTTTTTTTCCCTTTATAGCCATCGCTGGTATAATAGGGTAGCAATTCATACAACATGCTTCCGACTGTGGCCGGAACCCATTCGCCTTTGTCGATAAAGGTGTCCACCTCTTTTTCCACGTCCACCACCACGGTAGCGTCCCTAATGCCTTCCTGTTGTTTATTGGTGCGGCGTTTGGCATTTACTTGCACCTCGGGTAGGTTGGTTGAACTCGGGTCGATGACTTTCCCTATCGTTGTCCAGACCGAATCGGTCCACATGGGTCCCAGTTTAGTCGTGTCTGTCTCAATTCCTGTTATGTTGAATGCCAATTGACGATCAGGCCAAACTGGATCTCGTTTTTCTGTGGCTTCGTAGGTTAGGAGGTGTGGGGAAAATACCCTGTCGAGCCGAATGATGTGTTCCTTCCGTTTTCCCTTGTTGATGGTTTCAACCAATAGGTCGGATGTGCCGTAGAAATCATTCAGTTTCAGGTTGAAGCGTCCCGTTGAGTCGGTGGTGCAGGTACCTCGCTGGGAGGCGCTGTCGCCCATCAGAATCATGTTCACGCCCACTCCCTCTTTGGCTTTTTCCCGCATGACGGAAAATACATTGCCCTCAATCAGGAGGCTTTCTTCGTAGGGGTGGTAAAATTGCGTGGTATCTAGGCCGGCCATGCGTTTCCATGAATAGCGGGTCCATCCCTGCGTGAGCATCAACAGGTCCAAGTCGTTTCTGCGCTTGAGGCTATCGTCTACAAAGTAGTAGCCGGGAGAATCAATGTGACCGCGTAGTTCAGAGGAGAGCAGCAGGTTGGTCAGGATGTTGTCGGCATACGCGTCGTACGGACTGGTTGCTGCATCCTTGACAGACAGGGAAAAATCGGTTTTAACAGGGTTTCCTTTGCTGTCCTTCAAGTTCAGGTCGATCGTGATGTGTTCGTAGGGTCGGTAGGTATTTTTGTCTGTTTTTGCCTCAACGCGCATTTCCGAATGGTGGTTCACGAACACCAGCCGTTGCGCCAGAGGCCTTCCGTCCATGCTGTGCAGGGTGATTTGCGTAACCCCCGATGGCAGCAATTTGGTTGGGAAACTCAAAGAAACAACGTCTCCCCGAGAAAAAGAGAGGGTGTCTTCGCCGTAGAAAACACCTCGGGACGAGAGGTTGATGCCCAACAGTTCATGGGGAAGATTCGCTGAACATTGTATCACGATGTTTACTCGTTCAGGATCGGCTATGTTGGCAGAAAGGACATATCCCGATGGCAAAGCTTCAGGAAGAGGCACTCGGTATTTTCGGTTATTGCTGGTGACTAAGGCCACTGCTTTTTCTTTTTTGGCTCCTGCCGGTCTTACAGGAGGCGTGTATCGGAAAGAGCCCATGCCTTTGTGTGAGGTACTCAGCGTGGCTAACGTATCGCCCCTTTCCGAAACCACAACGCCGGTCACGGTAGCTTGCTCTCCTTGCTTATCAATGGCTTTAAACGCAATCCGTGCATTAAGGCCTTCCACCAGGTTGCCTCCCTCTGGATAAAAACTAAGGTCGAATTTTCCTTCGTTTTCCCGTTTTATCCTCTTGTCAGGGACTTTTAGGGAAGATGGCAGTTCCAGCATGGTTCTGTCTTGGTAATCACCTGTTATTTCAGGTTTGTCGTAACAGGCAAAAACGCGTGAGAAAAGGGCGTCATCGCCTTGGTTCAGCACAAACCGGGTATAGGCACGTACTTCGTAGTAACCAGCCCTGAGCGAATCGTTCAGCAAAAAGAAGCCGTCAGCCTTTCCATCGGTCAGTTTGAGTTTGATCGATTCGACGACATTTCCATCGGGGGAAGCCAGCTCCACGTACAATGTCTTGCTATAAGTGCTTGTGGTATGACGGCCTGTTTGGACAACATAGGCCTTGAACCAAATGGTCTCGCCCAGGAAATACGCGGTATTGTCGAAATGCAAATATACCTTTTCCTCCTGGGAAGGTTTGGCAACTGCCTTGGCAGCTATGGGTAGCACGAGCAAAGCTCCCAGAAATAGGATGAACCGAACTGTTTTCATACAGGAAACAAATGTACTCTTTTTGATGAAATGTAGCGTAGTTGTGGTGTATTATTGCTTTTCTATCAGGTACTTCCAGAAGCGGACGGGCATGTGTTGGCGCTGTAGTTTGGGATTGAATCGCTCGCGGATGGTCAGGGTTTTGATGTACGATTTCCAGAAATCTTCAAACAGGGGTTCGTGTTTGTCTAGTTGATCCGGGTGCAATCTGCCGGAAATTGAAATCGGATCTTTTCCATTGAACGTAAATTGTTCGACTTTTTTCAGGTCGTAGTGGTAGCCATACTTCCGCCTTGTATCGTACACCACCCATTCTTGGTCGGAAAATCGATCATGAAAATATTCGACAGAAAGGGGAAGGGCGTTGTATTTCGGTTCGATGGGTGCAAAATATACCCCGTCTGCTGTTTTTTGAAACCGCACGAACTGACGGATGTGTTCGGCTTCGAAATTGACCGATTTGGCCAGTTTCATCATGGCCAGGACGTCCTGATCACCAAAATTGGTTTCGATGGATGTTGGACTGTCCAGATTTTTTCGGATAAAGCGGAACAGCAGTTGGTCGGCGTTTGCCTCCTCCGAAAGCCAGACAGCTCGAATCATGCGGCAGGCTCCGGCTGTCAGTTTCTTCTCGATGCCTTTCCATACGCGGTCGGCCTTGTCGTCTTGGGTGTAAACGGTGTACACCTCTTCGGTAAACAACGGCAACATCGAACCTTCGGCCAACAGTACATCGGGAAAGATTTTGCGGCTGTAGGCGTCGAACACAGCCGTCAGCAGGCCTTCAAAGGTCTTGTCATAGAGGTACGCATTCATTTTTTGATGTGGCGAGTGCTGCTGGCTTCTATTCATCGGGGAATGCCAGTGAAAGTTGGTTGAGTGGTACACCTCTCTTTTTGGCCGGTTTGGCGGTAAGTAGTTGTCTGACGTATTCGGGTGTGGCTTCCTGCACGGTAAAGGCAGTTAGCTGGTGGCAGGTGATGAAGAACGTTGCCTTTTTCATCACGATACCGATATTTTTGAGCTTGTCGGCATCCAGCCGTCCGTGGCGTCTGGCCATGACAATCAACTTGGCGGATTTCACGCCAATGCCGGGCACCCGCAAGATCTGGGAATAATCGGCTCGGTTCACGTCAACCGGGAAAAACTCCGGATGACGCAAGGCCCAGGAAAGCTTGGGGTCTATGGTCAGGTCGAGGTCAGGGTGCTGTTCGTCGACAATTTCATGGACGCCGAATTCATAAAACCGCATCAGCCAGTCAGCTTGGTAGAGGCGGTTTTCGCGTACCAGCGGGGCCTGTTTGAGCGCAGGAAGACGCTTGTCGTACTCGTTGACGGGTATGAACCCGGAATAATAGACGCGCTTCATGTTCTCCTGGTGGTAAAGGGATGAGGCCAACGTAAGTATCTGCTTATCGTTTTCGGGGGTAGCCCCAACAATCATTTGTGTACTCTGACCTGCCGGAACGAAGCGCGGTGTCGACCGAATGGTTTGTTTTTCCTCTTGATATACGGCGATACCCTGTTGAATGGCCTTCATGGGCTGAAATACACTCTGGTAATTCTTTTCAGGTGCCAGCAACTGCAAACTTTCCTCGGTGGGAATCTCAATATTCACACTCATGCGGTCGGCGTATAGCCCGGCCTCTTCAATCAACGCACGGGAAGCTCCCGGTATGGCTTTCACATGAATGTAGCCGTTGTAGTGGTGTATGGTTCGCAGGTCTTTTATCACCTGCATCATCCGCTCCATGGTGTAATCGGGGCTGTTAATAACGCCTGAACTCAGGAATAACCCTTCAATGTAATTGCGGCGGTAGAATTCGATGGTCAGGTTCACCAGCTCCTGTACCGTGAAGGTGGCGCGTCTCAGGTCATTACTCCGGCGGTTGATGCAATACGCACAATCGTAGATGCAGTAATTGGTCATCATGATTTTCAACAGGGAGACGCAACGTCCGTCCTCGGTGAAGCTGTGGCAAATACCCCATCCGGCTGCATTGCCCAATTGCCCCGGTTTGCCTTTGCGTGTCGTGCCGCTCGAGGAACAGGATACGTCGTACTTGGCCGATTCGGCCAGTACTTTCAGTTTGTCGAGCAGTTGATCGTTCATGCAGGCGCGCGTGTGAAAGAAAATGCCATTTTAAGTCGCTCTAGTGGTTTTTTTTATGGAATGCTGGCAGAAACAAAAATACGAATTAGTTTTTTGTTTCACTGTTCTTTAAGGCCATTTGTGCCTAAACAAATATATGTATTTCTATGACTGACTTGCAATCATTTACATTAAAAATGTTAACCAGTTGTTAGTGAACGATGGTTATCTGATTTCAAAAATCTATCTTTGTTACGGTAGAAACAACGGAGCTTTGTGTCTGCCGGTATAGTAGAATGGAATATCCTGAAAATCCATAAACAGAGTAGGGCGGTTATAAAAATATAATTACATGAAAAAGAATTTTTTGAAAGTTATACTTATTGTTGCAGTTGCCATGACAATGACTTCGTGTTATACATTTACTGCAACCGTTGGTAACGGTCCGCAGAACGGTACACAGATTGTGGCACACAATCATTATTTGATTGAAGGATTGGCTCCTGTCTCAACCGCTAAAACAAATGAGTTAGTTGGTAATGCAAAAGATTATTCAATTACAGTTAAGCACACGTTTGTAGATGGATTGATATCTGCAATTACTGCTGGATTTTATACACCTACAACGGTTATTGTAACAAAGTAATTCACTAGAAGTCATGGAAATCGCATGTTCGATTTCCATGACTTTTTTCAAGCGGTTGTATGAAGTACGTAATGTTCGTTTTATCTTTACTGTTAGTTTAGTTAGTGAAATCTCATAAACGAAAGAAGTTGTCATGAAAAGGTGCATTGAAGTTTTTTGCTGCTTTTTGGCAGGTATTGTGCTGTTTGCCAGTTGTACGAGTACAACGCTTATTCAGTCAACCCCAAGTAAGGCTAAAGTGTATATTGACGGATTGCTTGTGGGTGAAACACCGTACACGTATAGCGACACCAAGATTGTGGGCAGTTCGATGATGCTTAAACTGGAAAAAGAAGGTTTCAAACCACTGGTGTCGAACATAACGAGAAACGAAGAAGTTGATGTGGGTGCGGTAATCGGTGGGGTATTTTTCACGATTCCCTTCTTATGGACTATGAAATACAAACCTCTTCACAGTTATGAGCTGAAGTCGAACGAGGAGGGGGCCACCGCCATTGAATCACAGTCCGTTCCAGGCGCGAAAAAGTCTAAAGCTGATACGTTGCGTGAATTTAAGAAATTGCTCGACGAAGGGGTTATCACTCAAGGTGAGTTTGACCAGCAAAAAGCAAAAATTCTCGAGGCTAATTAGGCGGGTGTGAATGCTACTCCATTAACCTGTACCAACCAACTGAATCTGTGACTATCTTTGTTTGAGAAACAAGGAAATATGTCACCGGTTAAACTGCACGAATCGCCTTCGCTGGATATCTATTCAGCCCTTACGGAAACGGAACTGAGCCTGCCCTTGGCATCGTCGAAGGTCAGCGCCGGGTTCCCTTCACCGGCCAGTGATTTCACAGATGTGTCCATCGACCTGAACAAGGATCTTATCAAGCACCCGGCGTCCACCTATTTCGGACGGGTGCGGGGGGACTCCATGAAGGACGTGGGCATTTCGGACAATGACTTGCTGGTTATCGACAAAAGCCTGGATCCGGACGATGGAAAAATTGCCGTTTGCTTTATCGACGGAGAATTTACCGTGAAACGCATTCAACGAACCAAGGACGGCTGCTACCTCGTGCCGGCCAACCCCGCCTATCAGCCCATACATGTGACGAAGGACAACGACTTTGTCATTTGGGGCATCGTGACCCACGTCATTAAATCGTTCTGACATGTTCGCCCTGGTCGATTGCAACAACTTCTACGCTTCGTGCGAACGGGTATTCCGTCCCGATTTGAACGGCGTGCCCATCGTGGTGCTGTCGAACAACGACGGCTGTGTCATCGCCCGCTCAAAGGAAGCCAAGGCGTTGGGTATTCCCATGGGGGCACCGGCCTTTAAACACCAGGAAGCCTTCGATAAGCACGGCGTCAAGGTGTTCTCGGCCAACTTCGCCCTGTACGGCGACATGAGCAACCGGGTGATGTCCATCCTGTCAATCTTTTCGCCCAAGATGGAAATCTACAGCATCGATGAGGCCTTTCTCGACTTTCACGGATTCGGGCTGTTCGACCTGCAGGAACTGGGTGCGCACATGCGGCGGGACGTGCTCAAAAGCACCGGGATTCCCGTTTCGGTAGGGGTGGCGTCCACCAAGGCTTTAGCCAAGGTAGCCAACCGCATTGCCAAAAAATTTCCCGAACGGACGGGCGGCGTGTACATCATTGACAGTGAGGAAAAACGCATCAAGGCTCTGAAGTGGCTCAGCGTGGACGATGTGTGGGGCATAGGCCGCCAGCATGCCAAAAAATTAGCCTACTTGGGCATCCGCACCGCCTGGGATTTCATCCAGTTGTCCGATGCTTGGGTTAAGAAAAATATGTCCGTGGTGGGGTTGCGCCTCAAACGAGAACTCGAAGGGAAACGCACGCTGGAAATGGAAGACGTCAGGCAGAAGCAAAGCATAGCCACTACGCGCTCTTTCGACAACATGTACACAACCCTGGAGGAACTCAACGAACGCGTGGCCACCTTTGCCGTGACCTGCGCCGAGAAACTGAGGCAGCAACACAGCTACTGCAACGCCGTGATGGTGTTTATTCACAGCAATTTCTACCGAGAAGACCTGGATCAGTGCAGCCGCAATATCGTGATAAAGTTGCCGTTTCCCACCTCATCCAGCATGGAACTGGCCCGTTTTGCCGGTCAGGCCCTTGAACGCATTTTCTTGAAGGGCTACAGTTACAAGAAGGCCGGGGTCATACTGATGGATATAACCCCCGAACTGCCCAGGCAGATGAATTTGTTCGAAAACTCGAACCCGAAACACAAGGCCCTGATGAAGGCCATCGACCGCATCAATACCGACTTTGGCTCCCACAAGATTGTGTTGGGCTCTCAAGACCCTGCCCGTCGTTGGAAAATGCGGCAGGAGAAGCTGTCCCCCCGCTATACCACCAAACTGGAAGACATCATCACCATCAACACCCACTAACATGTGCTTCTACTTCAAGGCCTCCAAGAAAGTGTTGGAGATGCTCAACGAGAAATACAAGAACCTGGAAGACGAGCTGCGCACTGAGTTCACCGCCCACGATCATGACTACAACGGCTTCCAGCACCCTTCTACGCCCGTTGTTACGAACGCCGAACCCAAACGGGTGCAGCTGATGAACTGGGGCTTGATTCCTTATTGGGCCAAGGACAGGAGCATCCAACACAACACCCTCAATGCCAAGATGGAGACCCTGGCTGAGAAGCCTTCGTTCCGGAACGTACTCAGCAATCGCTGCCTTGTTTTTGCCGATGGCTTCTACGAATGGCAGTGGCTGGATTCGGCGGGAAAGCAGAAGCAAAAATACCTTATCACGCTTCCCGATGAGCGGCCCTTCGCCTTTGCCGGCCTCTGGAGCCGTTGGAGCGACCCGGCCACCGGCCTTCCCCTCGATACCTACACCCTGATCACCCGCCCGGCCGACGAGCTTATGAGCCGCATCCACAACAGCAAGCTGCGCATGCCCTGGATTCTGCAGCCCGGGGATGAGCAGGCCTACCTGCAGGGTGAGGCGGTTCCGGATACGGAGCGTCGGTTGGTGGCGAAAGCTATATAAGCAATTTTTCTACTGATACAACCAGCAACTTTCTCGATTAATTATTAAGTGATACCTTTGTACCGTAAGGAATGACTTGATAAGTGCACTATGGAATCAAGACCAAGAATTTCAAAAGTTGGAATCAGATCGTTGCAGATTGAGGACTACGACCAATTAGCTCAGTCGTTTAAACGCACCTACTCAGACGGAAGTGATGTGTTTTGGTCGCACAAGCAAATTGAAAAGCTGATCCGGATTTTTCCGGAAGGGCAGGTGGTGACCGTCGTTGACAACAAAATCGTGGGATGTGCGTTGTCCATCATCGTTGATTACGATAGGGTGAAAAACGATCACACGTACGATTCGGTGACCGGTCAGGAAACGTTTAATACGCACAATCCGAAGGGCAATATCCTGTACGGCATCGAAGTGTTTGTCCATCCGGATTACCGGGGGCTTCGTCTGGCACGCCGTATGTACGATTACCGGAAGGAATTGTGTGAGAAGCTGAACCTCAAGGCAATCATGTTTTGCGGGAGGATTCCCAATTATCATATATACTCGGAAGAACTCAGACCTAAAGAATACATTCAGAAAGTCAGCAAAAAGGAAATTTTTGATCCAGTTCTGACATTTCAGCTTTCCAATGACTTCCACGTACGGAAAGTGATGACCAATTACCTGCCGAACGATGAAGAATCGCGGCATTTTGCCTGCTTGCTGCAATGGGACAATATCTACTATCAGCCACCTACGCAGGAGTTTGTTCCGCAGAAGACAACGGTCAGGTTGGGCTTGGTGCAATGGCAGATGCGGTCGTACAAAACTGTCGATGATCTGTTTGAGCAGGTTGAATTTTTTGTGGATGCCGTTTCCGATTACAAAGCAGATTTTGTGCTTTTCCCGGAATATTTCAATGCACCGCTGATGGCGAAGTTCAATCACATGGGTGAATCGCAGGCCATCCGTGAACTGGCCCAGCACACCAATGAGATTCGCAAGCGGTTTATTAGTTTAGCAATCAGCTACAACATCAACATCATCACCGGCAGTATGCCGTTGCTTCGTGGCAACGACCTGTACAATGTCGGATTTTTGTGCCGCAGGGACGGATCTTACGAAACGTACGAGAAAATCCATATCACCCCGGACGAAATAAAAAGCTGGGGGCTTTCCGGCGGAAGGAGCATTAAGACGTTTGAGACCGATTGCGCCAAAATCGGCATCATGATTTGTTACGATGTGGAGTACCCTGAGCTTTCCAGAATCATGGCCGATCAGGGTATGCAGATTTTGTTTGTGCCTTTCCTGACGGATACGCAGAATGGCTATTCCCGTGTCCGGATCTGTGCCCAGGCCAGGGCCATCGAAAATGAATGTTATGTGGTGATAGGGGGAAGCGTCGGTAATTTGCCCCGTGTACACAATATGGATGTCCAGTATGCCCAGTCTGCCGTATTCTCACCCTGTGACTTTGCCTTTCCGACCGACGGGAAATGTGCCGAAGCCACTCCAAATACTGAAATGATCCTGGTTTCCGATGTGGATCTGGATTTACTGAACGAATTGCATACCTATGGTTGCGTCAGAAACCTAAAGGACAGGCGGCATGATTTGTATGAATTGCGGTTGAAAAAATAAAACGCTGCTTGCCGCATCGGATGTCTTTATCAACAGATCCGTCTTTATCTGTTTAAATAGAATGATCCTTTATACGTACTCGATCCATCATGTAGGTCTAGCACATAGAAATAGGTTCCAATGGGTAATTCATTGCCTCCAACCCGTACTCCAAACATAGAACGACCATCCCAGGTGTTTTGATATGGACTCGCTTCGAAGACCTTATTTCCCCAACGGTTGAAAATGGCCATCGTATTTTTCGGATAGTTTGCAATGCCGCGAATCACCAGTAAATCGTTGATCCCATCTCCATTGGGAGAGAAACCATCGGGAATAAAAAAATCGGTGGGGTAGGTGATGGTTGTTGACGTATTGTTTCCGCTAACACTATCTGATTCAAGACCATCAATGGTGGCCGTGTTGCTGTAATCACCCAATTCATTTACGGTTGCTCTAATGGTCAGATTTTCCGACTCCCCACGAGCTAAAGGACCAATTGTCCAGACCGATGAAAAGGAATCAAACGTTCCTCTTGTTGCTGTGGATGAAACATAGGTATACCCGTTGAGTAAAAAATCGGTTACTGTTACATCCGTGGCATTACCAGTGCCATTGTTGGTGGCAACAATGTTGAATTGAACGGCTTGACCAATCATGGGATGTGCATTATTCACGGTCTTTGTAACGCTTAAATCGGCACTGGGAATTACTTCCAACAAAAGACGTACAACGACCAGCCCTGATTGTGTTTCTCCCGAACAGCCACTTCCATTCAGTTCCTGAACTTCGAGTAAATGAGTGCCCGTTGTATTCCAAACGATATCAATTAGATGGGTGGTAGCACTCGGTTGAATGACACCATCAATTTTCCAGACATACGTAGCACTCGGAGTTGGATCCACGAAATACTGCTTTGCTGTTCCAGTATACACACTGTCGGGCATGGCCAGTTCAACGGCGATAGCCTTAACACTGATGAACAGTATCAGAAACAACACGAGTATATATCTGTGTAGAGCAAACATGGTGTAGCGAGTTAAAATAAGTTTTTTGTTGAAAAAAGAACGCCCCTCTCCCTACAGAGAGGGGCATTCTTGTTAATTATACTTGATAGGCGATGTTGTTGGCAGTGCATTGACAGTAACAGCATTTACGGTTGGAGTGCCTGCTAAACAACCCGTTGCATTCTCGTAATTTACAGATACGGTTTGTGGACCTGCTGTATTCCACGTTATTGTTGCCGTATTAGTTGTTCCGGTTCCACCTGCTGTTTTGGTACCTCCGGCACTTATAACCCATGTATAACCGGTCATTCCCGACTCTGTTGTATACACATTGCCGCTTGTATTTACGCATACCAAACTGGGCCCTGCCAGTGTAGGAACAGGCAGACTGACAACGGTAACAGGATACGAGGTTGGAGTTGGTGCAGTAAAACCACTACCATTGGTGTAGTTGACCGTAAGTGTCTGAGGTCCTACCGTATTCCAGGTGACAGTAATGGCGTTTGTTGCTGCTCCGGCAGTTATAGTACCACCTGCGCTTACAGTCCATGTATAGGCTGTCATTCCCGCTTCTGTTGTATAAACACTGGTAGTTGAATTTACGCACACCGGTGTCGGCCCATCAATTGTTGGCTGATCACTAACTGTCACGTTATAAACTTTAGCAATATCCGCTGTACAGGAATTTGCATTGCTGTAATTTACCGATACGGTTTTAGGACCGGCCGTATTCCAGGTGACAGTGATTGCATTTGTACCTGCTCCTGCAGTAATAGTGCCGCCTGCACTTACTGTCCATGTGTATCCAGTCATTCCCGCTTGTGTAGTATACACTTTGCTTGACAACGTCGTAGCTGCAATAGATCCGGTGATGGTTGGTGTTGGTAATGGATTTACTGTAACAACAGCATTACCCGTCATATTTATAGTACAAGCCGATCCGGCAGCATTGGTGGCAACAACGGTGTACGTTCCGCCTACCGTTTTGTTTCCAAAATCAAGCGCTGCTCCTGTTCCGAGAACCGAAGCACCCGAATTTACCCCATCAAGTTGTAATTGATAGTTTACAGAGGTCTGTGAATTAGACAAACCAACTGGAAGCCCTGTTCCACCTGCGCAATACGAACCACCTCCGGTTACTGTATAAGCCAATGGTAACGGATAAACCGTAACAGATACGGTTACAGATGTAGCACACAAACCATCTGATTCTGTTAACGTTAATTCGTAGGTAGTTGGAACGATTGGGTTCGCCCAAACCACATTCGTACTGGATAATTTTGGCGTGGAAATTGTCCAGTCTACACCCGATGTGCCTGTTGAAATGCTCCATTGAAAGGTGTTTGCACTATTTCCCGGTACAACCAGATAAGGCTCAGTTCCCGGGCACACGTTTTGAGTCAAGGTAACACTTGTTTGCGCAAATGCTCCCCATGAACTTATCAGGAGAATCATCAGCAGCATGCATCTTGAAAAAAGTAGTTTTGTCTTCATGACAGTTGTTTCTAACGTAAAAATATACTCGTTTTCACTAGTGTCCGGTTAAAACTACCAGATAGTCAGCTGGTTAGAAATTTCCTGACATGTTAAATTGTAATTCGTATTTGTAAATAGCTCATTTATAGGCATTTTCTCAAACAAGGTCAAGCTGAAAATCTGTAACAAAGTGTAGAGCGGCGGCTCTAATTTCATTTTCTTTTTGACTATTGCAACAAGCAGATACATACAGATCGCTATCCATATTTGGGTGTACACTGCGTTTCTGCTAGTGCCATAAAAGGCTTTTATTCGAAGATGCTGTTTTATCCATTTGAAAAACAGTTCAATCTTCCATCGTTCTTTGTATAACTGAGCTATTGTCAAGGCGGACAACTCGAAGTTGTTCGTCAAGAAAACGTAAACCTTGCCGGTTTCAGCATCATGATATTTTATCCTCCTGAGTAAGTCTGGATAATCTTTCTTGATGTAAAAGCCTGTCAGTTTTACAGATTGATCGTATTTGAGTCCGGTGGTTTTGTCCACTTTTCGACTATACACCCTTCTGGCAGCCATGTTATCCTTGGCTCTGGTCACGAAGAACGCACGTTGTTCGTGAATGATGGTGTAGAACCGAAAGAAATCGACATAACCTTTGTCCATCACATAGATGGCTCCTGGCTCGACAACGATATGGTCCATTACTTTGACGTCGTGGCATAAACCATCCGTCAAATGTACAAATGTGGGTATGGAGCCACGCAAATCCAGCAATGTGTGCATTTTAACAGCACCCTTGTTTTTGCGAAACTTCGCCCATGGGAAAAGACTTAAGCACAAGTCGATGGTGCTGCTGTCCAAGGCATACACCATGTTTTTGATATCAAGCTTGAACTCGTTATCCTTTTTATAAAGGTCTCGAGCCTCCTTGATCAAAACTTGCGCATAGTCCGCATAAATACGCCAATCCCTACTTTCATTGGCCTCTGCCAATGTTGATTTAGGAACCGGTTGCTTTATGCCTGAGTGATATAATTTATTGGAAAACGCCGTTAGGCATGATTCGATGTCACGTAAACTTTCTCTGTAGGTCAACTGGGCAAAGCCCATCACGTAAAAGTGTTCCTTGCAGGTAAAGTTTCTTACACGATGGTTACCCTTATACTTTTCAACACACTTGTTGAACTCGTATGTCGGTAAGAATGACATCAGTTGTGCAAAAACGGTCTTCCCAGTATTCATGATTTACGGTATTTTCCGTAAATCTAACGGGTTTCCAAAAATTCAAATCGAAAAATCAAAGAACGCACTTGAAAGCCCCTATTCATGGGCGTTTCAGAAGATTGACAAATCGTTTAACCGGACACTAGTGACTCGTTTTATTTATAGATCATGATAAATCAAGGAGGTACTCGGTGGCACATTGACCGTTACAACAACACTGTTCGTGCCGGTACAACCCGTAGCTGTACTGGTCTCGACAAGCGTGTACGTTGTGGTTACCAACGGAGTAATAACAGGATTGGCACTCGTTGACGTAAAACCTGCAGGAACGGATGTCCATTTATAGGTATTTCCGGAAACAGCAGTGGTTCCGAGCTGAGTCGTTTCATGTAAGCAGATGGTTCTATCCGTACCGGCAACAGCGTTGGGCGAAAAAGAGGTGGTAACGACATTGTTGTGTAAGTGAACAGCTCCTGCTCGTGTCAGTGCTCTTCCTAACAGGGAGGAACCTTCCAATAATTCAATGGCGCCTCCTGAAACCAGTGTGCCTCTAAAAACGGAATTATCGCCCAATGTGAATGCTCCGGTCACTAACCAAAACACATTACAACTTGAGGCCCCGCCTGCAAGCAGTACCTGTGAGTTGGCACCGGTTGTCAATGCGCCATCTATCTGAATAATAAAGATGGCATTGGGATCGCCTTTGGCATCGAGCGTGATGTTTCCGGTTAATGTGGAAGCTGCTCCTGTGCTGTGAACCCCGGGTAAGAGTGTTTGACCACCCAATCCAACGCCAATCACATCGTTTGGTGTTCGTCCAAATAAA
>Ga0302289_1000015_pt1 | contig 122526 bp, 104 predicted proteins | sample III_Fen_N1_2_FD_194552 | JGI IMG/M metagenome (GOLD analysis project Ga0302289, IMG submission 194552) | Peat permafrost microbial communities from Stordalen Mire near Abisko, Sweden - III_Fen_N1_2 | ecosystem: Environmental > Terrestrial > Soil > Wetlands > Permafrost | place: Sweden: Abisko... | reverse complement strand
AAAAAAGAAACGTAAAAGTTGAAGCAATCGGACAAGCGCACATCCATTCATCTTTTAACAACATCATTGTTTCCCTCGCCAACGGTGATGGTCAGGTTATTTCCTGGTCTTCCGCAGGTAAAATGGGATTCAGGGGTTCAAAAAAGAATACTCCTTATGCAGCCCAAATGGCTGCACAAGATTGTGCAAAAGTCGCATTCGATCTAGGCCTGAGAAAGGTCAAGGCGTATGTAAAAGGACCCGGAAACGGACGGGAATCGGCCGTTCGTACCATTCACGGTGCCGGCATCGAAGTGACGGAAATTGTTGACGTAACACCACTTCCCCACAACGGATGTCGTCCTCCAAAAAGAAGAAGAGTATAAACACAAGTATTAATCTTATGAACTCCGGGTACGTGTTTAAATTGCACACAAAGTCAAGCGACTGCACCTTCCGGTTCATACTTTTTCAAAAACAAAATGGCTAGATATACTGGACCAAAATCAAAAATTGCACGTAAATTCGGCGAACCCATCTTCGGCCCCGATAAAGTTCTGAGCAAAAAGAACTATCCTCCGGGCATCCATGGCAACAACCGTCGTAAAAAAACTTCCGAATATGGCATTCAGCTCCGTGAAAAGCAGAAAGCCAAATACACCTACGGGGTTTTGGAAAAACAATTCCGCAACCTGTTCGAAAAGGCATCCCGCACCAAGGGTATCAAGGGCGAAGTATTGCTTCAGCTGCTCGAATCCCGTTTGGACAATGTTGTATTCCGTTTAGGTTTCGCTCCTACCCGCGATGCAGCTCGTCAGTTGGTGTCCCACCGTCACATCGTAGTGGACGGCAAAGTTGTGAACATCCCCTCATTCCTGCTGAAACCCGGTCAGGTGGTAGGTGTTCGTGAAAAAGCCAAATCAATGGAGATCATTACCGAAGCGCTGAATGGATTCAACCATAGCAAATACCCTTGGATGGAATTCGACGCTACCAGCAAATCAGGTAAGTTCCTCCATCTACCGGAACGTGCAGACATTCCTGAAAACATTAAAGAACAGTTGATCGTTGAATTGTATTCAAAATAATCCCTGACCAAATGGCAATATTAGCGTTTCAAAAACCCGAGAAAGTCATCATGCTGGAAGCGGACAGCAAATTCGGTAAATTCGAATTTCGTCCTCTTGAACCCGGCTTTGGTATTACTGTGGGTAATGCATTGCGCCGTATCCTGCTCTCTTCACTGGAAGGATTTGCAATCACTTCCATCCATGTAGAAGGTGTGGATCACGAGTTCTCATCCATCCCCGGTGTTATGGAAGATGTTACCAACATCATCCTGAATCTGAAGCAAGTACGTTTCAAACATGTTGTTGAAGAATTCGAAACTGAAAAAGCCACTGTTGCTGTTTCTGGTTTAGAAGTCTTGACAGCAGGAGAAATCGGTAAATTCTTTACTGGTTTTGAAGTATTGAATCCCGAACTGGTCATTTGCCACATGGATGCATCTACTGCATTCCAAATGGAACTGACTGTAAACAAAGGTCGTGGATACGTACCTGCAGACGAGCACGGTGTCGTTTACAATGAATTGAATGTAATTCCCATCGACTCGATCTACACACCGATCAAGAATGTGAAATTCAGTGTTGAAAACTTCCGTGTAGAACAGAAGACCGACTATGAAAAGTTGGTTCTTGAAATTTCCACCGATGGTTCCATTCATCCTAAAGATGCTTTGAAAGAAGCTGCCAAGATTCTGATCCATCACTTTATGTTGTTTTCCGACGAAAAGATTACGTTGGATACGGCTGAAACTGACGGAGGTGAAGAATTCGACGAAGAAATCCTACACATGCGTCAATTGCTTAAATCCAAGTTAGTTGACATGGATCTTTCTGTTCGCGCACTCAACTGCCTGAAGGCTGCTGACGTGGAAACGTTGGGCGAATTGGTTGTATTCAACAAGACAGACTTGTTGAAATTCCGCAACTTTGGAAAGAAATCCCTCACCGAACTGGACGACCTGCTCGAAAATCTGAATCTGTCTTTTGGGATGGACATTGCAAAATATAAATTAGATAAAGAATAAGACGATGAGACACAATAAAAAATTCAATCATTTAGGACGTCAGGCCGCTCACCGTGGTGCCATGTTGTCAAACATGTCCACCTCATTGATCATGCACAAGCGCATCTTCACGACCACGGCAAAGGCCAAAGCCCTCAAAATCGTGGTTGAACCCCTGATTACCAAAGCTAAAGATGATACCACTGCCAACAGACGTTTGGTGTTCTCTTCCTTGCAGCAGAAAGAAGCTGTTACGGAATTGTTTCAAGTAGTAGCTCCGAAAGTTGGCGATCGTCCAGGTGGCTATACTCGCATTATCAAGACTGGTTTCCGTCAAGGTGACAATGCAGCAATGTGTTTTATCGAACTGGTGGACTTCAATGACAACATGCTGAAGACCAAAGTTGATAAGAAAGCCAAAACCCGTCGTTCTTCCGTTAAGAAGAAGGCTGATGCCGTTGAAGTTGCTCCCATTGAATCAACTCCTGTTGAAAAATCAACTCCTGCTGCTGTAGAAGCGGTAGTTGTAGAAACTCCTGCAGTTGAAGTTGCTGAAACTCCTGAAACTCCTGTTGCTGAATAATCCGAGAGGAATCAATACAATTCAACCTGCATGGTTGACAAAAGGCCCGAACATTCGTTCGGGCCTTTTTTATAAGACTATGTAATAAGGATTAATCTATTAAGCTGAATTTTGCCGATCCGATGATGTAACCGTCTGCAAAAATATCTGCACGATAAGTGCCGGGTTGTAAAAACTCTTCCACATCCCAGTAAATGGTTACTGGTACTTCTTCACCTTCATATTCGATGGGGCGGCGTGCAGAGTAATTGATGTATTTGTTTTCAAACAGGAAGACATTGTCATTCTTTTTAACCAGGGCCGATTCATCTGGTTGGAGAATGCGCAGGTAAATATACTTTTCGCCGGTTGACGCCGAAATATTCTTGTTGATGACGAAATTAAACTTCAACTGTGCTGTTTTGCTGATCTTGGTGGCTTTCCGGCCTTTCTCCGTAAGTGATTCCACAGAAATGTTTCTTGCCTCCAGAATCGAAGCCAATGTAATCTTGGTGGTTAGTGCTTTTTTCTCTTCCACGAGCGCACTGGTTTTTAGTTGCTCTTCTGTATAACGTTGTGTCACAACCTTGTTTTCGCTACGAAGTTGCGTGTTTAAAGCGTTTAGAGAGTCGATCTGAATGACATATTGACGCATGATGGCCCGAAGGGTTCCCAACTCGTTTTTCAGTTCATTGATTCGCTTTACATTGCTGGCTTTTACAGTGCGAAGTTCTTCAAGCAGTCTTTGAACCTTGTAACGTTGGGCATCCAGTAGGTTGGCCAGGGAGTCGTTCCCGATTCTCAGTCCATAACCTTCATATTGCAGAGACAATTGTGAATATTCGTCAGTCAACTGTTCTTTTTCCAATTCAAATTGCTGAGACATTTCCGTAATAGCCTGATTTTTACTTTGTAGGTTTTGATACATCAGATAAAAACCGATACTGCCTCCAATAAGAAGCACAGCGACGATGGCGAGAATAATCCCTATTTTTGTTTTTCTTTGCATGAACATTCGATCAAAATTTACCGCTGCAAAAGTACAAAAATCTATGTAGATTTCTGTGCGTCAGACATTCTTTGTTTTTTCGTTTTTTTAGTAAAAATCAATTACGGAAAATTTTCTTTAATCCGTAGAATGTTGTACTTTTGTGACTCTTTAAAAACATAATACATTTTTCTATGTCAAAAGTAACTGTAGTAGGTGCAGGCAACGTTGGTGCTACCTGTGCGAATGTAATGGTAGTTAACGAAATTGCCAATGAAGTAGTTCTCCTCGACATCAAAGAAGGTATTTCCGAAGGGAAAGCACTGGATATGATGCAGACAGTAACCCTTTTGGGTATCGATTCCAAAGTGGTTGGTGTGACCAACGATTATGCCAGAACTGCTGATTCGGATGTTGTTGTAATCACTTCAGGATTGCCTCGCAAACCGGGTATGACTCGTGAAGAGCTGATTGGTGTAAATGCAGGTATTGTGAAGTCTGTAGTTGACAATATTTTAAAGTATTCACCCAATGCTATTTTGGTGATTATTTCCAATCCAATGGACACGATGACCTACTTGACATTGAAAGCAACCGGTCTTCCCAAGAATCGCGTGATCGGTATGGGCGGTGCTTTGGATAGCTCACGCTTCAAATGTTACCTGAGCAAAGCACTGAATGCTAATGCCAATGAAATTGATGGATTGGTTATCGGCGGTCACGGTGATACTACGATGATCCCTTTGACCCGCTTTGCTTCTTATAAGGGCCTTCCCGTTTCAGAAATACTCGATGCTGAAAAATTGAATAAAGTGGTTGCCGATACGATGGTCGGTGGTGCTACATTGACTGGAATGCTGGGAACTTCTGCTTGGTATGCTCCTGGTGCAGCTGGTGCTTTTGTAGTTGAATCTATTTTACGTGATCAAAAGAAAGTTGTTCCCTGTTGCGTCATGTTGGACGGAGAATATGGACAGAAAGATATTTGCATCGGTGTCCCTGTCGTACTTGGCAAGAATGGATGTGAAGAAATTTTGGATTTCAAGCTGAATGCTGATGAACAAGCATTGTTCAACAAGAGTGCTGAAGCTGTTCGCAATATGAATGTCGTGTTGAGCCAACTTGGTGTTTTGGCCTAGTTTTTATTGTAACTAATAAGTAGGGAGGCATTCGATTCGATTGCCTCCTTTTCTTTTCCTATATTTTAAAGTAATTAGACTCGAAAAGTTCGTACTTTTGTCATAATTCGAATGAATTGCCCCTAAAACCATGTCGCTATGAAGTTTTTTCGACGGATTTTACTTGTATGTCTTTTCCCAATTACCGTTTTTGCACAGGATTCTTCCTCTGAAACGAAACCAGAATCCATTGTGGACCGGATTAACAAACTGGAGCCAGGCAAAGGATCCGTACAAGTGATTCAGGACGAAAGCATTACGAGTCGCTTGGGTAGAAAGGAAAAAAAAACTGTAGGCAATGTTGTGGCACCTATTACTTACATCGAAATGATGGGTTATCGCATTCAGGTATTCGCAGGAAACAATCAGCGGATTTCAAAAAGTGAAGCGTATACCAAGGAGTCGGACGTAAAATCCATATTTCCAGAATTGTCCACCTATGTTATTTATACTGCCCCATTTTGGAGGCTACGTGTAGGCGATTTCCAAACCTTTCAAGAGGCTCAGCGCAATATGACTAAACTACGGGCCGAGTTTCCTACTTTTGGGCGCGAAATGTCCATCATCAAAGAAAAAGTACGAGTAAAAGTAAAGTAGCATGATTGATAAAAAATTGGTTCTTGCCACCGAGAGTAATACGGTTCAAGATGAAATTGCAGGACATTACCAGGAAATCATTCGCTTGTTGGGTGAAAATACCCAACGTGAAGGACTGCTGAAAACACCGCATCGGGTTGCCAAAGCGATGCAATTCATGACCTATGGTTATCAAGTGGACCCCAAAGAAATACTGAAATCAGCCATGTTTCAGGAAGAGTACCAACAGATGGTCATTGTCCGTGATATTGACTTTTATTCCATGTGTGAACATCACATGCTCCCTTTTTGGGGCAAAGCACACGTAGCATACATTCCAAACAAATACATCACAGGGCTTAGCAAAATCGCTCGTGTCGTTGATGTCTTTGCACGCCGTCTTCAAATTCAGGAACGAATGACGACTGACATTAAGAATTGTATCCAAAACACTCTCAATCCGCTTGGAGTGATGGTTGTGATCGAAGCGCAGCATTTGTGCATGCAAATGCGTGGTGTGGAAAAGCAAAACTCCGTCACCATGACTTCAGACTTTACTGGTGTTTTCCAACAAGCAAAGACACGGGAGGAGTTCATTAATTTGATACGGAAATAGCCTATCGTTGGAGTTTAAACATAATGGGTAACGTGTAGTACACGCTGACAGGTACACCCTTTTGGTAACCTGGTTCCCAAGTAGGCATCATATTGACAACACGGACTGCTTCGGCATCACATGTTGGACTTAATCCCCGTATCACGGTAATATCGCAAACTTTTCCTAATTTATTCACGACGAATTGAATCACAGTGCGACCCTGGGTCCCTCTTTGAGCATCTGCAATTGGGTAGTGTAAGTTATTACCGATAAAGGCTAGTAGTGCATTTTCACCACCTGGAAATTGTGGCATCATTTCTACACTATAGACTGGTTTGTCTTGACTGATGGCACTGTCACGTTTTGCTGCTGCAGTTTTGGTTTCAACAACAATGACTCCATTCTTGCCCAACGCACCATAAATTGCAGTTGCGTCCGACTCTTTAAGCATTTTAATAGATTTTATATCGGTGGGTTTCAATCTAAGCGTATCTTGAAGCATGGAGAAGGGTTGTGAATTGCCGTCCACGATTAGATGCGGAGTGACCATTAGACTGGTGTTCTTTTGCAATCGATAAACTACGGGGAGCGTGTAATACACTGGTACTTTTTTCCCATTGACCTGACCGGGTGTCCAGATCGGCATCAACTTAACGACACGTACGGCTTCTTGGTCGCAAAGGGAGTCAAGCCCACGAATCACAATGACATCGCTGACAGCACCTTCAGCGCCTACGACAAAACGAATGGTTACCCGACCTTCGATGCCTTTTTGAAAAGAAGCGGCAGGATACTTCAGATTGTCCTTGATAAATTTAATCAAGGCTTCTTCCCCGCCTGGATATTGTGGCATTTGCTCCACACTGACCATAGGCTTGTTCTCAGGGTTATCGGCATCTTGCGCTAATAGGGAAAATGAGTTAAAGGATAGGATGCCAATAAATACGAAATGCAGTAGATTTTTCATGGTTGATGGTTTTGTGATGCAAATATAAAAAATACGGACGTTAATCATAACGAAAAACGTCCGTAATAATAGCGTGATGATGATTATTTCTGAAGTTTATACACTATGGGCAATGTATAATAAACATCGACAGGTTGGCCTTTATTGATGCCTGGATTCCAGTTGGGCATCATCTTTACGACGCGTACACCTTCATCATCACATTCCTTGTATATACCCCGAATGACTTTGATGTCTTTAATTGAACCTGTTCTGGACACGATGAATCGGATGGTGACTCTTCCTTCTATACCGTTAGATGCCGCTACGTAAGGATACTTTAGATTGTCATTGATGAATTTCAACATTGCTTCATCTCCTCCAGGATAGGTAGGCATTTGTTCGACTCCTTGGTTGTAAACAGAGTCTTTAACATGACTAAGAATTACCGGTGCCCTAAATTTACCGATGCTCTTTAATGGGGGAGGCGAGGTAACTGTTGCAGTGATCGTTTCGACAGTGGTTTTCACTTTGGTATCTTTATCTGTTTTGTTTTTGCAGGCATACGATACCATGAGTAAGGCTGCAATTAGTGGCAAGGTCAGGAGGTATTTTCCCCAACCCACCTGGGAAGTTCGTTTCTTGTTCATCATTTTGATTCGGTTTTGCAATTGTGAAACATTGAAATTATTTCCCATTCGAATAGGCGATTGTTGGTAAGAAAGCCGTAGCAGGTGATACTGGTAGCTTTTGGGGTCGAAACCGGCGTGAACCACGTCCTTGTCTGCCAGGAACTCCAGGTTTTCACGGAGGTCGTATTTGAGCAACCAGACAAACGGATTAATCCAAAATGCAGTGCAAATGAGTTCTGCTAAGAGGACATCCAAAGTATGAGCTTGTCGAACATGTGTCCGTTCGTGGTGCAGTATTTCGTTCAGATCTATCTCACTATGATCCTCCGGTTGAATAAAAACTAAACCAAAGAAGGAGAAGGGGGCTGACCCTTTAGGCAAGCATATTATTTTTTGATCGCCCACTACCATCGGCTTGTTCCGAAATGCCAACAGCACGAGTTTTGAGAATTGGAAAAGGACCCTGAAAAGAAGCAGCCCCATGACGCATAAGTAACCGAAATTGAGAATATCGAATGTGGAATATGCATTCGAACCAGTTGCCGTCGCCGTTATTTCAGGAAGTAAGTAGCTGAAGTTTTGTGACAGTCTCTGAACGGGTTGGATGTCAAACACCCATTCACCGACGTTTAATAGTGGATATGTCAAGGCGAACAGGAACCCTAGCAATAGCGTGAATCGCTTACCAGTAAATAGTGTATCCCGGTGCAGAAAGAGTCGATAGAAAATCCACAACACGGCAAATCCAACATTTGCCAGCAAAAACCACATCATCGGTGCATTCATGACTATGCTTTTTTATCGTTCTCAATCAATGAAATGATGGCTTGAAGTTCTTTAGTGGAAATTTTCTTCTTTTTGGCAAAGAAAGTGACCATTTCCAGATAGGAATTTTCGAAATAATTCTGAACCACTCCCGAAAGGAATTTGTTCTTATATTCTTCCTCACTGACACGGGGTTTGTATACACTGGTGTTTCCGTAGCGTTTGGATTCCAGGTAGCCTTTCCGTTCCAGGTTCTTCACGATGGAGGCTAAGGTGGTGTAGGGTGGTTGGGGTTCTGCATACTTCTCCAAATAATCCTTGATGACGCCTTCTCCGGTTTTCCATACAATCCGCATGGCTTCTTCTTCCTGTTGTGTCAATTTTTCCATTTTCTCCAGTATTAAAACGATTGTATCGCAAAACTACGAAACATTCGTAGATAAGGTGCTCGATTCGTAGATATTTAACATATATTAATAAATAAAAAAGCCCCCTGCCTGCAAAACCTTATGAAAGGCTCTGGGCATGGGGCTTATACGTAAATGTGCGATCTTTATAAAGCGTCGTCGATCAACTTGATTTTCTTATAAATTACATCACGTTCTTCTTTCAACGCTTCAATTTTTTTCTTCATTTCATCCAAGAGGCTGTTGCCCGATGATTTGGACATGGTGAAGAAACCGATGTTGTTTTCGGAAGTCTTGATTTCACTGGTCAAGCTGTCAAATTGACGTAGTAAGCGCTCGCGTTCGTGCAAGACCTTGCCTTGGCTCTTGTCTTCCAGGTTGTGTTGAAAGGAGTTCAATCGGCGGCTGCTCTTGTCGACATGCAGTCGATCCATCACTTTGTCCACTGCATCGTGCCAGGTCTTATAAATCTTGTCCTTTTCCTTGAAGGGAACGTGACCGATGGCATTCCATTGAGTCGTCAATTCCCGAATCAACTTGGAAGCTTCATCCTCAGGTGTTTCTTCGGTAATGGTTTCCACCTTCTCGATGAGTTCCTTTTTAAAGGTCAAATTCTTTTGTTCTTCATTCTTCTGAGTCGGTGCATTTTTTTCTTTCTGTTCGAAGAAATGATCGCAGGCTGCAATGAAACGTTTCCAGATGGCATCGGAGAATTTCTTAGGTACGGGTCCGATGGATTTCCATTCTTTCTGAATTTGAATGAGCGCATCGGCAGTGGCTTTCCAGTCGGTGCTTTCCTTAAGCGCTTCCGCTTTTTCACAAAGAGCCTTCTTCTTTTCAAGGTTCTGGTTCAAGACATCTTTAGAAGCCTTGTAGAAGTCACTTTTCTGACGGAAGAAATTGTCACAAGCGGCACGGAAACGTTCAAAGATCTTCACATTGATCTTTTTGGGTGCGAACCCGATCGTTTTCCATTTTTCTTGAAGTTCAATGATTTCGGCAGTTTTGGCATCCCAATCCTTGTATGTTTTCAATAGGCTGAAGTCTATGGCTTCCAGCTTCTCGCAAATATCGGTTTTTAGTTCCAGGTTTTCGGATTCCACATTTTTCAGGCGTTCGAAAAAGCCTTGGTGGTTCTTGTTGATGGCACTGGAGGCCAGTTTGAATCGGTTCCAGATATCTTCGCGGAATTCTTTAGCTACAGGGCCTGTTTCCCGCCATTCTTCGTGCAGTTTCTGCAGTTGACGGAAGGCTACCACCACGTCGGTTTCTTCGCTTAGCTTTTCGGCTGTTTCGCAAAGGCCGGTCTTAATTTCCAGATTTTTCTTGAAATCGTATTCGCGGAATTCGTTGTTGATCTTGAGCAGGTCGTAAAAACGTTCAACCTGCATTTGGTAATTTTTCCAAAGCTCATTGACCTGTTCCTGGGGAACGGAGCCCGTTTCCTTCCACGTCATTTGGAGACGTCTGAATTCGGGGAAATTGCGACCGATATCCTCGGTGCTGTCGGTCAATTTGCGGATATCGTCAATAATCTGTATTTTCTTTTCCAGATTGGTCTGACGTTGTTTTTCCTGTTCGGCGTGATGTTCGGCACGCTTTTCTCGCCATTCGTTCAAGAGGGTTTTGAAGTCCGTTTCCAGAGCATCTTCTGCAGCAACAAAATCTTCGACGACGTTACCTGCTTCTTGCCAAAGCTTACGGGCGGTTTCAACTTCCTGTTTGTGAATCTTGTAAAAGGATTGCTTCAAAGCATCGACCTTTTCCTTGATGTCACTGGCGGAGGTTTCGGCAATGGACTTGAAATGTTCGATGATTTCAGCTTTAGAGCTGAAGACTGTTTGATTGTCAACTTCAGGTTCAGGTGTAGCTTCAAGCTCTATTGTGACTTCCGGTTCTGAAACAGCCACTTCTGGATCCTGTGCGACGTCTTCGGTCACTACTTTCTTTGCTTTGGGGGCAGCCTTCTTTTTAACTGGTGCCTTTGCTACTTCTACAACGACCTCTACTTCCTCGGCAGGAGCTTCTGCTTTGGGTTTCCTGGTGCGTTTTGGCTTTGTTGCTACTTCTTCCTGTGTTTCCGGTTCGGAGTTTGTCGTCTGAGAATCAGCTGTTTCAATTGCAGCATTCGTGAGAGTCGCCTCCAACTCGGCTTCCACTGGAAGCTTGTTGGTTTCGTTTGAGTCCATATTCGATCATTATTAGTTAAAAACGCCAAAAAACTGGCAATCACAAATTAAAGCAAAAGTTTTGGCATTCCATGCAGGTAGGGGCAACTTTTTGTATCAGAGCCACTTCTTGAGTTTGAATACCAGCAGGATGATGCCTGAAAACAAAAACATGATGATCATGGATGACCAAAAACCAAAACTGGTCTTGGTGAAAGGCATGTCCGGGATATTCTGTCCGAAGATGCTGGCAACCAACGTGGGCGGCATGAAAATCACAGAAACGATGGTGAAGATCTTGATGATCTTATTTTGTTCGACATTAACCAAACCCATGAATATCTCCTGCATGTTGTTCAGCCGTTCAAAGCTAAACTTGGCATGGTCAATCAGGGAGCTAATGTCACGAAGCATGATGGTCAATTTCGGATGGAGTTCAGCTGGCATCATCTCACTGCGAAGCAAGTTGGATATGGAACGTTGCTTTTCGATGATGTTTTGGCGAATCTGCATGATTTGTTCCTGCAGTTCGGTAATTTCCATCAACACGCCTTCGTCGGCGTCTCGGAGCGTATCACTCAATACCGTGATCTTGTCGATGATGTCTTCGATCAAGTCGGCATCCTTGTCCACTCGTGCTTCCATCAAGGCAGTCATCACGTGGTATCCTGTCGGGTAATTCCGGGGATTGGCGGAAAGCTTCTTGGTCGTATCGTGGAAGGAAGGTAGTTCTTCGCTATGGACAGTAACCAGAATGTCATTTTTTAGAATGAACGAAACGGTTTCAGACTCGAAGCTAGGTAATAAGAAGTTCGAGTTCACCACAAGTGTGTCTGCGGTTTCGATGAAACGAGAAGACATCTCAATCTCTTCCATTTCTTCTTCTTCCTGAATATAAATTTTGAGAAAATCCTCAAGTTGGTCTTCGACCTCGTCATCTACATCGTGCAAGTCGATCCAGAGAAATTTGTCGATGGGTGTCTTTTTAAGGAATTCCATGCTGCGGCTCACTTTGATGCGTCCGCTTTCGTGATAATAAAGTTTGATTTCAGCCATGGCGTTTTTTGTTTTACACCGTCTCGGTGCTGGTTGTAACTCAGTTGCTAACGCTTTTTTGGCAGGATTTCAACCTGCCCACGGTTGGGGAAGACTCATCCAAGTTCGCCCACAAAGGGAGAAACCATATTGGTCAGTTTGACAAACTGTTCGACAGAAAGCTGTTCGGGCCGCAAATTGAAAATGGGATCCGTACATATGGGACAGTCGTTGCCTAAAAGGGGCTTGAGTGAATTCCGCAGGGTCTTTCGACGTTGGTTGAATCCAGTCTTGATGACCCGTTTGAACAAAACTTCATCGCAATCGAGGCTTGTCGTTTTGTTTCGAGTAATCCGGATAACAGCCGACTTGACCTTTGGCGGAGGATCAAATACATGCTCATCGACGGTGAACAGGTATTCAATATCGTAATAAGCCTGAAGTAGGACGCTCAGGATACCGTATGCTTTTTTGCCGGGTTTGGATGCCAAACGTTCGGCTACTTCTTTTTGAAACATGCCGGAGCAGCAAGGTATCAAATCTTTGTATTCCAGAACTTTGAACATGATCTGGGAAGAAATGTTATATGGGTAATTACCGATAACACTGAAGGGTTTGTCGAACATTTCGTCCAACTTCAGTGTCAAAAAGTCTACGCCGAGAATTCGGCCCTTCAATTCAGGAAAATGTTGTCCGAGGTATGCGACCGATTCGCGGTCTAGTTCGACCACTTTTAGGTCGTGGCCATAATCTAGTAAAAAACGGGTTAAAACCCCCATGCCTGGTCCGATTTCCAGGACAGGCAAACTTTTCCAGGCATCAAGCGTTTGCGCGATGCGTGCAGCAACATCCAAATCCTTTAGGAAATGTTGGCCGAGCGCTTTTTTGGGTTTTACCAGGGTCATCCACCTTAGTCGGGAAAAATTTATACCTTTGCAATTCCGTTTTTCGGAGTTGCGCAAAAGTACACATTAATATTGAAAGATAGTCCCCCAATGAAACAAATAAAGAAAATCCTACAGGTAGTATTGCCTTTGGCGATGGCAGGTTTATTGTTTTGGTGGGTATACCGGGATTGGGACTTCAATGCATTGGTCAGAGCATTCAGTAGTGGCGTTCATTACGAATGGTTTTTCGTTTCAATGCTTTTAAGTATTCTAAGCATGATACTAAGAGGATTACGCTGGCATCAACTCGTGGAGCCGGTTTGCCCAGGTGGACGTAAGAGTGTCACAATCTTATCCATTTTCGTCGGTTATGCTGCCAACATGCTGCTGCCCAGAGCTGGCGAGGTTGCCCGTTGTGGCATACTGGCCAAAACGGATGGACTTTCGTTTACCAAAACATTGGGTACGGTCATCACCGAACGTATTTTCGATGTGATTTGCTTGCTTATCATCACTGCCCTTGCCGTTTTCCTTCAGGTGGATGTTTTCCGAGATTTTTTCATGAAAAATCCTGAATCTACAGCTAAATTGCAGCACATGGTTACTTCACCCATTTTATGGGGAGGTTTTTTTGCATTGATCCTGGCCTTTTTCCTGATGCGCAAACGCATTCAAAAGATGCCTTTTTATGGAAAATTGCACGATTTAATACTTCGTTTGTGGGAAGGAATGAAAAGCATCACGACAATCAAGCATCCGTTTTTGTTCATTCTTTACTCCATTGCTATATGGGGCTGCTATTTTCTGATGTTCTGGATTGTCAAGTATTTTTTCACTTGGGATATGCCACTGGGAATCCTCGCATTGCTGAGCGGTTTTGTGATGGGCTCTTACGGCGTGGTCGCACCGGTACAGGGAGGCATCGGTGCCTATCATTTCATGGTTATTTACACCTTGGTCTTTTTTGGAATTTCTTCTTCGAATGCTGGCATTTTTGCATTGGTCGCCCACGGTTTGCAAACCATTTTCACACTTGTCGGCGGTCTGGTAGCATATTTGCTCGTCCTTTTCATAGAAAAGAAGGCAAGCCGATAGGCAATTATTGACCTTTTCTGGCTAAGTAAATCAAGAATCCTATCATTTATTTTGTTGTTTATTGTCAAAATTGTACCGTTTAGGGTATTTTTTTGGACAAGCCAAGAAACTGTTCTATACTTGCATCCGAATTTAAAATCTATGAAAACACCATTACGTCTGCTGAATCTTTCGGCATTCATCTTTTTAATGCCCATCTTTTTCCCACTTTTTGCACAAGATGCAGATAATGGTTTGTGGACGTCTGTCGATATCAAGAAAAAGTTCAAATACGGGTTGGCTCTTTCCCTCAGTGAAGAATACAAGATGAAAGACAATTTTTCAAGTACTGATAAATTGGAATCAACCATCGATTTGTCCTGGAAGCCTTTTTCATTCTTAAAAGGTGGGGTGGCATATTGCAGAATCGATAAATACCAACAGAATAATTCCTGGGAACTCCGCAATCGATACATTGTTTATCTGATGGGCACTTATGAACTTGGACGCTTCAACCTCTCCTTGAAAGAAAAGTTTCAGCAAACAAACAGGGTAGGGGTCGTAGCGAATGTCAACAAGTCAAATCCAACCAACGTTATTCGTTCAAAATTCGAGTTGGATTACAACATGAAAAAATCACCTTTTACACCTTACGCCAGTATTGAAGTTTTTTACTCACTGAATGAACCTGATGGAATACAGAATCCAGCGGCTACCAAAATGGTCACTGAAATTCGCAATGCCATCGGTGTTGAGTATAGTATTCTGAAAAACTTGGCTGTTGATGCCGGTTATTTATATTGCATCGAAAACGGTTGGAATAAGGATGCACTGGGGAACGATATCGGTGATTATCTGAAAGGATACACCAATGTGCTTACGGTCGGCTTAAGTTACAGTTTTTAATAAGTTGAATCATGGATTTGAAGAATTTGCCCGTTTGGAAGGATATGCAACCCATCACACTTGATGAAATGGATAGCATTCGCTTGATGAATCGGGTGGACACCAAGTTTTTGATTTGTGAAGACCTACTGCCTGAATTGCTCGAGAAAATCAAATACGATTATCGGGTTCAAAGAGTGTCGGGGGAACAGGTTTGTCGCTACAACACCCTTTACTACGATACAATCGATGTGGAAATGTATAACAACCACCACAATGAAAAGCTGAACCGCCAAAAAGTCAGAGTTAGGACTTATGTGGAATCGGATATTTCCTTTCTTGAAGTGAAACGCAAGAACAACAAAGGCAGGACAACAAAGGATCGAATCCGGATACCAAAGGATTTCGTAGATGACATCTCTCACAATTTGGAGGCTGTGGAATTCCTTTCTAAGAATTCGACGATCCCCGGCACGCATATCATTCCACAATTGGCAAACACGTTTGATCGAATCACATTGGTCAACAACGATAAAACAGAAAGGCTCACCATCGATGTTCACATCCATTTTGAAAATTTGAGTACATCCATCGAAAAAGAAGTTTCGAACCTGGTAGTCGTAGAACTTAAGCAAGATGGACAATGTTCTTCCTTGTTCAAAAGCTTGCTGACGAACTATAAAGTTCTACCAAAGAGTTTTAGCAAATATGCCTTGGGCTCTGCTATTACGAATCCGAAATTAAAACAGAACCATTTTAAAAATAAACTAAGATTCATTAATAAATTAACTGAAAACGATGATCCCATGTATTAATTCGCTGCTTACTGTTCTGGGTGCCGAAAGCATCAGCTTTTCCGACAAATTCTCCTTGGATTTTTTGGGAATACCCTTGTTTGATGCCCAGAGTCTTTGGCTGTTGTTGTTGAGGTTTACCTTCAATACCCTTGTTTGTTGGGTGATCATACACTTCTTCTACTATAAAAAGAGCAGTAGAAGAGATTATTACACCACATTCTTGCTTTTCAGTGTGACCATCTTTCTGTTGATTTTCTTGTTGGACAATGTCAAGATTCAGATGGGATTTGCCCTAGGTTTGTTCGCCATTTTTGGGATGATTCGTTATCGTACGGAATCGGTTCCCATACGTGAAATGACCTACTTATTCATGCTGATCGGTATTGCTGTAATCAATGGCCTTGCCATGTCGGTGAGTTATGCCGAACTGATCACAACGAATGGAATCTTCATACTGGTGACCTGGTTTCTCGAATGCAACACCATCATCAAACATACAGCAACCAAAGTGATACTGTATGAAAAAATCCAGTTGATCGTACCTGATCGTGAAGTAGAATTACTTGAAGATTTGAAGTTGCGCACCGGTTTGGACATCCATAAAGTTGAGATTGGTAATATCGATTTCTTAAGGGATGTGGCATATATTAAGGTCTTTTATAAAACTGCAAATGGTGGACTGCCTTCTGAAACTAAAATTTCAACCATTAGATCGGAGGAAAATTACTAAATACCAATAAATAGCTTCTCAATTTTTTTACAGATTACTTAACATTTTTCCGGTCGGATTATTATCTTTGTCCATATAGTGAACGTAATTGGCTTTTTGCCAGATAATAAAACAAGATGGAAGAGATTAAGAAATTGAACCCCACAGCTCTGTGGGGTTATTTTGCTGAAATGACCCAAATCCCTAGGCCATCCGGCTTTATGGGGCCCATTCAAGCCTTTGTCAAACAATTTGGTCTGGCTTTAGGTTTGAAGACCGATCAAGATGAGGCTGGAAACCTTATCATACACAAACCAGCCACGCCCGGTATGGAAGGAAAGCCTGGCATCGTGCTTCAGGCGCATCTGGACATGGTCCCACAAAAGAACTCGAATGTGGACCACGATTTTGAAAAAGACCCCATTCGTCCCCGAATTGTTGATGGTTGGGTAAAAGCGACAGAAACCACGTTGGGAAGTGACAACGGTATCGGTGTGGCCGCAGCAATGGCTGTTCTTGCATCCAAAGACCTGAAACACGGCCCTGTGGAAGCATTGTTCACCATCGATGAAGAAACCGGCATGTATGGTGCGTTTGGTTTGAAGCCCGGAGAATTTGATGCAAAGATTCTGATCAATCTGGATTCTGAACACGAAGGCAATCTGTTTGTGGGTTGTGCAGGTGGCATCAACTTAACTGTCGAATTCAATTACGATCATCAGGTCATTGTACCGGAAGGGGATATTGCCGTCAAACTAGTGCTTAAAGGCTTGAAGGGTGGTCACTCCGGTGTTGATATCCTTCTGGGTCGTGCCAATTCCAATAAACTACTTTTCCGTTTTCTGAAAGATGCCGTTTCCGACTTGGAAGTTCGTTTGGCTTCCTTTAGCGGTGGAACGCTACGCAATGCCATTCCCAGAGAGTCTTGGGCAATTGTGACCATACCTGAGGAAGGTCTTCAAGACTTGGCCGATGCAGTGGCCGACTATCAAGAACAACTCAACGACGAATTCAAAGGCATAGAAAACACCCTTTATTTTACCTTGGAACAGGTGGACTTGCCGGCTGGACTTATTCCGGAAGAAGTGCAGGATGATGTCATCAACGCTATAGTAGCCGCTCACGACGGAGTCTACCGTATGATTCCCGAAATGACAGATGTTGTTGAAACTTCATCCAATTTGGCCATTTGCGAATCTGCCGATGGTGTCGCCCGTTGTAAATTTCTGGTTAGGAGTTCAGCCGATTCCATGAAAGACACGTTGGTCTCGACTTTGCAAAGTCTTTTTGCACTGGCTGGAGCCAAGGTAACCACCGATGGCGATTATCCCGGTTGGAAACCTAATTTGCAATCTCCCATCATGGATTTGATGAACAAGATTTATGAGGAAGATTGGAATGAGAAACCACATATCAATGTCATCCATGCCGGTCTTGAATGTGGCATTATCCAAGATGCTGTCGGCGCACTCGATATGATTTCCTTCGGTCCGAACATCACATTTCCCCATTCACCGGATGAAGGTGTTGAAATTGCCAGTGTGGAACGTTTCTGGAATTATCTGGTCAAAGTACTTGCTGAAATCTGATTAAAAAAATAAACTACTTACTTTTCCGAACAACCCCAAAAAAACAAGAACCATGAATCGAAAACCTGTTTTCCTGCTGTTTTTTTACCTGTTGTTTGCAGGGGCATTGTTAAACGCGCTACCAGCTCAGTCTCAACGATCGAAAAAACCAGCCAAACCCCTTGAAGCCAAGGATGTGTTTGATCTTGAAAAACTGAAGAGGATTGACGTTTTGCTCAAGAATGCCATTGCGACCGAAGCACTGCCTTCTGCAGTTTGCATGATCACGTTCAGGGGCGAACCAATCTATTTCAAAGCATTCGGCGATGCTGTTCGCGAAGACAAGGGCAAAACACTGACTAAAGATGCCATTTTCCGCAATGCATCTCAAACTAAGCTGGTGACTACCGTTGCTTTGATGACGATGTATCAGGATGGCATGTTCAGTCTTGAAGATCCAGTGAAGAAATATCTGCCTGAATTTGCAAATCCTGTCGTACGTGTTTCGGGAAGCACCGAAGCTAAGAATTTGGTGACAAGACCAGCCAAGAGTGATATTACCATCCGCCAACTGCTATGCCATTCTTCGGGTATCGGGTACGATAATTATGGTCAAGATCTGGAGGTGATTCGTTATGGTAATCAGATTTCTACTGCTGATGCAGTAAGCCGTATAGCCAAGATACCCTTGAGGCATGACCCGGGTGCTGGCTTTACTTATGGTTACGGTTTGGATGTGGCTGGTCGTTTGGCTGAAGTCATTTCTGGCATGCGTTTGGATTCGCTCATCAAACTGAGAGTGCTCACGCCACTTGCTATGGAAAATTCATGGTTCTATCTGCCTAAAAATCAACAGAAAAGACTAGTGCCCGTTTATACAAAACCGGATAAAGATTCACCGATCATGCTTGCCGACTCCTTGGATCGGTTTTATCCGATGAATCCATCACCCCTGTATTTTGGCGGTGGAGCAGGTCTAAGTGGAACCATCGAGGACTATTCACACATTTGTCAGATGATTCTCAATCAAGGCATTTATGCCGGCAAACGTTACCTAAACCGAAAAATAGTTGAAATGATGGTCACCGACCAACTTTTCGGAGCTAACGGCAATCAACAGTTCGGCCTAGGTTTAGAAATAGCGTCACAGGAAACTTTTGCACGGACGATGAAAACGCCTGGCTCCCTGCACTGGGGCGGTTATTATGGTACGGAATATTTTATCGATCCTAAATATCAGGTCGTAGCTCTCCTTTATACGAACAAGGTGAATTGGTACAATAAACAAGATGTATGGGGTGATTTGCTTCGAATAATGTACATGTCTTTGCTCAGATAGTGATTAAGTCCCGGTTCCATAGCGGTTCCGGGACCACTTTCCCAAAATATTTCATTGTATGGATGCGGTCAATTTCTTAGAGGGCTGTAGAAATGCTAATTATGAGGGGAAATTACATTTATTTTAAAAAAAAACGGTCAAAAATAAGCTGTTGAAGGAAATCCGTTTGTATATTTGCAGTCCCAAATTCAGGAAGGCAGGTGTTCCTCATTTCCTTTATTTTAAGTGTAAGTTCAGGTTACAAGAAATATTTTCGGTGAATCTCCCAATATCTTTGGGAATTCTCCGTTTTTTACGAAAGAGAAGTTTTCAATCACTGGTACGAAGCAAATAGAATATTTAGTTACAATAAAAATTGAATACATTATGAAAACCCAAAAAGAAAAGAAAGTCAAGAAGTCCCAGGGTGTAAACTCAGGATTAGTTATCGCAGGCTGCGCCGTTCTGGCAGTTTGTTTTTTTATCTTCGTGGCAGGTCAACCTTCCAACTTTGTTGATTTAAACCCCAAAGGCCATCCACTTCCTGGTAACTTCTTTGGAACCTTGTATAAAGGCGGATTCATCATCCCGATGGTATTGACTTTGCTTTTCACTGTAATTACTCTTTCCGTAGAACGTTATTTTGCCTTGAGCCGTGCAAGAGGTAAGAACAACTTGTTTGTTTTTGTACAAAAAGTAAAGGCTAAACTCGAAGAAGGCGATATTAAAGCTGCTCATGAAATGTGCGATGCCCAGAAAGGTGCTGTTGCAAACATTTTGAACGCAGGTTTGGTACGTTACGAAGATGTTGAAAAAATCAACGACAAGAACAACGACGAAAAATCTGCCATCATCCAAAAGGAAATTGAAGAAGCCACTGCTTTGGAACTTCCCTCCATGGAACAGAACCTTCCGATCATTGCTACCATTTCAACGCTTGGTACCCTTTTCGGTCTGCTAGGTACGGTATTGGGTATGATTCGTTCCTTCGCCGCTCTTGCGAATGAAGGCTCACCTGACTCACTCGCTCTGTCAACCGGTATTTCTGAAGCACTTATGAATACGGCTTGCGGTATTGCTACTGGTGCTTTGGCTATCATTTCCTACAACTTCTTTGCCGCAAAAGTACAGAACATCACCAACGCTGTTGATGAAGTCGGTTTCGCCATTGGCCAAACCTATACCAAAAAACACCTTGGTAAATAATTTGTAGTTTCGAGATTAATAAAGACAAGTAGAACATGTCCAAAGTAAAAACCAAGAAACACAGCACTTTTATCGATATGACTGCGATGAGTGACGTGACGGTACTTTTGCTGACATTCTTCATGTTGACATCAACCTTCATTCCCAAAGAACCGGTTAAAGTGACCACTCCCGGTTCCGTTTCGGAAATCAAGATACCTGATGCCAACGTACTTACCATCCTTATCAACAATGACGGAAGGGTTTTTCTAACCCTTGACCTCAAGAAAGATAAGTTGAAAGTATTGGAGATGGTCGGAAAAGACTATAGTATCAACTTCACGCCTACTCAGAAAAAAGCTTTCCTTGATCAGCCAAATATTGGTATGCCTGTAGGAATGCTGCAAAAATTTCTCGATCTGAGATTGGAAGACCAGGATAAGGCGCTGAAAGATGCTGGGATCCCCACGGATAGCACCAACAACCAGTTTAAACACTGGGTAATGCTGGCCACATCTGCCAATAAAGATCTTGCAATCGCAATTAAAGCGGATGAAGGAACCCCTTACCCCAAAGTCAAGACTGTACTCAGTACGCTTCAGGACCTGAAGTTGAACCGTTACAGCTTGGTTACTGTATTAAAACCAATGCCCGCAGGCTTCTAATCGAAGTGCAGGAAAGTTGAACAAGCTAATAATAAAAGAATAAAATGGCAGAAGTACAAACTGGCGGAGGCGAACAGAAAAAAGGGAAACCTAAAAAAATGAGTCTTCGTGTGGACTTTACACCGATGGTGGATATGAATATGTTGCTCATCACATTTTTCATGTTCTGTACATCACTGGCAAAGCCCCAAACGATGGATATAACAATGCCGGTAAAAGACGAGAAGGTTACTGACGCAGAACGGAACAAGGTGGCAGATAACAAAGCCATCACCATAATCCTAGGAGAGGCTAACAAAATATATTATTATTTTGGAAAACCGAACTATCAGGATTATAGGGCTACAAAAATAGCCACCTACGGTAGTTCCGAAGATAAGAACAGTCTCCGCAGTATTTTATTGAGTAGAAACATAGTGGCCGTTCAAAACATACGGAAACTCAGAGATATGAGGGATCGAAAACAGATCACACTAGCCAGTTATACAGAGCAGGTTAAGAAGATCAAGGGCGACAAGAATGGTCAGGTTGTTATCATTAAACCCACAATCGATTCCAACTATAAGAATTTGGTTGACGCATTGGACGAAATGCAAATCTGCAGTATTGGGATTTATGCAATTGTTGACCTAGATGCAAAAGACCAGTATGTGATGGATAATCTGAAAAAGGCTGGTGCATTAACTGCAGCATCCGACTTCGGAACGGGTAAAACTAAGTAACTCACCTTAATCTAAAGATTAGAAAATGGCAAAAGATATCAATTTGAATGATGCCGAATGGTGTGACTTGGTTTTTGAAGGACGAAACCAGAGTTATGGTGCATATAGAATGCGCCAGACCTCCAGCAAACGTCACACACGTGCATTCATTATCGCATTTTTGTTCGTTGCTTTCTTAGCTGCTCTTCCCACCTTGATTGACACGGTGCAGAAGTTGACTGCTAGGCATGAAACAATGAAAGATAAGATGGTCCTTACTGACTTGTCAAAACTTGAAGATCAAGTAAAAGAAGAGAACATTGAACGTGCAACAGAAGCACCACCGCCCCCTCCCTTGAAGAGCACGGTGAAGTTTACTGCTCCTGTCATCACAGACGAACCTATTGAGGAAGGTGAAGAACTACAGGCACAAGAAGATTTGTCTGCTAGTAAGACAACCATCTCTGTGGCTACTGTTCAGGGAACTAACGAAGAAACAGGTGTGGACATTGCAGATTTGGAAGACCATAAGGTAGTTATCGAAGAAAAACCTGTATATGGTGTTGAACAAATGCCCCAGTTTCCCGGTGGTGAAGAAGAATTGTTGAGATTCATCAAGGATAACTTAAAATATCCGGCTGTTGCCGCTGAAGTAGGAATTGAAGGTCGTGTGACCATCCGTTTCGTCGTAAACCGCAACGGTGATGTAACGGATATTACAGTAATTCGTGGTCTTGACCCTTCTTGCGACAAGGAAGCAGTACGTGTTGTAAGGATGATGCCCAGGTGGATTCCAGGTCGTCAAAACGGGCGCAATGTGCCTGTTTATTACACACTTCCTGTAGTCTACAAGTTACAGAAGTAATATATAGCTTAACTATAATACAAAGAGGAGAGAAGATACTTTTTCAAAGAGTTTCTTCTCTTCTCTTTCACTTGTTTAATACAGATAATGAAAAAATTGAATTTTAAACTCATTTGGGGTGCATTCATGGCTTTGGTTTTTCTGGGCATGGCTGTACTTACATTGTTTACGAATTACTTTTCTGCGATGTCTGCTATCCTACGCATTATTTTCGGAATTGTATTTCTGATTTTTTCTATTTACAGAGGATACCAGATTTGGAACGAATTACGTTCTTAATATTTTAAAGGATGAAAAGAATATCGTTTTTTCTAACCATCACTCTCGGTTTTATTGCTATTTCGTGCAACCAAAAACGAGGACCTGAACGTACAGATACAACTTCCACAGGAGTTGCAACTGTTATTTGTGACGATTGTTTTTCTCCCATCATGCGTGAAGAGGCCAATGTTTTCCAATCTATGAACGGTGATGCGACCATTCAATTGAAATTTGCCAACGAGGTGGACGCGCTGAATTTGCTGTTCAAAGACAGTGTCCGCTTAATCGTTGCAGCTAGGGATTTATCACCGAATGAAAAAAAAGCACTGCAAGAGAAGAAATTACTTCCTCGTTCTGCAAGAATTGCTGTTGATGGTATTGCTCTCATCATCAATAGGTCAAACAAGGATTCTTTGATTACGGTAGAAGAATTCAAAAAAATATTGTCCGGCCAAATTAACACTTGGGGTGATTTGAGGCCTGGATCTAATAGGGCGACCATCGAAGTTGTGTTTGATAACGCCAATTCCAGTACGGTTCGTTATGTACAGGACTCCATCTCAAAGGGCAAATTCCTTTCAAAGCATATTTTCGCAAAGGAAAACAATAAGGCCGTCCTGGATTATGTTTCAAAAACGCCGAATGCACTCGGTATCATTGGTGTCAATTGGGTTAGTAATCCTGACGATTCCACCAAACTAACTTTTATTGATAAAATTCGTGTGATGTCTGTAAGCCCGTATGACGTTGCAGAACCGAGTAACAGTTATCCACCCGTTCCTGCTTATTTGATGTTGGAACGTTACCCATTTTATCGTTATATTTATATGATCATTACCGATGCTCCAGGCTATCTGCCTTCTGGTTTTATGAATTTCGTGGGGGGGGATCGCGGACAGCGCATCATTATGAAATCCGGATTGGTACCATCCACCAGACCGACAAGACTGGTAAACATACATCAATGAATATTATCACAAAAAACCATAACATTTAAAAGAATGAAGAAGCATGTAATCACTGCGTTTTTTGCCTTGCTTGTAACAGCTGTTTCTGCTCAAAGCAATTTTGGCAAAGACTATTTTGGTATCGGAGAATTTACCAAAGCGAAAGAATATTTTGAGGCTCAGTTGGCTACTGCACCAGCCGAATCCAATTACTATCTTGGTGAAATTGCCAGGGCAGAAGGGAAAGCCGACATTGCTATGGCTTATTATGAAAAAGGTATTGCTGCGGATGCACTTTATCCCATGAACTTTATTGGTAAAGGCTCGATTCTTTTGAAGTCCAATCAGAAAGAGGCTGAACTGATTTTTTCTACGACGCTTAAAAAGAACAAAAAGAACCCGGATGTCAACGTGGCTATTGCACGAGCTTATTATCAAGCTGGTTTGAGGGAAATTGTTCCTTTAAAACTTGAAATCGCCCGAAAAGTTGCCAAAAAATCACCTTCACTCTATATTTTTGAAGGTGACATGCTGGTTGCTGAGGAAAAGAATGGTGAAGCTGCAGGTAAGTATGAACAAGCCATTTATTTTGAACCGACCAACACTGTGGCCGCTCTCAAATACGCAGAAGTATACGCATTGATCAACGAAGAAGCCGCTATTGCTAAGGTAACACCTGTTATTGCTGCACATCCTGATTATACTGTTGCATATCGTACACTTGGCCGTGTTTACAACTCTGTTGGTAAATACAAGAGTGCCATCGAATCTTTTGTAAAGTATTATGGTGAAGGACAATGTGCCTCGGAAGATCTTCCGCGTCTTGCTTCTGCTTATTATTTTACAGATCAATTCACACAATCTGTTGTATTGCTTGATCAGGCACTGGCTAAGGATTCTATGAATTTTGTGTTGAATCGTTTGAGAATGTATAATGCTGCCAAAACCAAAGATCCAATTGGCATCAGTGTTGCAACACGTTTTTTTAAAATTCAGGGTAGCACGTTTATTGATAAGGATTATGCTGCATATGCCACCATTCTGGCAGATGCCGGTAAGTTTACCGAATCATTGGAGCAATACAACAAGGTGTTGACTTCCAGTGCTGCTAAACCAGAAACATACAAAGAATTGGCAACGCTGTACTATCAAATGAAAGACTATGCCAAAGCTGCTGAAACCACTCAAAAGTACATCGAAATGGTAGGTGGCATTGATGTTGCTGAAGGTGCTGATTATTACAGCATGGGACGTTCCTGGTATCTTGCTGCCCAGACTCTAATTAAGGATTCTACCGAAACTGGTAAATTGCTTTACAAGGATTATCTGGTTAAGGCAGATACTGCTTTTGGAACGGTTAGCATCAAGAGCCCTGAGAGCCACATTGGATATCTGTGGAGAGGAAATGCAAATGCTGCTCTGGATCCTGAAACAACATTAGGTTTGGCTAAACCGTATTATGAAAAGTCGTTGACGATTATTCAGAAGAAATTGGATAGTGGTACAGCTTTGACCAACTCCTTAAAAAAAGATTTGATCACCATTTATCGTTATTTGGCTTGGTTCAACTATGTCAAACTAGACAAGGATAATACGATTTTGTATTGCAATAAAATCTTAGAACTTGCACCTGATAATACAGATGCAAAATCCTTGATAGATTCTTACAATCCTCCAGTTCCAAAAATGGTGATGAAGAAAGTGAAAAAATCGACCACTTCGACCGCAGTACCAGCTCCTGTTGCTCCCACTGCTCCCATTGCTCCCACTGCTCCGACCTCGCAGGGCCCAAAGTCTAAATAAGACAACTATTCTATAGCAAAAAGGCTGTCACTTATTTGAGTGACAGCCTTTTTGCTATGTGTAAATCTAGTTTTTTACACTTTCTTATATCCGTAAACGGCATCTGTACCGAGTTCTTCTTCAATGCGCAGCAGCTGGTTGTATTTGGCCATACGATCAGAACGACTTAAAGAACCGGTCTTGATTTGACCCGAATTTGTGGCAACAGCTATGTCGGCAATGGTACTGTCTTCTGTTTCACCGGAACGATGTGATGTTACAGAGGTATAACCATGACGGTGTGCCATTTCTATGGCATCAAGAGTTTCGGTCAAAGTCCCGATTTGGTTTACCTTGATTAGAATGGAGTTGGCACAACCTTCTGCGATGCCTCGTTTTAAATAATCTACATTCGTTACGAACAAATCATCACCGACTAGCTGAATGCGGCTACCGATCTTATCGGTTAGTAGTTTCCAACCAGCCCAATCGTTTTCGCTCATACCATCTTCAATGGAATCGATGGGGTAGTTGTCTATAAGCGACTCAAGGTAGGCAGCTTGTTCAGCAGAATTACGCTTGGCTCCCTGGGGTCCTTCGAATTTGCTGTAATCGTAAATACCATCCTTGTAGAACTCGGATGCTGCACAGTCCAGACCGATGTGAACTAAATCGGTGTTGTAACCGGCTTTTTTAATGGCTTCAATGATTGATTCCAATGCGTCTTCAGTGCCTTTTAGTCCAGGAGCAAAGCCACCTTCGTCTCCGACGGCAGTGCTTAAACCACGGTCGTGCAAAACCTTTTTTAAGGAATGGAAAATTTCAGCACCCATTCGAAGTCCTTCTTTAAACGATGTGGCACCCACAGGGCGAATCATGAATTCCTGAAAAGCAATTGGGGCATCAGAGTGAGATCCACCGTTGATAATGTTCATCATCGGCACAGGCAAGGAAACGGTGTTTACACCACCAATATAGCGATATAATGGAAGATCCAGGTAATTGGCGGCCGCCTTGGCAACAGCAAGTGAAACGCCAAGAAGTGCATTTGCACCCAGATTTGACTTAGTCTTAGTTCCATCCAATGCAATCAATTTGTGATCGATTTCCGTTTGGCGAAGTGCGGACATACCTATCAATGCCGGTGCGATAACGTTGTTGATGTTGTCGACAGCTTTGGTGACCCCTTTACCAAGGTAGCGACCTTTGTCACCATCGCGAAGTTCAATGGCTTCGTTTTCTCCGGTAGAGGCACCAGATGGAACGGAAGCGCGACCAAAAGCACCTGATTCCAACGTGACATCAACTTCTACTGTCGGGTTTCCACGTGAATCCAGAATTTCTCGTCCAAGAATCTTTTCAATCTTCATAATCTATTGATATTTTAAGCAGGTGTAGTAAATGCATTAATTTGACAACGAAGATACGCCATCAAACCTGATATAACAAGTTAATACTTGGTAAACGCTGATAAATAAAATCTATCTAACCTAATAACAAGGCTTTTGAGATTTCCTCCATTTTCTCTTCGCCGAAAATATATTCGACGATTTGAAGTGCAAACTCAACGGCCACACCCGGTCCTGAAGCCGTAATAATGTTGCCATCTTGTACAATCATATATTCAGAAAGGATGGCTCCTTTCAGATAAACCTCATTGCCAGGATAACAAGTTGCTTCCTTACCTTCCAGCAATCCAAGCTGACCAAGTATCATGGGTGCGGCGCAGATGGCTGCCAAAGGCTTGTCAGACTTGGCATGACGGGTCAATTCCGCTTTCAACCCATCGTGAGCGTTGAGGTTCTTGGTGCCTGGCATTCCACCGGGCAAAATCAACATTTCTGCTTCTGTAAAATCTACATTGGCAAACAGGCTATCGGCTTCTACCGAAATCCCATGGGCACCAGTTACCTTCAGACTCTCGGAAATAGAAACACTGCACACATCCAAACCGGCTCTGCGCAAAACATCAAGGGTGGCAATTGCTTCAATTTCTTCAAAGCCGGGTGCTAAAAATAGGTAGTTGCGCTTCATGACCGTGTGGAGTTATTTAAGACATTCTTTGTAGGAATGGATTGTTTTTTTCAATCCGAGATAGAGCGCGTCTGCTATCAGAGCGTGTCCGATGGAAACTTCTTCAAGCCAAGGGATGTTGCTGTGCAAGTAGGCCAGGTTGACCAAGCTCAGATCGTGTCCGGCATTGATGCCTAGACCCAGTTTACGGGCCATGGTTGCAGCTTCCATAAAAGGTTTGATGGCTTCTGCCGGATTTTTAGGATAGTTTGTAGCGTAAGGTTCTGTGTAAAGTTCGATGCGGTCGGCCCCCAATTTGGCGGCATTTTCCACGTCGATGAAGTTCGTACCTATAAAAACAGAAGTTCGAATACCCTTGGCACAGAATTCTTCTACGATTTCCGTTAGGAAGCTGAAGTGTTCCTTGGTGTTCCAACCCGCATCTGAAGTGATGGCATCGTGTGCATCGGGTACAAGGGTGACCTGATGAGGTTTGACCTTTAGAACAAGGTCCATGAATTCACGTGATGGATAACCTTCAATATTGAATTCGGTTTTTATGATGGGTCTTAATTGCAATACATCCAAGTATTTAATGTGTCGTTCGTCGGGGCGGGGATGCACGGTGATCCCTTCGGCTCCAAACTCTTCACAATCCATTGCTACCTGGAGGACATCCGGTGAATTTCCACCTCTTGCGTTGCGCAAGGTTGCAATTTTATTGATATTTACGCTTAGTTTTGTCATGTCGCAAAGTTTTCTCACTTTTGTATCTGTAAGCTTTACAGACGAATTTTGTATAGATGCAAAGTTAGTCGCTTTTGCTGAAGTATGGACTTCAGATTGCTGCAAAATATCAGGTTCTTCAAAAATGTGCTTTATATAACCAGTTAGCGGATGAAAGTCGCAATCTTTGGGAGTCCTTTCCAATCGGACAAGTTGAATCAGATTTGGAGCGTTTTCGACGCACTTCATCACCTCAATGCTGAGATCCTAGTGAATCGGACGTTTTGGGATTTCCTGCGTTCGACACTTATTAATGTGCCTGAAATTCAAGGTATTATTGAGGAGAAGGGTGATTTTACAGCTGATTTTGCACTGAGCATCGGCGGTGATGGTACATTCTTACGGACGGCGCATTACATCGGACGGCGCGAAATACCCATTTTAGGGATCAATACGGGTCGTTTGGGATTCTTGGCGGACGTGGATTCACTCGAGGTTGAAAGCGTCATGGGGGACCTGTTTAAGCGGAATTTCAATGTGGATGACTTTGATTTGTTGAGACTTTCGGTCAATGGTCTGTATCCCGCTGAATATCCTTGTGCCTTGAATGAAATTGCGATCCTGAAAAGAGATTCCTCTTCTATGATAAAGATTCATGTTTGGGTGAATGGAGAGTATCTGAACGGGTATCAGGCTGACGGACTGGTTATCGCAACTCCAACTGGTTCTACGGCGTATGCGCTAAGCGTTGGAGGCCCCATTGTAATGCCATCCAGCAAGAATCTTGTAATTGCACCAGTTGCTCCACACAACCTGACAGCAAGGCCGTTGATTTTAGACGAAACCTCTGTAATTGATTTGGAGGTCGAAAGCCGAAGCCAAAATTATCTGGTTGCCATCGACGGTATTTCAGTCACCTTGTCCTGTACCGATAAGTTGCAAATAACCAAAGCGGATTATACCATCAAATCGATCAAACGGCAGGGCAACACCTTTATTCAGACGCTTCGAAAAAAACTGATGTGGGGTATTGATCCTAGAGGTTAATCAGGCAATCAATACTGGATTCCATTTGTCCAACCAATGTTCAGAAGGCTTTTCCGGCGTCTCAGCTTCTTCATTGTCTTCTATCGACTCTAAGTTGAACGCTTCGGGTACCACGCAATGGTTTACCAAAAAGCGAAATAAGCGGATGTATGCCCAAGAAGCACCGAAACCAAGCGTGAATACAACTAAAAGCAAATTACCTACAAGCAACTCAAAGACTTCACGGGTGTTGGCATTGGAATGCAGGCTAAATTCCTGATCCCCTTTGTGTACGACTGAATGGTTTATGGAATAGTTGTATAAATCTCTGAAGTTCCAGATGTGGTAGATGCCCAATGTTACAATACCCAGCAAGAAGCCCTTCAAATAGAGGCGAAACAAATCTTTGGCGGTGCCGCTGTATGAAAATCGAAGGCTGCCAAAGCGGATATTTCCCATTAAAAATGCGCAAAGCTGAGTCTCATACCACGCCGAGTAAATACCTAGGGTCAAGATTGACAAAATGTTGCCGCGTAATGAAAGGGACATCAACTCGCTGAGTTTTCCTTTGTACGAGACTGAGACGGAACGCCACGCAGTATTTTTTGCAAAAAAGTTTAAGTCACCATGAATGATCACTGGGGCGACAAAAAGTACAAAGATCAGAATGATCAATGTGTTGAAGTATTTAGCCCAAAAAGGGATTTCTCCAATTGCTTTTACAAGAATCAACTCTTCGACAACCATCACTATGATAAAAACGACTATGAAGAGCAATGTTTTCATATAGCCATTAAATGCAATTTTGGTAGTGCCGCGAAATTCAAAGGTGGTTCCTCCCAAAGAAGTTACTGACCAAAGATAACGGGCTTCCCGAACCAACGCTCGGGGGTAAAGCAATGACAAACTAACCAATGCGAGAATTACATCTACAAAAAAGAGCTTAAAGAATTCCAAGCCTTTTCCTTCAAATTTTAAACGATTCATAGCGGTATGTACTTATTTTCGATTCATTTTTCCTTGGTAGCGAATAATTTCTCCTGCAGGTGAAATGCCTTCTGCCGTAATGGTGTACGTTCCTGCTCCATCTGCAGTGTAAAAGAAAAGATCGGCTTCACCGGTGGTACTTGTTTTAACGTTTGGTCTCCAATAGATGGTGCTGCGTAGGTCGGGCATGGGGTCTTGTTTGTTGGCTTCAACCTGATATTTGGGAACATAGAATTCAGCAGGCAATGAATAGCCCAAGGGTGTGATTACTGTTTGGTTCCTGCCTAGAACAACGGGTTCGCTTTTGATGTCTTCTGCTCCTTTCAGGTAAACACAAATGACACCATTTGCTGCCTTGCCACCGAAAATGGCGGTTTGAGAAGGATCTTTCAAGATGTCGATCATCTTGACTTCACTCACATTTAAAGTGCGCAATTCTTCCATACTGTATTCCATGTTGTTCACCCAGACCAGCGGAACTGCATTTCGAATTAAAACGCCATCACCCGTTGAGTTAAGGGTGACGCCTGGTGACATCATAAGGACATCGAGAATGGAAGTAGCAGTGGAAAGTGCCTCTTCACCAATGGTATAGCTGGGTTCCGAATACATGGATCCACGTTCTTCACGAATTTTCTTGTAGGGATCCGCTTTTTTGGCGACCACTTCAACCTTTTGCAGGGTAACCGACATCATCCCATTCTGATAGTAATAACGTTCGCGGCTTTTCTTCAAGTACGCTTTCAGTAGTATGTTTTGCTTCAGGTTGTCCGGAAATACGCATGAAACTCCGCAAGCAGGAAACGTATCGGGGTCAATGACAAGCTCAATGAACTGCCCTGTTTTTTTGGCAGCATCGATCCGAATGTTGGTGCTGTCCGGAAATTCAGGACAAAGGAATTCAAAACGTCCTGAGTGGTCGGTCGTGGTGCCATCAAAATGATTTTTTTTATTGACAAAGAACATGGATACATTGTTGCCTGCAACAGCTCTGCGTGCAGGAAAATTCTGAACTTTACCACTTATGATGGGGCCACGTTCCACTTCATACGTATTGCACTTGGCATAATTGCCAGCAATTGCAGCTTTTGTGTCATATCGTTTCCATCCTTGCGTGAGCATCAATACGTCAAGTTCACTGGAGGCATTTTTATTTTCGGGTCGGAAATAATTGTTCGGATTCTCGATGTTGCCTTTGAGGTCCGACTGTAATAGCAGATAACTTTTTATGGTTGTTTCACTGGAGTCGATTTTGGCATCATTGTCATCTGTGACACTCACGGAAAAATTCCCTTCAATGGGATTTCCTTTGGAATCTTTCAATATTAGTGATGCATGAACGGCATCTCTTTTTTGGTAATTGGTTTTATCCAAGGCAACACTCAGTTTAGCATCATCGTTCCCATTTACGAAAACCAAACGTTCGCTTAGAATTTCGCACTTGCTGTTCATCAGAATTATTTGGGTGATGCCTGTATTCATGCCTTTTTTGGAAAAAGTGTACCCGGGGCTATCAGGCAGGATGGTCGTTTGAAAAATGGGCAATCCCCGAAGACAGCCGATCAGGTAAAGGGTGTCGGTTCGTTGTGCTTGTTCTGGAGTTAACACCGTGATGTTCATGATGGAGGACGTCTGCTGAACGCAAAGTGCATAATTAGAGGTGGATACCTCCGGCAGGCGCAAAGTTGTCTTTTGTCCCAAATGGTCTTCACAGATTGCGGAATATGTTTTTCCGACTTCAGGCATAAACAAGATTTTACCCATTCCGAGATATGAACTTTTGAAAGAGGTCACTTCATTGTTCAGATTATCAACGATTCGGCCATTGATGTCGGTTCCCAAGCCATTGGCCCCAATGGCTTTAAATCCGACAAACTGCATGTTTCCAGCAATCAGTTGTCCGCCTTCAGGAAAAAATTGAACATCGAATGCGCCTTTTGATATCTCATCCTTATGCAGAGCGGAATTACCCATGTTACTTGTGGTGCGCTCGTTTACGGCAACACCTGTCAAGCCTTTAAGCCCGTTTCCGATGTAGATTTTCCGGCGGAAAAAAAAGCTTTCATCGATGTTACGCATAAAATTTGTGTATGCACGAATGGAATACCAGCCTTCTGACAGTTCGGGCGATAATTCCATTTGACCAAAGAATATGCCCTCATCAATCGGACGGATTTTTTTTCGTACGATAATGTCGTTGTGGGCGTTCAGTAATTCTACATAGATGTATCGGCTTAGATTAAGCGATGTATGAATGGCAGAGTGAACCATATAGGCACGAAACCAAAGGCGTTCACCCGCTGAGTAATAAGGTCTGTCTAAATGAAGATACACTTTCTCTTCCGGAAAACTTTTCATTTGGTTGGTCAACCTGGTGATGGCAGTCCTGTTGGTTTGAGGGATATCAGTTGGTTCTGATGCTTCCTGTGCAGATAGTGCTAATGTAAACAAACCTGCGAAACAACAAACAAGGACTTTATTCATACGTGGAAGGTTATTAATACACGTTTTTTCAACGCAGGTCGAAATTAGGGAATTATTTTGTCAAATGTATGGAATGGGCCTTTTTTTGACGTTTTTTAGGGTGTAAGGTTTAGACTCTCTAAAAAAAGTTGAGGCCATCCATGTGGACGGCCTCAATAAATGCTCTGAAATAAATTTCTGTGAAAAAAAGATCTGTTGACTATCTCTTTTCCTTGATGCGTGCTTTCTTGCCGGTAAGGCCACGCAGGTAGAACAATTTGGCGCGACGAACACGACCCACTTTGTTCACGGTAATACTTTCAATGAATGGTGACTCGAGGGGGAAGATACGTTCTACACCCACGTTTTCAGACATTTTACGAACGGTGAAACGTTTTTTGACGCCGTGACCGTTGATTTTGATGACTACGCCACGATACTGCTGGATACGCTCCTTGTTTCCTTCACGAATACGATAAGCGATGGTTACGGTGTCTCCGCTTTTGAATGAAGGATGTTGTGTACCTGTTGCGAATGCCTCTTCGGCGATTTTCATAAAGTCCATGATGACAATTTTTAGTATGAATCAATGGCGCAACATAACAGGCTACTCTATTTCCTGCCAGCGATTACGCAAAGCGGGTGCAAAGAAAGCAAAAAAATCCAATATACGCAATAGCCTTAGAATACAATTGTTAGCTTTGCAGGACAAAAGTTAATGAAAACATGAGAAAAATACTCTCGCTGATTGTATTGTCGCTTTGCTTGTCGAGCATAGCCGCAAAAGTTACATTAAAAGCGTACACGCGCATGGAGGTCGATAAACGCTACGACTCACTTGCTTCTGCCGACCTTGTCAAAATCATGCAATCCTATAAAACTCGTCTGGATCAGGTGGTCAATCGTTCAATTGGAACAAGTGCCATGTACATGGAGTCTAAAGCACCGGAAAGTCTGTTGTCAAACTTTTTGGCAGACCAATTGCTGCTTAAAGCCGCGGAATTTTCTCCGGATCGGGTGGATCTGTCCATCATTAATTTTGGCGGAATTCGTGCGCCGATGCCTGCAGGCCCCCTCACAGTGGGAGATATTTATCGGATCATGCCTTTTGAGAATGAAATGGTGGTGCTTGAACTCAATGCCTCCGATTTATTGACAATTTTGAATAAAATTGTCCAAGATGGCGGCGAAGGGGTTTCCAATATTCAAATCGATGTACAGAATGGAAAAATTGCAAGTTTGAAGATTAATGGAAAACCATTTGACGAAACGCGCACTTATCGTGTAGCCACCATGGATTACCTAGCAGACGGAAACAGTGGAATGACAGCTTTTAAAAACGCTATCAAACGTATAGATACCCACTTGAAAATGCGAGATGCATACATCAGTCAAATCGAGAAACTGACCCTTCAAGGGAAAACGGTATCATCTGCACTCGACGGACGAATCCACTACACTTTCAAATAATGATGAAAATGAACAAATACAATCTTATACTGTCTTTCTTTTTGCTTGCTAGTTTGACCATAACTGCTGGAACGCCCTTGGTGTTGTTGCATACAAATGATACGCACAGCCAACTCGAACCCTACAAATCAGATGACAAATACAACGCCAACATGGCTGGAATTGTCCGTCGTGCAGCATTGATTCGCGAGGTTCGTTCCAAGGAGCCCAATGTACTGGTTTTGGACGCAGGTGATTTTGTGCAGGGGACGCCTTATTTCAATCTTTTTCACGGAGAGGCAGAAATCAACCTGATGAATAAACTCGGCATTGATGCTCAAACAATTGGGAATCATGAATTTGATAATGGGATTCCCTTCTTGTGCTCCATGCTTAAAAAAGCCAAATTCAAAGTGGTTTGTTCCAACTACGATGTTTCCTCAACTCCATTGAAAAAGTTTGTTCACCCTTGGCTGATAATCAAGAAAGGGAAGCTCCGAATTGGTATCGTTTCTGCCAACATTAGCCCCAACGGGTTGATTTCGACCGCCAATTTTATTGGAATCAACTATCTGGAACCTTATGAAACAGCCGAAACCAAAGCTGCTTGGCTCAAATCGGTGAAGAAGTGCGACCTAGTCGTTTGTTTGTCACACCTGGGATTGGACAATAAAGGTGAAGCACCGGACGATCTCCGATTGGCTGAAAAAACCAAAAGCATCGATGTAATCATTGGTGGGCATTCACATACGTTTATGCGAAATCCAGCCAAGAAAATCAATGCTGTTGGGGATACCGTCATTATCAATCAAGTTGGAAAGGGAGGGATTTACGTTGGAAGAATGGATTTGGACGTAAACTGATCATTCAAATTGAACGGAGAAAACAATCAGTCTGGATGTGATGGCATCGAATGCGTTCGCGTATTTTATATATGCATCACTCGATTGATCGGTTCTATTATGAACCAGGATGTCACCCATGCCCAGACAAACTTTTAGCTCAGGAACCAATCTGAAATAGGGCATGTAAATGTCGCAACCGGCACCAATTTCCCAATACATGTCGATGGGCTGAAGCAAAAGTGGTTGTTGTTTATCTCGACCCATGTCCATTCCCGCACTAAGTCCGGTCATCAGATAAGGTCTGTAATTGTCTGTCCTCGCCCCACGATACCGCAGACTCAGTGGCACCAGAATGTAATTGGAACGTATGGTCGCAATGACAGGGGTGCTGCCTGTTGCATCCGAAAACAATGTCACGTCTTTGCTGCCGAAATGGATGGCTGGCGTAGTGCGAAGACTTAGAAAGTCGGCCAACCTCAAATCTGCAATGACACCGACCGAAAAGCCTGGTGTATAGTTCTTGATGTTCCCATACCACTTTTCACCATTCGTGTCTGTTGCCCCTGAATGATTCAGAATCAGGTCTTGGGTATGCATGCCGATTAAAAAACCAAAGTGATAGGGTTTCAAATCTTCATATTGCAGGTACTGAACTTTTTCCTGAGCAGTGGTAAAACAAAACGGAAAAGACAGCGAAGCAAGGACCAATAAGCTATAAATCAATTTATTCATCATTCTGATAACATCTCTGTAAGGAATAAACGACTTTTTACATGAATTATTGTCGCTTTTTTTGCACAGATACCAAAAATACGTACATTTGTCAAGCTAATATTTACTCATTAAACTCTATTGAATCATGGCTTATGTTATCAATGATGATTGCATCGCTTGCGGAACCTGCATCGATGAATGTCCGGTAGAAGCTATTTCCGAAGGCGATATCTATAAGATCGATGCGGAAGTATGCACCGATTGTGGCACCTGCGCAGACGTTTGTCCCACAGAATCTATCCACCCGGCATAATTTCCGGAAAAGAAACAAGGAACGTAAAGTAGGGGATATTGGTAACAATGTCCCTTTTTTGAACACAAAAAGGGCTCCAGATTTGTACTGAAGCCCTTTTTCTATGGTTACAAATCCTACTCCTCAGGCGGTTTCGGCAGAGACATATTTCCCTCCCTTTAGAATTCGGCGAACCGCAGTGGTCAATTCCTCATATACACTGTTCTTTGCCAAATAACCAGATGCTCCATGCTGCAATGCAAACATGGCATGTTGTCTCTGTGGGTCGAAACTGTATAATAAAACGTTTGTCATGTTTTTATTGTGTCGCATCCTTTGAAGAACGTCCAATCCAGACATTCCAGGGATGGAAATGTCCATGATGACCAAGTCGTACTTGCTGTCATTGACTTTGTCCAACAACTCATTACCATCTGACGCTTCATCAATAAGTTCTATTTCGGGAAGTGTGCGAATGATTTGCTCGACTCCTTCACGTACCAGAAGATGGTCATCACCAATTAGAATGTTCATGATTGATTTAATTAATTGTAGTTGATTATTACAGCCAAAGGTGAAATGGTTTTTTCAACTTTGGATGCTTTCTCGTTGCTGATTCTTAACGTTGCACCGATGTGTATGTTGCTGATGCCTGTTTTCTCAATGGAAGAAACAGAAGAAAATTTGCTGATTGAAAGAGTCCTTCCGTTTTGGCTGAACCCTAGGTCCTTATTGGAAACGGTTACTGAAAAGGTGGCTTGAGTGCCCGATACACGAACGGATGCCATGGAGATGTCGTTGTCTGCAACTGCGATGGATGCTTCGATCGATTTAATTGAAATGTCGTTGAATGCAAGATCTTGAGTAGAAGTGAGCGTGGCAGGTGAAAGAAGAGTGACACTCATATGACCGATTGAGGATGTCGACATCGGACCTCTGCTGTTGCTCTGGGCGAAAGTAGATAGGGACATCCCCATCCATAGTGTCATATATAAAAGAATTCGTGCCGTTTTCATGACCATAGTTTAGAACCGATAAACAAATATAGTTTAGGGTAAACTTTGACCATGAAGGGGCTTTGGAATTTAATCTTCCGAAAATTCTGAAACCTTTGTAGGGGAATCCTTACTTGGGTAAAGCAAAAGCAAATTCAAGCAGGCATTCTTCACAGAATACCTGCTTGCTCTACCTAAACTACTTTTAAATAAAACACCCACCATTTAAACTCTTAGGATGGGCGGTGGGACCCCTGGAAATCTGCATTTCCAGCCGTTGGAGTTAGTTGTAATTTATCGTGACAGCTAGCGGCGACACTTGTTCGTCTGTGCTCGGGACTGCCTTTTTTACGTGCATCGTTGCTCCGATGTTAATAGTGCTTGCACCGTTGAAATCTGTATCGGAGTATGTTGAGAAATGATCTATAGAAATAGTAGAACCCTTTTGATTGAACCCTATTGCGCGGTTGGAAACAGTGACATCGTAGGTCGCTTTGTTCCCCTGAACCCTAAGCGTACCCATCTGCATTTCTCCGTTTGTTGAGGAGCTGCGAAGGGAGACATTGCTGAAACTTAGATCTTGAATAGTGCTCACAGCTGCTGGTGAAAGCAGTGTGACTGCCATATGACCTATAGCAGTAGTCGACATCGGGCCCCTTCCGGATTGGGCATATGATTGGAAGGATATTCCAATCAGAGTGGCCAATAAAAAGAGGTTGCGAGTCGGTTTCATTTCTTTGTAGTTTGGTTGTTAATGATACTACAAAGATAAAGCGCCCCAAAAAGGCGCTTTGAAGGGGGTTCAGGTCATCGTATGGTAGAAGAGTCTGAAACAAATGTAGGGGAAACCCTACAAGAAGATAATGGAGCTACTCAATCAGTTTGTTTTTAATGGCATACATGGTCAGATCGGCATTGGTTTTCATGTCCATTTTTTCGAGAACGCGCATTTTATATGTACTGACTGTTTTATCTGAAATATAGAGGGTATGCGCAATTTCAGTAACGGATTTTCCTTTTGCCAACTGAATCATGATTTGGAATTCGCGTTCAGACAAAGATTCGTGAGGCATTTTACCTTCCATCCCTGCATCTTGGAAAATTAGTTTCTCGGCAAGAGCAATGGAGATGTATTTCCCACCAGCAGTAATTTTTCGAATGGCCAAGGCTAGTTCTTCAAATGCGCTGTCTTTGGACAAGTAACCTGATGCACCAAGTTTAAAAGCACGGATGGCATATTGCTCCTGTGGATAAAAGCTGAATATCAATACCTTAGTTGTTATATTCCTATCTTTCATTCGCTGTAGCACATCCAGTCCGGTCATTCCAGGCATGGAAATATCCAAAATGACGATATCGTACTGCGTTTCGCATATTTTGGCAAAAGCCTGTAAACCGTCTGAAACCTCTTCGATAAGTGTTACTTCGGGAAGCGTTTTGACAATTTGTTTGACCCCTTCTCTTACGATGGCATGATCATCGGCAATTAAAACTTTCATGATACGTTGGATTTGGGTACATTAACAATGACGGATGTACCGTTGCCGGGTGATCCTGAATATTCGATGTTTCCACCGCATTGTGTAATTCTTTGACGCATTCCGATAAGGCCGAATGATTTGCCCGATTCCAGTTTATCCGAGGTGATGCCCACCCCGTCGTCCGAAATGATCAGCGAAACTTCCGGTTCAATGGACATCTGAATAGAAACTTTGGTAGCTTGTGCGTGTCTGATGACATTTGTCAGCGATTCCTGAATAATCCGGAACAGCGCTAGATTCAATGATTTTGAAGTTGGCTCTGCATCACCTAAAAAAAGCAGGCAAGGTATTCTTGTCCGTTCCGTGAATTCTTCACAATACCATTCAATGGCTGCAATCAGTCCAAGGTCGTCCAGAACGCCCGGGTGGAGTTCAGCTGAAATACGTTGGACCCTCTTGATCACTTGATTGGTCATCAAGATCATCTTGTCAATTTTCTGTGACGCGAGTTCGGTCTCTTTCAGATTCTGCTTCACCCAGTTCAGGTCCATTTTTAGTGCGGTCATGGACTGCCCCAATTCATCATGGACTTGGAGGGATATTTGGGTGCGCTCATCTTCCAACGCTTTGATTTGATATTTGTTCAATTCTTCAACCTTTTCCTTAGCTGCTCTGGTTTCTTCCTCGGAAATTCTCAGCTTTTCAGTGTCGTCGATGATGCGTTGTTTTTGCCAATACATTTCGAGGAAAATTTTGATTTTGCTAATCAGAATGACTTCGTTCAGCGGCTTAACGATGTAGTCGACAGCACCTGCCTTGTAGCCCTCCAACACCCTTGAGTTTTCAGGAAAGTTGGCAGTAAGAAAAATGATGGGCACTTTGTTTTCGGCGCGGTCTTCATTCAGCAATACGGCAAGTTCGTAACCATTCATTTCAGGCATTTGAACATCCAGTATGGCTAGTGATAATTCGGCATCCTTCACCAAAGCAAGAGCTTCGGCACCTGATAGCGCTTTGATCAGCTTAGCAGGAATGTTCCGAAGTATGATTTCCAGATACAAAAGGTTCGTGGAATTATCGTCTACAATTAGAATGTTAGGCAGTGCATGCATGAAATAGATGTTTTCTGAAAAGCAAAGATAAATTAATTCGTGAATATTGATGCTCGTTTTGAAAATATTGAAATGAATACACTGATAACTGTCTGATACTTAAAATTAACAGTCAATATTTTGTATATTGTTCGATAAATTCTAACTTCACGCTTTAAACCGACTATAAAATTATGAGTAAACATCACATACTAATTGTAGACGACAATCCCTATTCCGTTTCATTGATTTCCGTTGTTCTTTCAAAAAACATGGAATGCGAGCTTTCCGTCGCATTTGATGGACCCTCCGCCATAAAAAAGGCACAGGAGGTAAAGCCAGACCTGATTTTGATGGATTGGCAAATGCCGGGAATCGACGGACTCAGGTCCATCGAAATTTTGAAGGAGGATGCCGATACAGCTCAGATTCCTGTCATCATGATTACGTGCCTTTCTGAGAAATCCGACCTTGAAAAGGCTTTCAATACGGGTGTAGTCGATTACATACGCAAACCTTTTGAAGCCATAGAGTTGATGGCCAGGGTGAAATCGGTACTTCAGACCAACGATTATCACAAACAGATGATTGAAGCCCAAAAACGTGAAGTAGCTGCGATCTCTCTTCGGAATGTGCAGAATGAAGAATTCAAACACAAATACATTTCCGAACTCAAACAGGTTAAAAACCTGCTGAAATCGGAACCTGACAGTGTAAGTCTTTACTTGGATCGCATCATCAGTGAACTGAATTCCGATTTTTCCGAGAACTCCTGGAGTCAATTTGAAAGCCGCATTAAGGAAAGTGATCAGGAATTTTACAGAAATCTGGGCGTTAAACACCCAAATCTGACGCCTGCTGAAATCAAGCTTTGTTTTTTTCTACGTCTGAACCTTTCCACCAAGGAGATCGCAGGTATGACTTTTCAGACCTACGATAGTGTTCGAATTGCGCGCACCCGACTTCGAAAAAAGATGAATTTGACCAACGATGATAATTTGGTGGGGTATCTTTTTGCGATTTAAATCTGAGTTGCTTCCTTTTTGTATCTTTCTATAGGATGGAGTGTTGCTGTAATGATACAGGAACAAGGCGATTTCAACATGAATTTATGCCTACTTTTGTACGATTCATGGGGCACCTTCCACGAATTTGCATTGATTTTGACATCATAATGAAGTGTTTGAAAACTCGTCTCAATAAAATTCTGTCAGTTAAGTTTGTTTTTTTACTGACTGTGCTGTTGTCAAATGTACCAAATGGTGCAGATGCAGTAACTCGTTACCTCATAAAATCTGGGAACTGGAGCTTGACGTCGGTATGGTCCGCTTCGGCCAATGGAACAGGTGGGTATTCCGTACCGGTAAGCGGGGATGTGGTATACATTGAGAGAGGGTTCACGGTTACAGTCGATGTAAACAATGCTGCATGCGGAGCACTTAATATTGGAACACAGTCTTATGGGAACACGGGTTCGGGAACAGTCACATTTAGTTCGGGAACCTCCTCTTTAACTTCAACTAATGTTACTATTGGTGGTTCGAGAAACAATAGTCAAGGTCTCGTGGATTTAACCAATGGCGGAAATTTCATAGTTAATGGGTATGTAACGGTTGGAGGTTCAAATAGCAGTTCGCCTGGAACCATAACGTTTGGTACAAATGGCAACATGTCGGTAAGTGGGACCTTTACATTGGGGACCAACCAGAATTTTACCACGAAGGTCGACATGACGAACGGAGGAACCTTGTCTGTAGGTACACTTGCAGTTGGGACATCTGGGACCAAAACTTGGATTGAAGGAAGTGGAACCCTTGTCCTTACCGCCAACAATACATTGCCAGGAAGCGTTTTCACTGAGTTCAACAACCTAAAGGTTGCATCCGGTACTACGACGCTCGGTGCCAACATCACTAACATGATTGGACGCTTGGAAGTTTCGGGTGGTGCGATATTAGCTTTGGGTGGATACAACATTGGTGCCACAACCAAACCGACCGGTTTGGTCTTGTATTGTGGAACTTCACGATCTTACATCTACGGTTCGGGGACCTTATATCTTGGTGGGGATATATCGGTCAATTACAATGCCACGGGAACGAACGGGGCTTTAGTGTCTTGTCCGATCGTGCTGGGAGTCTCCAGCATTTTCCAAGTTGCACAAGGTTCAACGAATTCAACAGCAGATCTTACTTTATCAGGTGTCGTCAGTGGTAATTTTTCGATTTCGAAAACAGATTTGGGTACACTTCTTCTCTCAGGGAATAACAGCTATACAGGAACAACCACCGTCAGTGCGGGAAAGTTACAACTAGGTGCAACAGGTTCGGGCACTAGCGGCCCTTTGGGTGCCATAGGCGGGACTACGTCTGTGACATCTGGAGCATGTCTCGACCTGAACGGTTTCACGCTAGCCACTTCCGAAGGCTTGATCCTGAACGGTTCGGGAATTAACTCAACCGGTGCTTTGGTCAATTCAGGTGCTGCTTGCTCATGGAACGGAATCGTGACACTGGCAAGTGCCACTACCATTGGAGCGACAGGACAGATAACACTGGCAAACACTACTTTCAACGGAAGTGGTTACGATTTGACGAAAGTTAGTTCTGGAACCCTCGCTTTTTCTGCAGCAACCTCCAAATCGTTGGGGTCGTTAACCATCAGCGCAGGAACATTCAGCAACGGTACAGGATCCCTCTCGCTCACCGGAAATTTCTTGAACAACGGCACTTTCACGCACGGCAACGGCACGGTTGCTTTCAACGGTAGTGCACCCCAGAGCATTGGAGGGACTGCTTCCTCGTCGTTTTATTCATTGACTCTTAATAATTCCACTGGACTGACCCTCAATACCTCGGCAACGGTCAATTATATATTGACGCTGACTGCAGGAAGGTTTACCATTGGCGATAATGACCTGACAATTGCTTCGGGTGGTTCCATCTCCGGATCTATTACTGCCAACAATATGATTGTGACGAATGGCGCTGGCAAACTGGTAAAGGTGCTTTCCGCAACATCCTTTACTTTCCCCGTCGGGACCGGGACGACCGAATACACTCCGCTTACGCTTTCGGGCTTAACGGGCTACTCAGGTAACTCAGTCGGTGTATCTGTAGTGAATGTTAAACATCCCAACAATGCCAGTAACACCTATTTTCTGAACCGTTATTGGGCAATATCTCCCAGCGCCACAGGAATTACTGGTATCGTGACAGGTACGTTCCTTGCTACAGATCTAGTCGGTGGCGACGTGACAAAAGTAACGGCGAGCCGTTATCTCTCCACCGGAATACCACCGTGGACCAGATTTACTCCCCTTTCGGGAACGACATTGACAACAACCAGTGCTGTGGGCCTCGGATCCACATCATCTAACACGTGTTTCACAGGCATCACTTTGGCGGCATCGTCTGCCTCCGTCTCTTACAATCCAGGGCAAAACTTACTTTGCGGTTCGAGCCTGACCCTGACGGCCGTTCCTGTTGGTGACTCACCTTTTACATACTTGTGGTCGAACAACGCTGAAACGACGGCTTCGATCAGCCCTTCTACGTCAACAATCGGCTCTTTCAACGGAACATTAACTGTGACCGATGCCAACGGATTCACTGTGAACCCGGGCTATTCCTATACCGTGAACGCCATCCAGGTGGATGCGACTCTGGGCACTCCAACGGGCTATTATACTACTCTTGGAAACGCCTTCGCCAGCATCAACAACGGAACCCATAAAGGGGCGATAGTGACCAAAATTGGATCTAGTACTACGGAAACCGCAACTGCCGTCTTGAATGCAAGTGGGTCGGGGCTGTCCAGTTATACATCCATTCTTTTATATCCGACCAATCCGGATATCACAGTTAGTAGCAGCACCATCAATGGAGCTCTGGTAAGCTTCAATGGTGCGGATAATGTGACCATCAACGGAAGTCTGCTCCAGACCAACTCCTATCCTGTGCTGACATTTCTCAACAGCAACACAGGAGCGAATGCCAACACAATCTTGTTCAGCAATGATGCGTGCAACAATACCGTTTCTTATAGCAAAATCCAAGGTCAAGGAGCGTCTGCTTCAACCGGCATCGTGTCCTTTACTTCGAGCGCGGCTCTAGGTTCAGGAAATGATGGAAATACCCTTTCGAACAACTGGATAACCGGAACGGGGTCCACCCCAACCACGCGGCCGTATAATGCCATTTATTCATCTGGTACCAGCACTCGTGAAAACAGTGGCAACACGATCATCAACAACCGGATTTACAATTTTTTAAATCCCGGGAACGAATCAAACGGTATCCGAATTGATGCCAATTCGACGGCTTTCACCATATCAGGAAATAGCTTCTATGAGGAAAATGCGCTGACACCGACTGCATCCGTAATCTATCGCGCCATCTATCTTAACAACGCATCCGGAGTTTTCACCCTACAGGACAATTACATCGGTGGAAATGCAACTCGCGCTTCGGGTACCTGGACTAAGAATAATAATTTCAATAACGAATTCTACGGCATCTACCTGAATGTAAATGGTAACACTGCTTCCAGTATTCAGGGTAACGTAATCCGTAACTTGGCATACAGCAATTCTTCCAATGCTGACTGGGCAGGCATCTACGTCAATTCGGGGAAGGCTAGGATCGGAACTACGGTGGGGGATACCATCGGCAGCGGTGTTGGAGCGGGTTCCATCGTTGTTACCAATGCGGCTACTGGAGGTTCCGTATATGGAATTTATGTCAATTCGCAAGACTCCGTTTACATCCAGAACAGTGTGTTTGGTTCTGTCACAGCTGCCAATTCGAATGCGACCTATTCCACCCAATTGTATGGCATTTACAAAGCTGATGTGGCCGGAGCGTTGGTAATCATCAACAATAAGATAGGAGGTCCGACGACTCCCAACAGCCTTTATGCCAGTTCGACAGCAACATACTATTTACAGTATTGCATGGGTATCTATTCAGGTAGCACCACCAGCAGCTTGGTACAAGGAAATGAGATATCCAATTTGACCAACAATACAAATGGCACGGGCAACAATTTAACCCGCGGAATGAGACTCAACGGTGGGATGGATGGCAGTTTAGAGGTTTCTGGCGGGTCAAACACCATCATTGGCAACACTGTTCATGACATCACTTCATATAGTGGCAATGGAAGCAACTATGTGTACTGCCAGTTAATAGGGATTGATGTGTTGAGCACGAATTCGGGTACCACTCAGCTTATTCGAGACAATAAGATATTCAATCTTACGAATACGATCAGCGATATCAAGATCGAGATGTACGGAATTTACTTGAGAGGTTCTTCGTCGACCACTCAAATCATCGACCGCAATCTCATTCACTCGTTCAACATCATTTCAAATACATCTGCCTATCTGCACGGCATTTCTGTGGAAACCGGTGCTTGCAAGCTCACCAACAACGTCGTATATCTGGGAAACAACATCACGACAGGTTGTTCCATCTGGGGCATCTGGACGAGTTCGCCAGATTTGATGGAGTTTTACCACAATACGGTCTATCTGACAGGTATTGCTTCTACAGGTGCGTCCAATTCATTTGCACTCAGGGATTTGGCATCCGGGCCAACGATTCAGCGAGTAATCAAGAACAATATCTTGTGGAACGAACGGAGCAATACCAACAACAATACGATTCACTATTCGTTGTACCTCGCTGGTGGGGGAACCTATACGATCAATTACAACGACTATCAGTTCGTACAACGGTTTGCCTTGGTCGGTGGGATTACTTACAATACGTTTAACCAGTCGTGGGGCAGCGGTTACGATGCCAACAGCTTAAACGTGGATCCGTTGTTGACCAACAAGGGTGGATCTTTGGCTTCCGATTACCAACCCGGCAGGAGCCTGCCCTGTTTGAAATTGACAACTGAGCCCTATGATTTCGGTTATATCACTCGAACGGACACCGCTACCATGGGAGCATGGGAGTATTCCGCCTATCCCGTGGAAATTTGGAAAGATGGAGCCTTTAAGAATGGATACGCCAACTTGAAAGCTGCATTTGACGCCATCAATGCTGGGGCATATACTGGTGGCCTGACCGTGAAGATTAAAGCCAACACATCTGAAACGGCTGCGGCGGTGCTTTATCAGAGTGGTTACAACAGCACCTCAAACTATAACTATGTGACCATTTACCCCACCCGTACCGAGATTCAGGTGAAGGGAGCGTTGGCTGCACCCTTGGTCGATCTCAATGGAGCGGATAACGTACGGTTTGACGGACGGGCCAACTTATTAGGTTCTACGGCACACCTGATGCTGATAAACACCTCAACGGATGCCAGTGCCTCGACCTTGCGATTCATCAATTCTGCTGAAAACGATACTATCCAGTACTGCTACTTGAAAGGGGCGGCACCTTCAGCCACCAGCGGCATTGTGGTCTTCTCAACGGCCGCATCCGGCAATGGGAACGACAATGACATCATCACCAATTGTGTGCTGACCAATCCTGGAACTACTTCGACCGCCAGGTCGGCCAATGCAGTTTATTCGTCAGGCACTGCTGCCCGCGAAAATTCTGGTATCGTCATTTCCAACAATTTATTTTACGACTTCCGTAGTTTGTCCCTCAGTTCCAATGGTATTTTGGTCAGCTCCAACTCCAGCGATTTCACTATTTCGGGAAATAGTTTTTACCAGACCGCCACCATGAACATTTCTACAGGTGTAACTCTTAGAGCCATTTCCATTGATAACACGGCCGGCAACAATTTCCTTATTTCCGGCAACTACATTGGTGGCTCGGCACAGCAATGCCAGGGTGCTCGGTTGGATATCGGCACTCTTTCGAATCAAGCCATCCAGTTCCAACCCATTTATCTGAATGTAGGTACGACGGCACCTACGTCGGTCCAAGGGAATACAATTTCCAATTTCCAATGTTTTAGCACCTCTACTGCCCCCTTTGTCGGCATCTATTTGCAAGCTGGTCGTTTAAACGTCGGGACGATAACCGGCAACATTATTGGAGCTGCGACCGGGACAGGGAATATATTGCTTTCCGGATACATGACATCCCTTGCGTCGTCTTATGGTATCTATGTAAATTCCACTGGAACGACCCAGATCAGCAACAATACGATTGCCGCCATCACAACTTCCAACAACTATGCACCTGTTAATGGACACTCCTTTTACGGTATCTACAAGCCCAACGCGGCTGGCAACGTCACCATCAACGACAATATCATTGGAAGCCTGTCCACTTCACCGAGTATTCTAACATCCAACACGAGTACGAACGATTCACAAGCATTGGCAGGCATCTATTGCCTGGGTAACGGAAATACACTGATATCCGGTAATACAGTTGCAAACTTGAAGAATGCCAGCACCCGGAGCAATATTGCAAACAGCGTTTATGGCATCTGGATGCAAAACAACGGAACCCCCATGGATTCCATATCTCGGAACTTCGTTTGTGCGCTTTCTAGTGGTGCCACGGCTTCCAGTGCCAGTTATTCAGCCGGAATCTATTTGAGCGCAGGCTCGCTCTATGTAGCAAACAACATTGTAGCTTTGGGTTACGGAGAAACGTACTATAATAATATGTTGGGTATCGTTGATGCAGGAGTAGCGAGTCAGAACAACCTGATTTATCACAATACCTCTTTTATAACAGGTTCGAACACAAATGCCGTTGTTTCATCGGCTTTCTACAAATCGAACAAAAATGTCGGTTCATCGGACATACGGAACAACATCTTTTGCAATACCAGCTCAGGAAGCAACACTAAGACATTCGCCATGTATTTCGGTACTGCGACCGGAAGTGGTACTTTGACAGTCAATTTCAACGACTATTATACAACAGGGTCCGTAATTGGTTATTTGGGGGGGAACATTAGCAAGCCCACACAGTCGATGGTTTCTGGGGACGTATACAGTGTCCTCACGAATCCCGCTTTCTCAAATGCATATTCCACGGACAGGAAAGGGTACAGGCAGACAGTAGATTTAAATGGGACTCCGTTGAATGTGTTCATCGACCACGGTTCGTACGTGAGAAGTCTGACTTCTCCCTGCATGGGCGCATGGGAGCGGATCAACAAGTGGAAAGGCACTTCCAGCACCAACTTCAACATTGCCAGCAATTGGACCTTCAATCAAGTGCCCTCTCCGGGTGACAATGTTATTTTTGAAGATGTTCCCTTGCGTCCCTGTATGATGGACCAAGAACGTACCGTGAACAATATTATTAACGCGCAATCTGCCTACCGATTTATTCTGAATGGATTTAAACTCAATTTGTTGGCAGGTATGTCGTTTACAAATGGTGCGCAAATTGATGCCACTACAACGGGATCCACACTGAGCTTCGCTGGGACCGCTGTCCAAAGCATTCCTGTCGGTTCCCTGTACAACAATACCGTGTACAACCTGAACCTAAACAACAACTCAAATGTAACTCTTAATAGTGATGTGCTGCATATCACTGGAGCCCTTTCGAAGCAGCTTACAGGCCGGTTAGATGTGATTTCCACTTCTTACAATCTATATTTAGAAGGTACGGCGACTCAGGATATACCGGCTGATTTTTTCAAGGATGACAAGGTGTATAACTTGAGGATTAACAACACCTCCAATGTCACACTATCCGGAACAATAAAACTCATGAATCTGCTGACTGTTACGGCAGGAAGATTGGATGCATACACATACAACCCGACTTTCCAATACGAAGGTGTTGCCGCACAGACTATTGAACCCAACTGTTTCCTGAATGAACGGATATATAATTTGGTCAACAACAACGCAGCTGGCTTAACGCTTAACAGCAACATCACCGTTAACAACAACATGGGAATTCTGTCCGGGATGGTAACCTTGCCCGAAGCCAAAACCCTGACCGTTTCCGGTACGCTTACCAACTCGGTTGGAAATGGCGGGTTGTTGTTGATGTCTTCGGCCTCGGGTACTGCATCGCTTATTGAGAATAACACAGGAGTCGCGGCTACCGTTCAGCGCTATATTGACGGTGATACCTGTGTCTGGCATTTCATGTCATCACCTGTTTCCACTCAGGCTATTTCAGGAGCATGGATTCCCTCTGGAACTTTTGGTGACGGAACTGGGTATGACTTATATGCTTGGGATGAACCCGCATCCTGTTGGGTTTACAACCTGAATACAACTGTGACTCCGACTTGGCCGAGCGCACATCCTGAAACTTACTTCGTACCTGGACGAGGTTATTTATATGCAGTTCAGGCCTTGCATCCTACAAAACAGTTTGTCGGTACATTGAACAGTGGTTCGGTAACTCGTACCCTGACAAAAAATGCCGCACAGAATTATATTGGTTTCAACCTACTTGGTAATCCCTACCCCAGCAGTATCGATTGGAATTCGTCCGCAGGTTTTAGCAGAAGCATGCTGTCTCTTAATGGTGGCGGTTACTATATGTGGACTTGGAGTTCAACAGCTAATAATTATGGTGTATACAATTCTGCAGATGCAGATGGAATAGGTACTAACAATGTGACTCGTTATATTGCACCTATGCAGGCATTCTTTGTGCAAGCAGCTTCTGCTGGAACGTTCGCTTTTCAAAATGCCGGTCGTGTCCATGATGGAGCCAGTGTTTGGCTCAAGTCTGCTCATGTTAATTCTGCAGAACAAAATGTTCGTTTGTCTGTTTCTTCTGCTGCAGGCAGTGACGAAATTAAACTCGGTTTTGGATATTCTGTCAACGAAAGTGGTGCTAGAAAGTTATTTAGCCCAGTCCTTACAGCACCAAGTTTGTATATGAATTGCAGTGGAGCAGGTTATACCATCCGCTACCTGACAGATACGATTTCAAACAAATATGTTCCAGTTAATTTCAAAGCTGGTGAAGCAGGCACCTATCAGATGAGTTGCAACTACAATCCAAATGCCCTTGGGACCATCTTTTTGGAGGATTGTCAAACGGGTAGCATTACAGATTTTAGTAGTAATGAAAGCTATACCTTCCAAGCTTCCGTTGCTGATGCACCTGAGCGCTTTGTATTGCATTTCGGTTCCGTCACTCCGGTCGATAAAGGTGTTCATCCCAATGTTTGGATTACTGATGGGACACTCCATGTTTTTCTTGAGAACATGATCGGGGACTTTATGGTTCGAGTAAATGATCTTCAGGGCCGTCAAATGTTTTCCAAAAAAATGTCTGGAAGCGAACAATATTCGATACCGTTATTCGGTAGGGGAGTCTATCTTGTAACCGTTGTTGGCAAGGCTAAAACTCAGACAATCAAGGTTGTATATTAATTTGAATTGACGAATCACATTATTCTGTATCCTTTTTGTATCCTTGATTTGTACCCCCTTGTTTCTTTTCCGTATAGGTTTTTTTAATTCTAGGTTCAAAAACTGCCGTATCTTTGTATCGTTAAAACAAACCAACTGAATTTAGAAATAACAAGACAAACAAAAAAATAAACAAATTACAACTATGAAAAAATTAATGCTTTCTATTTTCGCTCTCGCTGCTGTCGTTTTAAATGCAAATGCTTTGCCGCCAACTGCTGTCCTTAAAGCTGATGCTGAACTGCTAACGCAAGTATCCATTACTACGACCACTAACGGTGTTGATCTTGGAGCAACTGTTGCAGGTGGTGAACTACAGTTTGGTAAAATTGGTTTACCTGGTGTTGCCAGTACTGTTCTGGTTTCTGCTGCCGGTCTTCGTACGGCTGGAACGGGTACTCCTGGTGTTTCGAATTTATCAACGGCTCCTAGTGCAGCTGGTTTCTACATCGGTGGTGGCGCTGGCCTCACCTATACTATCACAATCCCTGCATCTTTGCCTTTGACTGGTGGTGGTGGTGCCTGTACAGTTGACAACTTCGTGGTAACTGGTACAGTTTTGACTCGCACTATTCCTGTAGGTGGCAAGGATGCCTTCGCTGTAGGTGGAACGTTGAACATCCCCGCAGCTGCTACTGCTGCTACAATAACCGGCCAAATTAATGTAGGTGTGGCATATAATTAATTAGTTTTCGATTCAAGCTGGTAAGGTAAGCCATTGATTTGAACTCCGGAAATAAGAAAAAAGTGGGGTTGCCTATAAAAAGCAATCCCACTTTTTTTTGGCCCAACTAATTGTATCCTTTTTGTATCCCAAGTGTGCAGTGTATTGTATCTAAACTGTAGGGCGAGATGTTCGTTTATTGGATGTCATCAATTGTAACTTTGTGGATAGAATGAAAAATGAAAAGATTTAAAGTTCTGATGCACTGCTTCAATAGAATCATATTGCTAGTCTTTACAATATCTCTTCTGCCTTTTTCTAGGTCAGTAGCAGATGATGCGCATTCCAAATTGGTTTCTGTTTCAAGCAAAGCAAGGGTGATTACACCCATTGCATTGGAAAATACAGATAATCAAGGGTTGAATTTTGGCAGGATAGCAATTGGGACTACCTTGTCGAAGATCAAAGTTGCACCAGCCCTTTCAGTTCCGATAAATGTTGTTTCGGGTGATGCAACTGTCATAACGTCCGTTACTCAAAAAGCCGCAAAGTTCACAGTGTCTGGAGAATCGGGTAAAACTTATACAATCACCTTGCCAACAACGGAGCTTCTGACGTATGGATCCGCACAAATTACTGTTTCAAATTTTACATGCTCGAATGGTACAGGCGGTACCATCGGTACAAATAATTTGTTTTACGTAGGAGCTGAACTGACAGTACCGGCAACAGCCATTCCTGGTTCTTACCAGGGTACTTTTAACATTACTGTGGCCTACAATTAAATATGTGTGTTCTTAGTACCAATGCAAAAGCCTAAAGACACTGGATCCCGAAAAAAAGAACGATTTTCGTTGTTTTTAAACCTAATGAATTAAAAAAGACCTATTTTTATGCTAATTTATACCAGAATCATTTCAAGTATGAAGAGAATTGTGGTTTTTGTGTTACTTTCTACCGTTTTTTTCATTTCTTTGTCCGCACAAACCAGTGTGGTTGGAAGAGTTGAAGCAGAGCTCGTTGTGCCTGTGTCAGCCGTTGAAACGGACTTGTTGAACTTCGGACGGATAGTTGTGGAAACTGGTGGTGGTACCATCCAGATTTCATCATCCGGCGAACGTATCGCAACCGGCAATGTGTTGTTTGCAGACGATCTCTTCAGTACGGGGAAGTTTCAATTGTCGGGTATGCCGGAAAGCTTAGTCTCCATGGTGTTGCCGCAATTGCCACAAAAACTGTATATGACTAGTGGAAATCAGACGCTCACAGTAGACAAATTTACCTCCGATGTTCCAAGCGGAGGACAAGTTGTTCGACAGAGTGATGGTAAAGCAGAAATCAGTATTGGTGCGACGCTTTACATTGGAAACAATCTGAGTAATCCCGCTGGCTTTTATTCTGGAAGTTATGAAGTGGTGTTTACGTACAATTAATAAAAATAGTGTCATGAAAAGAAAGGTCGGATTCGTCCTCGGTTTATTTGCTTTGATCACTGGGTTCTCACTACAGGTATCTGCACAAGGAAATCTGTTGGTGGCTCCAATCCGTGTAGTTTTTGAGGGTGCCAAGCAGAAAGAAGATCTGAACTTGACCAATATTGGTCAGGATACTGCCATCTACCTTATCTCATTCATTCATTACAAGATGAAAGAAGATGGTAGCTTTTTGCAATTGGATAATGTAGACTCCATTACAACACGTGCAGACAAGTATCTAAGGATATTTCCAAGAAAAGTCGTTTTGCCTCCGGGAGAATCTCAAACCATACGGATGCAATATCGTAAACCTACTGATCTTAAAGACGGTGAATATCGTTCCCATTTGTATTTCAGAGCAGAAAAAGAAGTCGCTGCATTGGGTATGAACACAACACAGTCTGATACTACTAAAATGTCCGTTTCCATTACCCCGGTTTTCGGAATCAGTATTCCTGTAATCATTCGCAACGGTAACCTCACTTATAAGGTGAGTTTATCCAATGTTACTCTAACCGCCGTCAATGACACCATCAGCAACCTCACTTTCCTGATCAACCGTACTGGAGACAGATCGGCTTATGGAAACCTCAGAGCGGAATTCGTTCCTGCTGTCGGTAAGTCTTTTGATGTCGGTATGGCTAATGGTGTAGGTGTATATACTGATTTAAATGCCCGTAAGTTCAGTATGTTCATACGCAACAGAGCTGAACAAAAACTGAAAAATGGTAAGATTGTCATCTATTACACCCTTCCTAGGGAAGATGGTGGCGCAGAATTGGCAAAAACGGAGTTTAGAATACCCTAAGTATTTAATATGAAGACGCTGTGAAAAAAAGTATACTGTTAGTCTCTGCACTTTTATTGCTGCTAAACAGCCAAGTAAAAGGACAGGACAATGCACCTCCTTTACCGCAGCGCACTGCAACAGCAACTGTTACACAAAATCTGAGTTTCGGTGACATTTCAGTGGAATCATCCTCCACTGGGGGAAAAGTAACTGTAGATTATTCCGGATCGAGAACTTCGATTGGTAATTTGTATCTGTTGAATCTTGGCAATCCTGTAGAGCAGGCAATTCTTGAATTCCATTTATGTCCCGGACGTTCGGTTAAAGTTTTGTTTAACCCGCTGGTGCCTTTGACCTATGGTTCAAGCCAGATGAGTCTGTTAATCGATAAACTTCGCATTGGAACAACATTGATTTCAACAAGCGGCCAAAGCTTCTTTTCGAACAAAGGTTGTAACGATACGCATTATATCGAAGTAGGTGGAACCTTGACTGTTGGCAATTTGTTGTCGAATCCTCCAGGAGAATACCTTGGATCTTTTTCGATAACGTTGGCACAGGAATGAGCCATTAAAGTTGTATGTAAAATAATGGTTTTCAATAAATGAAGTTTATACTCAAAGGATCCTTGCTGGTTTGCTTACTATTTGCAAGCATGCTCGCTTGGGGACAAGAAGTTGACTCCGAAGACCAATATGAGTCTCTGGATATGTCTGTAATTTTTGACAGGACCTATCGGATGACTATTCCCACTTTGTTTAAAGTCCCAAATGTTGTCATGCTGCCCGTCTCCGATCTCTTCGACTTTTTGAAGATTCCAAACAAAGTCAGCACCGATGGACAAGTCATTAAGGGGTTCTTTGAGAATGAGACGAACAGCTTCGAAATAAACAATTTGAAGAAGTTTGTGCTATACAAGGGGCAAACCTATCCATACACCAACGAAGAGGTTGCTACCGATGTTGGGATACTTTATTTGAAAACAACTGTTTTTAAACGCGCCTTCGGTTTCGATATGGCATTTAACGACCGATCCTTATCCATACAGTTCACTTCTCCATTTGAGCTACCCTTGTTCAAACTGATGAAGCAAGAAAAGCAACGCGAAAACCTACGAATAAGTGGGAGCGAAAGTGCTGTTTATGATACTGTTATGAATAGAGATTACCACTGGTTCAGAGGCCAAATGGTTGACTGGTCCATTGCTTCCACTCAATCCAATGACGGTATGTCAGATACACGAATGGAATTGGGGGGTGGAGCTGAAATGCTTGGTGGAGAAACCAATGTGTGGCTGAATTATTCCACACAATATGGAATTAAAAGAAATCAACAACAATACTACTGGCGTTGGGCAGACAACAATGCTAAAATCATCCGTCAGTTTCAGGTAGGTCGCATTGCGACACCTTCCATTGCATCGGTCCTTTCTCCAGTTGACGGATTCATGGTGACCAATGCCTTGACAACCATCCGAAAAGCCTTGGGAAATTACACAATTTCCAATTATACCGAACCCGATTGGGTGGTGGAACTTTATTTGAACAATCAATTGATATCCTACACCAGGGCAGATGCCGCTGGATTTTATTCGTTTAAGGTCCCTATCGTTTACGGTAGCAGCAATATAGTTTTACGATTCTACGGGCCCAATGGAGAAATCCGATCGGAACAGAAAACGTATAATATGCCATTTAATTTGTTACCCAAGGGTGAGTTTGAATACAGGGTAAGTGGCGGATCACTATTGGATTCCATCGGTGCACGATTTGCAAAGGCTGAATTCAACTATGGACTTTCGAGGACACTGACGCTCGGTGGTGGAGTGGAATATTTGTCGTCCATTGCCCATCGTCCAGAAGTTCCTTTTCTGAACCTGACTTTTCAACCCTTCTCCCAGTTGCTTGTTACGGGTGAATACGCACATAATGTACGTTCCAAGGTTACAATGAACTACAGTTTTCCTAAGAATATTGTTTTTGATCTTACATATGCGAATTACGTGCCAGGTCAAGAAGCCATCGTTTACAATTACTTGGAAGAACGTTCGGCCAGTCTTTCCATACCGATGCGATTCCGAAATGTGACAAGCAGCATCCGCACTTCTTTCCGTCAAAACGTGTACGAAAACTTTACATACAGTTCAGGAGAGTTGATGTGGACAAACAACTACAAGAATTACAGCATGATTCTTACCAATTATGCCAATTCCTCCGCAGCGAATGCGTTGAATTTATATGGAAATCTGACACTAGCTACCAAATTGCGTAAGGAAACGAGTATTCGTGCCACTGCACAATATAATTATATTTACAAGCAACTCCTATCCTTACGTTTGGAATTGGATCGCAAACTGTTTGCCAATGGGCACGGTGCCATAAAATTGGAAAACAATTTCCTGACCAACAGCCAGAGTGTAAACCTTACATTCCGTTACGAACTGCCGTATATGACGACCAATGCTGCAGTATCGGCTTCCAATTCAAGATTTCAACTGTCTGAAGGTGCCTCTGGAAGCTTTGCGTTCAACAGTGGAGGCAACTATGTTCACACCGATCGGCGCAATGCAGTCGGTAGGAGTGGTATAACCATCAATCCATTCATTGATATGAATTTCAATGGGATTCAGGACAAAAATGAACCGAATTCCAAAGGCTTGAGGGTGCGTTGTTCAGGTGGACAAATAGTGCAGCGCGATCAGGATTCCATCATCCGTATTGTCGGATTGGAACCGTTTGTCGATTATACCCTGTCATTGGATGAATCTGGTTTTGACAATGTTTCTCTGAGGATCAACGATAAGTCCATGAAAGTGACGACCGATCCAAACCAATTTAAGACGATCATGTTGCCGGTGCAACCGATGGCTGAGATATTTGGCATGGTAGCTGACGAAACAGGTAAGGGCATTGGCCGAATCATTGTACGGGTGACTGACAAGGATGAAAATTTGCTGGCCAAAGTTTTGACGGAGTCGGACGGTTATTTCAACTACATAGGCTTTAAACCTGGTGATTATAAGGTCTTTGTTGATTCCTTGCAATTGGACATCCTGAAATTTCAAGCAACACCCGTCTTTACAACCGTATTGGAAAATCCGATTGGAGATGTGGTAGACGCTGGAACCATCGAATTAGTGAAAAAGCGTATGGCGCAGACCCGTAAGGTAAGAAAAGCACTGCCTGGAGGTGGCTTTGAAGAAGTGGATGAATCCATTGAAGAACCTGTCACAGCGGCTGTTGACACTGTGCCAGCCAAGCAGGTGATCATTCAACAAGATACATTGTCCTTGTTCACAATTCTGTTTGATGTTGACAAGACTACGGTTAAAAACATCTATTTGGATCCATTAAAAAAGATGGCTAGTTACATGAACAAGCCAATGCATGCTCAGTTGGGTATTGACATTCAAGGGCATACTGACGGAGATGCTGGTGAACAATACAACTTGTATCTGAGTAACAGACGTGCACTAGCTGTCAAGCAGGTCCTCGTTAAAGAAGGTGTTAATGGCAATCGACTTAAGATAAGCGCATTCGGTAAGACTAGTTTGATAAATACATGCCGTACTGCTTTAGAAAAGTCATTGAACAGACGTGTCATTTTCAAGAAGATTCTTGTGACCGATAAGGCAGAAAGGCCCTTGGAAGAAGTGATAAGGAATGCACCAGAACAAACTTATGGTCCTGCTGTACGAATTTCAATTCCACAGGATGTGAAAACAAAAGATTTGACAATCGCTGCACCTGTCGCCAAAATTCCGACAAGCCCCGCTGCTAAGAAGGCCTCCGCTTCCATTGCCAATCAGATTGTCGTGCCATTCACCAAACCACAAGCCATTCGGGTTGATCTAAGCACCACCGTTCGATGTGAAGATGTGCCGTCTTGGTGTCTGATGTACCACAGCGGGAACACCTATTGGTTCCAAGTTGGAGATTTCAAATCATTGCCCAGTGCAGTTCAATTTGCAACTCAATTGAAGGCTTGTTTTAATGGTGGCATCAATTTCGCCACACAAGATACTAGGGTTAAAGTTCAGATAGGTTATTACAACAGCAAAGCTGCTGCGTTGCGTGATGCAGAAATGCTTTATTCCAAGGGTTTCATTAAGTAAGTTCAGGTCATGGGAAAGAATGATTGTTTTATATATTTGGATAGGCAGAATGCATTTTGGAGAATGGATTCCAGTATGTTTCTTCAATTCATGAGCCATGTCAAAGATTATTTTGGCGTTAGCAACAAGGGTGAATCCTTTAATCCGGAAGAAGTTCAGTATGCAGAGATTACAGGGGAGGATTTGAACACCGTCAGTGCTATCTTTGGTGGATATTCCCCCGATGAAAATCGCATACTTTTAGTCCCTGTTCACCCACAACGATTTATCTTGCCCATTAAAAACAGTTTCGTTGTTTTTGTTCTTCAAAAAAATTCTTCAGAACTAAAGTCCATTAACTTGAAAGCCAAATAAGCGTTTACCGATTAATGGGTATTGCTTCCTAACTCCAGCGATGCTACCTTTGTGGAGTTAATTTAAATATCCTTGGGATGAGGCTTTCCGAACTGAAAACCGGCGAAAAGGCGGTTATTGTCAAAGTGCTTGGGCACGGTGGTTTCCGCAAGCGCATCATTGAAATGGGTTTCGTACGGGGAAAAGTAGTGGAAGCCATACAAAGTGCCCCACTGCTCGATCCTGTCAAATACAAAGTCATGCATTATGAAGTTTCACTCCGTCGAAGTGAAGCCGAAAACATTGAGGTCGTCAGCAACCGTGATTTGGTTGAAACGACGGAAACAGATGATTTTAATGGAATACTAAACGAAGACGAGCTTCGTAAAATCGCACTAACAAAACGGAAACACATCCGCATCGCTTTGGTTGGCAACCCCAACTGTGGCAAAACCTCCATATTTAATCAGGCATCAGGTTCACATGAACATGTTGGCAATTACAGTGGGGTCACCGTCGATGCCAAAAAGGGTCGCTTTCAATTTAGAGACTATATCTTTACCATCGTTGATTTACCAGGTACCTATTCGCTATCTGCCTATTCGCCTGAAGAAGTGTATGTGCGTCGTCACATCGTTGAAGAGTCTCCGGATGTGGTGGTGAATGTTCTGGATGGCTCCAACTTGGAGCGAAACCTGTTCCTTACTACCCAACTCATCGATATGAACGTTCGTATGGTCATAGCCCTGAACATGTTCGATGAAATGCAGGAAGCCGGCAATAAATTAGATTACCTGCAGTTAAGCAAGTTGCTTGGTTCCCCCGTCATACCGACCATTGGCAGAAAAGGCTGGGGATTGGATACGCTTTTTCACGTCATTATCAAAGTGTACGAAGGCAGTGATTTATTCACGAGCGAGGGAGAATTGAATTTGAAAAGTCTTCAGGAATTGCACGATTACTACCACCAACACGATTTGGATCACGATACGATTGAAGAAATCAAGGAAGATGCCAAATTAGTGGATCAGCCAAACGATCAACCCGGGCATCAACATGAGCATCTTTATCCGGTCGGTGTAATGACTAGGCATATACATGTGAACCATGGCGCTGTCATTGAAAAGGCCATTCAGGTGGTTCGCGATGAGCTGGTCAAGAATGATGTGCTTCGAGCCCACTATTCCATGCGATACATTGCGATCAAAATGTTGGAGGGTGACAAGGAAATTGAGAAACTGATTGCTCCATTGGAGAATGCCTTGGATATTTTCAACGCCAGAGACCGTTCTGCAAAAGTTATTTTCGAGAAGTTGAAAGAGGATCCTGAGTCTGCCATCACAAATGCCAAATACGGGTTTATTGCTGGCGCATTGGCCGAAACGTATAGAGAAGGCAAAAAGCCGAAATCGGACAAAACGAAAAAAATCGACTTACTGGTACTTAATAAATTCTTGAGTTATCCTATTTTCCTACTGTTCATGTTTATCATGTTCGAATGTACATTTGTGTTGGGCAAATACCCTATGAGCTGGATTGAAGCGGCCGTTGGTGCTTTGTCTCAGTTTGTGGACGAAATGCTGAGTGCTGGCCCGCTCAAAGATCTGTTGGTTGATGGAATCATCGGTGGAGTTGGGGGCGTCATCGTTTTCTTACCGAACATTTTAATCTTGTATTTGTTCATCTCTTTCATGGAAGATTCTGGATATATGGCCAGAGCAGCTTTCATCATGGACAAGATCATGCATAAGATGGGGCTGCACGGCAAATCATTCATCCCAATGATCATGGGTTTCGGTTGTACGGTGCCTGCCATTTTATCCACCAGAACCATTGAGAATCGAAATTCACGAATGATCACAATGCTGGTGACACCATTGATGTCCTGCAGTGCTAGACTTCCTGTTTACTTATTGCTGGCTGGGGCATTCTTTCCATCACATGCTGGGTTGGTCCTGTTTAGTCTTTATTTGCTTGGAATTTTGTTGGCCGTGTTGTTCGCACGCATTTTCAAACGCTTCTTCTTTCACCGCGAAGACATGCCTTTTGTAATGGAACTACCTCCTTATCGCCTTCCGACTTTGAAATCCATTACACGACACATGTGGGAAAAAGGAGCACAATACTTGAAGAAAATGGGCACGGTCATTTTGTTGGCCTCGATCCTGATATGGTTCTTAGGCTATTTTCCACAAAATGCGGAGTTCAACAGGACGCATTCGGAAGCCAGCCGCATTGTTCAACAAGAAAATTCATTTATTGGCCAAGTGGGCAAATTTGTGGAACCGGCCTTGAAACCTTTGGGTTTTGACTGGAAAATAGGGGTGTCCATCGTGTCTGGAATCTCTGCCAAGGAGGTTGTTGTCAGCACATTGGGTGTGCTTTACACAGGGAGGGACAACGAAGTGGCTATTGGGCAACGCATGAAAGAAGATACGTATGCTGATGGAACACCCGTTTTCAATCCGGCTGTAGCAATGTCTCTGATGGTCTTCGTTTTGCTTTATTTTCCATGTTTCGCCACGATTACAGCCATCAAGAATGAGTCGGGTAGTTGGAAATGGGGAATTTTCACCATCATTTACACGGTGGCGTTGGCCTGGGTGACGTCTTTTATAGTCTACCGAATTGCGCTGTTTTTCCTTTGATTTATTCGTACAGATTGAAAATCTTATCCATCAGCTGCCATTTCTCGGCGGAGGAAGCACCGGGTTTGGCTATCTGAAAGATGGACATGTATTCTTCCCATTCAGCTTGACGAGGTAAGCTTGCCAATTTAGTCATGGCCGTGTCCCATTCAAAATCCAACGGTGTTTCCACAATCATAAACAAACGCGTTCCAAGGATGTACAATTCCATTTCAAGAATTCCAACTTCGCGGATGCCGTTGCGAATTTCGGGCCAAGCTTCAGCTTCACTATGTCGTTTGACATATTCGGCAATGAGGGCTTCGTCGTCCTTTAAGTCAAGGGTCTGGCAGTAACGTTTGACGGGTTGGTTGTACACTTTGACAGGGTACCCGTTTTTCTTGTTTTCCATATTAGAAGGCAATTGTATTGGTGGTGGCTCCATAAGTGGCTTTCAGGGTGCCAGGCGTGTAAGCTCCATCTATGTATAGTCCATTGATGGCTGCTCCGGTGGTGCTCCCGCCCGTATACAGGGAGTAGGTCGTATTGGTTTTCAGATTGGGCGAGGAAAATATAAAGTAATAACCAGCCCGAGCCGGTTTGTAGGTGACTAGGTTCATGGCAGCGGCGTCTTGAATATGAAACAAAGTTCCGGCCGAAACGGTTGCCGTGCAGGTAGAATACAGAAACCTTTGAGTGGAAGTCGATGCAGTCGGTATTGGGATGGTCGATCTTGTTGGTCCGTTTACCATTAGTGTTCCACCGGTAATATTGAATGCCGTTCCATAGTCTACGCTTTTAGTTTTGGCAACGGATGAACCCTGAACGACAACCGTTCCGCCCTCCATATACAGACTTTTCTTGGTGTCGATGCCTTCCCCTGCTCCTGTTGTGTTAACTAAGATGGTCCCGTTAAGCAGGTAAATGTCTTCATCGCTTTTAATGGCTTTTGCTTCTGTCACGCTGGCAGTCCCATTCAAGATGGAAGCACCCGTCGTAGAGGCAATGACAGTTGGTGCACTTGTAGTGGATCCGATGGTCATCACTCCATCTGCTGAAATGCCCTTTCCACCAATGCCTGTACTCGTTACTGTTAGATTTCCTCCGATAATATTTACCAAGCCGTTCGTGGAAATGCAGGTGGCAGCGTAGGCATCGATGGCCTCAAGCGTATTCATATACAAGGCGCCTGAACCCGATGTCGAGATGTTCACCGTTCCACTTAACATGTTGAAATCCTGGGCGGTAGAAATTCCTTTTCCGGCTTCTCCTGAATGCGTGATGGAAATAGTGGCTCCATCAACTGTAATGCTGGCGTCACTTTTTAGGGCAGAACAATAGGAAATATTGTAGCCTTCGCCAGATGCATTTTTTACGACACCTCCAGACGCAACAATCGTTATGTCTCCCCCATTCAGCGCCATTCCCATGGTGGACTTGATGCCTTTGGATTGATTTCCAGCCACATTGATGTTGAAGGTTCCACCAGTTATGGTGATGGCACTATCACAACACAGGCCATTCACGTTCGGTGATTCACTCAAAAGTGTGATTGTACCTCCAGATATGTGCATATTTCCGAGCCCCCCGTCGATGCCGTCGCTGCTGCTGGTCACCGAAACGGTGCCGTCAGACATGCTGAAGCCATCATTTGCATGGATCCCATCTTTAGCAGCACTGTTAACCAGGATGGTCCCGCTATTGATTCGAATAAAGTCGTCACTATTCAAGCCGTGCTGCTGTGTTCCTTTTCCATTGATGATCAATGTGCCAGTGCCATTGAAAATAAGTTGACCTTCACTAAAGAAAGCAGCTCCCTGATCTTCTGCAACACCGTTGATTGTAGTAGCCGCAGCGTAGATGCTTCCGTCCGTCAACGTATTGATGGTTCCATCCAACAATGTAATCTCGGCTGCTTTTTGGCATTGGTTATTGATGGCAGGTCCTTTTGAATTGGTTAGTGTCAATCCATTTAATCGGAGATTGAACGCGTTGGAGCTGTAAATTTTAAACATACCATCGTTGGTCGAACCCGATAAAACATAACTGATTGTCTTTTTCGAAGTGGACGTGACAACGACATCGGCACCGTCCACAACCACGCTGACGCTATCAAGAGCAAGGGGGTTAACTACACGGGCACTTGCACTTTCGTAGACTATGGTGATAGTATCAGATGTCGTTACTTGGGTTGTTGTGTCTTCCGGATCGGGACCATTTGGATTTCCTGCGTTTCTATCACAGGATGAAAGGATGGAAATGATAGCGGTTATTAGTACTGTTGCCTTAATTCTTAACCTCATTTTTTGAATTTCAGAGTCTGGTTGTTGATGCGAATCAAATAGATGCTAGAAGGAAAGTTGCTCATATCTACGGATTCGTTGCTGGTTATGGTGGTGTTGACGACCATCCTACCATCACTCTGATAAACGACAACAGGATATTGTCCTTCACTCAAGTTTCTGAAATGAATTTGGTTGTCTGCAGGATTAAAAAATATATTCGATGTTGGACTGTAAGTTTTTTTCATATATGTGTACGGACTGAAAAATATTTTTTCCAGACTGTACAATCCATATAACTGAGTACCACCGGAAACATAGTTCAGCACTAGGTTGTTGTTCGAAAACGTAATTTTTTGAAGATTACTAAGTGGAATAGTCTGATCGGATCCTCCCTGAAGCCTCAGAACCATATTCTGTGCCTGAAGGGCTGGGGCTATGCATAATGCTATCGCCAGAATAAAAAGGCATGTGTGTTTTTGTTTCATATCGGATTCTAAAGTGTCACAATATTAGTAAAAAAAATGATAATAATGCTATGACTGGACGTGATTTAGGGTAAATTGACAAAAAATCATGGAAATCGTCAGCGTACTTCTTTTACCAAATATACCAAAGTGGGAAAGTGGTCGCTATAACCTTCGATAAAGGTGTCCCCACTGAATGAACGCCAAGGGTAACCTTTAAAGGGGCCTTCCTGTTGAATAAGGAAATCTCTGTTAAAGACTTCGGCTTTCCAATATTTTAAAGTGCTTCGGTCAGAGCCTAAGTATGCTGGAGTCAGTATGATCTGGTCGAACAGGTTCCACTCACCGCGGTAACCCAGAGAGCCGATTCCTTTGTCCAAAATACGCCACATTGGATTGAACAAATCGCCCGTTTTTACATCTTCCGGATCTTTTCTGGCTCGCAACGTCTCTTTGATTGGAATGTTAAACGGGTCGTCATTGAGGTCACCCATCAGTATAACCTTGGCTTGCGGTTCTTTTTTTAGCAACGAGTCGATGATGCTTTTTGACAGTTCGGCTGCCGCTTTTCGCAGGTAGCGAGACGACTTTTCGCCGTTTCTCCGGGAAGGCCAGTGGCAAACGATGAAATGAACAGGTTCGCCCATGAGAAGACCATTTACTAAAAGTTGGTCTCGGCTTTTAAAAGAGGTGTCATTTGGCATGGTAAACTTGATGGCCCTGCTGGAAGTTAAGGTAAACAACTTCGGATTGTAAAGCAGGGCTACATCGACGCCGCGTCTCTCTGGGGAGTCGTAATGCACAATTTTATAACCAATCGATTTCAGGTTTTTCGAACGGACTAGATCTTCGAGCACGTTGCGGTTCTCGATTTCTGAAACCCCCAATATGGCAGGTCCTTCCGGGCAATACTCACGTGCCAACTTGCTGATGGCATAAGACATGTTCTCAATCTTTTTCCAGTACTTGGTGCCGTTCCATTTTTTGACACCTTCCGGGGTGAATTCAAAGTCGTTCACACCTGGTGACTGAATGGTATCGAAGAGGTTTTCCTGATTGTAGAAACCAATGGCGGCAACAGTGATTTTTTTTTCTTGCGAGAATAAAAAGGCACTACTGCAAAGGAAAATGAATGCAGCTAAATATTTTCTATATAACATAATTTCGTATAATGAATTTTTATTCAAATATCGTTATTCTTTTTTAAACTTTGCTAACTTTGCTTTTCATTTTTTACAAATTCAGACTTGTTCTTTAATTCGTTTTATATATGAAAAAAACTCTTCGGGTGTTGCTCTATCTGGCATTCGCAAGTACGTTGGCCGCACAAAATCCGGTTGACAGCCTTTCAGCGCCGGTGGTTGTCAACAGCCAACTGTACGTGTTCAACGAGTCCATGATTGACGATGAAAGCGATCATGGGCAGAACATCAGTTCGGCATTAGCCAATTCGAGCGATGTGTTTTCCTCCAATGTCGGATATACCTTTTCTGCCATGCGTTTCAGAGTGCGTGGACTGGATTCAGAGTATGCCCAAAGTTCCATCAACGGTATCACCTTCAATGATCAGGAACGGGGAATTTTCTCGTATTCCATGTTGGGAGGTCTGAACGATGTGGTCCGCAATAGAGAAGATATCAATGCTTCCGAATACAACTCTTTTGGCTACGGGGACATCGGTGGTTCTTCCAACCTGATGCTCCGTGCCAGCAGTTACAATCCCGGTAGTCGTGTTTCGGTAGCTTATACCAACCGAAATTACAAACTTCGCGGCACGTATACCTATTCCACTGGTTTGATGTCCAACGGTTGGGCCTTTACAGGTGCTTTGGGTTACCGTTGGGCGGACGAAGGCTATGGTGAAGGTACGTTTTACAACAGCTTGGGTTATTTTGCGTCTCTCGAAAAAGTGCTGAATCCATCCAACAGCTTCGTTTTAACCTCTTTTGGCGCTCCAACCCAACGAGGTACACAGAGTGCATCCACACAAGAGGTCTACGATTTGACAGGTAGGCACTCCTACAATTCGAACTGGGGTTGGCAGAATGGCAAGAAACGTAACTCTAGGGTTGTAACCGATTTCCAACCAGTAGTCATCCTGTCGCACTTCTGGACACCTGACAAGACGATGAAATTGGTTTCAGGCCTGGCATTCCGCTCTGCTTCTTATGGGAGTACAGCCCTGAACTACAACAATGCTCCGAATCCGAATCCTGCCTATTACAGAAACCTTCCGAGTTATCAGACGACTCAAGATCAAAAAGACTTTTATACCCAGCTTTGGACCAACGGGGACGATAGCAATACTCAAATCGACTGGAACGGTCTCTATATGGCCAACGCCTTGGCTTTACGGGAGGGGCAAAGTGCCCGCTACATAGTGGAGGAAAGGCATAACGATCAGAATGAGCTGATGCTGAATTCGACCTTGAACAAACGCATTGGAGACCATTTGAAGATGACGGGTGGTGTGGAAGCTCGCTACACCAAGGGTATGCATTACAAAACTATTTCCGACATGCTTGGTGCTTCGAATTATTCGGATGTAGATGTATATACCGAAAATTATTCCCCGCTCAATCCCAACATTCAGTACAATGATCTGAATGCCACTTCCACCGATAAGAAAAAAGGGGATGTGTTCGGCTACAATTACAACATATATGTGCGTTCGGCCAATGCCTGGTTTCAGAACAATCACACATACAATAGCGTGGATGTCTATTATGGTACCCGATTCAGTTTGATGTCTTATCAACGGGAAGGCATGATGCGGAATGGCCGTGCACCTTTGAATTCGTATGGAATGGGTAAGAATCATGAATTTTTCAATACTTCTGTCAAGGGTGGCATCACCTGGAAACTAGATGGCAACAACTTCTTTTCCGCCAACATCTTGGCTGAAACCCAACCCACCTTACCCGATCAGGCGTACATTTCTCCGCGCATCAAGGACGATGCCATACCAAATTTGGGCAGTGGTTCCGTCCTTAGTTACGACTTGAATTACAAATTCAACTATCGTTTCTTGAGAGGTCGCATCACAGCGTATCGCTCCAAACTGAACGACCAGGTGGAAATCGATAATTTCTACGACGATGAAATGATGACGTTTGTCAACTATGTTATGACGGGAGTGAATAAGGTACACGAAGGTTTTGAGTTCGGCCTTTCGGCCAAGCTGGGCGGCGGACTGACCGCAACAGCCCTCGGGTCTATTTCAGATTATGTTTACACCAACCATCCTACGGCTACCATTAGTATGGAAAACGGCATGAAGGCCGATCAAACTAGAACCATTTACTTGAAGAATTACAGGGTGGGAGGTACACCGCAAACGGCTTTGTCTTTCCAATTGGATTATGCTGCCCCCGATTATTGGTACTTTGATATGGGTGTTAGCTACTACGACCGCACGTTTGTGGAATTGTCTCCGATCAGACATACTGCCGAAATTTTGCAGTTCACCGCCAATAGTGAGGCCGATTACAGAAAACTAGCGGGTGAAATAACGACTCAAGAAAAGTATCCGTCCGGATACATGGTGGATGCTTCCATCGGCAAATCGATTCGCTTGAAAAACGGGAACCTCATCAATTTCAATATGCAGTTGGCTAATGTTTTGAATAATACCAATATGCGTTCTGGCGGTTATCAACAAGGACGTTTCGACTATACAGGCTACAACGTCGATAAATTCCCCAACAATTACTATTACGCACAGGGTTTCAATTGTTACCTCCTGATTGCTTACAAATACTGATACTAAAAACAAAATCCATATGAAGCGTTTCAATCATTTTTTACCCGCTTTGCTCCTTCTGAGCATCTCCTTTGTGGCTTGTGACCAAAGGGATTACGAAATGCCGCCGCTCTTTGAGCCGGTCTATTCGGATACCGCAACCATGACCATTGCCGATTTCAAAACTCAGTTTGCAGCTACGACTGCAGCAGAGATAACAGATTCCATAACCATTACAGGTATTGTGGTGGCCAATGATATTTCTGGCAACATGTACAAGGAAATGACCATCATGGACAGCACGGGCGGCTTGAAAATCGCCATCAACCAAGGTGACTTATATACGGAATTCCGCCTTGGACAGCGTGTTTTTATCGAATGCAAAGGTTTGTGGGTGGGCAAATACGGTGGCTACATGCAGCTTGGTGGTTCCTACAACGGTGGTATTGGTCAAATGACTTGGGAAACTGCTCAGGCGCATGTGTTCAAGGATGGTTGGCCTGTACCGACGCATGCATTATTGACACCTGAAGTTATCAGCATGGATGTAGTAGCCAGTGAAGCCAATATGGGCAAGCTAATTACGCTGGAGAATGTGCATTTTTCACCAATTGCCGGTGAGGTTTGTTGTGCTGCGGCAGCAGATGGTTCTACACAGACTTTGAGCAAAACATTAACTTCCAGTACGAATGCCGGAAGGACCATTGTTGTGCGCCTAAGTAGTGCATCCGATTTTGCAAATAAGGCATTGCCAACAGGCAACGGTAACTTGACTGGCATTCTGTCACTGTTTGGTACGACCTATCAGTTTACACCACGTGATTCTATGGATTTTGAATTTGCAGGATTCGGAAAAGGATATGTCTATCATGGTATGGGTACTAAAGCCGATCCTTATACGGCGGAGTGGGCATTGGCACATCAGGGTACGTTAGCAGGTTGGGTGACTGGATTCATTGTAGGTTCCGTCAAGAGTGGTATCAATTCAGAAAATCCCATCAATGGAAACGATGATATCAGCTGGGCTGCACCCTATATGAATAATACAGTGGTTATTGCTTCCAAGGCAACTGAAACCGATTGGACCAAGTGTGTGGTTGTCAACTTGCCTGCAGGTTCATCCCTACGTGACTCTGCCAACTTGTCTGACAAACCTTCCAACAAAGGTCGCAAACTTGCGGTCAATGGAACGTTCGAAAGTTATCTGGGTGGTGCTGGAGTTACTGTTGCGAACGGAACCGTTGCGGAATATTGGTTGGATCATCTGCCTGTTGTGGTGGATGGTGAGGGAACTCAAGCTAGCCCATATACGGTGGCGCAGGCCAAGGCGAAGCAGAGTGAAACGGCTAAATGGGTAAGTGGTTACATCGTTGGTTTCATCAATACCGCCACGACGCCTTATACATACACGTATTCGGCTACCGGAGCAATTACAACAAATATGCTTATTGCCGACAGCCCTTCCGAAACAGTGGACGGAAACTGCGTGCCTGTTCAGTTGCCCATCGGGACAATTCGGGATGCTTTGAATTTGTCCGGCCATCCTGCAAACCTTGGCAAAAAGGTGAGTATCAAGGGTGATTTGTTGGCCTATTTCAGTGTACCAGGTGTGAAAACACTAACTGCGTATGCATTGGAGGGTGAAACACCAGTGGTCGATCCAACCACGATTTTCTCCGAACCATTTACTGGTACGCTTGGAAACTTTACAGCGTATAGTGTAACGGGAAGCCTACTATGGCTAGGTACAACCTATGGTGCCACGATGACTGGCTTTGTCAGTACGGGTGTTTATGAAGCCAATGAAGACTGGTTGATTTCTCCTGCCATCAATTTAACGGGAAAAACTTCTGCAGTATTAAGTTTCATGCACACCATCAATAAAGGTAACGTTGCCAATGTGCAAACCAACCACACATTGTATGTCAGTACCAATTATACTTCGGGTTCGCCATCGACAGCCACTTGGACACAAGTGACCATCCCGACCTACCCGACAGGTGCTGACTGGACATTCGTCAACAGCGGAAACATCGCATTGCCTGCATCCGTATTGGGAAACAGCAATTGCCGATTTGCCTTTAAGTATTTGTGCACGACGGCGGAGTCTGCCTCTTGGGAAATCAAGACTGTAAAGATAGTTCCGTAATCGAAAATTTTAAATTTTGAATCTGTGCAGATGGCATCCTGACTTGGGTGTCATCTGTACTTTTCTTGGAACCTATGAAAAAAAGTAGACATAGTTATATAATGGCTTTGTGCCTGCTGTTTTCCTTGCAGGCAAGAGCCGTAATTCCTACGGGTTATTACAATTCGACGGATGGATTGATGAAAGTGGCATTGAAGACGAGTTTGTATAACATCATCAAGGGGCATACTTCACTTTCGTATGCGGATCTTTGGAATGCCTTTCAAACAACCGATAAACGAGCGGACGGAAAGGTTTGGGATATATATTCTAACAATACCAATTTCATCTTTATCACGAATCAGTGTGGTAATTATTCAGGAGAGGGTTCTTGCTACAATCGAGAACATTCCTTTCCGAAAAGTTGGTTTGGAGGAGAGGTCGCACCCATGTATACAGATTTGTTTCATCTTTATCCTTCGGATGGATACGTCAATGGCGTGCGCTCCAACTATCCTTTCGGCAATGTTTCCAATGTTAGTTATTCCTCCAACAATAGTTACTCATTGCTCGGAACTTCATCTGAAAGCGGCTCTTCGCTTACGGTGTTTGAACCAGCCGATGAGCTCAAAGGCGATATGGCAAGAACCTATTTTTATATGGTGACCCGATATGAGAACCTCGTTGCATCTTGGAAATCCAATCCAAATACAGAGATGCTTGCCGGTAATGCCTACCCAGCACTTAGCAATTGGGCTATTCAGGTTTTACTCGAATGGAGTCGTCTGGATCCAGTCAGTACTAAGGAAAAAAACCGCAACGATGCCATTTATACGAACTTTCAACATAACCGCAATCCCTTTATCGACTATCCTTCCCTGGCTGAATACGTTTGGGGAGATTCTACGACCTATGCCTTTCACCCGTCCAAAAATACGGCTCTGCCTGCAGACAAATCGGAAGTCAGTCTTTTTACAGCTTGGTCTGAACAAGGATGCCTGCGAGTCCACACTTCGGTTGGAAAGACCATTGAAATAGTGGATTTAACCGGAAAAATAATCTTCCGTTCTATAGCAAGTCAGGCTGAATCGACCTTTCAGGCAGGAGAGAACAAGGTTGTGCTTGTCCGAATCGAAAATCAGGTGCAGAAAGTCGTTTTGTAACATATTATTCATGCTTTTTTTTTAATGCATATCCGTATAATTATTTAAAACTTTGGTATCTTTGAGTTTTACTAACACAATTTAACAAACTCTTTTGCGTATGAAAAATTCTACACTTTTTAAAAAATGGTTGCTCCTGATCGCTTTCGGAGTTTTTGGTTTTTCTTACTCTTCAGCGGCAATTCAGGCAGATACGACGGTGCTTTTGTCTGAAACTTTTGCCACAACACTTGGTGCTTTCACCACGCAATCTCTACTTGGAGATCAGGTTTGGGCATGGAATGCATCTGGCTATGCCAAGATGACCGGTTTTACTACAGTCAACAATGCCAATGAAGACTGGTTGATTTCTCCTTCCATCGATTTGACCGGTGCATCCTCCATCCTTTTGAACTTTTCACATGCGCATAAATACGGTACTGACACCATCCACACACTTCAATTAATGGTAACGGATGCCTACACCACAGGTGCTGTAGACCCAGGCGACTGGACTCCTGTATTATTTCCGTTGTCGACACAGGCAACTTGGACTTTTGTAAACACCGGAAACCTCTCTCTTGAAGCATACAAGGGTAAGAAGAATGTCCACTTTGCATTCCGCTATCGCTCAAGCTCAACGGCAAGTGCGACTTGGGAAATTAAGAATGTAACTTTGAAAGCCGTTGTAAAAGCACCAGAAGTCGTAGTGCTTTCGGAAACATTTGACAAGGTGACAACAGGCACATCTAAAACCCCAAGTTCTACTGATGCCAGTCTGTCGTCAGCGAGTATGGATGCTTTGACAACCTTGCCCGGTTGGACAGGTAGCAAAGTGTATGTAGCCGGTGGTGCCCTTAAAATGGGTTCATCTTCTGTAGCTGGTATTTTGACCACTCCATCAATTGATTTGTCTGCTCAATCAGGCACCTTCAACATCACATTTAAATCGATGACTTGGTCTGCAGATACTACCCACTTAAGAGTGTACATAGATAATGTACTTGCTAAGGAAATTAAAGGATTGAACGCTGATACGTTCTATGTTTACAAAACCTACGGCCCATACGAAATCACTGGCGGAACTGCCACTTCCAAGATTAAATTCACAACGTCAGGGTCCGTTACAAAGAACTGTCGTTTTTATTTGGATAGTATTGTTGTAACGCAATCGGCTTCTACGGCACCGAAAGTTGCCCTTTCGGAAGTTGTATTTAAAGCAGAAGCTGGGAAATCAGTTGTGAAAAAAATCGGAATCAAAGGAACCTATCTTACTGGCGATTTAACCGCTACTTTAACCAATAAAAAAGGTGTGGCATTCACGCCGATTTCAAAGACGATCGTCAAAGCGAATGCCTTGGCAGGTGACAGCATCGCTGTGACGTATGCACCCACCGTTGCTGGTTTGGATACGGCCTTATTAGTAATTTCGGGTGGTGGTTTGGCCAACAATATACAGCTAACCATAGCTGGAGGTGCTTATACACCGATTGTAGCCAACTTGGCTGCTTTACGTGCTGCGTATGTTTCCAATCCGGATCCAACAGTTGTTTATACCGTAACCGGACCGATTGTTGCATCGTACATCAATACGACGACAACAACCACAACAAGTCGTTCGGTCTATTTCCAGGATGCAACCGGAGGTGTGCTGAGTTACGAATCGAAGGCTGCTCTGGTCAACATCATTACGCCTGATTATGCCGTAGGCAGTGCTGTCTCAGGCTTTACAGGTGCATTGACGGAATATGGCAAATTGCTTGAAATTGTACCTACTGTCGCTCCAGCTGCCTCATCTACAGGTAATGCTTTGATTCCAGTTGAATTGACTATACCACAAGCCAAGTCAATGAAGGAAAGATACGAATCGGTGTTGGTTTGCATCAAAGGTCTTAGCAAATCTGCATCCAATTCGGCTACCGTTTGGGCAACCGCCAAAGCAAACTACAATTTTGGTATTGGTTCCGATTCCATTGTATTGCGTTCCAATTACACCCTGATGGATTATATGGACGGTACAACTGCAATTTCTGCTAGTCCTACCAATTATGCTGGTATATTGATTGAATACAACGGCGGAGTTCAGATTGTACCGCGTTTTAAAACTGACTTAGGCTATACAGGTCCGACTACGAGTCTTAGACAGCCTAACGTTGTTGCTGCCATTTACGGTTCAAATGGAACGTTGAACGTGAAGACCACACAAGGTCAGGTTATCGAAGTCTTCAACATGATGGGACAGCGTATTCTCAAAGCCACTGCTTCTGAGGGTGTGAATACCTTTGCATTGGGTAAGAGCCAATTGTATATGGTCAAAGTGAATAATTCAGTGACTAAGATCGTTTTGTAAATAAACAACAATTTTTCAGGGGCGCCTCGAATTCATTCGGGGCGCTCTTTATTTAGGATTATGAGTTTTAAAAAATTTCTGTGTAGTTGCATTGGTTTGATTTTGGTTTTTTCGAGCCAAGCGGCAAATCCCAATGGTTATTACAATTCCATTACCGGTAAAAAGACGCAGGCGCTGAAAACGGCGCTTTCAAATTTACTGTTGAATCATACGGTTCAAGAGTATAATAGCTTGTGGTCCTTTTTCCCCAGTACGGACGTACGCCCCGACGGTACCGTTTGGGATATGTATTCCTCAACGGTGCGTAATTTTGGTTCCACTTCGGGAATGAACCGGGAGCATTCCTTCCCAAAAAGTTGGTGGGGAGGCGATGTCAACATGGCGTATACCGATATCAATCACCTTTATCCATCGGACGGAGACGCCAATATGGCAAAGAGCAATTATCCGTTGGGCGTTGTCGGTGCGGCATCCTTTAATAATGGGGTAACAAAAGTGGGTTATAATGTTTTTGCTGGGTATTCTACCAATGCAACGGTTTTCGAACCCGCCGATGAATACAAAGGAGATTTTGCCAGAACTTATTTTTATATGGTGACCTGTTATCAGAACTACACCTGGAGTTACATGTATATGGTGGATCAAAACGTTTATCCGACCCTGAAACCTTGGGCGGCCAACATGCTGATGAAATGGCACCGCCAAGACCCAGTAAGTTCAAAAGAAATCAATCGCAACGAGGCTGTTTTCAAGATACAAAACAACCGTAATCCATTCATCGATTACCCGCAACTCGCAGAATACCTTTGGGGAGATTCCACAGCTTCCACGTTTGGCTTAGCAGCCACCCCTTCCGTTCCAGTTTTGGCCACGCCGACCAACGACACACGCTTGGATTTCGGAATTTCCTTGGTTGGAGTATCTAAAACCAGAAGTCTATATTTGAAAGGCAGCAACCTGACTTCTGCCATGACCGTTTATGTGGAACCAACCAATAACTACACGCAGTTTGCCTCAGCCGTCAAGTCTGTTACCAAAGATCAGGCAAATGCAGGTGTCATGGTCACTATGTCTTATAAGCCCACTGCCATTGGAAATCACATCGGTTCGGTGTTGGTTTATGATGGTGGAATCTTGGGAAGTGTGAAAGTGAACCTATCGGGTAAGGCCATCCCTCTGGACAGTCTGAAAGCCCCAGTCCCAATCGCTGCTTCATCCATCTCTTCGGTTGCCTTTACGGCCAATTGGAATCAGGCATCGTTTGCTGAATACTATCGTTTGCAGTTGTACGATGTGACGAACGGTTTGGGAACCTTGGTGCGTACCATAGACTCTATTCCGGACAATAGTTATGAGGTGACCGGATTGTCGAGCAGTAAGAACTATAGTTATACCTTGAAAACGCGGATTGGGTCTGTTTTAAGCGGCGAGTCTGCTGAAATGCCCGTGTCACTACTGTCGGGAATCGTTTCGACAACCGACCTGAATGGGTTGAGTGTTTATACCAACGGTTCAGTCATCTACGTTCAAATGCCTAGACGGGAATTACTAGTGGAACTCTACGATTATTCCGGCAAACGGATGGGTTTTTTACGCTCAACCGGTCATATTCAATCGTTTGAGAACTTACCCTTAGGCCTTTATCTTGTTCGATGCAATGGAATTCAACGAAAAATCATGGTGTATTGATTATTTTTATAGTTCTGTGTAAAAAAGTAGTACTAAGTATTGCATAGTACTAAAATCTGTTGTATGTTTGTGCCGAATCAGAGAGTCCCTAAAGACGAACCTGTACGTTTCGACCGTTTAAAACAACGAACATGGATATTGAAAATGTAAAATCACAAATGCGCAAGGGCTTTTTGGAATACTGCACCTTGCTGATTTTGCGGAAAAAGGCATCCTACACTTCAGACATTATTGAAGGGCTTAAATCGGCACACCTCATCGTGGTCGAAGGAACGCTTTATCCGCTGCTGACCCGACTTAAAAACGACGGTCTGCTCTCTTATGAATGGGTGGAATCCAATCAAGGCCCCCCTCGGAAATATTATTCCCTCACCGACGAAGGCGTTGTTCTACTGAGCAGCCTAGGTGAAGCTTGGCAGGAGCTTTCAACCTCCATCAATCATTTGAACGAGTAGTTAGTGAGTCTATAAAGAATTAAACCAATGAAAAAAACTTTAAGTGTGAATTTGGGCGGATCCGTTTACCACATTGACGAAGACGCTTATCAGGAATTGATGGACTACCTGCAGGATGTAAAGAGCCATTTAGGCAATGAAGCTTCCTCTACAGAAGTATTAATCGACATTGAACAACGCATCAGCGAATTGTTTGGTGAGTGGATGAAAGGCCGTCGAGAAGTGATTACGGCAGGTGACGTACAAAAAGTTATCGGTATTTTAGGCCGTCCTGAACAGTTTGATACGGTCGAAGGCGAAGCTGCCGAGGAGACGGAACAAGAAAAAACGGCCCCCAAGTCGGAAAGATGGTCTGATGAACGAACCAATTACGGGCACCGTAAACTGTACCGTGATGGCGAAAATGCCCGCTTGGGTGGTGTTTGTGCAGGCTTGGCTGCCTACTTGAACGTCAGTGTCGTATTAATCCGTTTGATTTGGGTCTGCCTCATTTTGTTTTATGGTACCGGATTTTTGTTTTATTTCCTCTGCTGGATCATCATTCCCGAAGCTCGTACAGCTGCCCAACGCCTTGAAATGGTGGGGGAGGATGTAACCATCGACAATATTGAGAAGAAGGTTCGCGAAGAAGCGGGCAAAGTCAAAGACCGTGTCGATGGTTATGTACGTTCAAATCGTGTTAATGAGAATCTCCATAACGCCGGAAATGGTTTTGTGGAGGTTATCCGCGTGGTGGTCAAGGTCTTTTTTGCCTTTATTGCAGGTGCAGTTGGTTTGGCGGCGTTTATTACCTTGATTGGTTTGCTTTTCGCCCTTTTGGTGTTGTGGACTGGCAACCTACATTTCATGCAAGGTGCATGGCCGCAGGACTTCTTGCCCTTGCAGCAAGCATTGATGAATCCATCTGCTGCAACTTGGATGACGTTCGGTTTGATACTCGCCATTGGTATACCCTTCATTGCCATTTTCCGACTTTTATTCGGTCGTGCTTTGAATTTGAAACGCGCTGCCGCATGGGAAATATGGGTTGGTTTCGTTGTGTGGTTCTTCGGACTGGGATTGTGCATTTACGCTGGTTTACACCTGCTGTCGACTTGTGGTGGGATCTGGATTTCTTAGGGTACGAATATGAACAAAAGAAATACATATATTGCCAGTATAATACTGGTGGTATTGGTGATGCTGCTATTTACACGGAGTTGTGAATATCACCATAAATGGTCCAATGTCATTGCTTTAGATATCAAAGAGCAAGCCGTAAGTAAAAAGGACTTGATGCCCTCCGAAAACATCAGCCTAAAAGATATCAACTATCCCATCGTTTTCCACTATAAGGAATCACAGAAATTTGATAATGTGTATTCCATGAATCACATAATTAGCTTGAATTGGAAGGCCTTGGACAGTTGTCCTCCAATGCCGGATTCCTCGAATGCTATTCATGTTTATATTCGGAACAACATTAAAATGTCCAAGAATATTTTTCTAGGCCTGTATTTTAAAACCTCCATGAATGAAGAGACTGAATACAAGTTGACCTATCCCGTCAATGATGATCATGGTTTTCATATTGCGACGGACTCTGGAACAGTTACTTCGGTCATGCATTGGAAATCGTACGGAATGAACACCCAGAATAAATTCAAGGATCAAGCAAAAGAGAAGATGACCAAAATTGTTGAAGAAAATTTGCTCAAGGACATCGCCAAAAAGATGGAACTGAACGAAGATTCCAACTAACTGTCAAACCACTTCCAATCCGAATGGAAGGTGCTCCTATGGGGCACCTTTAAGTACTCGTTCTGTAGTGAAAAGAAGTTGATCAAAGTTTTCTTAACCATTATTTTGTACTTTTGCGGGTATAATAAACACTTATACCTATGAGAAACTTTATAAATGTGCATGTAGTGAGGATGGGATTGTTCCTGCTACTTGCAAGTTCCGTTTCTCTGAACGCACAGCAAACCGCAAGACACGAAGTTACTTTATACGCTTTTCCAACCATGCTGTCAATCGATTGGGAGAGCCCATCTACTTTATATAGAACAGCTAAACATTGTTTTTATAAGACGATGTCACTTAAGGATAATTACTTGCTTGGTCATATAGCCGTCAGTTTGAGTACGCCCCTTTTGCCGCAAAAGAAATTATTAGCCATGACAGCGGCAAACAAGATGCAACGAGTAAATCTAATACTGAAAGAAAAAATCGGACTGGCTATTTTGGGTGCGACCTTGGATGGTAAAATCGAAAGCGAAGATCATTTGAACCAGATGATCAACGTTTACACAGGAAGAAATAAACTAGCATATATGACTTTCTGTGTTTCGGAAGCGGCTATGAACAGGATGTTGGATTTTATTTCGAAGTTTACCCGTAACAATTCCGATGACGTGCAGCCAAGCTTGTATTATGGTGGCGTTTATTGGCCTTTGTACGAGAATGAAGGTGCCGGTTGTTCTGCCTTTGCGTTGGGCATTTTAGCTTCTGCCAACCTATTGCCGCCCGAAGCCTCCAACTGGTTGAAGGATGTTAATGTGCCCATGCAACTCATCGGGGGCGAATACAATCATAACATACAAATTCCTTTCAATCGGATTCGAAAAGCTAAAAAATGGTATGAAGGAGATGGCCAACCGAATGTGGATTATGTCAATGTGCAAACCTATGACCCCTCCACTCTGTTTAACTGGATACTTGACATGCGTACACGTAACAATTCAACCTATGTTGCCCAGGATATGAATGGCGTGCCGGGTCTGATCGTGGATTGTACTTCAAAGGTTCTTCCGGAGGAGAAACCCTATTTTGTAAAACGTGGGAGTCCCAACCTCTTTATGGATATTTATCGACAAAAGCATCTTCAACATGCTGCCCAACCAACGCCGTGAAAAAATTTAAAGATTTTTCTAGCGACTGCAGGAGCTTCCCTTAAGTTCGGTCTACGAGGTCGAGTTTGTTCTATCTTAAATTAATTGTAAATAAATAGTCAAGTAATTATATTAAGAATTAATTAATATTATATCTTTGCGAAGATAACAATACTAAATTCTTAATCAATGAAAACAGGACATTTACTCGTAATGGCCGGTCTGCTTTTGTTGCAGGCCGTTTGCACACCTTTCGGCAAGCTTTCAGCCGCAACGCTGACTGCCGATACCCTAACTTGGAGCTGGGAAGTTTCGACCACCGTCAGCACAATGACCAAAACTTGCACGCTCGAATTCACAGGTCCCTTGACTCTCAATTGGGGAGACGGAGCGGTCCAAACCTTGTCGGATTCATTGTCCGGCATCGCATTGACCCACGTATATGCAAGCGTCGCCAATTTCAATTGCAAGGCGTCGGGCGTCGGCATCTTCTATTTCAAAGCCGACTCTAGACGCTTGCTCACCCTTGATCCCACCAAGTCACCTGCTCTGACATACCTGAGTTGCACCAGCAACCAACTGTCCGTGCTTGATGTGTCCAAAAACATGGAACTGATTTCGTTGTATTGTGCCAGCAATGCTCTCACTTCACTAAATGTGTCCAAATGTACTAAACTGCAGACACTCACTTGTTCAGACAACAAATTGAGCGGACTCGATGTCTCTACATTGCCAACCTTGAAGAAGCTGACTTGTCACACCAATGCCTTAACTTCACTGCGAATTTCTCCAACAGGAAGCCTGAATTACATTTCCTGCCTCAACTGTAGTCTTCAGGTTGCCGTTTTGGACACCCTTTTTGCTTTGTTACCACCTTTGGCAACCGTTTCCACCAGCAAGAACCTGTATGTGCTTAACAATCCTGGTTCCGCCAATTGCAATATTCAGACGGCCATCCTGAAGAATTGGACACCCGACAAAATTGTCACCAGCAGTGCGTTTTATATGCCTGCCGTCACCAGCAATACTGGCGAATCTGTCGAATTGGACATTTGTCTGACGAATCCGGTCAATGTCATCGCTTTCGAATTGGATTTTATTTTCCCTATCGGCTTTAAACTGGATACGGTTCGAACTTGTTTGGCTGCTGCACGAAAAGGTAAACATGTGCTTTCCATCGCACGAACCGCAACCAACCAGTACAAGTTGATGGCTTATTCCATGTCAACAAACGACTTGATTAAAAGCAACAGTGGTGTGATCCTTCAACTTTTTGGAACGGCGCCTGATACAGCCAAAGTCTATGCCGTTCAAATGAAACAGGCTGTACTAGTGGACACGACCACAAATATGAGCAACGTTACGGTGACTAATGGTAGTTTAACGGTTTTGCCAGCTACGGTCAATGGAGATGTCAATGGTGACAAAGTGGTCAATGTGACGGATATTGTCAATCTGGTGGCATACATCAACGGGCGCATTCCCATTGGTTTCAGTGTTTCGTCGGCCGATTTGGACAACAACGGTTACCTGAATGTAGCTGACATCACCCGCATGGTTGTCATCATCAATGCCTCGGATGTAACGCTGAGATCATCAACATTGGATCCTACCGACATTGAAAGAACAATGGTTTTGTATGACAGACTGGCTGACATGAACGGTAACAACTTGTATCTCCGTCAATCTTCCACTGGTAAGAATATGCTGGAACTTTGCCTGGACAACAGCAACCAGGTTCAAGCTTGCCAAGTAGATATCAGCCTTCCGACAGGCGTATCCATTCAATTAAATTCAGTGGGTGGAAAAACGTTCAGGCAAAACGGACATTTAATTCAAGTCCGTCAAATAGGCTCCACCAAATACCGCTTATTAGCTTATGCTCTCCGACCGGACGCGGCATTCAAGGGAGACACCGGCGTATTGGCAGTGTTGCCCCTGGTGGTGCAAGAATCAATGCCAGCTGCCAGTTATCCCATTTATTTGGATGCTCCCGTCTTGACCGATATGAACCTGTCAACATTACCTTCAAAAGGGTTTGATCTCTTTGCCAAAATCGGCTGCTTGCCTGCCGATATGGTGCTGAAAGCAGGTGCCGATGGAAATAACGGGCTTTGGATTCAAGGACTGGGTTTGACTGAAGTGTTTGTGTGGGACCTGACCGGAAAAATGATGGATCATCATCGATTGAACGGTGAACCTTCCTATTCAAAGCTCCTTCCCAAAGGTGTATATGTGATACATGCCCGTTCAGATTCCAAAATGGTGCTTAATCAGAAAGTGGTGGTACGGTAAACGATCCTTTTGTCAGTTTTTGAAGCCGTTTCCGGGATTTTTTGGGTAATTTTGTCAGTTTTGATTCAGGAAATTAAACGAGACCCGTTTGGCACGGTTTTCGACAAGTTCACATAGCCGGGTCAGACCGGTCATATTTTCGCAAAAAACAATTCAATTTCAACCCAAAAAATAGTAAGATTATGGCATTACAACCTCTTTCCGATCGCGTCCTAGTTAAGGCAGCAACAGCGGAACAAAAAACAGCAAGCGGCATCATCATTCCGGATTCTGCCAAGGAAAAACCCCTGAAAGGCGAAGTTATCGCCGTTGGACCCGGTACCAAAGACGAAACCATGCAGTTGAGCGTGGGTGATGTAGTACTTTATGGCAAATATGCCGGTACTGAAATCGAAGTAGAAGGCGAAAAGCTTCTGATTATGCGTCAATCCGATATTTTGGCTAAATTTTAATAAGACATACAACTATGGCAAAAGAAATCAAATTTAATATGGAAGCCCGCGACCTGCTGAAAAGTGGCGTGGACCAATTGGCTGACGCCGTTAAAGTGACACTAGGCCCCAAAGGTCGTAACGTGATCATCGAAAAGAAATTCGGTGCTCCCCACATTACCAAAGACGGCGTAACCGTAGCGAAAGAAATGGAACTGGAAAATGCTTTTGAAAACATGGGCGCACAGCTTGTGAAAGAAGTTGCTTCCAAAACAGGAGACGATGCCGGTGACGGTACAACAACCGCTACTGTTCTGGCTCAAAGCATTATTCGTGAAGGATTGAAGAATGTGACTGCTGGTTCAAACCCCATGGATCTGAAACGTGGAATTGACAAGGCTGTTACTGCTGTTGTTGCCCACATCAAGGCTCAAGCACAGGAAGTTGGAGAGAATTTGGCTAAAATTGAACAAGTTGCCCGTATCTCTGCCAACAACGATGCAGAAATCGGTGCACTCATAGCCGAAGCGATGAAGAAGGTGACAAAAGAAGGTGTCATTACCATCGAAGAAGCCAAAGGCACCGACACCCACATCGAAGTGGTGGAAGGTATGCAGTTCGACCGTGGTTACTTATCTGCTTATTTTGTGACCAATGCCGAAAAGATGGAAGTGGAAATGGAAAATCCATACATCCTTATCCATGACAAAAAAATATCTTCCCTCAAGGAATTGCTGCCCATCCTTGAAGCTGCTGTTCAAACCGGTCGTCCCTTGCTCATCATTGCCGAAGACCTTGACGGTGAAGCCTTGACCACGCTGGTAGTGAACCGTCTGCGTGCAGGTTTAAAAATCTGTGCCGTGAAGGCTCCGGGTTTTGGCGACCGCCGTAAGGAAATGTTGCAAGACATCGCCATCCTGACGGGAGGTACCGTGATTTCCGAAGAACAAGGCCTTCAGCTCGAAACAGTAACCCTCGAAATGTTGGGTTCAGCCGAGAAAGTTACTATTACTAAAGATAACTCAACGGTTGTCAATGGTAAGGGTTCAAAAGAAGCCATTTCCGACCGCGTTGCTCAGATTAAGGCTCAAATTGCCAAGACGACTTCCGATTACGACCGTGAAAAATTGCAGGAACGTTTGGCCAAATTGGCTGGCGGTGTTGCCGTTCTTTACATTGGCGCACCTTCCGAAGTGGAAATGAAAGAAAAGAAAGACCGTGTGGACGATGCTTTGAGCGCCACTCGCGCAGCCATCGAAGAAGGAACTGTTCCTGGAGGTGGTGTTGCTTACATCCGTGCCTTGAGCGCTTTGGACAACCTGAAAGGTTTGAATGAAGAAGAAGATCTTGGTATCAAGATCGTACGTCGTGCCATCGAAGAACCCCTTCGCCAGATCGTTTTCAACGCTGGTAAGGAAGGCGCTGTCGTGGTTCAGAAAGTGATGGAAGGCAAGGATGATTTCGGTTACAATGCACAAACCGACACTTACGAATTCTTCTACGCAACCGGTGTCATTGACCCAGCTAAGGTTACTCGTGTGGCTTTGGAAAATGCAGCATCCATTGCCGGCATGTTCCTGACAACAGAATGTGTTATCGCCGACAAGAAAGAAGAAAATGCCGGAGCACCACAGATGCCAGGTGGCATGGGTGGCATGGGCGGCATGATGTAATCGTACAACCAAATTTAGTTAGAGAGCTCGAGCCAAAAGGTTCGGGCTCTTTTCTTATAAAAGATTAAAATAGCACGTTTGCCGAGAAATTGGATAAAGTGAGCGTTTTTTTTGGTTAATTTTGAGCAAGTAAATTAAATCAATGAGATTTAAACGCTTCATCATAACGATTTTAGTGGCTGTGTCTTGCATGAATGCGAAGGCACAACAACTTGTCATGAGCGGGAAAATCATTGAGGCGGAACAGGGTGAAGGTCTTTCAGGAGTTACACTGCTGATGAAGTCGTCCGGTAAAACATTCACCACCGACGTAAATGGTTATTTCAAAATACAATCCGAAGGTCTTCAACCAACGGATTCCGTCTTGATTTCCTGTATGGGCTTTTCCAACATTGGCCGTGTGGCGGGAGAACTGAAAAGTGCCACCCTCATGTTGAGTCCAAGGTCCTATGTATTGAAAGAAGTTTCAACAACTCGACGCAAACCCCTAAAGAAAGTGGTCAACGCCTTTAGAATAAAAGACTATGGCGAGAGGGATCGAATTCCGGACTTGGGTGAACGGCAGACAGACATGATTGGTCGATATTTCCCTGGAGAACAAAATGGAAAGTTTTCTTGGATCAGTGCCGTAGAAGTTCTTCAGGAAGGTATCAAAACCAAGAATTTATCCGCTTGGCGGGGCGATCAACATTGGCGATTTCGGTTGCGTATTGTTGAAGCGAATGCCGATGGTTTGCCAACCGATTCAGATCTGCTCAAGCAACGAATCATCTTGACGGTTTCGGATGCGCAGTATCAATATTACGATCAAGGTCGGTACGATGAACGAACCAATTCCACCAGTTATACAAATCGAGATTTTTCGGAACGTTCTCAGTATGGAGTCATCAAAATTGACTTGCGAAAATACGAAGTCCCTTATTCCAAAAACGGTGTGTTTGTATTTTTGGAATTGTTGCCACCGCTCATCAGCGGGGGTGACCGAATTTTTAAGGTGGCATTGTTCAATGTAGGAAACACAGGCTGGTATCGCAATGGTCGTAGCAAACAGTGGAGCAGGGGAGTCCAATGGGTGCTCAAACCCGATGGTAAGGAAATTGCTGAAAACATCGAACCTGCAATAGCAATTGAAGTTATGGAATAATACGAATTGAACCATGAAACGTCCAAAATTGTTGATTTTATTTTTGATGCTTGGTTTCTGCACGCAAGCACAGACCAAAGATGAAGCAGTGACGAATCTGCGTCACCAGATTCTAGATTACCCTCAGGAAAAATTGTATCTGCAAATGGACCGCCCACAATACGATGCAGGCGACACCATCTGGTTTCGGGCACATACGGTTTCTGAAGCGTTCCATTTGCCTTCTGCTATGAGCCGCGGCATCTTTGTCAATTTATATGGTCCAGACAATAAGTTGATTGAACGGTTTACGTTACTACCCATGGACAAACGTTTGTATTCGTCCTTTGTCGTCATACCCGAAGAAATGCCCGAGGGAAATTACCGCATTACGGCCTATTCGGAACAAATGCAAGGTAAGCGAAGCAACTCCTATTTTTCAAAAACGTTCCCAGTTAAAAATCGCGTTCGCAAATACTTGAAACCTGCATCAGGCCCCACGTTTCCTTATGTGGTCCATTTTTATCCCGAAGGCGGAAGATTGATGGACAAGCATAACTGTCAGGTTGCATTCACGGTCAAAGATGCCCAAAAAAATCCGATTGAAGTCAAAGGCACCATCTATGAAAGCAACGGTACATTACTTACGGAAATTCGCACCTTTCAACCAGGCATCGGATGTTTTAATATTCAGGCTGAAGCAGACAAAAAATACTACGCATTGATCAATGTGGAAGGCCATGAACCACTTTATGTGGATCTTCCGCTCGTTTCACCCTCTGGCTTCAGCTTGAAGGTCGTCGATATGCAGGATTCTTATTATGTGAACGCTCAACAAGCAGGAGCCGAAAAGTTGAGTCACTCCCTGACAGTCCTGCTATTGCTTCGAGGAGTTCCTGAATTAACCTTTAAACTTACTCCTGAACACGACTTCATTTACATTGGCAAGGCTGAATTGGAATCGGGCGTACACGAGGTTGTTCTAATTGACGAAAATGACAGAGTCTTGAGCCAACGGCAAATTTTCATTCGCAACAACGATCAAGTTCATCTCACCTGCGATATTCACAAAGATAGCCTGACCAGCAATTCGAAAAAGAAGGACGTTAAATTGGACCTTCAGTTGACTGACGCCCAAGGTTTACCCATTACTGCTGAATTCTCTGCTTCCATTTATCCCGATACGTTCAGCTTCAAGAACGCAGACAAGCGGGACATAGGAGCTGAATTCCTGCTTAATACGGACTTAAGTCAGAATGTCTCGATTTCCAATGCCTTTTTCGAGGGCAATACCACCAATTCAAGGATAGCGTTGGATGCTTGGCTGATTGCTTCCCGATGGCCGAAGTTTGACATACAACGAGCCATAGACGGTGACTATGAGTCTTCTTGGGATATTGGAGAGAAGCCTGAAGAGTCGTTTGTCAGAGATTCAACGGGCATTTACAGACCCCTCTCGGCTGAGGAAAAGGCACTGCGTGCAAAGTATCGGCAAATAGATTTGAATGAAGTCAACGTCTATCCGGAACAATTGAACAAAGTCATCAAACCCTATCCCTATGTCAATCACTCTGTCAAGGGAGAGGATTTGGTAACGGGAGGTTCGACAATTCAGGATTTCCTGGTGAATCTGCCTGGTGTTGCCTGGGATTACACAAAAGGTTTCCTAACCATCCGCAATGGGTCGGTTTCGTATATGCTTGATGGTTTCAATTCAACATGGGATGCCATTTCCGCTCTGTCCACTACCGAAATCGAATCGGTTGATGTATTAAAGGATCCCGGGAACATGGGTGTTTTCAAATTTACGCCCGATTCCAGCAAGATGTCCAACGATGAACAAATGGCCATTGGAGGTGTTGTTGCCGTTTGGACCAAGCGGGCCATCGATGTGAAACCTCAAATAAACAAGAAGAAATTCCAACAAGGTACTCCGAACATCAGCGATGATGTAAGGCGCAAACTGATGTCTGGAACCAAGGATATCTGGTTGAGCCAATTCCCGAACATGTCCAGGTCAAACCTTTGGAAGCCGTATTTGGTCAGTGATGAAAGTGGAAAGGCTCAGATCCGATTTACGCCAGAACCAGGTATTAAACGCTACCGAATGGAAATAAATGGTGTGGGTGCAAAAGGTCAATTACTTTTTGACCAACGAATCATCGAGATTCCTGTAGTCAAGTAATTGCAGTCGTTGGTAATATTTGTCGATTCTTGTGTTTTAATTGACGTCTTTTCATAGGATGGGATGTTGTGTAAATGTTTTGTCTAATTTTGCGACCGAATTAACACAATCCATCGACTATGAAACGATTGTTCCTCCTATTTTGTTTTTCAGCAATACTATTTGCCGCTCAATCCCAAGATCAGAAAGGTGCATGGAAAGAAGCTGCCAAATTGGAAAAAAACATACTTCGGACCAAATTCCCCAAACGAGATTTCTCCATCTTGACCTACGGTGCTGTACCAAACGATTCAGCCATCCTGAACCATGGTGCAATCAATGAAGCCATTTTGGAATGTAGTCAGAGCGGTGGTGGACGGGTAATAATCCCATCCGGAACTTTCTTTACCGGCCCGCTGACCTTGCAAAGTAATGTGAACCTGTATTTAGAGGAAGGCGCCATACTGAAGTTCTCTACCGATAAGAATCTGTATTTGCCACCAGTGCTGACCCGCTGGGAGGGAAATGATTGCTACAATTTCCATCCGCTCATCTATGCCTATGGAGAAACCAACATTGCCATAACAGGCAAAGGACACATTGACGGTCAAGGCAGTAACGAAAACTGGTGGAGCTTGTGTGGATCCATTCGTTTCGGATGGAAGACGAGCATGCCCAGTCAGAGCATCATTGGCCGTCCGCGACTGATGCAAGCCAATGAGGATAAACTACCCATGGAAGAACGCATCATGGGACCGGAAGATGCGCTGCGCCCTCAGCTTATCAACATCTATCAATGCAACAAGGTGCTTATTCAAGGCGTTACACTGCTGAACTCGCCCTTCTGGGTCATTCACCCCCTGCTCACTCAAAACATGATTGTGGACGGTGTCAGTATGATCAACGATGGTCCGAACGGAGACGGCTGCGACCCAGAATCCTGCAAAAACATTTTAATTCAGAATTGTTTCTTCAATACAGGAGACGACTGCATCGCCATCAAGTCTGGCCGAAACAACGATGGCCGCAAATGGGCAGTTCCCAGTGAAAACATCATCGTCCGGCATTGTGAGATGAAAAACGGACACGGTGGCGTGGTCATCGGAAGCGAAATCACCGGTGGTTACAAAAACCTATACGTAGAAGATTGCAACATGGACAGCCCCAGTTTGGACCGTGTCATTCGAATCAAAACAAATACCTGTCGCGGCGGTATCATCGAAAACGTCTACGTTCGCAACATCAAAGTGGGAGAATGTAAGGAAGCGGTACTCAGAATCAGTTTGTTGTACGAAGGCGACGAAAAATGCCAGCGTGATTTTCCCCCGACGGTTCGCCATATCTATTTGGAAAACATTCAGTCACAAAAGAGTCGCTACGGCATTTACATTGATGGTTTACCATCCAACGATCATGTTTACGACATTCACGTGACCAACTGTGTGTTCAACGGTGTCAAAGAAGGCAACAAGATTACTGGAGCGGAAGATGTTCACTTTAACAGCTTGATGATCAACGGTGCCATTGTAGAGTAGTTACCTGGACAGCAATTCACGTACGGACTTCTCAATACCTTTCTTGTCTATACCGCAAAGGTCTTGCAATTCAAGTACGGAACCATGTTCTACGAAATGATCGGGTAGACCGATTCGTTTGACAGTGGGTGAATAGTCGTTTTCACTGAAGAACTCCAGGACGGCGCTTCCGAAACCACCGTTTACCACCCCGTTTTCGAGGGTGATCACTTTGCTGAACTTTTTGCCGACCTCGTGTAAAAGCCTTTCATCCAATGGCTTGACAAAGCGCATGTTGTAAAGTGCCACGGAAATGGATTCAGCCTCCAATGTTTTTACGACTTCCAGCGCCCTTTTACCAATTGGTCCGACACTCAGGATGGCGAGTTCGCGACCTTCGACCAGGCATTCTCCTTGCCCAATGGTCAGTTCCTGCATCTCATTTTTCCAATCTGTCAGATAACCCAGTCCGCGTGGGTAACGAATCACAAATGGGCCGACTTCGAGTTTCTGTGCGGTAAACATCAAGTTCCTCAATTCATGTTCATCGATGGGAGCACTGATGATCATGTTGGGGATGCACCGTAAATAGGCCAAGTCGAACGCGCCATGGTGTGTAGGTCCGTCTTCACCGACCAATCCTGCACGGTCCAAGCAAAGGATGACCGGAAGTTTCTGAAGTGCAGCATCGTGGATGATGTTGTCGTAGGCTCGTTGGGCGAAAGAAGAATAAATGTTGCAGAAAGGAATCAATCCTTCCTTAGCTAGTCCGGCAGAAAACGTTACGGCATGGCCTTCTGCAATGCCGACGTCAAAAGTTCGTTCAGGGAAATGCTCCATCATGATATTCATGCTGCAACCGGTCGGCATGGCTGGAGTGATGCCTGCAATTTTCGGATTTGCGGTAGCCAGTTCTACCAAGGTGTGTCCGAAAACATCTTGGAACAGCAGAGGCATATTTTCGACTTTCTTCGCTGACCGTTTTCCGGTGACCGGGTTGAACAAACCTGGTGCATGCCATTGAGTGGCATCGAGTTCGGCAGGTTCGAATCCTTTCCCCTTGACGGTGCAAACGTGAAGGATTTTGGGGCCCTTCATATCCTTGATGTCCTGCAACACTCTGATGAGACCTTGCACATCATGTCCGTCCACGGGTCCAAAATAACGGATATTCAGCCCTTCGAAAAAGTTTTGCTGGTTGGTGAGCAACGCCTTCAGACTATTGGTGAATCGAAGTATGCGGCCTTTGCGCTGATCGTTGATCAAACCGATTTTCTTGAGCAGCAAGTATGTTTTCCAACGGATGTTGTTGTAACCCTTCGAAGTGGTCATCTTGACCAGATAATCACTCATGCCGCCAACATTCCGATCGATGGACATGTGGTTGTCGTTCAGAATAATTAGTAGATCGTTCGGGTAAACGGAGGCATTGTTCAATCCTTCATAAGCCAAACCACCGGACATTGCACCATCACCAATGACAGCTGCCACCAGGTTGGTTTTTCCCTGTATTTTGGAAGCAATGGAAATGCCCAGTGCCGCAGAAATTGAATTGGAAGAATGTCCTGCAATAAAGGCATCGTATTCGCTTTCAGCAGGATTGGGAAAGCCACTCAAGCCTTTGAATTTGCGATTGGTATTGAAGCGTTCCCTTCGACCCGTCAGGATTTTATGGCCATAAGCCTGATGACCAACGTCCCAGACAAGTTTATCCACTGGTGTGTTCAACACATAATGCAGGGCCACGGTAAGTTCCACCACTCCTAAATTTGCACCCAAGTGACCAGGATTGCTCGACAATTCGTCGATAATCCGTTTGCGCAGTTCGGTACAGACCTGCGGGAGTTCCTGGATGCTGAGTTTCCTCAAGTCAGCAGGATAATCGATGGAAGAAAGTATATTGGTTGTAGCGTTTGTCATTCAAAGTTACGGTTATGATGGCCGTTGATGCCGATTTAAAGTGTCCAAGTCGGCATTATGAAGCCTGCAAAAATAAGATTTTTTCTCTGAAACTTACCTATTATTTCGTATTTTTGTCCGTATGGAATTCAGAACACTCGTCCCCATCAAACAAATGCCCTTCACACTGTCACACACGGACAAAGTGATGGTGCTCGGCTCTTGTTTCGCAGAAAATATTGGTCTACGGATGCAGGAAAGTGCTTTTCGAATTACTGTCAATCCGTTTGGCGTGCTGTACAATCCAGCTTCGGTTGGCATGGCTCTGTACCGGATGATGGCGGACCAGCCTTTTTTGGACGAAGAGTTGGTGGAACACGAAGGTTATTTTCACAGTTTCAGCCACCATGGTTCCTTTTCGGGCACCGACCGGAAAGCGACGCTCGAACACATCAACCAATCTTTCAATCAGGCGGTTCTTGATTTAAAAGAAGCCACTTGTCTGATGATCACTTTTGGAACCGCTTGGGTTTATGCCCTGCCTTCCACCGATCAAATTGTTGCCAACTGCCACAAACTGCCTGAGGATCATTTCCTTCGCCGCAGGCTTTCCTCCGACGAAATCGCATTCTTTTATACTGAACTTTTCGAGAAGCTCTTTGAACTCAAACCCAATTTGAAAGTGGTGTTTACGGTCAGTCCCATCCGACATTGGAAAGACGGTGTGCATGAAAATACCCTGAGTAAGTCTATTTTGCACTTAGCCATCGAGGATTTGTGTGAATCGTTCGACAATATCACTTATTATCCTGCCTATGAATTGGTCATGGACGATTTGCGAGATTATCGGTTTTATGCAGAAGACATGCTCCACCCGACCACTACTGCCCAACGCTACGTTTGGGATCATTTTTCCGAATCTTTTTTCTCGAAATCCACCCGGGAAACCATCAGGCAAGTGCAGCAGATCCGAAAGGCCATGCAACACAAACCCTTCCATCCCGGAGATGAAGCACACATCCGTTTCGCTAAAAAAAACATTGCTACCTTGGAGATTTTGCGATTTTCTGCTCCTGAGCTTGATTTGACAGAAGAAATCGCCTATTTTGAACACATTGTGGACGAAAGTCTGTAATTTTACCCCCATGAAGTATTACCTGAACGAAATTGCCGAAATCTGGAGTGCCAGGCGTCGCATCCTGAGAATCTGCCCATCCGCTGGTTGCTCACGGATAGCCGTTCGTTGTCCTTCCCTGAAGAAAGTCTCTTTTTCGCGCTGAAAACCACCCGCAACGATGGGCATCGATACATCGGCGACCTCTACAAAAGAGGTTTGCGGAATTTCGTAGTTTCGGACGAGAATCTAGAATTGGACTCTTATCCCGAAGCCAATCTCATTTGGGTGAACGATACGCTTGCTGCATTGCAGTCACTGGCCACTTACCATCGACAACGATTCAGCTGCCCAGTCATAGCCATCACTGGCAGCAATGGGAAAACTATAGTAAAGGAATGGCTTTGGCAAGTGTTGAAGGACGATGTCGTCATCACACGTTCCCCCAGAAGCTACAATTCCCAAATCGGAGTGCCCCTTTCCGTTTGGCAAATGAACGAATTGACCGAACTTGCACTATTTGAAGCTGGGATTTCAGAACCGGACGAAATGGCCCGCCTGCAAGCAATCATTGAACCGACCATCGGCATACTCACCAATATCCTGGCTGCCCATCAGGAAAATTTTCATTCCCTCGAGGACAAAGCGGCCGAAAAAGTCAAACTCTTTGCAGGCTGCAAAACCATTGTCTTTTGTAAGGATCAGGTCCTTTCTGAACAAGCACTCAAGGACGCATTCCAGGAAGACAGGCTTTTTGGTTGGTCTTGCATCGATAAAACAGCTCCTCTTTTCATTCGCCAGGTATCTGAAAGTGGTCTCCGAACGTTGATATATTACACGTTCAAAGGAGACGAACGTTCCTTCATTCTACCGTTCAGCGATGCACCATCCATCGAAAATGCCCTGCATTGCTTGGCTGTCATGCTGCTCCGGGGTTTGCAAGCTCCGCTCATTGCCTTTCGCATGGGTGCACTGGAGCCCGTTGCCATGCGCCTTGAAGTCAAGGAGGGTAAAAACGGCTGCGTAGTCATCAACGATAGCTACAACGCCGATGTAAATGCCTTGGAATTGGCGCTCGATTTTCAGTCCAGACGAACCGCCGGTGTAGGAATGAAACGGACGCTTATCCTTTCCGATATACTTCAAAGTGGCCAAAAGGCGGATGAATTATACAGATCCGTTGCCGAAATGCTTAAACGCAAGCAGGTTGACCACTTCATCGGTGTGGGTTACGAACTTTCCGCCCATGCGCATCTGTTCCCTATGGAATCACAGTTTTACCTGCAAACCGACCGGTTGTTGCTCTCCGGACTGCTGGATCAGCTACGAAATGAATCCATCCTGATAAAGGGCTCCCGTTCATTCGGTTTTGAGGAAGTGAGCGAACGGCTATCCCTAAAAGTGCATGAAACGGTGCTGGAAGTCAATCTGGATGCTTTGGTGCACAATGTCAATTATTTCCGTTCCCGACTAGAACCCAAGACCCAGATGATTTGCATGGTCAAGGCTGCAGGCTACGGCAGCGGTGCCCTGGAAATTGCCAAAACACTTCAATCGCATGCTGTCGATGTGGTAGCCGTTGCTGTTGCCGACGAGGGTGTGGAACTTCGGCACGGTGGCATTCACATACCCATTTTGGTGATGAACCCCGAGTTCGGTAGTTTTGCCACTATTTTTGAACACAAATTGGAGCCCGAAATCTACAGCTTCAAGTTGTTGGAAGCTTTCATTCGCGAAGCCGACCGCGAAGGGGTGCGAAATTACCCCATTCATTTGAAACTGGATACTGGTATGCACCGCTTGGGTTTTGAAGAAAATGAAGTGGATGAATTGCTGAACCGTCTTCAGGGGCAGGAATGTCTGCGCGTTCGGTCCGTCTTTTCACATCTGGCAGGTAGCGATGAGGCCATTTTCGACGATTACACGCATCAACAACTGGCACTTTTCGAAAAACTTTCGACCCGTATTCAAAATGCATTTCCACACCGTATACTTCGTCATATATTGAATTCAGCAGGCATCGACCGTTTCCCTGAATATCAGTACGATATGGTCCGACTTGGCATTGGCATGTATGGCATTTCTGCCGTGGACGAATCCACACTTCGCAACGTAAGTTCCCTAAAGACTACCATTTTGCAGATTCGAACGTTGGAAGCCGGCCAGAGTGTTGGCTATAGCCGAAAAGGAATGCTTAGCCGCACGTCCCGTATTGCCACTTTACCTATCGGATATGCCGACGGTCTGGACCGGCATTTGGGCAATGGTACAGGTGAAGTGCTTATTCACGGTCGCAGAGCGTCTTTTATCGGAAACATCTGCATGGATGCCTGCATGGTGGATGTTACCGATGTAATAGCCGAAGAAGGCGATGAAGTGCTGCTTTTCGGCGATGGCTTGCCTTTGTCTGAGGTTGCTACCGAATTAGGCACCATTCCTTACGAAATTTTGACTTCTGTTTCAAATCGCGTCAAACGTATTTATTTTCAAGAATAATAATTCAAAATATGAAACCAATCCGACTGTTTTTGAGTCTTGTCTATTTTTCATTGTTGTTGAATGCATGTACCCCTGAGGAAGAAGTCATCGGTTCGGAAAAGAACATTGAATATGTGAATTCTTGGATGCTAAGCACCCTTCAGGATGTCTATTATTGGAACAACAAACTTCCCGAAAAATCCAACAAATCGCTGGCTCCAGAAGACTATTTCAATTCCATCTTATATTGGTACAATCCCGTCACAGCACCCGATGGTGATCGATTCTCGTGGATTGAGAGTGATTACACCAAACTCATATCCTCACTCAACGGAGTTGTTTCGAATGAAATCGGATTTGACATGACACTTTATTATAAGGATGAGTCTCATAATGAATTGATCGGCCAAGTAAATTACGTCAAGAAAGGCACTCCTGCTAAAGCCCACGGTATCAAGCGTGGCATGCTTTTCGATCAGATAAACGGAACGGTCTTGAATTTGTCAAATTACCAAAGCTTGCTTACCATCACGACAGCCGATGTGACGATAGGCTTTGTGGAACCTCTTTACGACCTACAGGGCAATGTGACAAGTTATGCAAACCTTAATCCAATAACTGTGCCAACAGTTAGTGATTATTCCGAAGACCCAGTCTATATGGATTCTATCATTAACATGGGGGGGCACAAGATAGGCTATTTTGTTTATCATTTTTTTGCACCTGACAACGGTTCCAACGACAATTCCTACGATTTGGAGATGAATAACGTGTTTGGAAATTTCAAGACCAAGGGGATAACGGATTTGATACTGGATCTTCGTTACAACAGCGGTGGCCACACCACTTCTGCCAGATTGCTTGCAAGTGAACTTGTACCAAACAATTCAGATACCAAACTCTTTGTTTACTATCAATACAACAGCCAGCAAAATGCTTACTTCGTCAATAAATATGGCTCCGATGTACTGAAAACTTTCTTCACAACCAAAGTCCTTGATAAAGATGAAAATCCCATCGGAATTGTCAACAATGTCGGGAACCTCATCGGTGGGAAATTGTACATCCTGACTGGACCCCATACGGCATCAGCGAGCGAACAAATCATCAACGGTCTTAAACCCTTTTTGGATGTGATTATAATTGGTGACACCACGTATGGAAAGAATGTAGCTTCTTCCACTTTTTACGATGAGAGTCATACAAATAAGAACAAATGGGGCCTTCAGCCCATTGTTGCCAAATATTTCAATAGCCAGGACAAGTCCGATTTCACCGCAGGTTTTGCTCCCAATTACGTCGTTCGAGATGGCGGGCTCAATATGAAAGAATTCGGAAATCCCAATGAACCCCTTTTAAACAACGCTCTTAACGCTATCGTAGGAACTCAGACACTTCCAATTGTTCGAAAAAGAGCCGAAAGTATTCAGGTTGACAAGCTGTTAGCTGTTCCGGGAAAGAGAATTCGTGGACTTGAGCTAGACAAAATGCCCTTTTTTGAGTAAAGGTTGCTCACTTTCAGGCTTTTTGTGTAATTTTACACCCGAATTTAAATAGAGCAAATTATGTCAAACAATTTATTAGCTGGAAAGCGCGGCATTATCTTCGGTGCGCTGAACGACATGTCCATTGCATGGAAAGTCGCTGAACGTGTAGTTGAAGAAGGTGCAATCATTACCCTGACCAACACGCCGGTGGCCTGTCGTATGGGAACTGTTATGGAATTGGGTCAAAAGCTGAATGCTGAAATCCTGCCTGCCGACGCAACCAGTGTGGAAGACCTTGAAATGGTTTTCCTGAAATCTCAGGAAATTTTGGGTGGTCAAATTGATTTTGTACTTCACTCCATCGGAATGTCTCCCAATGTACGCAAAAGACGCACCTACGATGACCTGGACTACAATATGCTAAACACCACACTTGACATTTCAGCCATCTCTTTCCATAAGATGATTCAGACAGCCAAGAAAATGGATGCCATTGCAGAAAACGGTTCCATCCTGGCATTGAGCTATGTCGCTTCACAGCGTTCATTCTTTGGTTACAACGACATGGCCGATGCCAAGTCTTTGCTGGAATCCATTGCACGCAGCTTCGGCTACATTTACGGTCGTGAGAAGGGTGTCCGCATCAACACGATTTCCCAGTCTCCGACCATGACCACTGCCGGTAGTGGTGTGAAAGGAATCGATGGTCTGTTGGACTTCTCCGACAAAATGTCCCCCCTCGGCAATGCCGATGCTAAAGAATGTGCCGACTACTGTGTGGTGATGTTTTCAGACTTGACCCGCAAGGTGACCATGCAAAACCTTTTCCACGATGGTGGCTTCTCCAGCATGGGTATGAGCCTTCGTGCCATGAATCAGTACAACAAAGGCCTGGAAGATTTCACGGATGAAAATGGAAAAATTATCTACGGATAAACAATAGCCTATTTTGCCTACCTTTTTAAAGCGTTCAGAAACATGCTCATCAAGTTGTACGAAGATAGCCCAAATCCGAGGGTTGTTCAGAAGATAGCCATTGCGTTGCGTGAAGGCGGGTTGATCATCTATCCCACCGATACCGTCTATGCAATCGGTTGCGACATCTTTCACACCCGAGCGGTCGAAAAAATCTGCAAGCTTAAAAGGGAGGATCCTCGTAAGGCAAATCTTTCCTTTATCTGCGAAGATTTGAGCCAAGTAGCTGAATACGCCAAAGTAGACACTCCTACGTTCAAACTTCTTAAAAAAAACCTGCCCGGGCCTTTTACATTCATTCTAAATGGAAACATCAAACTTCCCAAGTTGTTCAAGCAAAAAAATACGGTCGGCATTCGAATTCCCGACCATGCTATCGTGGAAGCCATTGTTCGGGAATTGGGAAATCCGTTGATGTCCATGACGTTGCACGATCAGGACGACCAGATTGAATACACCACCGATCCGGAGTTGATTGATGAACGCTACGGTAATGATGTGGATTTGGTGATTGACGGAGGTGAAGGTGGTACTCAGGTTTCTACCATTGTGGATTGTACGGGCGAGGTGCCCGAAATTACCCGCCAAGGCAAAGGCATCCTTATTTCTTAGCCTTGCTTTGAACCTTTGGTTTTACTGGTTCAAGGATTTCATAATCTACTGATGGACGTTTCAATGCTCTTACTATCAATACAATTCCTGCGATGATGAACGGGATGCTCAGTATCTGACCCATATTTAACAACCAACCAGCTTCAAAAGCTTCCTGATCTTCTTTAACGAATTCAATCATGAAACGGGTAAAGAAAATACCGATGAAGAAGATTCCGATAAGTAGCCCTTCTTGTGCTTTGGCTTTTTTATTCTTCCAATAGAGAAGGTATAAAAGCACAAAAGTAGCTAGATAGCAGAGTGCTTCATAAATCTGAGTCGGATGAGATGGGGCCGAAAATATGGGGTCGGCCCCGCGTTGCCAATAGCGTACGTTTTCGATGAAGCGGAAGCCCCAGGGTAAATTGGTGGGGTGTCCATAGATTTCGTGGTTCATTAAGTTGCCAGTCCGAATCAAGGCTGAAACCAGTGCGACAGGAATGGCTAGACGGTCCAAGGTCCAAAGCATGCTGCGTTTGGTTACGTATTTTGAAAAAAACCACATGGCGATCAAAATACCAATGGTGCCGCCGTGACTGGCCAAGCCGCCTTCCCAAATCTTTAATATTTCCCAAGGATGTTGTGAATAATAAGGCCAGGCGTAAAAGAACACATGCCCAAGTCTGGCACCGATGACAGTTGCTACGATTACGTAAATGAACAAGCTGTCCGCCCAACTTTCTTTCACCTTTTCATGGGCAAACATCTTTGTCATCATGAGCAAACCGAGGTAAAAACCAATCGCGAAAAAAAGTCCGTACCAACGAACTTCCCATCCGCCTAAAATAAAAAGATCTGGTCTGGCTGTCCAAGTGATGTATGAAAGCATAATGTTCTAGATTTGATGCAAAAGTACGTTTTTTTTTATCAATTCGCATGCATCATTCAAAGACTCCTGCTTCCTGCAAATTCTGCACAGGTAATGCGTGCATCCTTAATTTGAAAACAAATTCCAAGGTATTCGCCAAATAGATTCAGGTGTCCCAAACCTTCCTCACGCATTCAAGTTGATAAACCACAAAGCTGTCTTTTTTCGAATGATCGTAAAATAATCGGACTCCGATGTTTCAGTAATTTCTGCATTTTTTAGCTGAAGTATTTCACCGTCCGATAGTTGCGTGCCGATGTTGGCAATGGCTTTGAGTATTTTCAGTTTTCAAACCGTGTTAAATCATTGATTATCGGGTATTTTATCTGATTTATAATATTTTACAAAAAAACATGCTATGAATTTAGTAGGATAAAAAAAATTAGATATATTTGTATGAATTTACCTAAGTTATGAAGATCAATACAAAAATTCGATACGGTTTGAGGACAATGCTGGAAATCGCAAAAGCACCTTTAAACGAAGGAATTTTGCAAAAGGATATTGCGAAGAATCAAAATATTTCGCTAAAATATCTGGACAGTATCATAGCTTCATTAAAGCTTAAAGGTTTGATCCATAATGCAAAAGGTAGAGGAAGTGGATATTCGTTAACCCGAGATCCTCAAGATATTACAATGTTTGACATTTACACGGCCTTTGAAAAAATTGAAGTGATTGAATGCATAAACAATAAGAGCTATTGTGAACGGTCTTCGCACGATTGTCAGGCAAGGAGTTTTTGGACGGAGTTCAGCAAAGACTATGTACAGTTGCTACGCAATAAGTCATTGAAAGATATTATGAATATTACACATTATGAATGTCAGTGTTTTTGAACCGTTTTTTTTAGAGTTTAATGCTATAAAAACTATAGCATAAGTGGTCTATTTTTTTAATCATATATACTACTAAAACTATAGCATTAGTAGTTGATTCGTAAAGGAAATATTTTAAATTCTATAATATGAAAACCAACCGATTCTCACGTAACGCAAGATTCATTGCTTTGATTCTTGTCATGGCCAGTTGCTTCGCATTGAATGCACAAGTGCTAAAGATCAACCCGAAATCATTTAACATGACCATTTTGGGTACAACAAACGTTCACGATTTCAAGTCCAAGGTCACACAAGCTAAGGGCGAAGCAGTTGTTAACTCCAATAAAGAACTGCAGTCACTCGTCGTGGAAATTCCTGTTCGCTCCATTAAGAGCGGGGAAAAATTGATGGATACCAAAACGTACGAGACATTTGATGTGGATAAAAATCCAACCATCACATTCAAACTAACTGAAGTCAATTCGTTGCGTCTTGATGGCAATCAAGTGAATGTGACATTGACAGGTAACTTGACCATGGCAGGTGTCACCCGCAAAATCAGCCTGAAATCCACTGGTAATTCCACCAAGCCTGGTGTTTATGATTTTGAAGGTAGCGTAGCTCTTAAAATGACCGATTTCAAAATGAGCCCTCCCACAGCAATGCTGGGATTGATGAAAGTCGGTGATGCCATCACCTTAAAATTCAACGTTTCCTTTGAAAACCCCCAGCTCGCACAGGCTCAATAAGTCACTGAAAATCGATTAAATAGTTATTTAAAAATTAATTCACTCCAAAATGAAGAAATTCTTTATGATTTTAAGCGCTGCCTGTCTTGTCAGCAGCATTGCATCTGCTCAATTGCGTGCAACGGACCAAACAGGTATCAATGTATTTGAGACTCCCAAGACGGATACCAAATTTACAGGTCCTAGAGTTTCGCTTGGTGGTTCAATTGCCATGCCGTATATAGCATTGACACACAGTAATGACGTTACCGAACAAGATCCCTCTAAAAACTCACAGGCTTTATTTAAGAATTCTGCCAACTTTGCATTGTCTCAGGCCAACCTGAACATCAACAGTTATTTAGAAGATGGCATTACCCTGCAGGTAACATTGTATCTTGCTTCCAAGCATCACAATGAAACATGGGTGAAAGGTGGTTACGTTCAATTTGACAAAATACCTTTCATCCATTTGGAACTACTGGATGAAGTCATGAAGTACACGACCATCAAGGTCGGTCAAATGGATGTGAACTATGGTGATGCCCATTTCCGTCGTTCAGATGGTGGTAATGCCATATACAATCCGTTCATGGAAAATTACATCATGGATGAATTTGCAACAGAAATTGGTGCTGAAGCAGATTTCAATTACAATGGTATTGTGGCTGTAGCCTCCATTACCAATGGGAACTTGAATCCCAGTTTGGCATTTATCGATACGACCAAGGCAGCCAACAAGTACGCCAATGGTTTGCATAATCCTTCATGGATTGGTAAATTGGGTTATGACAAACAATTCACCGATAATTTCCGTGCGCGCTTGACTGGATCCATTTATTATACTGCTGGTGCTGGTTCAAACACTTTGTTTAGTGGTGACCGTTCCGGTTCAAATTATTCCGCTGTTTTGTACAATGCTGCTCCAGGAACGACTACGGCTTTTAACGGCCGCTTCAATCCAAACCTTTCAGACAGGGTTTCCACTGTCATGGGCAACTTATTCCTTCAATACAAACCGTTAGATATCCTTTCAGTCGAATCCTTTACAACCTACGAAAAAGCAAAAGGCGGAAAAGCGTCCGAAGAACTGGATCGTAATGCAACACAAATGGCATCCGACTTAGTTTTCCGTTTGGGTAAACAACAAAACTTCTTCGTCGGTGCTCGTTATAACACTTTATCTGCAGGAGTAGCAAAATCATCTCCAGTAGCTGCAGTAGCCCCTCAAACCATCGGTCAAGATTTGGTTCCAGCTTTCACAATCGATATTGAACGCATAGCTCTTTCAGCTGGATGGTATGTCACCAAAAACATGCTTGCAAAAGTAGAATACAGCTCGCAGACATACGGTAACGTTCCGAATGTCAACTATATCTTGAACGGGGCCGAATTCCACGGAATCAGCGCTGAAGCAGTCATTTCATTTTAAATCTTTCAAAATTTCATTATATTAGCCGACAGGATTCGTTCCTGTCGGCTACTATTTTTCAGACAATGAATAAGACCTTAATCTTTTGCTTTCTTCTTTTAGCTGACTTGCCCGCCCATTCTCAGTATAAGGCGCTCGTAGAGTTGAATAAAAACAGCTCCCTTTCCATTTTGGTCGAAACGAACATGTTGAATTTCATCTTGGTGCAGAAAGGTGATAAATTGCTGAATGCACCAGTGGCCATTTCGGCCAACGTTCAAGAGAAAACCTTGTTTGTGGATCATAACAAATTTGATATCGATGTCAGAGGTTTTAAGTCCGAGAATCTTATTGCTCAAGGCGAGTTTTATAAATTGATGAAGGTGGACAAATTCCCCCGCATGAAGATTGAATTGGTCCGATTTGATTCGGATACCAAAAACGCCTCTGCTCTTTCATGTGGAACTGCACTTTTGAATATTACGATAACCAATGTGACCAGAAAGTATGAATTTCCTGTAGTCATTGATAAATGCAATGGATTGATGCGGATTGCTGGAAAGAAGAAACTGTCAATCACCGATTTTGGGCTGAACGCTCCTCGTAATTTGCTTTTAGGAATGCTGAGAATAAATGATCAAATTGAAATTGACTTGGATTTTCAGTGTATTCTGCGCGTAAAGAATGAAGATGTTTCCGACCTTCCTGTAAAGTGATGGCGCTGCCTTAAATGAGTAAAGCCTGATTATCATTGCGATAATCAGGCTTTACTTTTTAATGTTGTCTCGCCAGGATTCGAACCCAGACAAACAGAACCAGAAACTGTGGTGCTACCATTACACAACGAGACAAGGTTGTTTAACGGTGCAAAAGTAGCAATAATTTTCAGTTTTTCTACAAGGCCAGCGCTGTTTTTCTAAGGATTTTCACATTTTTCAACTTCTCAAAATCGGCTTTAAGTTCGGTGAAGACGTCTTTGACACGCTCAATTCTGGTAGCCTTGAAAGCATTGCTGCCGCAGAAGGCGTAACCGGTGTTCATCTTGCCTTTGTAGGCGCTGTAGAGGGCTGAAATGATGCAATACGGACTGTTTACCATGTCGCAGGTCTTGATGCAATGGGCAGGACAGGTGCGAGGTTGTTTCTCTCCAGCTTTGACTTTCGTCAGGAAGTCGTTGTGGATGGCACGACCGGGCATTCCGACAGGGCTCTTGATGATCTCGATGTCTTTTTCCTCGGCAGTGATGTAGGTCTGCTTGAAAGTTTCTGATGCATCACATTCTTCCGTAGTGACGAAGCGAGTGCCCATCTGCACGCCGGAGGCCCCGAGTGCCATGATCTTGTACATGTCTTCGCCAGTATAGATACCACCGCCTGCTATGACAGGAATGGAGACGTTGTAGGTTTCTTCAAAGCCGCGGACGGTTTCCACCACTTGCGGTATGAGTTCTTCGATGGCGTAATGTTTGTCTTCGATCTGTTCGTTCTTGAATCCAAGGTGGCCACCTGCTTTGGGGCCTTCAACGACGATGGCATCGGGCAGGTAGTTGTAATTGGCTTTCCATTTCTCAATGATGATCTTTGCAGCGCGGCTGGATGATACGATGGGTATCAGTTTGGTCTTGTCACCTTTCTGGAGAAAGGAGGGGAGATCCAGGGGCATTCCTGCTCCGGATATGATGATGTCCGCTTTTTCCTTGATGGCAGTACGAACCATGTCAGCATAGTTGGTCATAGCAACCATGACATTGACACCGATGATGCCTTTTTTGGATTTTTCGCGGGCAAGACGGAGCTCTTCTTTGAGTCCCAGGATGCTGGCTTTGAAGTAGTCGGGAGAGAGCTTCTTGTAAAGCAAGCCAAGCCCGGCGCTGGAAATGACACCCACGCCACCTTCGTTGGCAACAGCAGATGCTAATCCGGAGAGCGAGATACCAACGCCCATTCCGCCTTGAAAGACAGGAACAGCGATGTTCAAGTTTCCGATTTTCAAATGTTTCATTTTTATTTTTGGTTTTTATCAAAACGAAACCCATGCATACGTGCAGGAATTTCCTGTCGTTTATGTATGGGTTTCATGGATTTTTTTAAGCTTGGAAGAAAGCGGCATATTTGCCAATCTCTTCTGTCTTGCCTCCGGCTATGATGGCAGCGTGCTTTGCGACTTCGCCTTCAACGTACTGTGCGAAGATTTCGGCAGAAGAGCGGAACATAGTGTCACGGCTGGCATCGTTGATCAACAAATGGGCCATAACGATGTAACCTGCCATTTCAACCATGCGGCGTGCTTGAAAGTCAATGTATTCGGTGTTTTTGTATTCCAATACTTCGGCAACAGATGCTTCGTAGGTATCTGCAAGACCTTTGAGTGTTTCGCGCAGGCCTTCGAGTTCCGGTGCGGTCTGTTCTTGTTCATGCAGACGCATCATAGAAAGGTAGGTGCCGGTCGTGACGTGACGGATGGCAGCTACCACCTGTAATTGCGTGGTGCCTTCGTAGATGGAGGTGATGCGGGCGTCGCGGTATACGCGTTCACAAGCATAATCTTTCATGAAGCCGGAACCGCCGTGAATCTGTATGGAGTCATAGGCGTTCTGGTTGCAGAATTCGCTCGACAGCCCTTTGGCGATAGGTGTGCAGGCGTCAGCGAGTTTCTGGTATTTTTTCATTTCTTCGCGTTCGGCAGGTTCGAGCTTGCGGTCTTCTGCAATCTGACCCCATGTCTTGTAGATGTCTACGAATCGGGAGGTTTCATACAGTAGGGTGCGGGAAGCGTCGAGTTTGGCTTTCATCAGGCCCAGCATTTGATAAACTGCGGGGAATTCGATGATGGCTTTGCCGAATTGTTTGCGTTCTCTGGCATATTCCAAAGCCTGATTAAAGGCCGCTTGACTAAGTCCGACGGATTGAGCAGCGATACCCAGACGGGCACCATTCATAAGGGACATTACGTACTTGATCAAACCCATTTTACGGTCGCCGCAGAGTTCAGCTTTGGCATTCTTGAAAACCAATTCGCAAGTAGGTGATCCTTTGATACCCATTTTGTTTTCAATACGGCGTACCGTAACGCCACCATGATTCTTGTCGTAGAGGAACATGGAGAGGCCACGTCCATCTTTGGTGTGTTCTTCGGAACGGGCCAGAACGAGGGCGATGTGTCCGTCACCATTGGTGATGAAGCGCTTCACACCGTTGAGATACCAGTATCCGTCTTCTTCATTGTAGGTGGCTTTGAGCATGACAGCTTGCAAGTCGGAACCGGCATCGGGTTCGGTCAAGTCCATAGCCATCGTTTCACCGTGGCTAACGCGGGTCAAGAAACGTTGTTTCTGATCGTCGTTGGCGAATTCGTGAATGGTTTCGGCGCAGTCCTGCAGACCCCAGATGTTGGTGAAGCCGGCATCGACGGCGCTGACTAGATCGGCACACATGATGTAAGGCACGATGGGGAAATTCAAGCCGTCGTATTTGCGGGGTAGGGTGATGCCCATCAAGCCGCCTTTGATCAGGGCATCCAAATTTTCGGAAGTGCCTTTGGCATAGACAACGTGACCGTCAACGACGGAAGGGCCTTCGTGGTCAACGTCTTCGGCGTTCGGACCGATGATGTCCGTACAAATCTGACCAGTCATTTCCAGTACTTTTTCGTAGCTGTCCATCGCATCCTCAAAATCCTGAGGAGCATAGTCGAACTGGTCTTTTTCAATAAAGTTCCGTTCCTTGAGCTCCACGATGTGTTTCATCAAGGGATGGTTCAGGTGGAACCTCAATTCGGGGGTGTCAGTATATAGGTTGGCCATCTTATTTCGAGTTTTTCTTGTAGTACTTAATCATTTTCGGAATCACTGTTGCAACGTCACCGTTGATCACGTAGTCGGCGATGGTGTTGATGGGCGCGTCCGGGTCATTGTTGATGGAAATGATCATGGCGCTTTCCTGCATGCCGGCGATGTGTTGGATCTGTCCGCTAATACCGCAAGCGATGTACAGTTTTGGACGAACGGTGGTGCCGGTTTGACCAACCTGGCGGCCGTGCTCGGCAAAGCCTGCGTCAACGGCTGCGCGGGAAGCACCCACTTCAGCACCGATGGTGGCGGCTAGTTCGAACAACATGTCGAAACCTTCCTTGGAGCCTACACCGTAACCGCCGCTCACCAGAATGGGCGAATTCTTGATGTTGATCTTTGATTTTTCGATGTGGCGTTCGATGATGCAAACGGCAAAGTCTGTATCGCTTACATATTCTGCAACATTCAAGTTGTTGACCACACCTTTATAATTGGGATCCAAAATTTCTTTTTTCATCACCCCTTCACGAACGGTGGCCATTTGCGGACGGCAGTCAGGGTTGATGATCCAAGCTACGATGTTACCACCAAAAGCTGGACGAATCTGATACAGCAAGTTCTCGTAAATTTTACCTTGTTTTTTATCTTCATGTGGGCCGATTTCCAAAGCGGTACAGTCAGCGGTCAAGCCACTGTGCAAAGCGGAAGAAACGCGGGGACCCAAGTCGCGGCCGACGCTGGTAGCACCCATCAGGGCAATCTGCGGTTTTTCGGCGGCAAATAGTTTGATGAGGATGGCTGCGTGAGGCAGGGTAGTGTATGGATATAAGCGTTTGTCGTCAGCAATATGCAATACGTCAACGCCATAAGGGAAAACCTGTGATTCAATGCCATTCAGATTGCTGCCAATAACAACAGCTTCCAGTTGACATTTCAGTTCATTGGCCAAAGAGCGGCCTTTAGTGAGCAGTTCAAGACTCACATCTCCGATGATACCATCTTCGATTTCGCAGTATACAAATAAGTTGTTCATAATGTTATCCGATGGTATGGTTGCTAATGAGTTCCTGTAACAAGCCTTCGATATCCGTGTCGGAATCGGTGAAAGTTTTGCTTTCCTTTGCCTGAAACACTACGCTCTCAATTCTTTTCACTTTAGTGGGCGAACCGCTTAGACCGAGTTCAATCGGTTCGGCAACGATGTCGTTGACACTCCATTCGCCAATTTGCAAGAATTCGCGGCTTGAATACAATTTCGTGTAGTCTTCGTTGGCTGCTTGCAATTCGTTGGGGATGCGGGCATATTTGTATTTCATAAGCAGACGGGCGTTGCGCGGGCGGCAATCGGGAGCGGAACCGTTTACGGTCACGACCATGGGTAACAGGCCTTCCAATATTTCAACACCTTTTTCGATGCGGCGTTTCACGCGAACGATGTTTTCACTGACGAGCTGAATATCTTCTGCATACGTGATCTGATTCATTCCCATTTTTTCACCTACCTGAGGTCCAACCTGTGCAGTGTCACCGTCGATAGCTTGGCGGCCACAAATGATGAGGTCGATCTTGCCCATCTTTTGGATGGCACGACTCAGTGCGTACGATGTGGCGAGCGTATCGGAACCTGCGAAGGCACGGTCACTCAAAACATAGCCACGGTCGGCACCACGGTATAGAGACTCACGGATGATTTCGGCAGCACGGAACGGACCCATTGTCAAAACGGTCACAGTGGTGCCTGGATTTTGATCTTTCAAGCGAAGCGCTTGCTCCAAAGCATTGAGGTCTTCGGGGTTGTAAATGGCAGGAAGTGCGGCACGGTTAACGGTTCCTTCGGGCGTCATGGCATCTTTGCCAACATTACGTGTGTCGGGAACTTGTTTGGCCAATACCAGAATGTTCAGACTCATATAGGATTGATTTTAATGTTTTTCAAGCCGTTAAATTTTCAAAAACGGCGCGACAAAGGTAGTTAAACCCTTGGATATTTTGCACAGTCATAGGCGAAATGAGCAAAAAAAATCACTAAAAAAATGAAAATTATTAGAGTCTGTAGCGAAGACCTAGAGAGATGTTAAAATTGAAGGGTTCTTCGGTGCGGTTCGATATCGGTTGGTCTGATGGAATGTACCAGGCTACACCTGGTTCAAAGTAGAGCAAGAAGTTTGTATTCAGGTTGTAACTGAGTCCGAACTGACCGGTCAGACTGGTTTGGATGCCTTGAATGGACTGGGTCCCTTTCCAGATTCCTTCATTGTCCACGGTGGAAGTCTGAACTCCAGCGAGTCCCTTTTCGATGGTTCCACCAACAGCCGAATAGACCACAAAATCGCCCCGCTTCACCAAATTAACGGCAATCTTAAGAGGTATGCCCAAGTAATGAAGTTCTTGCTTCAAGTCAAACGTGGTTCCGGTAATGTGATTGGCCAAATAGGTATATTGAAGTCCGGTGATTAGGTTCAAATCGTGAAAAATGGGAATGGAAACCGTTAGTCCGAAATTGACTGGCAGTAAATATTTTGTTTGGCAGTTTTGTAACATCGAAGCAGTAATATTGTCGGGGCCAACCCACTCATTGGGTGAAACTGTAACTGCCCTGAGCATGGAAGCCGAAGCACCCTCGAGACTGGCATAGCCTTCGGAAGCACTGCTGGCCACCGATTGCAATGCAAAACCAGCGTCCGATTTGGCGTTGACCATGGAAAGCAGTCGATTGGCACTGTTCATCCCCAATCCAAAGGACATTTTTTCCCGTCTCAACCTTAGTTTTCGGACGCGAGCAGCAGCATATGCCTCTTCAACGGAATACGCAGATTTGACTAACAACCTGGAACGAGATGGTTTGATTTTCGTCATTGTTTCGGGTGCAGTGGTATCCCTAACCGTGACTTCTTCGGAAACACTGTTTTCGGACGTTGCAACTAGGGATGTAGGAACCGAGGTGTACTTGGCATCGATCTTCAGTGTCTTGATGGCTGAAGGCGTGGCTAACAGTTGAGCCGTACGTTTTGATTCAACCATACGTTTTGACTGAAAGGCCTTTTTGGCAGGGTTTACTATCTGTTCTACGGTAGGAGCATTGGATCGGTTTTCGATGGAAGTACCCAATTGATTGGGCAAAAGGTAGAAAACAACCAGACTGGCTGCAGCTACTGCGGCAATGCTCCACCATGGAAACATGTGCACTTTTGGTGCCTGGACAGGTTTGCCCAATGCTTCACCGGCAAACATGGAATCGAAATCGGGAGCTTCGACAGTCTGTTCAAAGAGTTTGGAGCCAATTGCCGAACGCAACGAATCGCTCTCTAGGACATCCGTCCCAAAGAGTGTGTCGAAATCGGGGGCTTGAACTTCAGCGTTCATTAGCGTTGACCGAATCTTCTCGTATGTATCGCGTTCCTGCATCTTAAATTTTTATTTGACCTTGGAGAGCATCTCCTGCAACATTTGCCTCGCTCTGGTGAGGTACACCCTCGAAGAACTTTCTGTAATGTTCATTGCTTCGGCAATTTCTCGGTGTGAGTAGCCTTCCACCACAAACAAGTTGAACGTGGCCCGATAGGTGTCGGGAAGTCGTTGAATGACTTGAATCAATTCTGCGGCCTGCATTTGCTCCAAGATCCCTACTTCATTGTTGGAAAGTGAATATGCTTCTTCCACATCCATTTGATACCCTTCATCGTTCTGTTTCCGCAAAAATTCCAACGCTGTGTTGACCATGATCCGCCGGATCCAGCCTTCGAAAGATCCGTTGCCCTTGAAACTGTCCAAGTGCGTGTAAACCTTCAGAAAACCGTCGTGAAGCAGGTCCTTTGCCGTTTCTCTGTCTTTGCAATACCGCAGACACACAGCCATCATCTTGCCAGAATAAGTGTCGTACAGCCTTTTTTGAGCCACTCGATCACCTCCTAGGCAGTCCGAAATGAGCTGTTGTTCACTGTATTCAGAATCAGGCATGGTGCGTTCGTAAAATTATAGATGGATTTTGACGTCAGATGCTACAAAGTAACAAAAAAATAACAGGACATAAAAAAAAAGCTGCCTGGAATCACTTCCCGACAGCCCGTGTTTTGACGTTTAACGTCTCAACTCTACCTTGAAAATATTAATTGTTCTAAATCGTTCAGATTAGGGGATCAATTTGGACCTTGTCCGCCCATGCCACCACCTTGTCCGCCCATGCCACCGCCCATGCGTGAAGCACGTTCAGTATCTCTTTGTTTGAGTAGAGCATCGTATTTGACTTTTTGGTCGTCTGTCATGATTGCTTTTGCTTCTGCAGCTTGAGCAGTACGTTGATCCTGCATGGATTTCATCATGGCATCACGATCCATGTTACCCCCTCCAGCTCTCATTTCTGCAAAACGGATGGAATCTTTAGCGGCATACTTCAAATTCACTTGCAAAACCTTGGCAGCCTGTTCGGGGGTTAAAGCCAATGCTTTAACAATGCTTTCTGTTTCTGTTTTTGCGCGTTCGGAAGAAGATCTCATTTGACGGTTTCCCTGTCCTTGTCCCTGGGCCATAACGGTGGTGCTTAACACCAGAAGAGCGGCAGCGGCGATCGATTTAAATAGTTTCATTTTTTTTAAATTTTGATGTTTGTTTTCAGGATCAAAAATATACGTTTAGAGTATACAAAGCTAAAATGGTTTAATAAGTATCGGTAAAAGTTGAAAAAAATGTTCTGAATGGTATTTTGCAAGGTGTTTTCTGCTCTGGATATCATAATAATCATGTAAAAAATAAGCTATTTTTTTAATCCGTCTAACAGATTTAGCACTGCATCTTTCACGTTGATTGCCTTGGTAAGGCACTCCACGAAGCGGCTTCCGATGATGGCACCGGAGGCATTTTCGAAAGCGGAGTCCAAAGTCGCTTTGTTGGAGATGCCGAAACCGATAAGGCGGGGATTCTTCAAGCCCATTGAATTGATGCGGCGAAAGTAAGCTTGCTTGCTGTCGTTGAAGTTCTGTTGCGCACCGGTTGTAGAAGCGGAGGAAACCATGTAGATGAAACTGCTCGTGTGTTCGTCGATGGAGCGGATGCGATCGTCCGAGGTGTCGGGAGTGATGAGCAAAACCATTGCGAGGCCATAGCGGTCCATCATGGGCTTGAATTCCTCCAGGTAGTCTTTCATGGGCAGGTCGGGCAAGATGACACCGTCTACGCCAGCTTTCTGACAATCTCGGCAGAAGGCCTCTAAACCGTACTGCATCACCACGTTCAAATAACCCATCAAGAGAACGGGCATGGTGATTTCAGGACGCATGCCCTCGAGTTGGCTGAAAATCTTTTTTAGTGTCATCCCATTTTTCAGTGCTGCATTGCCGCTGGCTTGAATGACAGGACCGTCTGCCATGGGGTCAGAGAACGGAATGCCCACTTCGACCATGTTTACACCTTGCAACTGAAGTTCGCGCATGATGGGCAACGTATCCTCCAAATTTGGGTAACCCGCTGTGAAGTAGATGGAAAGGATGTTTTTTGACTTCTTGGAGAAAAGTTGATTGATTCTATTTTGCATGATTTTAAAAGGCTTGAATGAACGATTTCAGAAGTTCAGCGTCTTTGTGAGCAGGGCGAGTTTCAAATTTGCTGTTTACATCGATGCCTACCAGTTTGGGGTGGCTGAACGCTTTAATCCGCTCCACATCGTCAAGCCCGACACCACCGCTCAGGAAAAAAGGCGTTTCGCCTTTGTAATGCTCCAGGATTTCCCAGTTGAATTGCTTGCCGGAGCCGCCAGGAAGATTGCTTTTGGTGTCGAACAAGAAATAATCGCAGGAACCTTCAAACCCTTTGGTAGCCTCTAGGTCGGCCACTTCGGCCACGGAAATGGCTTTCATCACATGCAAACCCATATTTTTAAGTTCAGCACACATTTGAGGCGTTTCACGACCATGAAGTTGAACATGGCTGAATCCGTACTTGTCGCGAATGTGCAACACGTAGGCAACGGAGGGATTTACGAAGACGGCAACAGGCTCAATTCCTTGAGCCTTAAGCCGCTGAGCGACATAAAAAACCATCATCTCGACGAATCTGGAAGATTTGAAATAAAAGATGAAGCCCATGTAATCAGGGTTCAATGCAGCCACTTCCGAAATGTTGCTCGGTTCGCGCATGCCGCAGACTTTCAGTTTTAAGTTTCCGTTGATCATTGCAATGCTAAAATAAAATCAGACAACGCCGTTCCCGGATCGTTGTGTTTCATAAAATTCTCACCCATCAGGAATCCTTTGTAACCGGCTTCCCTCAACTTTATCACCGTGACAGGGTCGCTCAGGCCACTTTCGGAAATCCGTACGAATTCGGAAGGGATCTTGTCGGCTAGGTCGAATGAAACCTGCACATCGGTCACAAAGGTACTCAGATTTCGGTTATTCACGCCCACTAAGTCGGTAAAACGGCTGATGTAATCGAGTTCGGCTTCGTTGTGGACTTCTAAAAGCACCTCCATGCCGAGTTCATGCGCGAGTTCGCCCAAGTCATAGGCTTCGTCCAAGGTGAGGGCGGAAGCGATGAGCAGGATGACATCGGCTCCCAACACTTTTGACTCGTAAATTTGATAGGGGTCAATCAAGAAATCTTTGCGGAGCATCGGGCAATTCAGCACCTGACGCGCATTTTTGAAATCGCTGATGGCGCCACCGAAGTACGGATAATCCGTCAGTACCGAAACCCCGGAGCAACCGCCTGTCTGATAAGCACCTACGATGGATGCGACGTCTGCATCAGGGTGGATGTACCCTTTGGAAGGCGACTTTCGTTTAAACTCAGAAATGATGCCCGTTGTAGAGCCAATCAAGGCATTTTTGAGTGATAGTCCTTTTGGCAACCCCGTAGCCATGCTTTTCAAATGTTCGAGCGAAACAGCCTGACTGCGTTCAGCCACTTCCAGACGTTTGTCGGCTACTATTTTTTCGAGAATGGTCATGCGTTTAATTGTATGAATTTTTGAAATTTCTTCAAAGCATTGCCACTCTCCAGCGATTCGAGGGCGATGGCGACAGCATCGGCAAAACTCAATTTCGGGTCAATGACTTGAATGGCCACGGCTGAATTCGCCAAAACGACATTTTTCTGAGCAACTGTGCACGTATTGTTCAGCACGTTGTCGAAAAGTTCGGAGGCTTTCTCCACGGTGTCGCCTCCAAAAAGTTCCTCGGGTTTAACGGTTAAAAAGCCGAGATCGGCCGGTTTAACGACTTCTTCACCCGTATTGCGGACAATTTTCATGTCGCCGGTCAGCGAAAGTTCATCGTAGCCGTCCAAACTGTGGATGATGGCGAAATCAACGCCGGTCTTTTGGTAAGTGTATTCATACAACCGAGCCATTTTCAGGTTGTATACGCCCAAACATTGACGGCGCGGTTTTACTGGACTCACAAGCGGACCCATCAGGTTGAAGAACGTTCTAACGCCCAGAGCTTTACGAATGGGTGCAACCGTTTTGAGTGCGGCATTGAACAGTGGTGCATGCAGGTAGGCCAAATTGCTTTCCTCGATGGAACGCTTTAGCTTGTCCACATCCGTTGTGAATTTCACCCCATGTTGTTCCATGGCATTGGAAGAACCAGATACCGAAGTGGCTCCGTAGTTTCCGTGTTTGGCTACCTTATAACCGGCTCCTGCCAAAACGAGGCAACTGATGGTGGATATATTAAAGGTGTTCTTCGCATCGCCTCCAGTACCGACAATGTCGATGGGATCGTATTCGGACAGGTCTACGCGGTGGCATAAGTCCAACAACGCTTTCTGAAAGCCAGCCAGCTCATCTACGGTGATGCTCCGCATCAGGAAAACACTCATGAAAGCAGCAATCTGGTGTTCATTGTATTTGCCCGAACCGATGTTCAGCATTATTTCGGCGGCTTCCTCCGAAGACAAATATTTGTGTTCGAACAGGTGGTTGAGTATTTGTTTCATAGCTTGATCCAGTTTTTAAGAATGTCTTTACCTAGAGGTGTCAATACGGATTCTGGGTGAAATTGAACGCCGTGTATGTTGAAATCACGATGTTGCATGGCCATGATCTGGCCTTCGTCGTCCACGGCTGTGACCTGAATGCAATCGGGCAGGTTTTCCGGACTGACGGCCCAGGAATGATAGCGGCCTACATCAAAGCGTTCAGGCAAACCTGCAAACAAGGGGTCCTCGGCAATGACTTGAATGCTTTCAGAAAGTCCGTGGTGCACGTCGGTCAGATTGATCAAAGTGGCGCCGAAAACTTCGCAAATGGCTTGATGGCCGAGACAAACGCCCAGGATGCTTTTGGACGGGGCGTACATGCGGATGAGATCCAACAACAGCCCGGCTTCAGAAGGAATGCCTGGACCAGGTGAAAGCACGATTTTGTCGTATTGGACGGCATCTTCCAGTTTCAGTTTGTCGTTTCGCACCACGTCGATCGTGGCGTCACAGATCTCGTGCAAAGCATGCACCAAGTTGTAGGTGAACGAGTCGTAATTATCGAATACTAATATCTTCATGGTCTTAGTTTTTTAATTGAACGGCCATTTCCAGGGCTGATTTTAGTGCAGCCAATTTGATATTGACTTCTTGCAATTCGTTTTCTTCCACCGATTTGGCTACGATGCCTGCACCTGCCTGAAAGTACAAGGTGTTGTTTTTGCTCAGGAAGGAACGGATGGTGATGGCTTGGTTGAAATCACCGTTTAATCCAATGTAACCGATACAGCCTCCGTAGAAACCACGGGCATGCGTTTCTACTTCGTCGATAAGCTCCAGCGCACGTACTTTTGGAGCGCCCGAAAGCGTCCCTGCGGGGAACGTATCTGCAAACAGCTTGATGACGTTGGTGTTCGGCTCCAACTCGCCGCTGACACGGGAAACCATGTGCAGCACGTGCGAATAATATTGGATTTCCTTGAAAATCTCCAGTTTCACGTTTTTGGAATTTCGGCTTAAATCGTTGCGGGCCAAGTCCACTAGCATCACGTGCTCAGCGTTTTCCTTGGGGTCGCGGCGAAGCTCTTCGGCCAACAGCAAGTCCTTTTCATCGTCTCCAGTGCGGCGAAACGTTCCGGCAATAGGGTCGATGTAAGCCTTGTTTTTCTTGACCACCAGATGCGCTTCGGGCGAGGATCCGAAAATGCGGAAAGAGCCGAAGTCGAAATAGAACAGATACGGGCTGGGGTTTATGGAGCGCAGGGCGCGGTAGGCTTTGAAATCGTCACCTGCATATTTTTGGGTGTAGCGGCGGGAAAGCACGATTTGAAAGGTGTCGCCGCGGTAGCAATGTTTCTTGCCTTTCGTAACCATGTCCATATAGGCTTGGTCTGTGATGATGGCTTTTTCCTCGCCTTCCAGCATGAAGTTGTAGGAAGCAAAGTTGCGGTTGTCTAGGAGCGCCAATACGGTTTCCATATCGGTTTCTTCCCCATCGAACAGGTTCTCCACTATAGTGAGTTCGTTCTTGTGGTGGTTGATGCCGATGATGTACTTATATAAAATGTATTGAATATCTGGCACTTCTGAACCATCGTTCACCGTTTTCTCAATCTTGACATCCTCAAAATATCGGACGGCATCGTAGGCGGTAAAGCCGAACAGACCGTTGAAACCCAAGGTGTTGTTGTCTTCAATAACTGGAAACGACTGAATGAAGGCCTGAAAACGCTCGGGGACATCGACTTCGGGTGTAACGATCGTTTCACCCTTGCTGCCGTCCGGGAAGGATTCAGCGATGATGCCTTTTTCGAGTTTGAACTGAGCCACCGGTTGAAAGCCAATGAAAGAGAAGCTGTTTTCTCCGCCGTGGTAGTCGGAACTTTCCAATAGGGCAGAGTGAGGGAATACATCCCTGATTTTCAGGTAAATGCCTACTGGTGTTTGTAGGTCGGCCAGCAGTTTGCGTGATAAAGTGCGAATGGAATAATTCATAGCGCTTATTTGTTAAAATGGTTGACGTAGGTTTCCATGTCCTTGTCGCCGCGGCCTGATAAATTGATGACGACCACATCGGTGGGCTTAAAGGTCATCATGCCGAGGGCGGCTAAAGCATGGGCGCTTTCCAGCGCGGGGATGATGCCTTCGAGGACAGTCAGTTCGAAAGCGGCTTTCAACGCTTGGTCGTCTGTCGCTGCCAGTACTTGTACGCGGCCTTCCTTCGCCAAATGGGCGTGGATGGGACCGACTCCCGGATAATCCAGACCAGCGGAAATGGAGTAGGGTTCGATAATTTGACCGTCTTCGGTCTGCATGATGAGGGACTTGCAACCGTGCAGGATGCCGAGGCGTCCGAGCAAAATAGAAGCGGCGGTTTCAGACGTGTCGATGCCAAGGCCGGCTGCTTCGACGGCGACTAATTGAGTACGTTCTTCGTCCAGAAAATGATAAAAAGCGCCAGCTGCGTTGCTTCCACCGCCGATGCAAGCGATGACGTAATCGGGGTAGTCGCGACCTTCATGCTCTTTTAATTGAACTTTGATTTCCTTGCTGATGACAGACTGGAATCGAGCGACCATGTCGGGGTAGGGATGAGGCCCGACGGTGCTGCCTATAATATAATAGGTGTCCTCTGGGTTGCAGCACCAGTCGCGAATGGCTTCGTTTGTGGCATCCTTGAGCGTCATGTTGCCGGAAGTGACAGGTACAACTTTGGCTCCCAGCATCTCCATTTTTTGGACATTCAAATGTTGGCGTTCCACATCGGTCTTGCCCATGTAAACGACGCATTCCATATTCATCAAGGCGCAGACGGTAGCGGTTGCTACGCCGTGCTGTCCGGCACCGGTTTCAGCAATGATGCGGGTTTTTCCCAAACGTCTGGCCAATATTATTTGACCGACCGTATTGTTGATTTTGTGTGCGCCGGTATGGTTGAGGTCTTCCCGTTTGAGGTAGACCTTGCAGCTGTACTTCTCGGAAAGTCGTTTGGCCAGATAGAGCGGGGTCGGCCTTCCTACATAATCCTTAAGCAGGGCATCCACTTCGGCCTGAAACGTAGGGTCACCCATGATTTTGAGGTATTGCTCCTTCAGATTCCTCACATTGTTGTAAAGAATCTCGGGGACATAGGCACCTCCAAATTCTCCGTAAAATCCGTTTTCGTTGACTTGATACATATCAGTTGTTTTTGAAATTTTGTATAAAAAAAGGCCTGCTGTGAGTTCAGCAGGCCTTTCGTATCTTTTTTATCTTTTATAAATGTGCACGGGCTCTTTACCTCACCAAGTTTGTTGAAGTTTACCAAGCCACCACCAATTATTGCACATCATTGTGTTCATGTCAATTTTGAATATGGAGCAAAAGTAAGTAATTTATTTTATTGTGCAAAAAAAAATACTCGGAATGAAATTTTGAATTTGTTAAACTCGGTTGTATCTTTACGTATTATGTGCCGTTAATTAACCCAAACCTAAGATACAATGAAAAAGAATGTAGCTTTTCTACTCTCTGTACTGATTATTGGCAGTATGTTGGTCTCCTGCGGTGACAAGACTCAAGAATTGACTTATGCAGATCTTACCGTCGAACAGAATAAGACAAAGATGCAAGACGACGGCCTTGCTACCATGGAGAAATTGAATGGCATGACCGATCTTTCTGGAGTCTACGCCATCAATGACTTGAACAACCTGATGAATTCAACTTCTGCTTTTAATGCTCCATACGCACAGGCAGTAACCAAGTTCATCGCACCCATTGTGGGAATGAGTAAGAATGTCAATAGCTTGACAAGCCTACGTGCAGGTGGATTTGTGATTTTCGGTTTAGTGGATGCTTTGCAGGAAAATGGTGGCGTATATACGTATGTTCCGGCGACACAGTCATTTACGAGAGCTGCCAACACGACGGAGATTACATTTATTTACCCGATTGGGAACAGCACCACTAACAATGGCAAATTGTCCGTCAAGAATATTGTGGTTTCTGCTTCTACCATCCATGATAATGCTGAACTTATAAAAAGCGTGGATGTGACACTGACAAAAAATACGTCATCCTTATTCAATCTGGAACTTCGTGCCACTTACGATGCTGAAGAAACTCCTACCTCCATGTCGACAGCTATGACTTTTGTGGAAGGGTATGAATTCACACAAAGTTCGACACGATCAAATGGCGAAGTTTCTTGGTCGATGGCTTACACGTTGAATAATGAAAATTTGTTGAGTGCTCATTTCAATACCTTGGGAAACTTTACAAACGATGCCCTGAATAATACCGGTTCTCTGGAAAAAGATGATTGGATCGATCAGGTTGTGGACAATGCCAATGCAAGTGTTCAGTTGGGAAACATGAAGGTTACAGGGGTTGTTGATTTCAATAAATTGAAGGCCGCCCATGACAAAGCCTTCCCCGACGGAGAATCAGATTCGAAAGCCGATGCCGATCAGTTAAGCGGCATGTACAATCACTATGTAACCCTGATTGTTTTGTATGCCAAAGAGGGTACTGCCATTGCCAAATCGAATTTCTACACTAAAGAATCATCCAATGGGTATTCTAATTACCAAACCTATCAAAACGTAGAGTACACTTCCTACAGTTCAAGTTTGCAATTCGTTTTCAAAGATGGTTCTGCTATGGACGAAAGCTTCTTTGAACAGGGATTCGATGACTTATATATTGCATTCGACGATATAGTTGTGGCATTTCAAACGAATTATGGTTCATGATAGTGTGAACCCTTGAATCGCATTCTCCCCTTGCTGCTGTTATTTTGCTTCCCCCTGTCTATTTGGGGGAGCAAAATAACATTGTCATATACGGATGAATCGAATGATACTCTAGCGGTCAGGGATACGATTCACAGGACGCTTCGTGAAGTTCAGGTGGAAGACAAAAATCAACGAAGTTTCCGTTCCACTTTTGCTGGCAGCGATTTGTTGAAAAGTAGTGAAATTAGAAACCTTCCTGCTTTTCTTGGAGAGTCCGACGTCTTAAGAGCACTCCGTCTTTTGCCGGGTGTCCAGTCTGTCAGTGAGGGTAACAGCGGGGTTTATGTGCGAGGAGGTTCAGCTGGGCACAATCTTTTCATGTTGGATGAAATGGAAATCTTGAACCCATCGCATCTAATGGGGCTTTTCTCCGTATTTAATCCGTTGACTGTGGGGGAGATGGAAGTCTATAAAGGAAATGCCCCCGTTCAGTTACAAGGCCGGCTGGCATCGACCATTCTCGTCAATTCTGTCCAACCCAATTCTACGAACAATGGACTGGAGTTGAATCTGGGAACACTGAGCACTTCCATGTCTCTAATCCGTTCCAGTACGGATGAACGCTTTACGATGGTTTTAGGTTATCGCCGAAGTTATCTGGAAACCTTGGGCTGGATTACCTCCCAATTCATTAGTGACCAAAGGAACTATTTTCGCAACAATCAGTATTTTTTCGAGGATTTTAACGGAAAACTTACTTATCGGCTGAATTCGAAAACCAAACTTGCTTTGAGTTGGTATACCGGTCAGGATCGTTTCCACTTTCAGGATGCTAATTTGGAATACAATGCCATCTCCAATTGGGGGAACCAAAGCATCCTTTTGAACTTGGATCGAACTTTTAATCCGGAATGGACATACTCTACGTCGATCGGTTTTACAAGTACGCATTCCTGTTTGACCGGCAATATGTTGGACAACAGTCTGGCATTTTTAAGTTATCTTGAACAATACCAATGGAAGAACCTTTGGGATTACAGACATGGAAATCATCAACTTCAGTCTGGTGCAGAGTTGTTTTTGCAGGAAGCGGTACCCATGAGAATGTCTCTGTACTACAATGCAAACAATGTATTGAAACATCAAAACTTCTCAAATGCTGGAATGGTTTTCTTTTCGGGCGACCAATACCGAAGTCCCTCTGGAAAAACAATGTTATATGGAGGCTTGCGTATGACAGTGAACGCTCCGCTCGGACCCTACGAATATGGTGAAAAACAGGTTCCTTCGGGCAAAATAGTCAAAGTATGGTTCAATGTTTCACCCGTTTTTTCCATTTCGCATTTTCCACAACGTGGTAAGTCGTTGAAGGCATCCTTGTCCGTGAATGAACAGAATGTGCATTTGTCTTCCCTTAGTGCCATACCGTTGCCCTTCGATTTATGGGTGCCTACGACAGCTCGCCTTCGACCTGAAACGGCGGATCAGCTAACCTGTGGTTATTATTCGACCGGAAGTGCACTGGATTGGTCTGTGGAAGGATATGTCAAGGATATGCACCATCAGCTGCTTTTCAACGTGGTAACCGACAATACCAATAGTTTGGGTTTCGAGGACCAGTTCTTTACAGGAAAAGGTCTTGCGTATGGCCTAGACGCGTCGATGAAGAAGAATTGGGGCATTTATGCTGCAAAACTGAGGTATTCTTATGCCCGCTCTTTCCGTTCCTTTGAGAAAATCATGGATGGAGATTGGTTTAGGGACAAATACGATCGTCCCCACGATTTCAACTTGCAACTGACCTGCACACCCAACAGTATTTGGGATTTTTCACTTTTGTGGACGTATGCTTCCGGCTGCAATCTGAATTTGCCGACGGGGCGTTGGTGGATGTCGGGTTTGATCATGAACGATTACGATCAGTTCAATGGTTTTCGTCTACCCGCTTACCATCGTCTCGATATTTCTGCAAACTGGCATTTGAAACCCCGATTTTTTCGAGAATCGGTTCTGAATTTTTCCATAGTGAACCTATACAACCGGTCCAATCCATATTTTGCCTATTTCCGAGTTTATATGGACGAAAACCGTTACCACTTAAATGTGAAATCCTACCAAATATCGTTGTTTCCCATTATGCCGTCGGTTAGTTGGCGGTTTAAAATCTAAATGATGTCTAAGTCTTTTTTTCTTTTAATGGTCTTGTTTCTGCTTTCCTGTACGAATGAAATCGAACTGGAACAACCGAGCTATCAATCAAAAATTGTAGTGGATGGTTTTATTGAATCGAATGGTTTCGCCAATGTATATCTGATGCATAGTTCGCCTTTTCTGTCGGAGTACGACTCTGCCTCGGTTCAGGCAACATTCATGAATGCTGCCAAGGTGACATTGACTTGTTCTAACGGGGATTCTGAAATTCTGACTTTGTTTCGACAAAATACGTTTTTCCCGCCATTCGTCTACAAGACCATTCGGATGAAAGGCATTGCAGGAAAGGCCTATTCTTTGAAAGTGGAATTTGGCGGAAAGATCGTGACATCAACGACTACCATTCCGCAACCTCCGACCATCACTAATTTTGAGATGGAAACTCGTACGGACAGCTCTGGTTTGATTAAAATAGGTATTGAGAAAGAGGTGGATGTGACGAGCTATGCTTTCATCCAATACAAAAGCATTTTGGCAGATCAGAATTTTCATCCTGCCGGCGTTCCAGTCTACAAATTAGATGGATTGACCAATGAGGAAAGCATGTATGTACTTCGCTGTGATGAAAACAACCTTTATTTGGTGAATCACTCAAAACAAGCGTATTCGAATTGGCCCAAGAATATGTTCTCTGTTAAAGATAAGGTACTGGTAAAATTCGGGTTGGTCGACGTTGCCTCGTATCAGATATTAAAAAGCCTTTTTGCTGATGAAGCAGTACGTAACAATCCGTTTGCTTTTAGCTCAGCAGGAATACAGAGCAACATTATCGGAGGAATTGGTCGTTGGACAGGCATCGGTGTAGCACCGATTTGGGTTTACTGACTCATACTGAAAAAGGTTTACAGTATTTGCTTTGTAATGTGTAAACTTTTTTCCGTATAAGACGATATGAAAATCACGAAAAAATACCAAATAGTGCTTATTGTTTGCCTTTTAGGCATTGAGATATCGTGTATATCCACCAAGAATTCAAATACGTCATTAAAAGATAAATACGGTATTGGCGTTGATAAAAAATGGTAAAAAATTCATAGCAAAAAGCCAGACTGAGACTGAGGTAAAGAAAACAGTTAATAATTACAACCAGATACTATTGGCACTTGAAGGTGGAAATGCCGCTTCTTTTTTAACTAAAAACGTAGACAATATGAACGTATTTCCTGTAGAAGTATATCTGATTGACAGCGCATCCTTTAAGTCCATCAATGATAACACCGATATATTTAGCTTATTAAAACCCATAAAAGAATCCACATACTATTTTTTTGAGGGGAAGGACTTTATCAGAAGTCAGGTCTTGATTTATCACAACGGCTCATGGAATCCTGGATGGGGAGGTGGAATGATTTTCAATGAAACCTTCGTGCCCAAACTTAAGGAAGTTCTTATAGAGAAACACCTGCAATGTTTTACTATAAAACTTCATCTATATGGTTCATATAATCTATACTACCACACTTTTGTGGATGAAACCGGTAAATTAATGTGGCTAAGCGAAACGTATGGAGTACTTCCAATAAGTCATGCATTTAAACGAATACCTAAAAATCTTTGATTGTTTTTAGACGGATGTTGCCAGCTTAAGCAGCAAAAACATTCTGAGCGCCCCTGCCGAATTCACTCGCATTCCCCACTTGCGAAACGTGGAGACCAACACGCTCGACGGTGAGTTCGACGGCTTACTCGTTACCTACGATTGGAGCGGCAAAGTGGTGGTCAAGGAGACTGTCCTGTCGATGACCATCAAATCCGACAAGCAAGCCATCGTGGCCGAATGGCGGGAGCAGGGAGCAGACACGGTACAGGTAAAAGGGACATGGACCGAATCGGGTCTAGTCTTCACCGATGCCTTCCAGCACCGCAAGGGTCATTACGACGTAAAAGGCAAGACTTTGTGGACTTTCACTGATGCACAGCTTCAGCTGCTTTCCGACGATTCCACGAGCTATCTGACAGGTAACCTTCAGATGTACTCACCAGAGACGATGGAGCCCAATCAGCCTGTCTATCTGACGCTTCGAAAGACCACCAAAACAGTGCTCGCACCAACGCCAGACCAAGGCTTCAGCGTCTATCCCAACCCCTTCGAGAAAGGGCTTAATATCAGCTTTTTCCAACAGAAAGCATCTCTTGTTCAGGTGGCCGTCTACAAGACTGGCGGGCAGCAGGTCTATGAATCTACGCTAGGGCTCTATCCCGAAGGGCAGCAGAATCTGACTCTGACTCTCCGCCTGAATCCGGGCGCATACGTGCTCAAGCTTTTTACGGGCGAGAAAGTCTATCAATCGGTACTCATCCGTAAATAAATAAGAAACGCTATGAATACATTAAAAAAATGCATACTTTTAGGGATATTAATGCTTAACCTGATGCCCTACATGCAAGACGGAAAATTGAAGTGGACGACAGCGGAAGTGGGCGCGCAACTATATTATACAGAGGCTATTATTGTTCCTGGGTTCGTATGGCAATGTGGAGAGAATGCACATAAATATAAGTCATCATATTATTTCTATTCAGACGAAGAATGTGAGACACTAACAACAAAACCAAGCCTAGTGTTAAGTTGTGATTCTAAAGCAATTGATATTTATTGTTCAAACTCTCCAAGTGCACTTACATATTTAAGAGAGAATTGGTGCGTATTTTTAATATTGCAAGCACTCACAGGAGCTGACATTTGCAATATTGCTCAAGATTATTACCTCAAAGTTGAGAGTATACTCAATGCTACCTGTGCACTTGATAATCCCGTCGATCTATCTAAATTATCAACTTTTTTTTCATTATATGGTATAAGTACTGAAAGAAAATCTGGTGATGCCGAAACTATTATTTGTTCTTAAAACACTGGTCAAGGTGTTATCTTACATTTTTCTAACCACTCAAAATTAGCATATAAGTTTGCTAAGGCTCAAAATAAAGGAATTGAACACGCTTATATGAGTATATATGATCCATGGGATGGTTCTTGCACTGATGGCCTTAGTCTCACAGGAGCTTATTGGAGCAATGATGTAACAATTGTAAAATGATGAAAACAGCATACCAAATTTGCCTTATTCTACTAATTGTTGGAATGGGCGTTTCTTGTAAGAGTAACAAATTGTCATTATCAACAACTAAAGACAAATACGGTTTAGTCGTCGATAAAAAATGGGAAAAGTATTTGATAGAAAGTAAAACCGTTGTAAAAAAAACAGTCAACGATTTTCAACAATATTTCATAGGAATGTTTGATGAAAAGGATGTTCCAGCTTATTATTATATAGACGTAAATAAATATGAAGCAATCCCAGTTGATGTTTATTTGATAGACAGCCTCACTTATAGTGCTCTTGATGAGAATACGGACTACAAGACGATTTTAAAACCCTATAAAGAAGCTGCAAAATACTATTTTCTAGAGCATGGTGAATTTGTAAAGAGTGCTACAATGGGCTTTGAAAATGGAAAATGGGTAAGAATAGATGGCGGTCCTTCTTTTTTTGATAAAACTTATGCGAAAAAACTAACTGAAATTATTTTTGAGAAAAAATTAAGATACATGTCTATTTTAGTAAAAGCTTCTAAGTTCACGCGCTTTTTCAATGCATTTATTGATGAAAATGGGAAGTTTATGATTATCAATGAATCTGGGAGAGTTTGGCCAATAGGAGATGTTTTAATTGGATTTTAAAAGGTGGACTTGCAAACTTTTACCGGACATACAGTTAAGCGACATTCATAACTAAATCCTTAATTCATTCCCCGTTCTTTCTTGATTTGATCGTAGGCAGCATTCACTTCCTTGAATTTGTCGTTGGCTGCTTTCTGAACATCTTCTCCTAGGTGTTCCACTTTGTCCGGATGGTGCTTCACAGCCATGCGTTTGTAGGCCTTGCGAACTTCTTCGTCAGTTGCTTGCTGGGTGATTTCCAATATTTTGTAGGCACTTTCGGGATTCTTTACAAACATAGCCTGAATGGACTCGTAATCCACCGCGGAGATGCCCAACCAGTTGGCAATATTTCGAATGGTTTGCACTTCGTCGGGGTGAACGTATCCATCGCTTTTGGACAAACCGAACAGGTAGTGGATAAGCTGCAAGCGAGAGGCATGGTCCATATACATCTTGATCTGTGTGCAGACTTCCCTTAGGTCGATGTCTTGTTTGAGCAATTCACGTAGCATGGCAATATAGTTTTCTGCCTTGGCCTGTCCGAATTGGCGCTTGAAGAATTCCTTCACATAATCCAACTCCGATTTGAGTACCTGTTTGTCTGATTTCATGACAGCTGCCGACAAGATGAGCAGGCTGACGCCGAAATCACCGGGTTGGGTTTGGGGACGTCCCATGCGGGCCTGGCCGAAACCACCTTGTGTGTTACTTACGTGTTCTCCTGTTAATGCATTGTCGAACATGGAGCCAACTGCGAAACCAATGATTCCTCCCATCACTCCGCCAAAGGCCCAGCCCATGACACCACCAATCCATTTAATTGCTCCCATCAGGTTTATAATAATATTCAGCTGCAAAAATAAGATTTTTAAATCTATAAAACTTAGTAAGAAATAAGATTAAAATATCATTGATTTAAAGTAAATAAAATATATATTTGCAAAGTGTTAATAAATCAATAAATAATCATTTAAAAATGCTTTTATGAAGAACCTTAAACTTTTCTTATTTTTTCTTGCAATCCTTTTCATGGTTGCTTGTACAAAGGATGAATCCATTCAAAATCAGGAGATTGAACAACCTGAGGCGGTGATCGATCCGGGGATTGAACTTAAAAACAAATTGCTGAATGAGTATGCATTGGTATTGGCCAAAGCGGTCGGGCAAAAAGAATTGCGGACCCTCATCCGGAACCGTGCTGTCCAGAAATTCGATGGTGACTATGATGTGCTAGTCGGTAGTTTGGAAAAAGAGCTTTTAACTGCTTCGGACTGTTCTGTGAAGGATTTGATTCGAAAAATGCAACAAGGAGATCCTTTTCTGCGTAGCGTTGGGGGGCATTCTACCAAGAGCGATTTGGACGAGATCACCACGCTAATTCCAAACGTGCAGGTCTCCGTGCCAATATTGTGTGAGGAGTGGGATCCTGCAACCTTTGTGCCTTTGGTGGCAGTTCTACCTTACGATTACAAAGAACAGCCGGGTAATAAGATTACAGCCTATGA